>JRYC01000770.1_pt1 | contig 29931 bp, 22 predicted proteins | sample 235301 | NCBI WGS metagenome assembly JRYC01 (sample SAMN03074211, study PRJNA261470) | activated sludge metagenome | biome: Common Effluent Treatment Plant; feature: Wastewater; material: Activated sludge; isolation source: activated biomass of a common effluent treatment plant treating...
GTTGAGAGCCGTTTGACACCGTGCGACGAGCGAGGGGATCGACCTGACCCCTGCCGTGTTCGACCGGGAAAGCCCCGGATGGGCACGCGACCGATATGTGGCCGGATACCTCGCGACCTGCGGCGGCAAGGTCGGCGACCCGATCGATCCGGCATATCTCGATGGCATCCAGACGGCGGCGCTGGTCCGTGCGGCCACCGATGCCTACGAGGCCGGGCGCTACGCGGAGGCTCTCGATCTGTATGAACAGGCCTCGGCGACCCCGGCAGGCGACCAGCTGCGGGTGCACAACGGCCTCTACCTCGCCAACTGGCAGCTCGACCGGCGCGACCAAGCGGCCGAGGCCTTCGCCGGGCTGGTCGACTACGGCTTGAGGAACGACAGGCTGGCGATCCGTTTCCTGTTCAAGCCGGGGACCGCGACCTTCTGGCCGCCCGAGCTCGCCCGGCCCTATCCCATGTGGCTGGAGCAGCTCGCCCAGGAGACGGCGAACAGCAGCGCCTGCCTCGAGGTCACCGGCCACACCAGCCCGACGGGGCCGACAGCATTGAACGAGAGGCTGTCCTTGCGACGGGCCGAGTACATCGTGCACCGACTGCAGGAAGAAGCGCCGCAGATCGGGAGCCGCATGATCGCCAACGGCATGGGGTCTCGTCAGAGCATCGTCGGCACCGGCGCCGACGACGTGACCGACGCCGTCGATCGCCGGGTCGAGTTCAGGGCGCTGGACTGCGGGCCCGAGGCTGGAACGACGGCAAGCGGGCAGACGGTCGACCCTCGGCTCGCCGGCTGAGCCCATGCTCGATCACCGTGCCGTAGGGCTGACCACCGCGCTGGGCGATCGGCTGCGGTTCCGGCGCCTCCTCGGCGAGGAGGCGCTGAGCCGGCCGTTCCGCCTCGAGCTCGAGCTGGCGAGCGACGACGAGGCGATCGAGTTCGACGACGTGCTGGGCACCGCGATGGCGGTCGAGGCGCCGCTGACCGACGGGGGCAAGCGCTGGTTTCATGGGCTGGTTAGCCGGTTCGTCTTCATCGGCTGGGACGGGGGCGAGGCACGCTATCAGGCTACATTGAGGCCGTGGCTGTGGTTTCTGTGCCGTACCAGCGACTGTCGAATCTTCCAGGAGAAGAGCGTGCCGGAGATCGTCCGCATGATCTTCGACAAGCATGCGGGCAGCCTCGCTGTCGACGTGGAGCAGCGTCTGTTCGCCAGCTACGCCCCACGGCCCTATTGCGTGCAGTATCGCGAGAGCGATCTCGATTTGGTCGACCGCCTGCTCCAGGAGGAGGGCATCACCTATTTCTTCGTCGCCTCGGCCAGCAAGCATACGCTCGTGCTGGCCGATTCGCCGCAGTCGCACCACGCAGTACCCCAATACGAAGAGGTCCCATACTTCTCGAAGGACGAGTTCGCGCGACGGGAGCGCGATCACGTGTTCGCCTGGGACATGGCGGCCGAGGTACGCTCGGGCAGCTTCGCGCACACCAGCTTCGACTTCGAAAAGCCGCGTGCCGACCTCATGGCCCGGCAGGAACGGCCGAGGCCGCACAGCCTGGCGGACGGGGAGATCTACGATTATTGCGGCTGGTACACCGAGCCCGAGACCGGCGAGCGCACGGCACGCCTGAGGCTCGAGGCCGATCAGGCGAGCCAGCGCTGTGCGGCAGGCGAAGGCACCGCCGCGGGCCTCGCCGCCGGCCACCGGTTCCGGCTGTCCCGCTGCCCGCGCGAGGATCAGAACGGCGAGTATGTCTTGCGCGAGGTCGCCCACGAGCTGTGGGACGCGGCCTACCGCAGCGGCATGCCCGACGGCGAGGAGATCGACCTCTATCGATGCCGTTTCATGGCCATCCCGGCCGAGATTCCCTACCGGCCCGAGCAGGTGACGCCCAAGCCGCGGATCCGCGGCCCGCAGACGGCGATGGTGACCGGCCCCGCCGGCGAGGAGATCTGGACCGACCGGCATGGCCGGGTGAAGCTGCAGTTCCACTGGGACCGCGAAGGGCGGCGCGACGACAAGAGCTCCTGCTGGATCCGCGTCTCGCAGCCCTGGGCCGGCACGGGGTTCGGCGGAATCCACATTCCCCGGGTCGGCCAGGAAGTGATCGTCGAGTTCATCGAGGGCGATCCCGACCTGCCGATCGTCACCGGCCGCGTCTACAACGGCCAGGCGTCCCCGCCCTATGCCCTGCCGGCCAACGCCAGCCAGTCCGGCTTCAAGAGCAACTCCACCAAGGGCGGCGGCGGCTCGAACGAGCTGCGCTTCGAGGACAAGAAAGGCCTGGAGGAGGTTTACCTGCACGCCCAGCGCAACATGCAGGCGGTGGTCGAGCGCGACCGCACCGAGCACGTGAAGAACAACCACACCGAGACGGTCGATGTCGACGAGACCTTGACCGTACACGGCAAGCGCACCCGCACGGTGGACAAGGACGAGACCCTGACCGTGCACGGCAAGCGCGGCCGCATCGTGGACAAGGACGAGACCGTCACGGTGGGCGGCAAGCGCACACGCAACGTCACCGGCAACGAGGAATACACGACCAGGAGCGACCGGAGCTACACTGTCGGCGGCAAGGAGGTGCTGCACGTCACCAAGGCCCAGGAGGTGACGATCGGTGCGGCGCGCAGCCTCACGATCACCGACGACGATCAGGTCAAGGTCCTCCGCGGCAACGCCAGGCTCGAGGCGGCCGCCAACCGCGACGTGATTGCCGGCGAGCGCTACAAGCTCGACGCCAAGGTGATCGAGATCACCGGCAGCCAGTCGATCTCGCTGACGGTCGGCCAGAGCTGGATCAAGATCGACGACGAGGGCGTGACCGTGGTGTCGGCCGACGGCAAGCGGATCAAGTTGAATTAGTGAAGGCGTCGACGTTTGTCGGACTCGTAATCGGTATCATGGCCAAGGTTGGCCCTCTGCACCACAACAACCCGGCCGTCGGCTGCCATCCTCGCTGCGATGACAGCCAAGTCAAGGAGTGCTCCAGCCGGCAGTTCGTAGCGCCCCGGCAACCGTCCCCTTGGGCAGGAATTTCTCATCTTCCCACCACTGGGCCGTTCTGAGCTCCACCGGGATGCCGCCGATATCAATGGCCGCCCGCTCGATGATGACGCCCTTGTTCTCACCCGAGATGTTGTCGAATTGATTTTCCCAAGCCGCCTGCACGGCAAGCAGCTCCGGATCGCCTGAGTGCTTGCTGACCAGGTGCCCGGCCTCGATTACGGCTGGATGGTCGCTCAGGTCGTGGTGTTTCCGTGTTGGAGGCCGATGAAATTGTTTGAGATATTCACCATTATTCTGCTTCAGAAGGAAACGAAGTGGATGTTTCTTTCGCTCATTCCATACCTGCTCCAACACCCAGTTCCTGAAATCGCTCTTGCAGTCCGTTCCGTACGGGTCGATCCAGGACAACGTATTCGGGGCATACCTGTAGAGATGACTACCGCCGAGCAGGCGCAATGTATCCTGGCTGACGAATGCGCACGTGTCGGGATCATAGTATCTCGATCTGCTGTAGTGTAATCCTGTCTCGCTGTCCTCATAATGGCCCTGTAGGCGAATCGGGTTTGCGATTTCGTTGGTGGTCGCCGTGCGCGCCCGCCCGCCGGTGTCGTAGCTGGCTGTCCATACAATACGGCCGCGGCCATCGGAAAGCCGAGTTGGGCAGCCGTTCGGGGCATTGTGGTAGTAATAGACCTGCCTCGGCAGCGATCGGGGGCCGTGGTCGTGGGCCGCAACAGGGTCGGAAGCGCCCATGGGCGCCTGACGGACATTGCCACGCTCGGCTGATTCGATCAGCGCCAGCGGCTCGAAGGAGTCCGGGTAATAGACATATTCGCGGGTCCGCTCGTCGAGTTGCGGCGTGGGGGCATTGTCTTCGCCAGGCGTCGTCGATGCCTCTCCAAGCAGACGGTCGCCATCCCAAAAGAAGCGGGTTCGCTGGCCATCGGATTCCTTGAGCACTCGTCGCCCGCGCGGATCGTAGCCGTAGCGCGCAGCCACGCCGTCCGTTTCACTTCGGACCAGCCGTTGGCCGGTGTCCCAACTCAAATACGTGACCCGGCCACTGTCCCTGCGACAGACGAGATTTCCGGCCCGATCGAAGCGATAGTCCGCGCCTTGGTAGCGCCCCTCTCGATACCACTCGAGGAAGGGAGACTCAGGCTCGCCCAGCGCGTGGCCCGTTGCCGCCTGCTGCGTCCGCGTCGTCAGCCGATCCCCTGCAGCGTCGCTCAGGCAGCGTGTGATCATGCCCTGCGGGTTCACGTGCTCACGAATCCGGCCCAGCGAATCGTAGCTGTACCGGTCGGCTCCGAAGACGCTGTCTTGGCACCGGACGAGATTGCCCGTCAGGTCGTGAGCGTACTGGATGTCGAAGAGAGGCGAGCCATCCAGTTGCGCCCCCTGCGACGTAAGCAGACCGTCGCCGCCGTAGCTATACTGGCGAACGAGGCTTCCGCCGAGCACCTCACGGGTAACTTGTCCCGATCCGTCGCGCTCGATGCAGATGGGCGGCTCGTCGTTGATACGGACAGCGCTTACACGGTCGAGCGCGTCATACTCAAAGGCCACCCTGTTGCCGGTACTGGTTTCACGCAGGATGCGGTTGCCATTCACGTCATAAGTGTTGCGGATCTCAAAGCCACCCTGGTCTTCCGCCAAGAGCCTGCCTTCGATGTCGAAACGCCGACCAATGACGATATGTGGATTGGAAGCTCGCACGAGATTGCCGGCGGCGTCGAAGACGAAGTTTTCCTCAAGGGTATCGTTCGGCCGCTCGGGATGCGGCAGCACCTTCTTGCGGACGCGGCCCACTGCGTCGGTCGTGTATTTGATGGTCCGGCCAAGTGGATCGACGGCGTGCTGCAGGTACCCGCCTGAGTCATAGGCATAGTGTCGCGCCTGGCCCCAGTAGTCGACCTCCTTGACGATGCGGCCCAGCGCATCGCGCTCGAGACGATAGGTCTCGCCGCGCTCATTGGTGACGCCGACAAGTCGTTCCTCGATGTCGTAGTGGTACTCGACACTATGGCCGTCTGGCTGGATTTGGCGCTTGAGCTCGTTCAAGCCGACGTAGTCCAGCCGCGTTACCGCGCCTTTCTCGTCGAGGAAGCGGACGAGGTTGTCCTCCGCATCATAGGCACACTCGACGGCGGTACCGCTGGGCAGCAACAGCTTGCCGAGTCGACCCTTCCTGTCGCGCTGGTAGGTGGTGGTGTGACCTGCCGGATCTACCCTGGAAGCGACCTTGCCCAACACGTCGTAAGCAAAGTGCGTGACGTTACCCAGCCCGTCGGCGAGTGCCACGAGCAAGCCGAAATCGTCAAGCATCAGTCGAGTAACGCCACCCCGCGGGTCAGTCATGCCGACCAACTGCCCGCCAGCGTCATAAGCGTAGGCAGTGATCGCGCCCAGCGGGCGCTTCCGCTTCACGAGCAACCCACGCTCGTCCCAGCTCTGCTCCCAAGCTGCCCCGTTCGGGCCGGTGATACGGCTCGGCAGGTCGTCCTCGTTGAATTCGAACCCCACCGTCGTGTCATCCGGCCGCGTCAGCTCGATCAGGTTGCCCCGATCGTCGTACGCATACCCGACCATCCGCCCCGCCGGATCGACCACAGCCACCGTCCGCCCGACCTCGTCATAGGCGTAGCTCGTCACACCTCCGAGAGGGTCGGTCTCGCGCGTGATGAGCAGCTGCTCGTCGTACTCCACCGTCCAGGGGTGGCCGAGCGAATCGGTGAGATTGGTGAACCGGCCGACGGGATCGTATTCGAAGTGGTAGTCATGGAGCCCGCCGTCGCCCCAGGAATGAACGCAGCGGCTGTCGGCGTCGTACTCGTAATAGAACGACAGCCCCGTCCGGTTGGTGTGGCGGAGCAGCCGATGGCGGTCGTCCCAGCCGAAGCTGTAGGGATAATCGAGGGCGTCGTGGACCTCTGTCAGGTTGTCGGCGGCGTCGTAGGCGAAACGCACGAGGGTGCGGCGCTCGGAGAAGTCCGGGTGGTGCAGCGTGATTCTGCGCAGGAGGCCCCGCTCGCTCGTGCACACGAGGCGCCGGCCGGCACTCTCGACCACCTCTCGCAAGCCGTCTTGGTCACGCAGGAAGTGCAGCGAGTTGCGGCAGCCGTCGACGATCGCCGAGACCCGGATCTCGGCAGCCAATGCGTGCGGGAGCTCGAAATACCAGCTGAGCCCGCCCTTCTGCTCGACCACGAAGTGGCGGTCCAGTCGATGCAGCCGGCCGCCGTCGACCGGCTCCACGACCGGCTCGGCATCGGGCAGAGCGTCGAAGTAGGTGGCGACGCCGGTACCGTCGTGGAACACGACGCCGTCACTCCCAAGCTCGAGCCGGGCATCGGCGGGCGTCTCCCAGCCGACGCCGCAGATCCCCCGACGGGCCGAGCCCGAACGATAATGCCGGGTCCAGCGGATCGGGATGCGCCCCGGCAGCTCGAAATCCTGCTGGTCGACGACGACCTCGCCGGTCACCACGTCGACGGGCTCCGCGCGCAGGATCCTGCACTTCAGGAATCCCGGCTTCATGTTGCGGAAGGCGCGCTGGCGCGCCTTCTTGAGGGCCGCCGCCCCCTTGCGGAAGGGCTTCGATCTCCTGATCGCCCGCGCCAGCGGACCTACGAGATGAAGGGCGACGCTCGTCAGGGAGATGGTGGGGGCGCCGCCGATGAGGACCGGTGCGCCCTTCGGGATCGGCAGGACGAGACTGGTCGGCAGCACCAGCGATTCGATCCTGGTCTTCTTCTTGGGGTTGCGCCGCGGCGGCGGCGGCATGCCGATCGACTGGCAGGAGAGGCAGGGCAGCGCCATGTAGGCGGCGGCATCGCCGTCCATCTCGACGGTGGAGCTGCCCATGAAGTTCTCGTGCTCGTCGGCCGGCAGCGGCGGCACGAAGGTGCCACCGATCGGGAAGTGCCTGGGCAGGGCCTTGCCGGCCGTGCCGGCGATCGCCCGGTGCAGCCCGTTCACCTTCACCGTCGAGCCGATGATCGGCAGATAGTCGAAGGGATCGAACACGATGCCGATATAGGGGTGCGGGATCGGCACCGGCGGCACCGGCCCCGAAGGCTGCACCATGTGGATGTCGACACCGATGACCGGGTCGAAGTGGGTCGCCGCGGGCATCATGGGATGGCCCTCTCGAGCTCGGGCGCGCGCTCCCGGCCCTTGCCGAACGCCCGTTCGAGCCGGCGGCGCTCGGCTGCGGCCCGGCGGTCGTCGCGCGGATAGTGGCGATCGAGCAGGCGCAGCAGCATCTGTCCGACCCAGGGCAGGGTCGATCGGTCGCGCTGCTCGGCCGGCAGCCGCTGGCCGACTTCGAATGCCAGCCGGCCGCAGCGCCAGGCGTCGCGATCGGAGCCGGCCTGCTCGTGGCTCCAGCCGGCCATACGCCAGGCCTCGAGCAGCATCACCGGATCGCCGGCGGCCTCGGCAAGCGGCGCCGTCCGCTCGTAGGCGCTTGCCGCCTCCTGCCAGCGTGAGGCCGACACCAGGGCCGCTCCCTCGCCCATGGCGGCGGTGACCCGCAGCCTCGGCAGCGCAGGATGGTCCCTGGCCGCGGCCTCGGCGGCAACGCCGGCCTGACGGTAGCAGCCGACCGCGTCCTCCGGCCGACCGGCGCCGAGGTAGGCGGCGGCCAGCGCCATGTGGACGACCAGCGCCTGGTCCATCCAGCTCTCCTTCCTCGCCACGTCGAGGGCTCGGCCGGCAGCGAGCTCGGCCGCGGCGAGATTGCCCTTGCCGGCAGCATTGGCGAGGCTGGCCAATTGAACCCGGAACAGCTTGGCCGGCCCTTCGGCCCCCTCGCTGCGTGCCAGCTCCTCCAGGGCGCCCGGCATGTCGAGCGCCGGCTCAATGGTGACGGCCAGCCCCGGCGCCATCCCGTCGATGCCGTCGAGCCGCGGGGCCTCGGCCGGATCGGGCACGACCACCCGCAAGGTCGGCGGCAGGTCCCGCAGCAGCAGGTCGGTCAGCCAGGCCGAGAACGCACGGTCGTCGGCGACGACTTCGGGAGCGAGCACCAGGACCAGGCATTGCATGTGCCGGGCGTAGTAGGTCTGGAAGGAGCTGGCCGCTTGCACCAGCAGCGCCGGATCGGCCTCGTCGACCGCTGCTTCCCGATGCCGCCACTCGGCGGCGATGCCTTGCGCCGCCAGGTCGGCGCGGGCGGCCTCGTACTGGTCCACGAACGCGGTGAGCAGGTCGCGCGCGTAGCGCGACGGGTCGTCGAACGGCGGGCGGAGACGGACGAAGACATCCGGCGTCGTGCCCAGCTCCTCGCCTTGCAGGTCGAGGAAGAGGTCGATCAGGCGCAGCTCGTCCGCGACCGCCCGCCAGCGGAGCAGGCGGAGCGTCGAATCGGCGGCGAACGCCTGCCACTGCCCGGCAAGTCGGTCGATCCGTCGCTCGATGGCGTTTCGCATGGGCTTGCCCTCGTCCATTCGCACCGGCGCGACCCCATTCCGCTAGAGCAAGGTCAGCCCGAAGACCCCCAGGCCCAGGCCGAAGAGGATCAACAACGGCGACAGGATCAGCTTGAGGATCCTCACCCCCGCCCACTCGGCAGTGCCCTGCGGGTCGAGCGGATCGTAGGTCAACCCGATGTACCTGCCGATTCTGGGAGCAGGAAATGTCCAGGCGGAGCTCACCGCGTCGATGACGCGGCCATCCTCGGTGGACAGGCGGAACACGGGCGAGCGCCCCAGATGGCCCGGGCCAGCCGCCGTGGGGGTGTGCAGGTCGACGATCACGGCGGTCGCACGCCGGAGCCGGTCACGGCTGCGCAGCCAGATCATCAGCTCCGCCGCGCCGCCATACGCGATGGCGAGACCGACCAGGACGACCGGCAGGGCTTGAGCATGTCTCAGTCCCCCATCGCAGGCGCCGGCTCGGAACGGCGGTCCGGCGCGGGCGCGCCGGCGTCATCGACGTCGATCACCACGAGCGTGACATTGTCCCGGGCACTCCGGGTGAGCGTCAGCGCCAGGAGACGGTCGGCCGCGACGTCGACCGCCGTGCTCGCCAGCACCGCCTCGATCACCTCGTCCTCCACCTCGCCGGTCAGGCCGTCGGTGCAGAGGAGGAAACGATCGCCCGGCTGGATGCTGTCCTGCACGGTCCCGAGCTCGAGATGCTGACCTACCCCGACCGCGCGGGTGATCATGTTGCGCCAGGGATGGCTCCGGGCGGCGGCGGGGTGCAGCTCGGCTCTGTCGATCAGCTCCTGGACAAGGCTGTCGTCGCGCGTGAGCTGCCGGAGCTTGCCGGCGCGCAGGAGATAAAGGCGGCTGTCGCCGGCCCACAGACAGGCGAAGCGCCCGACCGATGCGAGCAGCACGACCACGGTGCAGCCGCAGATCTCGCCATCGGTCCCTGCGGCCTTGAGCTCGCGGTGGCAGCCGTCGAGGCCCGCCGCCACGGCGCGGAAGAGATCGCGCCCGCTCGCCGTCCTTGCGAGGCTCGCCAAACGTGAGGTGACGAGCGAGCTCGCGTGATCGCCGCGATGGTGCCCGCCCATGCCGTCGGCCACGGCCCACAGGCCACGCTCGGGCAGCATCATGGCACTGTCCTCATTGAGCGCGCGGACATGCCCGGCATGGGTGCGCATGGCTGTCCGGTAGCCGCTCATTGCGGCAGCTCCACCCAGCCGCAGTCCGCGAACCGACCATCGAGCATGGCCGCGAAGGTGTCGGGCGGAGGCAAGGCGGGACAGGCGAGCACGCTCGGCGGGACGAGCCGCGATCCCTCGCCCCACCACAGGCTGCCGACCGGGGCGATGCCGGCCAGCTGCCAGCCGGCGGCGTCGCCGGGCGACATGCGCCAGGGCATGCCCGGTGGTTGCTCCACGGGAAACGGATCGGCATCGGCCAGCCTCGCCTCGAACTCCGCGGGCGCCAGCTCGCCTTCCAGCAGGGCGGACGCCAGCGTCTGCTGCTCGTCGTACCAACGGCTCGCCCGATGCAGCAGCGTGGCCGGTCCGTACGGCACATCGAGAGCCGCCACGAGCAGGAGCGGGAAGTAGCGGCCGACCCGATCGACACTGGGCAGCCAGATTCCCGCGGCGGCCCTCGGCCCGCAGCATCCGGCGGCAAGCGCAAAGCGCCAGATCGGCGCCTCGAGGAAGGCATCGAGCCAACGATCGCCGAGCCCTTCGCGACTGGCCGCCAGCGTAGCCGCCAGCCAGGCATCGAGCGGGCTCGCCAGCTTCGGCGGCACGTTGAGACACAGGAAGTCCCCGTGGCTCGGCAGCTTGCCGAGCAGCCCCACGCTGCGCGTGATCATAGCCCCTCCGGGCAGCGGAAGCGCTGGAAGGGGCCGAGCTCGAACGGGTTGTCGACACTGTCGGCAACAAGCTCGAAGTCGGCTCGATACTCCCCGGCGCCCAGCGTGACCGCATAGAGGTCGGGGCGACCCTGCCGGGCGAGCCCGCCCTCGTGCAGCAGGCGCACCCAGCTCCACGAGCCCTGCCTGGTGGTGCTGACCGGGTCCGTCCACCAGCCGTCCGGCTCGAAGCTGATCTGCACCCGGCCACCGCCGTAGGGGCCCGGCCAGTCGAGATGGACCGGCTGAGGCGGCTCTTCCTCGTAGCTGGCCGTCTGACCATCGAGATCGACCACGATCCGCTCGACATCCTCGCCGAGGCTCGTCGGCCTCAGCGTGAAGCCGACCCGAGGCGCCGTGCCGCCGGCAAAGAGCCCGTCGCGGAGACGCCGGGCGGCCTCGAACGGGGCCAGCGCGGCGTCGGAGCTGCCGATCGACGCCGACCACCGCCACGGCCGCTGTGCCGTGTCGACAAAGGACGTCAGCTGCTCCTCGATGAACTGGTCGAACAGCCCGCCAGCGCCGAACAGCCGTGCAAGATCGGAATGGCTCACATCGGCCGTGCTGCCTGGGTCGAATGGGAAGCGGCCGGATGTGGCCTGGCGGCAGAACGGCAGCACCTTCGCCCGGTACTCGTCGTTGATCCGGGTCAGGACCTGGCCCTCGGCGAGTGTCCCCAGCCGTTGGGCCAGGCGCTCCAGCGGCTCCCTCAACGCCGCCGGCAGATCGCGGACGGCTTCGGCCAAGCGCTCGGCCTGCGCCCTGATCTGGCTGGCCGTGGTCGGTGTCGAGGGCGTGCCGGGCGACGGCAAAGCGAGATAGAGCTCGTTGGCCGCCTGCAGCGCCGAATCGAGCCGCGCCGGCGCGCCGGCTTCGCCACGGACGGCCAGCGCCAGCGGGCGGAACCGAGCCTCCACTGGCGCACCGAGCGGCGGTCCTTCCGGGTCGCGACCGCCGAGGGCCGGCTGAGCCGCGCCGACGGCCGCGTTCTGGACCGGACTGGCCTGATCACCCACGTTCTCGGCCGACTCGGGCGGCTGCGGCGGGACGGTCAGCAGCGTCTCGTCGACCATCGCCTGCAAGAGCCGAACCAGCGGCGAGGGCGGCACGGCAAGCGGCCGCAGGACCGAGGCGGCCCCGCCCAGGCTCTCAGGCAGGCGCAGGCCGAGCCCATGCTCGAGCTTCTGCCAGCGGTCTATCGTCTCGGCATAGTAGAGATCGAGCATTTCGCCGAGCAGGCGGGCCTGGCCGCCCTCGTCGAGCTTCGGCCGACCGGGGTGCATCGCGGCGTCCTCCTCCGCCACCGCGCGCGCTTCGGCCGCCATCGAGGGCAGGAAGCGCTGCCAGAAGCCGCGCCGCGTGAACAGCTCCGGGATCGGTGTGGCGAGCGCCGAGCCACGGTCCATGGGAAACAGCGCCGACGCCTCCGGGCCCGCAATCTTGGAAGGCTCGAACGGCTGCCCATGCTCGCCATGCTTGCGGACCAGCGCCAGATAGGCCCGCTTGCTCGGCGGTACCCTGTCGATCGCCGAGAGTGCGGAGTCGATCAGCCCGGGGTCGAGCGACGGCCGCGGATCCACTGTCGGTAGGCGCTCGACCAGAGCACCCAGATGCTGGTCCAGACGGTCGCGCACCGGCTGATCGAGCGGATAGGCGCGCCGCAGGTCCTCGGTCATCCAGTCGGTCACGAGCCCTGGCGACAGAGCACCTTGGCCACCCAGGGCGAGATAGACCTTGAGCGCCCCGATCGCGGTCTCCGGGGTGTCGAGCTCGGCCCGCAATCGCGTCTCGACCCGACGCACCAGCCGCGGCAGGAGAATGGCCTGCAGCGCATGGTCATAGACGTCGGAGCCATGGGCGCGCAGCTGCTTCGTCTGCGACAGCCCGAGCCGCGGCGATGGCGTCTCGATTCCGGCGGCGAGAGCCTGGGCCGCGTCCAGCGCCGGGACTATCGGGCGCAGATCCTCCTCGGCGGCGCCCACGCTGTCGGTCGCCACGGCCGCGGCCTGGGACCGGTACTCCCGGACAGCATCGAGATAGGCCGTGACGGCGCCGGCCTGCACGCGATAGGCCCAGATCCAACCGCCGAGGACGAGCAGAACCGCCGTTGCCGCCACGGCCCAGGCCGCCTGCGCACGCCGCCGCTCGCGGCGCTCCAGCCGGCTTGCCAGGCGAACCAGCGGTGCTTCGGCGAAAATCACCTCCCTCAGCAGGCGCAGCAGGAAGAAGCTCTGGTTGCCCTTCAGCTCGTGAGCCGGGCCGACGCGGATGCCGAACCTGCGCTGCAAGTCGGCGAGCAGGCGGTCGATCGGCGCGCCGGATTGGGTGCCGCTGCTGAGATAGACGCCGCGCAGCAGCGGCGGCATCTCGTAGCCGGTGCCGACGAACGCCAGCGCGATGAACCGCTGGAGGGGCTCGGTCAGCGCCGCGAGCTGCAGGGGGAGGCCCTGAATGGCGGCGCGCCGGTCCAGATCCCGCTCGGTCTCGAGCCGGCCGAGGGTGCGCGCCTCGGCCCGATCGACGAGCAGCGCCAGCTCCCGCTCGACCGCCTCCCGGCCGGGTGCCGTTTCCCGCTCCTGGAGCGGCAGCGTGAAGCCCCAGACCTGCTCGCGCGCCCGGTCGTCGAGATCGGCGAACGCCTCGCGGAAACCGGCGATCAGATCGGCCTTCGTCAGCAGGAGATAGACCGGCAGATGCAGGCCCAGCCGCGCCCCGAGCTCGTTCAGTCGCGCACGCACCGCGGCCGCGGTCGTCTCGAGGCCCGCCGAGCCGGTGGCGACGAGGTCGTCGACGGCGAGCGCCACGATGACGCCGTTGATGGGCTCGCGCGGCCGGTGCTTCTCGAGCAGGTCGAGAAATCCCAGCCACGCCGAAGCGTCGGTCGCCCGATCGCTGTCCTGCGTCGTCCAGCGCCCGGCCGTGTCGATCAGCACCGCCTCGTCGGTGAAGAACCAGTCGCAATGCCGCGTGCCGCCGACCCCCTTCAGCTCCTGAAGGCCCTCGAGCGGGAAGCGGAGCCCGGACTGCAGCAGCGCCGTGGTCTTGCCCGAGCCGGGTGGGCCGATCAGCAGGTACCAGGGCAGCTGATAGAGGCGGCCCTTGGCGAACCGATGAGCCTTCAGGCGCGCCATGACCTCCTTGAAGCGCGCGGCGATGGCACCGAGCTCGGCGTCGGCCGGTCCCGGCGACGGCTTTGCGAGCGCCTCGACCATGGCCTCGCCGCCGGCGCGAGCGCGGTGCGCCGACCAGAGATTGCCCGCACCCCAGAGCAGGCTGATCGCCAGAACGGCGAGGAGGCGAGCGGTGGCACCATCGAGCGGCACCCAGCCGCCGATCGACACCAGCGGGCCGAAGAACCAGACGACCAGCGCCATCGCCGCGGCGCCGATCAGGCTCACGACGGCGCGGGAACGAAGGATCGCGAGGAGGCCCCGAGCCAGACGCGTCATCGCTAGCCCTCCGCTACCTTGAGGAGCACGACTTCGACCCGCCGATTGCGCGCCCGTCCCTCCTCCGTGCGATTGTCGGCGATCGGATCCCGCTCGCCCTTGCCGACGCTGGTCAGCCGTGACGCACCGCCGAGGGTTTCGGCGAGCAAGGCGCTCACGCTGTCGGCGCGTGCCTCGGAGAGCTCCTGATTGTTGGCGAAGCGCAGGCTGCGCCGTATCGGATTGTTGTCGGTATAGCCTGTCACCAGGACCTGGCCCGGGCGGGTCCGCAGAGCCTGACCTATCCTTGCCAGGAGCGGCCGCGAGGACGGCGCGATCTCGGCGCGCCCGGGAGCGAACAGGTCCAAGGCCACCAGCCGAATCAGCACCCGCTGCGCCTCCTCCCGCACCGTCACCAGGCCCTGGCGCTGCTCTTCGGCGAGGAACGCCGGAATCTCGGTGGGCTCGGGCACGGGCAGCGGACGCGGCTCGGGGGACGGCCTGGGCGGCTGGGGTGGCGCGTCGCGCAGGATCGTGACCGGACCGCTCGGCGGCAATCCGGCGACCAGCGGCCCGAGCTCGTCGGTGTATCCGACCAGGCTGAAGCGAAAGCCGACGAACAGGACCAGAAGCAGCGCCAGCGCAGCGGTGCCGATCACCCATGGCGGGACGAGCGTGGCCGGTGCCCTCGCGGGCAGTGCCGCCCCGGCCCAGTGGGGCGACAGGCTGGAATCGATCGGCCCGGCCAGATCGCCGAGCACCCGCGCCACGCCCCTGCGGACCTCCTCCGCCCCCCTGGCGCCGGTGCGCGCGACCCGGTAGCGGCCCTCAAAGCCCAGGGCCAGGCAACGATGGAACAGCTCGAGGATCTGGAGGTGGCGCCCGGGTTCCTGCTGCATCCGGGCCAGGCGCTCGAAGAACCGCTCTCCGGCGTCGGTCTCGCTCCAGACCGAGGCGACCAGGCTGCGCCCGCCCCAGCCGGACGCGGCCCCCCACGGCGTGTTGAGCACGATGTCGTCCAGCAATGCCGCCAGCGCCCATGCGGCCTGCTCGGCCACGGCAGGATCGGCGCCTGCAGCACTGGCGGCCTCGCGATAGCGTTCGAGCTGCCCGAGAACCTGGGTGCGCAGGCTTGCCGGATCGGCCGGCGGGACCGGGCTCCGCAGCAATGGTGCCAGGTTCAGGATCGGCACCGCGGCGGCGAGCAGCGGATTCTTGCCGAAGCGGTGCGAGAGTGGAGAGGGCGGCGGCAACGGCTCCGCCAATCCCGCCGAAGCAGCCTTCGGGGGCGGCGGCGGACGCTGCGCCGACGCGTGGCCACCGGGCCGCGGTCGGATCACGACGGTCCGGTCATTCTGCGCATGCAGCGCAAACGGGTCCGTTTCAGCCATCGCTCAGTCCCGGATCGCCCAACATTCGAACTCGAGCTCCGGCCAGTCGCCTTCGACGGCTGCGACCAGGCCGGCGGAGAGCGGCAGGCGTCGCCAATAGCTTCCCGATCGATCTAGCTCGAAGTAGATCGTCCCCGCATGGAACGGGATCTGCCGGGGTGCTACCGGCAGAGGGTCGACGGCGATGCCGCGCAGGCGCGAGTTCCAGAGATCGTTGAACTCCTCGGCAGGCCCGACCACGGCCAGCCGCGGGAAGCGCGAGCGGATCTGCTCGGCCGGCACGGCCGCCCGCACCGCCAGGACGAAGGCCGCCGACTTGAACAGCTCGGGCGTCGTCTCCTCGGTCGTCGTCCACACGCCGCTCCGGTGCAGCCGGAGGGGCACCGGCACGGCCTTGCCCTCGATCTTGGCGAGGCCGACCAGGAGCTGGCGGATGGTCGCCATCAGGGGAAGGAACGCCGTCGCCGGCTCGGGATGGCGGTAGGTCGGGAACGCCGGCGGGCGGCGGTCGCCGGCGCCATAGGTCGCCATCTCGCCTGCCAAGCCGGCCAGATGGTGATAGAGGCGCTCCGGATGCAGCGTTCCCTGCTCGCGCAGATGAACCACCTGCGCCTTGGCCCGATTGACCAGCTCGAGCACGAGCAGGTCCTGAACCTCAGCGGCGCCACGTGCGTGCGGGTCGAGGATATAGCCGACCCGGGAGGCGGCGATGCTCTCCAGCTTTCCTTCGAGCTCGGCGAGGAAGGAGGTGAGGAGCGGATGCACGTCGAAGCGCAGGCAGGGCGGGAAGTATTCGGGGTCGAGGACCACGCCGCCGTCGGCTTCGCGCGAGACGATCCGGGCCAGGCCCAGCGTCACGAAGCCGGCCAGACCGTCGCTTTCATGACGGATGCTGAACGCCTGGCGTGCGGCCTCGAGCGGTGCGCGCCCCTCTGTGCCGGCTATGGCGTCCTTCACCTCGATGATGCGGCCGCGGTGGCGTGCTCCGGTTGCGGGTCGGCCTTCCGCGTCGAATTCCGGCGCCCCGGGCTGCTGCGCCGACAGGCAGAGATGGACGACGCCCTCAGGGGTGCCCTCCGCCGTCTGATAGGGCGTCGGATGGTCGGCGCCATCCGGGATGGAGAAGGGTGTGCCGTCGGGCAGCCTGCCCTCGGCCGTGGCCAGGGCCACGGCCCCGGTGGCAAGGAGCCCGGTGTTGAGCGCGAGCCTGCGGAAGCCCCAGCCATGCCCGACGAGGTCGGCGAGCGCGCCCTGGACATAAGCCTCGACCCAGCGATCCTGCTGCTGGAAATGCTGCGTCCGGAGGAACATGCCCTCCGACCATACGACACGATCAGACCCTGCCATGACGGGTGCTCCAGCGGTCACGATTGCACTGCCGGCGGGATGCCGCCCGAAGCCGTCTCACGAAGGCGGCCGGCATCGAGCCTCGCCTCGCGCAGCAGCTCGTGCTCGGCCTCCCGGGCGAGCTCGCCGTAGCGCTCCTTGAAGCGGTCCCAGAACGCGGCCTTGCGGCCGCCCGCGGCGACGATCTGCAACAGCGAGATGTCGCCGGCGGCCCGCTCGAGCGTGGCCGGATCGATGCGGTGCAGCAGGGCTTGCAGCGCCTGCTGCACCGAGCGGATGACCTCTGGCATGAAGGCCTTGAGGTCGTCGATGGTGGCGGCGATCGCCGCGTCCGGCTCCAGGTAGCCCCTGCCGCGCGGCGCCACGAGCCAGCGCACGGCTTCCTCGGCCGAGGCCGTCAGCTTCAGCGGGTTGTTCTCGGCAGCGGCGATCATCGTCCGATCGAGCCCGGTCTCGCGCTTCAGCGCGGCGCGGATCATCAGGAGCTCGATCAGGCCCTGGGCCATGGCCCGGTAGCGCTGGCCCAGCTCATGCAGCAGCGCCTCCGGCGGCGTATCTCCGGCATCGACCGCGGTCAGGCCGGCGCCCTCGAGAAAGGCTACGAGCCCGGATCCGGCATCCATGCCCGTCTCGGCAGGCTGCGCCACCACAGGCTCGGGGGGTGGCGCCACAGGAGGCGGGGGAGGTCGCGGCACCGCGACCAGCCCGGATGCCTCGGCGCCGACAGCCGGCTGCGGGTCTGCAATCGGCGGCGTCGAGGGAGCCTCGGGCTCGTCGGCCCCAGGCGCCGGCAAGGCGCCGGTATCGGGCGGGACGTCGTCGAAGGGCGCCCGTCGGCGGGGCAGATCGAGCGCCACCTGATGCGGCGGCGCGTGGTCCGGCCTGGTCAGGGGAGCCTCGGATCCCACGGGGTGCCGGGGAAGATCCAGCGACTTGCCGCGATACCATGTCTGGTCGAACAGGGGCGGGCCGGCGGCTGCCGGCGGGGATGCTTCGACGCTCGGGGGGGCGTCGTCAGGAGGGAGGCTCACGGCGAGAACGTAGTCGCCGAGCCTCAGCCGAAGCCCGTCCTGCAGCCGCACGGTGCCGCTCTTGCCGAGCGGGTCCGGCGAGCCGTCGACGAACACCCCGTTGGCCCTGGTATCGGTCAGGAGCCACGCGCCGTCCCGCTCCTCCACGACGCAGTGATGCTTGGAGAGCAGGCGCTCGGGATCCGGCAGCACCCAGTCGCTGTCCGCGGCGCGGCCGATCGACAATCGGCCGTCGCGCAGGCGGCGCTGGCGATCCTCGACCGCCCGGCCGCCGTTTTCCAGGGTCAGCAGCAGCTCCATGCGTCCTCACCCGAAGCTGTAGGCGAAGCCGTGATCGGCAGCGCCGATCCGGACCTGATGGAAGGGGCGCCCCTCCCTGAGCCGCTCCAGGATCCCCCGGCTCACCTCCGGCAGGACCGTGTTCGAGAGGATGGCATCGACCATCCGGCCGCCGCTCTCGACCTCGGTGCAGCGCTGCCGGATGAGATCGAGCACCGGCTCCTCCAGGCGCACCTGCACGTTGTGACGCTCCTCGATCCGCCGGCGGACCCGGTCCAGCTGGAGGCGGATGATCCGCGACAGGGCGTCCTCGGTGAGCGGGTAGTAGGGAATGACGGCAACACGGCCGAGCAGTGCCGCCGGGAAGACCTTCAGAAGTCGTGGATAGAGCGCTTCCGTCAGCTTCTCCGGATCGGGCACCATCTCCTCGTCGCTGCACAGGCGGGCGATCAGCTCCGACCCGATATTGCTGGTCATGAGGATCAGTGTGTTCCTGAACTCTATGCGTCGGCCCTCGCCGTCCTCCGCCACGCCCTTGTCGAAGATCTGGAGGAAGATCTCGTGGACGTCCGGGTGCGCCTTCTCGATCTCGTCGAGCAGCACCAGGCTGTAGGGCTGGCGGCGCACCGCCTCGGTCAGCCGTCCGCCCTGGCCGTAGCCGACATAGCCCGGCGGCGCGCCCTTCAGGGTCGAGACGGTGTGCGCTTCCTGGAACTCGGACATGTTGATCGAGACGATGCTCTGCTCGCCGCCGTGCAGGGCCTTGGCCAGGGTGAGCGCGGTCTCGGTCTTGCCGACCCCGCTCGGCCCGCACAGCAGGAACACGCCGATCGGCTTTTGCGGGTTCTCGAGCCCGGCGCGGGAGGTCTGGATCCGCCGGGCGATCATCTCGAGCGCATGGTCCTGGCCGACGATCCGCCGCTTCAGCGTATCGGCGAGCCCCAGCACGGCATCGATCTCGTTCTTGACCATCCGACCGACCGGAATGCCGGTCCACCCGGCGACCACCGAGGCCACCGCCTCGGCGTCGACCTCGGCCATGACCATCGGCCGGTCGCCCCGCAGTTCCGCCAGCTCGGCGTCGAGCTCCTTGAGCGCGGCGACGCGCCGCGACGCCTCCTCCGGCGCTGCCGGGGCGAGCGCCTCGTCGCTCAGGGCGATGATCCGCTGGACCAGCTCCTGCTCCCTCGTCCAACGCCGTTCCAGGTCCGCGGCCCGCGCCTGCTCCTCCTCCAGGGCGGCGGCGAGATCGCGCAGGCGGGAGCCGACCTCGCGGCCAAGGCTCGCCTCGCGCTCGAGCAGGGTGTGCTCCGCCTGAAGGGCCGTGATCCGCTGACGGCAACGCGCAAGCTGCGGCGGCACCGCGGCCTGGCTCGCGGCGACGCGCGCGCAGGAGGTGTCGAGGACGCTGACCGCCTTGTCCGGCAATTGTCGGGTCGGGAGATAGCGCTGGGACAGGCCCACTGCCGCGTGCAGCGCGTCGTCGCGCAGCCTCACATGGTGATGGCTCTCCAGCGCCGGCGCGATGCCGCGCATCATGCCCAGAGCCTGATCGAAGGTCGGCTGCTCGATCCGCACCGCCTCGAACCGGCGGGTGAGCGCCGCATCGGGCTCGATGAACCGCTTGTACTCGGCCCATGTCGTGGCTGCGATCGTGCGCAAGGTACCGCGGGCAAGCGCGGGCTTGAGCAGGTTGGCGGCATCGCCGGTTCCCGCCGCACCGCCGGCGCCGATGAGCGTGTGGGCCTCGTCGATGAACAGGATGATCGGCGTCGGCGAGGACTGGATGTCGCCGATCACCGACTTCAGCCGCTCCTCGAACTCGCCCCTCATCGAGGCGCCGGCCTGAAGGAGCCCGACATCGAGCGCCTTGAGGCTCACGTCCTTCAGCGAGGGCGGCACGTCGCCGGCGACCAGCCGTGCCGCCAGACCCTCGACGATGGCCGTCTTGCCGACCCCCGCCTCGCCCACGAGGATCGGATTGTTCTGGCGGCGCCTGAGCAGGACGTCGACGACCTGACGAATCTCCTCGTCCCGGCCGACCACCGGGTCGATCCTGCCGGCCCTTGCCTGCTCGGTCAGGTCGTGGGTGAAGCGGGTCAGTGCCTCCGTACTGCCGCCGTGTGCCGACGGCGGGAGGCCGGCCGCCCGTGTTCCGGTGGGTGCGACGGCCTCGGTGCCGGCTTCCCCTTCCGGTGAGCCCTTGACGATGATGGCGAGCTGCCGCGCCAGACGCTCCGGCTCGAGCCCGCGGAACAGGTCCGAGAGGGCGAGCAGGACGCGGGCGAGATCACCCTCGTCGAGGATCCCCAGGATCAGATGCCCGGTGCGGATGCGCCCGGCGCCGAAGGCGAGGCTTGCCACGATCCAGCCGCGCTCGATCGCGCGATCGACATGGTCGGAGAAGTCGGGGAGGTCGGTGCCGCCCTTGCGGATCCGCTCGAGCGCCCGGCTCAGGTCCGCGCTGAGCCGGGCAAGGTCGATGCCGAACGCGGCCACGATCCGGTGCAGGTCGGAATCGGGCAGCATGAGCGTCTGGTTGAGCCAGTGCGCAAGCTCGACATAGGCGTTGCCGCGGGCGCGGGCGAGCTCGAAGGCGCTCTGCAGGGCGCGGTACGGGAGCGGGTCGAGCTTGGTGTAGACGACTTCGCGACGAATCTGCAGCACCGGGATTCTCCCTCAGCTCGCCGTTGCCCGGGCCGGTCTCAGCACGAGATCGTCGGCGTCGCGGGTGCGCGCCTCCGCGGGCAGCCAGCTCGTCCAGCCGAGCCGCGCGCCGCCGTCGAGCTTCAGCGGCGGCACCTCGGCCGCGGCCAAAACGAGAACGAGGCCCCATTCGAGCGCGTCGCCGACCAGCAGCCGAACCAGTGCCGTCAGCCGGTCGAGGCGGCCGCCCCCGGGGAGCAGGGCGAGGTAGGCATCGAGATCGACGGGGCCCACGCGGATGTGGAACAGGTGCTGGCGCTGAAAGCTCGCGGCACCGACAATGGCATCCACCGCCAGCCGCGTGCCGGCAACGCCGAGCCTGGTCTGCAGCCGTTCGGGCAGATCGAGCCAGCCGCCCTCGAACTCCTGGAGCTGCACCGGCGCACGCAGGAGGTCGCGCAGCAGGATCTCGGCCCGTTCCAGATGCGAGCTCTGGTAGCCGAGCATGCCGGCATGATGCAGCTTGAACCGGTCGGGAAGAACGTCGCGGTCGCGCATCGCCGGCAGGCCCAGCCCGGCCAGCGCGCCCAGATAGAGACGAAAGCGATCCTGTGCCGGGCGGTCGTGCTGAACGTGCGGCCGACCATCGGCCCAGGCGCGGTAGAAGAGTGCGATGAGCCGGTGCTGAAGCAGCCCGCAGAAGTCGATGAACGCATCGTCCGCCTGCTGCCGCTCCAGCGCATAGCTGGTCAGATGCAGCGGCAGCGGGCCGCCGCTGCCGAACAACCCGATCAGGCGTACCGCGAGCTCGGCCGGACTCCCGTTCGCTGCGGGCGAGAAGGCAGCGACGCTCGAAGTCGGGAACGCGAGCTGAGGCTCCTGGGTCAGCCGCAGCGGCTCCTCGTGCGCGCGCGCGGCCTTGCCCAGGCGCGGCAGGGTCGCATGCGCGCTCTCGACGAGCCGCAGCGCCGCGAAGAAGTCGCGGCCCGCGACTGGATCGGCGAAGCCCGGCGTCAAGCCAGGTGCCGTTGCCCGAGCCTTACCGGCCATCGCATGATCTCGCCCCGCTCGGCCGTACGCACGACGGTGCGGGTGAAGGAGTTGAGCGCCACGTGGCGCCGAAGGAACGCCTCGAGGACACCGCCCAGCGCGAAGGCGGCGCCGCGGTCGAAGGCGCTTTCGTCGAAGGTGAGGTCGATCTCGAGCCCGCGACCAAAGGCGATCGGGCCTGGAATCGGCAGGCGATCCACCACCGGGCGGCTGGCGACCGAGCGCAGCCCCTCGACCTGGCGCGCGACGGCCGGCTCGGCGAAGGCGGCATAGAGCTGAAGGAGCTGGCGAAGTGCTGCGGCCCCCTCGTCCGCCGGCCCGTCGACCAGCGACAGGTAGTTGAGCGCCAGGTGGCTCACGAGCTGCCAGGGCGTCTCGCCGGGCGTCCAGTCGGACGATGTCGGCGGCGCCTCGCCCAGCGCCAGGGACGGGCGCGGTGGCGTCGGTTCCCCCAGGCAGTACGCGGCTGCCAGCGGCGGCCCGTTCTCGACGTCGAAATGGCTCTGCCCCGGGACCAGGGGCATGAGCAGCGGCAGGTCGCGGTTGCTGCAGCGCGCTTTGACGTGCAGCCGGTCGATGCCCTCCGGCCAGGGCGGCGAGGCGCCATCGACAAGGGCCAGGAAGACCTCGCCGCCGGCATAGCCGGAGCGCGTCCCTCCCACGGCGGGACCGCCCGAGCCGGGCCGCCGATCGGAGCCGGCGGCCCGCGCCTCCTGCGCGCTCGCAAGCCGCTGGCGACGCTCGACCGTGTAATAGGCGCCTGCCGGACCGGTCTCGTCCGGGTGGGCCAGGGCATAGAACGGTCGGAACGCGCGAGGCCCAGCCGCCCCCTCGCCGGACACCTCGAGCAGCGAATGAACCTCGTAGTCGTGCGGTCGCACGCGGTCGACGACGAGATGCGTATCCCGCTCTCGCCGGTCGAGGCGAGCGGGCTCGAGCGCCTTCTCGAACAGATTGACGGCGGGCGTGACGAACAGCGCCACGTCGTCGGCGGCAATACCGTCATCGAGCCCACGATCGGCCTGATCGAGCAGCACCGCGAGCTCGAGCGTTCCGCCTTGGGCGGCCTCGACCGCGGGCGCCAATCCGTCGAGGGCCACGAACAGGAACCGCTCGGGGAAGGAGAAGTACTCCCGCAGCAGGCGGTAGCCCTCGAAGCCCGGCCGCGACAGCGGCAGCAGGGCCTCGTCCGCGCCGAAGCCAACGCGCTGCACGGGCTGGCGATCCCTGATCGGCAGCCAGGTGCCGCCCGGCTCACGGGCGAGAAGCGCCGTGCCGTGGCCCAGCAACGCCTCGTAGAGTCGCCAGGGGCTGCTGCCGCCGGCGACGAGGTGCAGCACGAGGCGGTCGAGCGACATCTGGTGGAACGGCCGCTCCGGCAGGGTCGTCAGGCGCAGCGTGAGTGCCGCCTTCACCTCGCGCCGGGCCGGCAGATTGGCCGTCGCCAGGGCGCTGCCGGTGAGATAGCGCACGCCCGCGAGCTCGATCGGGAACAGCACCACCTCGTGCGCGGTGGTGAACACGCAGCGCGTCTGCATGCGCGGCCCGAGCCGGCTCGACAGCCGCGACCCGGCAGGTATCCGGTACGAGGCGGCAAGGTCGCCGGCGGCAACGTCCGGCACGAGCTTCACCATGGCCATCGACGGCGTGGGCGTCAGGAAATCGGGAAACAGAATGTCGAGCAGGTGCTCGGTGAGGCGGGGAAACTCGGCGTCGAGCTTGAGCTGGACCCGGGCCGTGAGGAAGGCGACGCCCTCGAGCAGCCGCTCGACGTAGGGATCGGCGCAAAAGTTGGCGTCGAGCGCCAGCCGGCCGGCGACGCCCGGATGGGTTCTTGCGAACTCGCCGCCGAGATCGCGCAGGAAGCGCAGCTCGCTCTCGTAGTAGTCCAGAAACCGCCGGTCCATCAGCCGGCTCCCACGGGACGGAGGCTGGCGGCGCCATTCTCGAGATCGATCAGCGTGCGCATGAGCAACCGGAGAGATACCGGCTGCGACCACAGCACCGCCTCGATATCGAAGGCGATCACATGCCCGGCCTGCTTCTCGGCGACGGGTCGCACCCTGACCGTCCCGGCGCGCAGCCGCGGCTCGAACCGTCGAATCGCCTGCTCCAGCTCGCTGGCTACGATCTCCGGATCGATGCCGGTGCGGCCGGCCAGCGCCGGAATGCCGAAATTGAGGACGCTCGCCGCAGCATGCGGGTAGGCCTCGATGTCGAGCGTGGCGGCGGAGCCCACGGCGTCGGCCTGCCAGCGCAGTTGATCGGTATTGAGCAGCCAATTGAGGTCGCGCAGGACAATTGCCTGCAGCCGCTCGGGAGAGACGACGATGCGGGTCTTGAGCTCGCGCTGGCGCTGATGCTCAAGGCCGACGAGCTGGCGCACCAGCTCGACGATGTCTGGCCCGAGTTCGGCGAAGCAGGCTAGCTCGCTCTCGCGCGGCGCACCGGGTCGCTCGGGCTCCAGCAGGCCGGCGAGCGTCTCCCTCTGCGCATCGTCGAGCTGCGGCAACAGTATTCGGCGCACGCGATCGATCTCGCGCTCGATCCCCTGGACCTCGTCGGCCAGACGGTCGAGGAGGGAAGGCTGCAGTCGCTCGCGCCGGTCTACCCTAGGCATTTCCGACCGACGCCTAGCTGTGGAACGAGCTGGGATAGGTGCTGTGGATCCATAGCGTGTCCTCGCCGAGCTTCATGACCTCGCAGACGGCGGTGGCGATCTTCTTCCAGGGCTGGCCCGTGCCGGCTGCGCCGTAGCGGGCGGCGGTCACGGGGCGCCACGATCCGCCGGTTGGCCTCCATGCCGAGTTCGTCGCCATCCGGGTTGTCCCCATCCAGCCGGCCGAGTGCCGCCTGGCGCTTCGGGGAGTTCAGGAGCTCCAGCGTCACCGCCACCGCGGTCGTCTCGTCGCGGTAGATGCTCTTGCCCGTCGGTGCTGTGCCGTCGACATGACGAAAGGCGTGGCCGACGTCGCTTCCCCTGCCTCTCCATTCATGGGGATTCAGGGCTTGGCCGCTCGAGTCCCGCGCGACCTTGACTTTGGCGCTGTTGAGCTGCCGGCCGGTAAGGTCGTTGCGGACGCGCAAGAGCTTCCGATAGTACTGCGCGTTGGCCAAGTCGATAGCCGACTTCACCTCAGCCGCTGTATAGTGCCTCTGGACCGGCATGCATCATCTCCAATTGAATGCTCGTCATGAGCATCAGGTCGACTTGTTCTCACGGATGCTCCAGCCGACCGGGCCGACCGCGGATTCGGCACTGCCGTCGTCCTTTTGCGGCGTGTAGGTCATCTTGTAGGTCGCGAAATTGAGCGCGACGTTCTCGGTGAAGCGGTCCTCGCCGCCAGCGCCGCCGGTGGTGAGCGAGCTGATGATCACCTTCTCCAGGTCGACCTTCAGATAGTCGACGGGCTTGTCGCCGCCGGCTTTGCGGCAGGTCAGCGTCGCCTTGTTGAACTGTTTGCCGGCGATCACCGCCTGAGCGAGATTGGGCGAGGCCTTGTCGACCCATTTCGTGATACTGAGGTCGTTGACGTTGGCCTTGCCGGCGCCGCCGCCGGTGCCGACGTGCATCGTGCCTGATTGGCTGGCGCCCCAGCTCCAGGCCAGCACGTCCACCTGCTCGCCATAGCCCTCGGCCTTGGACTCGCCCTTGAGGTCGGGGCCCTCGAACTTCAGAAAGCATTCTACCGCCATGGGATGGCTCCTCGGGTGGCGCTGCGTGCGCCGACAGGGTGGAACGGGCTACGCGGCCTTGGCCGACGGCAGCCGGGTGACGAGCCGCAGGCTCGCGGTGAGGCCTTCGAGCTGATAGTGCGGCCGCAGGTAGAATCGGGCAGTGTAGTAGCCGGGGTTGCCCTCGACGTCCTCCACCACCACCTCGGCGGCGCGCAGTGGCTTCTGCGACTTGACGATCTCCGAGGAGAACTCGGGATTGCCGTCGACGTAGAGGTTGATCCAGTCCTGCAGCCAGCGCTGCATGTCGTCGCGCTCCTTGAAGGAGCCGACCTTGTCGCGTGCTATCGCCTTCAGGTAATGGGCGAAGCGGCAGACCGCGAACAGATAGGGCAGCCTGGCCGAGAGGTTCGCGTTCGCGGTGGCGTGCGGGTCGGTGTACTCGATCGGCTTCTGCAGCGACTGCGCACCGATGAAGACGGCGACATCGGTGTTCTTCTTGTGCAGCAGAGGCATGAGCCCGAGCTTCGCCAGCTCCGCCTCCCGGCGATCGTCGATGGCGATCTCGGTCGGGCATTTCATCGCCACGCCGCCGTCGTCGGTCGGGAAGGTGTGCACCGGAAGATCGGTAACCGCACCCCCGGACTCGACGCCGCGGATCCGTGAGCACCAGCCGAACAGCTTGAACGATCGGTTGATGTTGGCCGCCATTGCCCAGGCGGCGTTCATCCAGGCGTATCGGTGATGGTCGCTGCCGTCGGTCGCCTCCTCGAAGGCGAAACCGTCGACCGGCATGGTCTTGGCGCCATAGGGCAGGCGGGCCAGCACGCGCGGCATGGCGAGACAGATGTAGCGGCTGTCCTCGCTCTGCCGCAGCGCGTTCCAGCTCGCATAGTCGGGCGTGGCCGTGATCTTGGCGAGATCACGTGGATTCATCAGCTCCTGCCAGCTCTCCATGTTGAAGAGGGACGGTGCGGCCCCGGCGATGAACGGCGCGTGCGCTGCCGCTGCCACCTTGGCGATGTTGCGCAGCATGCGCACGTCGCGGGGGCCGTTGTCGAAGGTGTAGTCGCCCACCAGGCAGCCGTAGGGGTGCCCACCCAACGTGGAGTATTCGGCGGTGTAGATCTTCTTGAACAGCGGGCTCTGGTCCCAGGCGGTGCCCTCGAACCGCTCCAGCGACTTGGCGAGCTCGTCCTTCGTCAGGTGCAGCACCTTGATCTCGAGCAGCTCGTCGGTCTCGGTCGTGGTGACGAGATGCTGCAGGCCGCGCCAGGTCCCTTCGAGCTTCTGGAAATCCGGGTGATGAAGGATCTGATCGATCTGCTCGCCGAGCTTGCGATCGAGCTGGCCGATGATCGCCTGGATGGTCTTGACCACGTCGGCGGACACGAGGCTGGCCGACTCCAGCGCCTGCCTCGACAGCGTATCCACCGCGGCCTCGATCCGCGCCTCGGCGGCCTGGTCCTTCGGGCGCAGCTCCTTCTTCAGCGCGACCCGGAAGGCGTCGAGCGGCGCCGCGTCGACGGTCTGCGCCGCGGCCGGCGCGGGGGCGGCCAAGGTGTCGGTCTCAGCCATGCCCGGTCTCCCCCTCGACGGGGCGATCCGTGTCCACATCGCCCGGATCCTGCCCATCGCCGGTCTCCTGCGCAGCATGGCTGTCTGGCATCGTGGCCAGGGCCCGCATCAGGGCCGGATCCTGCAGGAGCTGCCCCAGCAGGTCCTCGGCCTTGGCCTTGCCATCCATGTAGCTGAGGAGATTCGCCAGCTCCTGGCGGGCCTCGAGCAGCTTGCGCAGCGCCGGCACCTTTCGCGCGATCGCGTCGGGCAGGAAGTCGTCCATGCTCCCGAACGTCATGTCGACGGGCAGCTCGCCCTCGCCGGTCAAGGTGTTCCGGACCCGGAAGGCGGCGCGGGGGCGCATCGCCTTCAGGCGGTCGTCGAAATTGTCGACGTCGATCTCAAGGGGCTTGCGCTCCGCCAGTGCCGGCTGCGGCTCGTTGGATTTGCCGGCGAGATCGGCCAGCACGCCCATGACGAACGGCAGCTCGACCTTCTTTTCCGCGCCATAGATCTCGACATCGTACTCGATCTGGACACGGGGCGCCCGGTTGCGGGCGATGAACTTCTGGCCGCTGTCCTTTCGCATGACACTCTTGCTCCTCAACCGCGTCCGCCAGCCTTGTGCTGCACGGGCCTCACTCCTTCACGCCGAGCGTGCCGCGCAGCTGCGTCGTCGAATCGGGCGCCAGGTCGGCGATGATCTCGATGAACGTCATGGTCACGAGCCGCCGCGCCCGCTCGAGCAGGAGCGGGATGGGGCTGCCGGGCTCCTGGCGCCGAAAGTAGTCGGAGACGAGCTCGAGAGCCTGGACCGCACCGTCCCGCGTCTCCAGGCGCCGCGGCAGCCGATCGGGACCCGCAGGGGGGCGGGCGGTCGCCTCGACACGCCGGGCGTCCTCGGGACGCCCGGTCGCGGCGGCTATCTCGCGCCGGTCTGCCGGGTCCGATGCCGCCGCGTAGGGCTTGAGGATGGCCCGCATCCTGGCAATCACGTTCGACAACGGCGAGAGATCGGGGAGTGCCGCCGGATCGCCGATCCGGGCAGCGATCAGGCTGTCGATCGCCCGGATTTCAGCCGAGGCCACCTCCAGCGCCGCCAACCGCTCGGCCACGACCGCCGGTCCGGCGAGCTTGAGCGCCGCTTCCAGCGCCGGGAGGTCCGGCCTGGTCTCGTAGGCCAGCGGCTCGCTCTCGCCGCGCGCCAGCTCCAGTGCCCGCAGGCTGACGCCGCCATTTCCCGTACCCTCGACCAAGGGGAGGCGGCCCAGCTCGAGCAGCATGCCCTCGGGGTCGGCGAGTCGACGGAGCGCATTCATGCGCCCTGCCGCCTGGTCGGCCGGAGCCTGCTCGTCCCGATCGAGCTGCGGGTGGAGTGTCTCCCAATGGTCCTGCAGCGCGCGCGAGATCAAGCTCAAGCCGGCCACCAGGCCGGCCGGGCCCTCGGTCACCGCCAGCGCCTCGGCCAGGATGGTCAGCACGCGAAGATCGCGGCTGGCCTCCAGAAGCCCCCGGGCATCCCGCCGGATCTTCCGGAAGTCGCGCTCTCGCGGGACAAAGAGCTGGCGGCCGTCGCCGCCGTCGATTTCCTCCCGGCCGGGCTCGGCCGCCGTCTGCAGCTCCTGAAGGGCCGGATCGTAGTCGAGATCACGGCCGCTGGGTGCGTCGGTGGTGATCGGCGCCAGCGAGCGCTCGAGGTCGAGATCGGTCAGCATGGCAACGACAGCGCGCAGGCCGAGGGCGGTAAGCCTTCGCAAGTAGAGGGACGCTTCCTGGCGATTCTGCCGCACTCGTCTCTGCGATGACTCGGCTTCAGTGACATCGAGGATTGTCTCCCACTAATGCCCGAATCTCCAGGGCCGCGGGCGGCCCACTTGGTATAGTCCGGACGGAGGCAGAATCGTGGGGCTAGATTACACGGATATTACAGCGCGGCAGGGATTGGTTACAAATGACATCAATCATCCCCGAATAGACTTGTTGGGGCGGGCCGATATCTCGAGACCATCGCAGGTAGGCCGAAGCCGCGACCGGCGAAATCGGGACAGCTTTCGAGGCTGTCGTCGTCGGAACGGGCCACACTCGGCGGGGCCCTGTCAGGTTCGGGTTGCCCAACATGAGGCGTGCCGGTAGCCGGGCGGTATGAAGACGACCCCCTACCACGGCTTTCGCTTCCCGAAGACCATCATTCAGCACGCAGTTTGGCTCTATCTGCGGTTCACGTTCAGTCTGCGGGACGTCGAGGAGTTGCCGGCCGAGCGCGGCATCGGCGTGACCTACGGGATGATCTGAATCTGGGTTGCGAGGTTCGGGCCGATGATCGCCAAGTGCCTGCGCAGCCGCAGTGGCCCATCGAGTGGTATCTGGCATTTGCTTGTGAAGATCGGCGGTCGGCAGATGTACCAGTGGCGTGCCGTCGACAGCGAGGGGGGCGAGGTCCTCGACATGCTGGTCCAGGGCCGGCGCGACAAGGCCGCAGCCTTGCGCCTGATGCCGAAACTGCTGAAGAGCCAGGGCATGGCGCCGACGGAGCTCGTGACCGACCGGCTGCGCGCCTACGGTGCGGCAGTCCGAGAACTCGGGCTCGGCGCCGAGCACATTCAGGGCAAGCGGAAAAACAATCGGATGGAAGGCTCGCATGTCCCGATTCGCCTGCGCGAGCGAAAAATGCTGGGCTTCAGGTCTCCAGCCTCGGCCCAACGTTTTCTCGCCACGCAAGCCGCGGTCGCCAACACGTTCTCCACCTGCAGCCATCTGATTTCTGCTGCCACCCATCGCCAGTTTCAAGCCGACGCTTTCGCCGCCTGGCGCGAGGGCTGCGGAGCTTGCAGCCTGATAGTCGACGGTCAGTGCCTTACACCTGCCTTGCGCCATCAAGTTGACAGCACCGAACGGGTCATGCCGAAGGCTGCGTTGCTGACTGCCTGACGTGATGTGACGGCAGCGCGCCGGCTAGTGCCGGCGCGCGCTCACCGACGGTTCGTGCGGGCGCTCCGGCGCCCGCATCCATTTCGCAGGATTGCGCGCCCATGTCCGCCGTTCCGAAGCCCGCCCCCGCCGCAGCGGCCTACCTCGAGGTGAACAACATCGAGGTGATCTACAACCACGTCATCCTCGTGCTCAAGGGCGTGTCGCTCCGGGTCGAGAAGGGCCGCATCGTCGCGCTCCTCGGCGCCAACGGCGC
>JRYC01005047.1_pt1 | contig 29472 bp, 35 predicted proteins | sample 235301 | NCBI WGS metagenome assembly JRYC01 (sample SAMN03074211, study PRJNA261470) | activated sludge metagenome | biome: Common Effluent Treatment Plant; feature: Wastewater; material: Activated sludge; isolation source: activated biomass of a common effluent treatment plant treating...
CCTTCGACGGAAGTCGCCGACTAAATGTGACCTGTTGGACAAACGAGTGCGAGCACATTGATTTCTACGAAGATGTTCGAGAGGAAATTCGTGGGATTGCCAGGGCTGCGCTTGCAATGGAAGATAGAGCAGAAACAGACCAACCATCCAGCGGCGATATGCTACTTGACGAACTACACGCAAACGCACCAACACCTTACGACTTATGACCGCCCGCCTATCCGACATCGAACTATGCCGCCATCCGAAATGCCGAACGGTAGTACGCCACAAGCGCGGCCCGATAACCGGCAACGTCAAGTTGGCGCACATTGACGAACGGTATACGCCGATCCGGCTTTGCTTGCTCTGCTTCCTGTCCTATCGGCGCAAATACGAGATGGACGGATGGCGGATGATTGAACAGGAAAAACTGATGGAACAGTGACAGATCAACTACATGCCGAAATTCTGGCCTTTCGCCCGCTCTACGAAGAGGCGAGCCAAATCCTATCCGGTCTTAATGGGTACTATAAGGTTCGCGCACCTGCCGGCGCCATCGACTTTGCCGGACTGACATATCCGGGCCGTGGAATTAGTCAGCACGACCGAAATCGGTTGCGGGAAATAGATTGCGTGTGGTCTTGTATCCGGAGCAGAAACCCGGAATTGTGCCGGGAAATAAGGGTAGGGAATGAGTATCCTTTCACGTACAATAATGAGGTATGAAACATCTTGTTAGCACCTATGCAGGAAAAAAAATGGTTTCCTGCATTTCCAAGGAATGCCCCAGTCTAAAGTGCTGGGCCCCACATAATTTCTCAAGAGGAAAATTGATGAACAATAATAAGCCATATCCAGAGGACTGGAGGTGCGCGCATAACGAAGCGTATGGCTGCCCTGAAAACCCGGAGAAAAAACCCGGACTATGACAGCTCGTTGGACATCAAAGGAACTCGACGCCTGGCTTTCTGACCCGGAAGGGCCGGAGCCGGTGCGCGTAAATAGGAAGCCGAAAAGCAAGGGAAAGCGCATCGACCTGTTCCCGGACGCCTGCGTACAGTTCGGGCTGCCGCGCCCGACGCCGGAGTACCGATTCCACCCGGTTCGAAAATGGCGGATAGATTACTATTTCGAGGCGAACGGGCGGCGCGTAGGGCTTGAGGTCGAAGGCGGAGTTTGGACAGGTGGGCGGCATACGCGGGGCAAAGGCTTTGCCGGCGATATGGAAAAGTACAATGCCGCCGCCGCGATGGGCATAACGATTGTGCGGGTTACGCCCGGGGAATTGCTGAAAATCGAAACGTTTAACCTCGTAAAAAAAACGCTGTATGGCGGAATTTGAGCACATGGGTCTATTCGAAGGAATCGGAGGCTTTTCGCTTGCCGCCGGTTGGGCCGGATGGCACACGCCGGTCATGGTTGAATGGAACCCGTATTGCCAGGCCGTACTAAAGAAAAATTTTCCCGATGCAACTATCTTTTCCGATATACGAAACTTCAACGGACGGCCTTACGCCGGAAAAATCGACATCATTACCGGGGGCTTCCCTTGCCAGCCATTTAGCCACGCCGGGAAACTGGCCGGAACAGACGACGACCGCTATCTCTGGCCTGAAATGCTTAGAATCATTACAGAGGTTAAACCGGCCTGGATTGTTGGCGAGAACGTTGCTGGCCTCATCAGCATGGACGGCGGGCGTGTACTCGAAGGAATACTCATTGACCTGGAAAATGCGGGGTATACGCCGGAGGTATTTGTTATTCCAGCTGTTGCCGTCGGCGCGCCGCACAGGCGGGACAGGGTTTGGATTGTTGCGCACGCCAACGGCGGCGGAGTCGAAGGATCAGTCATGCAGCGGGCAAACGTACATTCAGGATCAATTAAAGGGCCTCTTGCCAACACCCTTATCGGGAGACGGCAACGGGGGCAGGACAACGAAGGGCAAGGCCAGGCAATCGGAATCGGGGCTAAAGAATGTTATTGGGCTGTTGCCGACGCCTGCAAGCCGGGATTTCCGGGGCAGCAATTCGCCGGAGCACTTGAGCATGGAGCGCGGGCATCACGATCAACTGCCAAACAAAATTGCAATGATTGGTGCGAGCACTGGTATGAAGTTGCAACCCGAATTTGTGGAGTGGATGATGGGATTCCCGGATGGGTGGACGGAACTGCCGAAATACCCGCCAAGAAAAACACCGGCAAAGCGCAGCGACTCGAAGGGCTTGGAAACGCCATAGTTCCACACGTTGCCTACCAGATTTTTGAAGCGATAAAAACTTACTATGCCAGCAACATCTAACCAACTCATCCTAACCTTCTGGCTTGTCCGCCCGGAAGTTGACCTGCACGAAATCGCCCAAATGCGCGACTTAGGCAACTCCGGTGTTTACGAACCGGCATTTACAGCCGGCGAAAAGCACATGATGTGCATGGTTTCGCGCTTCGATAAAGAAAACCCAAACGCCCGGATTTCAGCCGCGCTTTACGCCATCAAAAACGCCAAACTCGTTTACGGGGCTATGCACCCGGATTCGAAAATTTGGGGCGTGGAGTGCTGGTTGGATGGGCAGAAACTTTCACAAAACGAGATTCCACAATTGGCAACGAATTAGAACACATCGAAACCTTCCTGAAAGTCAACAAAGCCGACATTCCGCCAAAGGCGCGCGCAAAAGCCCGCCAAAGCGCAGTGCGGGCGATACTTAGCGATGACGCCGGAATTGATACCGGTATGATTCCTGGACATCTTCGCGATGCCTTTCGCCGCCTGGTTATTCAGGCCGCATACTGGAAGCGAAGCCAAGGCAAGCGGTTCGACCCGGACGCGGATTATATGCCGATCCAGGGCGGCGCAAAATCATCAACCCTCAACCCTTGCAGAATATGAGCGCACAACCCACACAAATCGCAGTGCTGCCAGTCGAAGTCGTGGAGCGAATCGCCAGAGCCGCCTATGAGTCGTGGCGCTTGGCCGGTGAGATACCGGCTAAAGTTTGGAACGCCAAACAATGCGCCGCGTTTCTGGGCGTGTCTGTCGGCACCGTGTACACGGCTGCGGCAAATGGCGAAATCCCCTGCCAGAAAATTGGGGACAGGTATATTTTTCATCCGGTCGCGGTGGCTGAGTGGGTGGCGAATCGGAGATAACTGCGGCTTTCCCGCTTTTGACCGCTTAGGGAATATTGGCGGGAAAGCAGGGTTAGCCGAACTATAAAAAAAACACGATGGGAAAATTCATTTTAGGCGATTGCATGGACTTGGAAACTGGGCTGCCGTCGTACCCGGATAACTTCTTTGATTTGGCGATTGTTGACCCGCCGTATGGGATTGAATGCAACTTGTCAGGCGGGTCATCCAAAACTGGCGGAAACGGGTGGAAGGGGACATTTGGCAAGGCAGTTAATTGGAATAATGCCCCGAAAAACGACTACTTTAAAGAGGTTTTTAGGGTTTCAAAAAATCAAATTTTTTCCGACCGCTGATTTTCAAGGGGTTGCGGATTTTTGCCGCAACCCCTTTATCTTTGTGCTGCAACACGGCTACAACATGGCCGGATTTTTGCGTTAATTTTGCAGTATGAGCAACGTCAAAGGATTACCAGGATATGTTGAGTGTAACGACTACCCTCAAAGGTCGTTTGTCGGAAAAATGCACGGGTACGTAAGGCTTCTGGCAAAAAGCCCGCGATTCGAAACCGCCACATTTTTTCTGAATGACAAAAAAATACAAATAAAAAACAAGGGGCTGCCGGACTGGCTAAAAGACGGCGCACACATTGAAATTGAGTTTCTGCAAAACGGCAGCCAAACCATAACNNATGATTCAACCCGTCGAAAAACTCAATTTCACTGAAGCGCTACGGCTTACCGAAGCCGGCGAGCGAATTGCCAATCGTAAGCGGATAAATGTTTCGATGGTGAGTATGTCGAGGTGTCACGACGGCGTTTGGCGGCATCTTCAGCAGGCGCCGAGATTTCATTGCGACGAGGTGTTTTCGCAATACGTTGACAACGCCGAATACATCATCAACCAAAACCGTTAACAATGCCTGAGCAGCGCTACAAATCGAAACACACCGGCGCGACATACCGCCTTACATACCGGGCGAAAAACGGAGCGCACAAGCCAGGGATGCCGCACGACGACCTTACCGACTTGGTAAATCTGGAATTGATTAAGGGCCTGAATGCGCCGGAACGTATCGTTACCAGTGCATTTGATCTGGCAAGCAATTTTGAGCCTGTCGAACCGCCAACCCGAAAAACGCCTACGAAATGAGCACTGTCAATATTCTTGTCGGCTTAGCCATATTCGCCGTTGTGTGCTTGTACGTGGTTTGGAAGTACGGCCCGAGGCTTAAAAGGTAGTCACAATGGAAACAGGGAAAAAACAGGGAACATACGAGGTCGGCAAAAACAAGCCCCCGAAGGCTACCCGGTTTCAGCCCGGAAAGTCCGGAAACCCGGACGGAAAAAAGCCCGGAACGCGTAATACCAAAACCCTGCTTCGCGAATTGCTGCTGGCTGAACTTGAGCGAGAAAACCCGCTCACCAAAACAAAACAAAGGTTGTCTGCCGAACAGCTGATGCACCTGGGGCAAATCGCAAAGGCCATCGACGAAAAAGACACCCGCGCTTACGAGGCTGTACTTGACCGCATCGACGGGCGGCCAACCCAAACAATTTCCAATGACCCGGAAAACCCGTTTGAGAGCGGCGGCATTACCCTTGTTTTCAACACCGAAAAAATAGAGCCCGTAACCAGCGAGGCGGCAATGCAGGCTATTTTTGACAAGTTCAAGGACGGGTGAACGTCGTACCATTCCCAACCATTACCCCCGTATTCGACTGGAATTACAACAGCCGCGCCGAAATCGTCATCAACCAGGGCGGCACATCATCCGGCAAAACCTTTGCGATCATGCAGGTTTTGCTGATCCGCGCAATAACCGAACGAAATGCAACCATTACCGTGGTGGGCGGCGATATTCCAGACCTGAAATCCGGTGCGCTTCGCGACACAAAAAACATCGTTGCCACATCCGATTTTGTCCGCTCGCAAATCGTTTCGTTCAACGTCGTAGACCGCACCTACTTTTTCCGATCCGGGTCGATCATCGAATTCAAGTCGTACCAGGATGAGTACGACGCCCGCAGCGGAAAGCGGCAATACCTGTTTGTAAATGAGGCGCAAAACATCTCAAAAGAGGTGTTCGACGAGTTACACGACCGGACATTCAAACAAACCTTTATCGACTACAACCCCACCACGCGATTTTGGGCACACGACCTACACGGGCAAACAGGCGTTCAGGTATTCATTTCAAACTTTACACACAACCCATACTGCGACCCGAAGGTGATCCGGTCGCTGCTTCGCTACCGGACAACCAACCCGGCCCGATGGCGCGTGTACGGCATGGGTCTAACCGGAGAGGTTGAGGGCGCAATTTTTCGCCGTGTGTTTCAGGCGGAAGCGTTTCCGCCCGGATGCGAGTTTGTTTACGGGTTGGATTTTGGCTATGCAAACGACCCTACCGCACTGGTTCGCATAGCAAAGGTCGGGCGTTGGCTGTATGGCCAGCAGTTGATTTACGAGCCGGGCCTTTCCGATACCAGGCTTTCCAGATCAATCGAGCAACACGTTTCGACTTACGAAAAGATTGTTGCCGACGCTGCCGACCCAAAAGCAATCGACACGCTTCGGGAATTCGGGCTTTGGATCGTAGCGGCTGAAAAAGGGCCGGATTCGGTGCAATTCGGAATTGAGCAGATCAACGACACCGACCGATTCGACGGGCTGTACCTGGTTGGTGATAACCCCGATTGGTGGACGGAGCAGGAGAACTACGTTTGGCAGAAAAAAAACGGCAAGTATATCAATAAGCCAATCGACGCTTTCAACCACTGCTGGGACGCTTGCCGGTACGCCGTTCGGGAAATTATCGGAGGCGGCTCCGGGATTCTGGCCAGCGGATAGGTAACATTTCGTTCAGAGCCTACCGTGTACGTGCTGCCCAATTTTGTGCCCACTCATTCATTCACCAACACATATCATTCACCAACATCTACACACATGGCAGACGAAGCAAAAAAGCCGTTTTACCAATCCAAGATTTTCCTTTTGGGCGCAACGCTCACCCTCGTTTTCGGCGGAAACTTCCTGTTCGGATTCCTTTCGGCGAACATCACACCCGACCAACTTGAATCGGTTCAGGACGCCGAACCGGCGGTATTGGACATCATTCAGCGCCTCAAAGACGGGGAAAGTATCCTGTCCGTTATCGGCATGATTATCGGCGTTTTGATTTCGATTTTCCGCGCCTGGTTCACGACCGGCTCCCGCCTTTCCTTCTAACCTTCTAACCACGCATTCAAATGGCAGACTTTCAAGCGCAACACGAGGCCTTAGACCAACGCCTGGCAGCCCTGTTGCAAGACTACAAAGCCCTTATGGATCAAATCCAAACGAGCCGCGAATTTTACAGCGGCTTCAAACGCCTCAAAATGTCCGCGTTTGGACTCGAACGCGCCTCGAAGCGCAACGGCCCGGTTCAAACACCCGCGCGGCGCACACCTTCCAAGCCCGATTTGTTTGTAAAAAAATCGGCAAGCCCGGCACCGGAACGCGAAGAAAACAAGACGCCGCGAACCGATTTGTTTGTTCGCAAAATCGCAAAACCTCCCGTCGTTTCCAGCACGACAGCGCCCGCCGAAACTCCCGAACTTTTCAAGCGCAAAGGGCCTGACACGCACCTCCCGCCAATACCCAAAAAGAAGCCCGCACCAAAGGCCGACCCGAAACGCAAAGTCCTGGCCAGTAGCGAGGAAAAGGAGGAGGAGTAGTATGGCAGAACGGGTAAAAATTAACGAGCAAGAATACCTACTGCCAACCTCCATTTCAGACATCAACCTGGGCACGTTCATTGAGTGGACAAAAATCGAAGCCGAACAGATGCCGGACGAACTGCGAACAATCGTCGAAGAAAAAGACGATGAGTTAAAGCAGTTGAAGGCAAGGCGCCTGCCAAAGCGGGTGTATATCAGAAAGTTGGTTCCGTATTACGCCAGGATCGTTTCGCTTGTTTCCGGTATTCCGGTAAACATTTTGCTTGGCGACAAACAGCACCAAGGCTGCCCGATTGTGATTTTGGAAAACTGGTATTGGCGAACGGTAAACGCGCTGGCAGGGTTTCAGTATGACCCAGACCGGCGCGAGTTTGTGATCGACGGGCAACTGTGGACGCTTCCGGAGCCAAATATGATGCGTTCAACATTCGGGGAATTTGCAGAGGCAGCACAGTACGAAGAGTACGCCGCAGATGTTGCCGCCGGGAATTGGGACAAAATGCCATACGTAATGGCCGTTTTAGTCAAACCGCAAGGCGAGGTTTACGACCCGTACAAGTTCGACGACGACAGTTTTATTGAGGCTCGCGCAGAAACTATGCGCCGGCAGCCGATGGATTTGGTCTACCAGGTCAGTTTTTTTTTGCTCGAACGAAACGAGAACTTACGAGCCGATTCCCTGATCTATATGCTGGCCCGTCTGCTCGCCACATCAAAGCGGGCGTAAACCGACTCACGGAAACATTCGGCTGGTACTTGTCACTCAAGACGCTCGCCGAATCTGGCCTATTCAACCTGCACGGACATACCCCGATGAAATCGGCGCAAATGGCGAACCTGTACGAGGCCATGTACTACCTCGCGGCGCTCAAAGCCGAAGGGCGTTTTTTGGAAAACCTATACTCAACCAGCGGATGAACATTTTAAAAATATCGAACATTTTCAACCTGTTGGTTCAAAACTCCAACTTCTTTCAGTCGTACCATTTCGGCTACCACTCCGACATAAATGCCAGCATTCCGAACAACTTCGACAACTCTGGCGAGGTGGGCAAGATGTTCCCGCACGTGACGTGGGTAGCGCCGGTCGAGGGCAAAATAAAGATGCGCGGCAACGGCGGCGAGGATCAGGTTGATGTGATGCTGCTTTTTTACGATTTGCAGGACTACCGGAACGATGGCGAGCCACGCACAATTGAGCACACGCTCGCATGGCAATGGAACACCCTCAAGGCTCGGGCAATAGAGTTTGTTCACGGCCTGAACCTGTCGCGTGAGGTTCGGGTACTGGATAGCGAAATTCGTTGGTTCACCGACTCGAATGCGCACATTGACAGGCTCATTTGTGTGGGCCTCGAATTCAAATTAACCTACCCGTATGGATGTTGCGACTACGAAGCACAAGCGCCGCCGCTCAGTGCTCAGTATTTGCAGACAAGCGGTGAAATAGACCTTGAGGCTCGAAATGTTGGATAAACTCGGGATAAAATTGGGGGAATACCTCGTGGCTAAACTTGGCCGCGAACTGATCGACCAGGGGCACAGGCTCACTGGCGAACTGATCCGCTCGCTCGAATACCGCGTTCGCGAAAGCGGAAAAACGATGATTGTTGAGTTTTTGGCAAACGAATACGGCGAGAAACTCAACACCGGAGTTCCGGCAAGCCAGATTCCACGGTACCCGTCAATCGGTTATCTACGGCTTGTTCGTGAGTTGACCGCATACGTTGAGCGGCGCATGGGACTACGCGGCGGACTTGCAAAAAACGTTGCCGGTCGAATTGTCCGGGCGTGGGGCCGCGAGGGTATGCCCACTCGGGCGTCTTACCGGTTTTCGAAAAACAACCGCCGAACCGGGTGGGTTGACGTGATTTTGAAGCAGGAAGAGGAAGCAATCAATAACATGGTTCGCGAATTCGTGGGGCAACAAATGGAAGTGTTGTTTCGCGAGTTCGTGGCACAAAAACAGGCCGCGTAATGGCATCATTTACACAACAGCCGGCAGAACACGTATCCTGTTACCGGCCTATAAAATTCCGCTTCGAGTCCGGCAGCACGTCCGATGCTGTCGAAAAGGCGTACATCGAGTTGTACAATTCCAGCGGGACGCTACTGGCGTCATACCGAAAGGACTGGACAAGCCGAACCGGATCAGGGCCGTATAACTACCTTTTCGATTTTGATATCTCGGGCTTTTTGCAGGCAAGACTTGACCCCGTGCCGTCTGCAAAGTCCGGGGTAATACTTCATCCGGACGCACTGGTAGCGACATCGGCAAACGGCAGCCTTGGCGTGTATGTAAAGGCTCAAATCGAGATTAGAAACGCGGACAATCTTTTGGAGGCGTCGGGCGCGCAAATAACCTCAAACACGATCTACGCCTTCAACATCATCCGGCAGTTTGATGAAGATCAGACGCTCGACGATTTTGTAGATGCAACCTTCCGGTCGGTGTTGATTGAGCAGCCGCTAAACGGAATAGACATCCGGACTGATGAAAACTTTTTCTATTGCTTCATTGTGAACGAAGACGTTGCAAAAGCGCGGTACAACCTGTACGAAGCCGACGGGACGCTTACACAACAGGAGATTGCAATAACGATTCCATCCGGGGCGACATACCACAATAAGCGAATAGCGGCGGTATCAGTCGGGCCGCGCCTGGCAAACAACTATTTCGCTCTCGACAGCCAGTATGTGCGGTTCGATGTGTTCATGGCAGACAGCGGCGGAACTGCATTAACTCAGTCTATTTCGTTCAACCTGGTAGAGCGGTGCCCGGGGCGAGAACTGCGGTTGCACTGGCTTAATAGCCGGGGTGGCGTTGGCGCCTACACCTTCAACGCGGTGAAGCGCGAAAATGTGGAAGCGAAATCGTCGTCGGCAGAAAAACCGATTACCTGGGGCTTTTCCACGTTCGACCCAAACCAGCGCGGGCGGTATCGAACCAACATTGAGCGGGCTGATTATTGGGAATTGGAGAGCCGGGGTGTTACGGAAGATGTTGGCGAATACCTGGCCGGCCTGCTGGCATCGCCGGAGGTATACGTTGAGCAAATAGGGGAATCGTTTTACCTGCCCGTTGTCGTCGAAGACGGCAGGATAATTACAGCCGACACTGAAGAGGTTGGCGTAATTGTGAAAATGAAAATTTCCTTGGCCAACAAAAAGTCTGTTCAGCGCTACTAAATGAAGAACCTCGAAATATACATCGACGGCACGCGCCTGAATTTCATTGACCGCGAAGGCTTTCCGCTGTCGCTGTCGCTGTCCATCGACGCCGCCGAAAACCCGTCGAGGATTGTAGGCTCGTACTCAAAGCGAACGATCAACTTTCCGGGCGATGGCGAAACCGGAGAGTTTTTTCAGGAGTGGGCAGATTCGACGCGAATCAACCCGGACGCCGCAAGCCGCCGGCCATGCCGCATAGACGTGGACGGCATCACGGTTTTTACCGGCGTTGCTCAACTCGAAGATGTTACGGCAACCGCAGCGCATGGCCTTCGACGTGTTTCCGGGCACCGGGTTTCGATTGTCGGAAACAATGCTACCTGGTTCTCAGACTTTCAGAATATGCGGATCAAAGACATGGGGCTAATGGATGTTCACGAGCTAAACAGCGTGGATGTTGGCGCAAATGACAATGCCGATCCGGATGCTGATACGTGGGGTTATTTCCTGGCAAAAAAACAGGATTGGTCGCAGCCTGAAAATGTCCGCTATTTTGAGTTTACCCCGTTTTTGTTCATCCGGTCAATACTTACGGAGGCTTTTCGTTCGGTCGGGTATGTGTTCCAATCCGATTTTTTCGACACCCATCTTGGCAAGCGCCTCATCCTTCCCGTTCCTTTTCGTGAACTGAGCAGCGATTTTGTGTCGTTTTACGAAACGGCGCTCCGCGATGACCTAAACACAATTGTTGATTTGGGCGGCGGGTTGTATCACTATAAATTGCAGGGGAATGAGGTTAATAAAGACCTGAACGATAACTACGACGAAAGCGCCGGTGAGTACACGGCCCCGTTTTCCGGACTATACCTAGTCGAAACGTGTGTGCTGTACGACTACCCGCCGGGGCCTGCAAATTTTGGCATCCAGATAAACGGCGTCACCCAATCCCCGATTTTTGGCAACATTCTGATAAATCGCTTCGGGTGGGTTTATCAAAACACGTACTTCCTGAACCAGGGCGATACGGTGCGATTGGTATTCAATCTGGATTACATCACAAACGGGTGTCATCTTGTCATAGTGCCAACCTTCGCCTTTGAGGAAGGCACAACTATTTCGCTTTCACACTACGGAAACCCCGATTGGGTGGTTTCTGACCTGGTTTTAGGACTTACGCACGCCTTTGGCCTTGTTTGGGATACTGATTATGACGGGCAAAAAATACGGGTGGAGCCACGCGACCGATACAAACTCACGTATCGCGATAGCGCCGGAGATGCCGTAACCGAATACCACGACGGGTTTTATTTGTCAGCCGACCGCGACACGCGCGGCGATGACATAGACCTGGCCAAAGACGCCACTGTTTCGAATGTAACAGATTTGCAGGAAGAGTACCGGCTCGCGTGGAAATCAGACTCAAACGATCCGAATATGTCGGAGCAAGACGACAAAGCCGACCTAAAGACATTCGACGCGGTTTTTAATTTCCCATCCGGGCGATTTCGCACCGGTAGGCAGGATTTTGAAAACCGCTTTTTTTCCAAGTCTCTGCACTACTTCGATATTGAGGTTCGGCACGACGACTCAACCATGACGCCGCAATTGCCGCTGCTCAGAAAGGAGAAGGTTGGAACTGAGGACACTACACAGGTCACGGATTTTGCCCCGAGAATCTTGTATTTCGCCGGGCGCCGCGAAGGGCTGGACGGATTGGTCAACCTGGAAGACTTCGGAATCTACGACCCGCCTACCGCCTTCATGGTCAACTATAACGACCCAACCGGGGCCGACCCATGCCTTTCGTTTGGCAGCGAAACGCTTTTAAACGGCACAGTTGTGCCCGGATTGATGCAGATATTTCACCTGCAACACCTCAAGCGCCTCGAGTTTGGGAAGTCGGTCGAGGAGTTCATGCGCTGGACGGAGGCCGAAATCATAAACCTGTCATTTCGAAAAAAGATACTGATCGGCGACGCGCTGTTTTTGCTGCAAAAACTCGACGGGTACAAACCAACGTCCACGGGATCAATAAAAACTCTGCTGCTTGCCGACGCTGTTCCGGAGGTTGCCGACCTGGATAAAATCGAAAGTTCAATTGTAACCGGCTACGCGCCAAAAGACATTCAGTAATGGCGGACAAAAAGATACTTTTTCAACTCGAAATACAAGGCACCGACGTGTCGGTGCGGACAATCGAAGAGCTTCGGGCCGCAATAAAGGCAACGAATGATGAACTTTCGAAGGCCGAAATCGGGTCGGAAGAGTACCGGAAGTTGGAGCGACAATTGGGCGTGTTGAAAAACACGCAAAAGGATGTTACCGACAGCGCCCGCATTGCCCAGCGGCAATTGGAATCGAGCGCGGAAACCGGGGCAACTACATACCGAGCGCTAAACGCGCAACTGGTAAACGCGCGGGCGCTGTTCAAGGAACTCACCGACGAAGAGCGCCGAGGGCAGGTAGGCGAAAACTTGCGCCTGGAAATACAGCGCCTCGACAAAGAACTGCGAGATATTGATGCCTCAATTGGGCAGTTTCAGCGCAATGTAGGAAATTACTCCGGCGGAATTCGCGACGCTTTCGCACAAATAAGCCCGGCACTGGGGCAGGCAATACCCGGTTTTACACAACTCAACGCAGCGTCCACCTTGGTCTTGGACGGCATCTCACAAATTGGGCAAAGCGCGACGGCTACCGGGAAACTACTTGCCGGGGCGTTTATCGGGCTTCAGGTAGCCGGGGCAATCCTTGACGGTGTTCAGGCGGTTCGTGAATTTACCGGAGAAATTAACACCCTTCGCGGGCAACTCGGGCAACTGTCGAACGAATCCGACGCGGCAATTGACGCGGCTACCGCGCGGGCGCAGGCGATCAAAGAAACTTTTTCCGTAGGAACGGAAGAAACAATACAAGCCGCAAATGCTATAAACAAAGCATTTGCCGACGTTGACTTAAATCAGGCCCTCGACCTTATAAAAAATGGGTTTTTGTCCGGGGCAAACGCCGGCGGGCAGTTGCTTGACGTGCTTCGGGAATACCCGCGCCTGTTCGATCAGATGGGGTTCAGCGCCGAGGAGTTTCTTACGATCCAGGCAAAAGCCGGACAGGAGGGTGTGTTTTCGGACAAAGGCGTAGACGCTGTAAAGGAGTTCGGTATCCGGATACGCGAACAAACCGTTGCCACCAGAACCAGTCTTGAGCAGGCGTTCGGGCAAGAGTTCACGCAAAACCTGTTCAATAACCTGAACACCGGAACAATCACGGTTCGTGACGCCCTTGTGCAGGTTTCAACGAAACTGAAAGAAACTGAACTGCCCGCAAAGCAGTTGCAGCAGGTGATTTCCGACGTGTTCGGCGGTCCCGGCGAAGATGCCGGAGACGAATTTTTGAAATCGCTTTCCGACATTGACAAGGGGCTGAACGCAACAATAGATACCACCGACGAATACACGCGGCGCCTTCAAGAGCAGGTTGCGGCGGAAGAGGAATTGGCGGCAAGCAAAGTAGAGGTGACGAAAAAACTGAACGAATTCACCGTCGGAACGCAAACGCTCGGCACGCAGGTAAAAACCTTCGGAATCGACCTCTTTGGCAAATTCCTGGACGCGATCAGGCCTGTTACCGATGCGCTTGGCCGGGCGCGTGACAAGGCTGTTGAGTTTCTCCGAAATATCGGCCTGTTGTCCCGCGAAGGTTCGGCTGTAAATACAATCCTGAATGGAATCGGGGCAGTGCTTTCGGTGATCGGCAACGTTATCGGGTTTGTGGTAAACCGATTTTCCGATTTGTTGGGCGCGTTTAATCAGATGGTGCAAGGGTCGGCAGTACTTCGCGCAGCGTTTGCGGCGATAGGAACGCCTATCCGACTTTTAATCGAACTACTGTCAAACCTCCCGGCCACGTTCGCCGGCATTGTAGAGGTTGCGAAGCAGGCCGGGCGAAACATCGGACTTTTCTTTTCCGGCCTGGTTGTCGAGGCGCAAATAGCAGCTGCTGAACTGGCAAAACTGAACCCGTTCAACCAAAACGATGAACAGATAACGGCCCAAATTGCAGCCCTTCGAGGTAAGCGTGCCGAAATCCAGAGCGCCGGAAAATCGCTGGCAGAGGCGTTTAAAGCCGGATTTGAGAGTGTGCCGAAACCAAAGGCGACAATTGAAACGCCGGCGGGAGAAATAGCGCCACCGTCCGGAGGTGCGCCACCGCCCGGCGGAACGTCTACGGCTTTTTCCACCACCGAGCAGCAAAACGCGAATGATGCGGCGCAAAAATCGGCTCTTGAAGCGCAGGAGCGGTACGCAAACCAGCGCCTTGAGTTGTTGCGCTCGCTTTCAAAGCGCCTTGCAGACGCAACAATCGAAAGCATTTCCGACCGGTACGAAAAGGAGATAGAAACCGAACGGGCGAACTTCGAGAACCTTAAAACCGAACTTGCCCGGCAAGAACAAACGCTGATTGATCAGCAAAAAGCCGCCCGCGAAAAACTTGTAACAGGGTTTGGCGCAAAATCAACCGAGGTGTCGGAGTTTGACGCCAAGGCTGCTGCTGACCTGGAAGCCTTGCGCGAGCAGGCGCGACAAATCACCGAACAGAATGAGCGAAATCACCTTTCGCGCATTGAACAAATACGGACTGAGGCGGCAAACGACCAAAATGCAATTCAATTGGAGCGGCTCAAAAACCAAATTACTCAGCGCGAAGAGGTTTTGGTGTCATCTGAGCGTGATTTGCAAAACCAGCTGAATCAGCAAATTCAGGCAGTTTTGCAGAATACAGAACTTTCCGACGCAGCAAAGCAGGAAATAATTGTTGCGATAAAATTCAAGGCCGACCAGGCTGGACTTCGCGAACAAATACGCGCGATTGACGACGAACTGGAAGCGCTCGAATCGCGACTTGGTGATCTTGGCAGCGGAGACGCAACATCGGCAAGTATCGCCGAATTTGAGTTTATTTCCGGGAAGATCGACGAACTGAAGGCAAAGCGCATCCAGGCCGAAAAGGATTACACACAATCGGTTGCGACCGAATCCCAAACGCGGCTCAGTACACGCCTTCAGGAGGCAGAACAGGCAATACAAACAGCCGGGCAGATCGTTTCGATAATTGGACAGTTCCAGCAAGCCGAATACCAACGCGAAATCGAAAACCTGAATGAAAAGGAGCAGGCCCGGCAGCGCTCGATACAAAGCATCGAAGAGGCATTGAAAACCGCAACAGGTGCGGAAAAGAAGCAGTTGGAGCAGCGTCTAAAAAACGAGCAACAGGCGCTCAAGGCGGTGCAGGAATCCAAAGAGGCCACCGAAAAAGAAGAGCGTAAGCGGCAAAAGACATTTGCAATCATTCAGGCGGTTATCAACACGGCCGCCGCCGTGGTAAAAACGCTCGGAACACTTGGCGTTCCGGCTGGTATTCCCGCTGCCGTACTTGCCGCAGCGCTTGGCGCCGCTCAAATCGCAGTCATAGCAGCGCAGCCGGCTGCTACCGGTCGTTTAATGGGGGCGGATATCCCAAACCAAAAGCCCGGATTGGTTGTGATGGCGCAAAACATACCCGAATTATCGAACGGTGATAACGTTCTGGCTACGCTAAAGCGCGGCGAGGTTGTGCTGAATAAAAAGCAACAGGCAGCACTCGGAGGCGCTCCGGCATTTCGGGCCATTCAAGTGCCTGGGTTTGCGGAGGGCGGCGTTGCCGGTAGCGTCATTTCCGCTCCCGACATATCGGGAACATCGGCGTCTGAGAGGGTGCGTTTTCTGGAAAAAATATCCGGACAACTTGCCGACGGAATTGCCGCGACAAATGCCCGAATCGACCGGCTACGAGCCTATGTCGTTTCGGAAGACGTGAGCGACGACCTGGCAGAAACGGCAGCGATTCAGGCAAAAGCAACACTTGGCGAATAGGCACGTTTTTTGCACTTTTGTGACATATTTCAGCCCGATATGTCAGCAATACTTCAACGGTCTCTGAGCATACCAGAGCAAATCCGGCCAGATGTGGCAGAAGTTGTAGACCGCACACGCCGGCAGGCGTACTTTTCGCCAAACGACCTATCCTACCTTTTCGAAGTATACAACCGATACCTTGCCCCGGCATCTGATCCGCAAGACCCGAACTGCTCCGGGTGCAGGACGCGGGTTATTGGATGGCTTCGAACCGCTGTTTCAGAGTGGCACCAAAACGGAATCCTGCATGGGTGAAGAGCGACTGACAAAAGAAGAGGCTCGCAAGGCAAAGATGCAAGCCGCGCTGAACGTAGAGTTTCGGGTGACAGTTGCCAGGAAATACGAAATGCAGTGCAGGCGCGAAGGCTCCGAACCGTCACTATCCGGATTGATGGAGTTTGCATACCGGCACGGACTTGTGCGAGACATCGACATCAACCGGTTCATGGTGTTTGAGCGCTACCCTAAAGCGCTGTACGACAACAACGGCTGCCGCTCCCGCGCCGTTGCCGACCTGGAAGACATAATACCGGTTTCCGACAGAAAAATTTTTGGCTGGCTGACAAACCTCAGGAGCCGGTATTTGCGGTACCGCAACGGCAGGTAACATTCCGTTCAGTAAGGCCGCGCGGTGTTCCGCGTTTTTTTGTGGCCGAAAATGTCACAAAAGGGCGATCATATCATTTCCGAAAAAAAGTTTCGCGTTCAATTCCTGAACGCCGCTACCGAATCCGGCACACCGGAGACGGTCGTAGACATTTTCGACTACATCGACGAATGGTGGGGGCGGGGAATCGACCGACTCGCCCGCGCGCTGTACGGCAACACCGGCCCGATCAGGGTTCGCGTAAATTCATACGGCGGCGATCTGTTGCAGGGCTTGGCGATTATGAACCTTTTACGCGCACATCCGGGAGAAGTAACCGCAGAAGTGATGGGCATAGCAGCAAGCGCTGCCACGTTCGTAGTTGCCGGGGCCGACAAGGTAGAAATGCGCGAAGGATCATTTTTGATGATCCACAACCCGTTTTCCGTCGCAATAGGCACAGCCGACGAAATGCAAAGCAGAGCGGACGCGCTCCGGAAAATGGAGGACGAGATGGCAAACGTATACCTGTCCGGTATGCGCAAGCGCAAAAAAATGGAAGGCGTAGAAGACGCCAAGGCGCTGAAACAAATACGCGAATGGATGAACTCAGAAACCTGGTTCACTTCGTCGGAGGCCGTAGAAAACGGATTTGCCGATATCGTATCGAAAGACGGCGGCTCCACCGACACGGCAATTCAAAGCGCCGCGTCCGCATCACACGACACAGCAATGCAGTACCAAAACACCCCGCAACGGGTGTGGAATCTTATTTCGCAATCAAAAAATACCGATATGTCGAAGGAAAATACCAGCATCCTGGACAAAATCAAAGCCCTGCTGACTCCGCAAGCGGAAGGCGACGCCACGGCGGCGGAAGGTGAACAATCTACCGACAACCAAAACGGAGCCGATCCGGTCGAAGAGGCAAAGAAAACGCTCGAAGCGGCAGGCTTTACGGTTAGCAAAACCGACACCGAAGGGGCAGAGAACGCCGCGAAGACCGCCGAAGAAAAACCCGCCGATGGCGCGAAAGCGAAAGCGGATGCGTCGGAAAAGACATACACCGAGGCGGAAATAGCCGGACTTGTTGCTCAAGCCCTCAAAGAGCACACGTCGGCAAGCGCTGCGGCTAAAAGCCCGATACAGCCCGGCTCGCAGCCGAAAACACAAAACCGCGCCGATGCGCTCCGCGCGCGCGAGTTGGGCAAGTTCGAAGCGCTGGCCAACTTGGTGAAAACGCGCTAAACCCTCCACTCAAACACGCAAACACATTTAGCGATGGCTAAACAGATTGATAACAGCTATGTCGGGAATGCAGCGGCAAACCCCGATTTCACGTCCGGACTTTCCCGAACCAACCCGCAGGCTCACAACGTCAACAACGCCGTGAAACTGTACGGAGTAAAGAAGTTCGGAAACTGCTCTTTTTCGCCAGCCTGGACTTACGCTTTCGATGTGAGCGATGGCGACATCACATTCACGCCCACGGTTGCGTACAACGCCACCGGCTTGCGGTTTTGGAAGTACCGCGTCATCGACGAGGACGGAACGGAGGCGTATGGGGCGCAATCCAGTATCGGCACCAACACGGCTGTCGTGGTGGATGTGTCAACCCTCGACCCGCGCAAAGCCTGGCGCGTGGAGTTCAGCGCCGAAACACTCAACAGCGGCCTGCACTGCGGCGCATCCTGGTGGCTTGAATTGCCAGCCGGCTGGGGCCTCGAAGATCATGCTTCCGCATCCGGGCAGGATGTGTAAGCTAACCAACAACTAACACAAAAACTACTTTGCAATGCCAGTAGATGTTCGTCAAATCGACATATCCTTCCGGGGCGAAGAGGCCAGCACCATGTTTATCGAGCCGATCTACATGGATGACGACTTGCGCTCGCAATTCCGGATCATTCCGAACGTAACGGCGAAAAAGAAACTCGCCTTTGCCCAGGAACTTGAAAAAATCGTTCGCTCTTACACCGGCTGCGGATTTTCCCCGGTCGGAGGCCTTCGTGTATACGACCGGTGGATTGAAGTTGACCGCGCAAAAGCCGACGTGGCAATGTGCTGGGAAGAATTCAAAGACACCGTGTACGAGGAGTTGCTGAAAACAGGCACATCTATTTCCGACCTGACCGGCACCATGATGATGCAAATCGCCGAAACCATGATCCGCAACGCGGTAAAGAAGGACAACCAGCGCNNAACAAAGCCGACACTGACCCGGCCTATGATTGCGTAGACGGATTTTGGACGGTCATCCTGCCGGCATTCGTCACGGCAAATCAGTGCCCGTATTTCGACACCGGTTCGGGTGTTGCGCTCAGCGCAGGCGACGGGATCGAGCATTTGCGCACGATCTACGACAACCAGGACGTTCGACTTCGCGGCCTTCCCGACGAAATGAAAAAGTATTGGGTATCCGGAACGATTTACCAGCAATACCTTACCGATCTGGAAGACGGCGGCGGCGCCGATGGCGGCTGGCAAATGCTGCAAAACGGCTCCCGGATGCTCAAGTTCCGCAACATCGAGGTCAAACCGATGTGGACATGGAGCGAGATCATGGCCGCAGACTTCGCCGAATCCAATAGCCACCTGGTTTTGCTTACCGCACCGGCAAACATGGCAATGGCCACAGACGTGAATGACCCCGAGGCGCAATTCCGTATCTGGTACGACGAGGAAGACGAACAGGTGAAGATCAAAGGCCGCTGGAAACACGGCTACCAGGTCATCCACCCGTCGCTTTTGAGCGTCGGCTATTGATTAACCTTATCGTTAACACTAACGTAAAAAAATATGGCACTTGTAGCCCGTGCAGCAACCTGCACAGTTCAAAAAGGCGGCGTTGTCCGCATGGCGCTTGCAGACCGCGCCGATATTGCGTCTGTTACCGTAAGCGCAGACAAGGAGATAACCGCCATTACGATGGTGGCCACCAAGCTGTTCTACCAGTTCAGTTTTCAGGCCGAAACGCTGAAGGTTACTGAAGACGGAAGCCTTGAAAACCTTTCTTCGCTCTTTGTGCAGAAAATCCAGGGAACCTGGCAAGGCTGGTCTTTGGCTGACCGCAAATCGCTCGTTTCGCTGTACAATTCAAGCGCCTGCGGAATGGTCTGCATCGCAGAGTTGGAAAACGGCTCGCTCATTATTTTCGGCATCAACCCGGACTACCCGACTGTTGAAGACAAGTACGTTGTCCGCATGGAAACGTCAAAGTTTGACAGCGGTGCGGCGTTCAACGATCCGATCAAAAACGATCTTGTGCTTGCCGCACGATCCAGTTCTCCAATTACAAAGTTCACGACGGCCAACGGCTGGGATGACGTCCCTTTGTCGTAACCCCAGGCAATAACTTTTGGGAACTCCCGGACGGCAATTTCTGGGAACTCCCGGACGGCAATTTCTGGGAGTTGCCATAAACAAAACCAATAAAAAAAAGCAACGTATGGCAAAGGTTTTAAAGGACTGCGAAACGCTCAAGGTGTGGGGCACAATCGGTTCGTTTCGATTCAAAGGCAAGCCGCTTGGAGAGATGACAGACGAAGAACTGCAAGCATATTTCGACGCCGATCCAAAAAACGCCCGGCGTTTCGTTGATGGAACGCCATCAAGGGCGCCCAAAACCGACAACAAACCAAGCGATCCGTTACCGACCAAACCGGCACCGTAATGTCCGCGACCGCAGCAACCGACAACCGCAACCACCCCCGCCCGAACGGACGCAAAACAAAGCACCGTCCGGGCGGCTTGCTTTCTTCCGGGTTCATAGAGAACCGGGCAATACCGGTATTGCCTGAAGACATCTACCTGGAACCGACGCGGACAAACGGTGTCATCAAATTGGCCGGCGACTATGTTCGCTTTTTTGATGAATCGGACAGTATGCTGCACGGAATTTCAGCGGTCTACAATACAAGCCCGACTACTCGGGCCGTGATAAAGGCAAAGACTGTGCTCACGCTGGGCGATGGGTTCAGCCTTATGAAAGGCGCCGCGAATAGTCTATTTCCGGCGCTTGGAAAAACCGCCGTTGCCGTCACTGATCCGGGTGTAATGATGGCGCTAAATGAGCGGCTTATGTCAGTCAATAGCGACGGCGAAACACTGGTTGAGGTTGCCGAAAAGGTCGTGATGGAGTATTTGGTGTATGGCAACGCCTACGTTTCGTTCTCAAAAACATCCGCTGGAAAAGGTATTTTTTGCCACCACCTGCCGTTCGTAAAGGGTCGCGTGTCCGAAAAAAGCGGCGCAGTTCAGCCGCACATCGGGTTTAACGACGAATGGAAGTTGCGTACCTGGACTGACGCAAACGTGGTAAAAATACCGATATACCCGAATTGGTCTGAGCCGGACGAAAGCGGGGTACAGCGCACGGTCATACACATTAAAGACCACGCCCCGGGGTTTGAATACTACGGACTACCCGAGTGGGTGGCGGCGTTGATGTACGCCGAAATGGAATACCGGATAGCCAAATTCAATTCCAGCAAATTCGAAAACTCGTTTGTGCCCTCGGGTGTGTTGCAATTTTTCGGGGCAACATCAACCGAAGAGGCAAAAGGGATTGTTGCCGACGTGAAAAAGAAATACATCGGAACCGGGAAAAACGGCGGGCTGCTGGTTCAGGTGTTGCGTGAAGAGTCGCTGAAGGCGAATTACACGAAGATGGAAGACGACAGCGAGGGGGCGTTTCTGGAGTTGTCGCGAATCGCTGCACAGGCAATAGTATCGGCGCACCGGTGGACAATGAGCCTCGCCGGGTTTGCGACGAAGGGGCAGCTAGGAAGCAACGAACAAATGAGAAACGAGTTTGAAGTTGCGCAAAACACCGTGATAAAGCCTCTTCAAAATATGCTTTGCCGGCGCTTCCTGAATGTATATCTGAGAGAGATAGCGCAAACAGATAAATCGTTATCGGGGCTGTATTTGGACATTCAGAACACGACGCCAGTTTCGTTTTTGGGTAGCATCAACATAAACGATGTTTTGACCGAGGATGAGCGGCGCGAGGTGGCAGGGTACGGACCGAAACCAAAGGAAGCGGAAACCGAAAAAACGCAAAACGATGGCAGCAATAACGACACCGACACTGATACAACCGAGTGAGGTCGTAAACGGCGGGTTATTGAAAGCCACGCCACTAAACGCCCGCTTTGACGTGACGCTACTTTCGGCGCACATTGCCGACGCTGAGCGCCTGCACATCGCCCCGGCGATTGGACAGGTGTTTTACGACGCTTTGATTACCAAAAAAAACGGCGCGATTTCAAACTACAACACGGCGATAGGGCCGCTTACAAAAGCCTTTCCGGAAGTAGCCGACGCAAACTATGAACTGCTTTGGACGCGACACCTGATGTCGCTTTGCGCCTGGGCGGTTTATTACGAAGCCCTCCCGTTCATTGTGGTTCAAACAGGATCAAACGGCGTACACGTCCCGCAAGCCGAATACGCGCAAAGTGTTGGGGTTTCCGGGGCGAAGTACTTACAGGACACCGCTCTGCGGCGCCTAAGAAGTGCAACGGACCTTACGGTAGAGTATTTGTGTGCAAACGCCGCCGATCTGCCGCTATTCGATAAAACCGACATCTGTACCGGTTGTAACGATACGGCCCCGGATAACGACGTACTTGCCCGGCATGGGTTGTTTTATTCAGTTGACTAATAATCTATTACTATGCCCTCCAACGCAATAAATAGTAATTCGAACACAAAAGACATGGAGCACATAGTTACGTTCCTGAAGGTTTTTGCAACGGTGGCTTTCGCGGCGCTGGTTCAGTTTGTCATGCCGCTAAAGTCATTCATTGGCGTGACGATGCTCCTTACTCTTGCCGATCTGGTTACCGGTATACAAGCGGCAAACAAGCGCGGCGAGGCGATCCACAGTCGTGGGCTTCGCCGGACAGTCCTGAAGTTCACCATGTATTGCGTGGCCATATTGGCGGCGCACGCCATGCAGATGGTCTACTTCCCGACGTTCCCGATGGTTTTTTCAATATCTGCCTATATCGCAGTTTCAGAGTTTTGGTCGGTACTGGAAAACGTCGGGGCTGTAACCGGAACGAATGTCCTGGAATCGGTGCGCGAATATTTATCTGGAATTGTCAAGTCGAAAAAATGAGGTTAACGCTTTTCAACATATTGCTCGTTTTGCTCTCAATGCCGGAACTATCCGGGCAAACCCGCCCGGATATGTTCCCGGTTGAGTCGAATCCGACCAACAGCAACTTTGAATTTTACACCCAAAAGGGCGGATCGGCACGCCGCGCGTCTATGGACGCCGTGGCAAAGTATATTTCCCCGCGAATTGAAGCGGCGCCAATCGCATACGTTCCGACCGAAACCGGCAACCCCTATGACGATTACCGTAAGTTTGTCGAAGACCCGGACGGGGCGATATGGTATATTGACCAGGCCGGGCGGGCGATTATGATAGTGTCATCTCCGTTTGGCGATGACTGGGGCGCGCAAGTAGTCGAAAGCGACGCATCGCTTTCCGGAGATGGCAGGGCTGGGATACACGTACTTGGGGTAGCGCTTGGTGGTATCAACTCTACGCATATCGCAGCAAACTCAATAGACTCGGCGAAGATTTGCAACGGCTGCGTATCTGTTCGCGATATTGGTCAGCACGGCGCAACGTCTGGCCAGGTGCTCAAATGGAATGGAACGCAGTGGGCCGCATCGGCAGACAACAATAGCGGGGGCACAGTTACGGCAGCCGACGAGGGGCTGTACCTGGACGGCGCTACGGCAAAGTTTGGCGCTCCGACAAATAGCGCGAATTACGTGTCAGGAACGCGGTATATCAACATGAACGGGGCGGATAAGGTCGTATTCAACGGCACATCTACCGACCGCGCTCAGTTCGATGTTCCGTCCGATTATTCGGCCCGATTGCGCCTGAATAACCCGCATCGCGCAACATATCCAGCCAATGCCGACACGGCAATGGTTATTCACAACTTCGCCAACTTCCCAACATCCGGCGCGGCAACTTTCAACTACGCACTTGAGCGGTATTTGATCCACAACTCAAACCCGAGAGATACTATTTTCTGGGGCAGGCAGGCGCGAATAGATCAAATTGCAACGGGGCCGGAGTATTCGTCTTTGTACCTGTCCGATGGGTTCAACTACGACATTGACGATAACGGGGCCGAATTATCCACGTACCCGTATTATTCGGCAACTAAATGGGTAGACCTTCGGGCGGCATCGTATGACGCCGGCTATTCGTTGGTGACCGGGCAAGGTTCTGTATTTGCAGAAATGTCAATGACCTCTACCACTACTGCTGGAAATATTGATATGCAGTCTACCACCAGCATCGAGGGCACGGTAGGAAGCGGCAAAACATTTCATTTCAACACGTCCGGTAACGCATATTTGGGTGATGGTACTGGCGATTTCACTGTTGGGGTAAACACTTCATCGCCGTCGCAGGAGTTGGATGTGAACGGCGATTTTAGGCTTCGCGGGCAGTTTTACGACTTTGCAAACTCAAGCGGGTCAAACGGCAACCTGTTGACCCGAAACGCATCGGGGCCAACATGGGCAAACCTCAGCGTTTCCTCCCGGCTGACCGGCAACGGCGTTTCGACGGCCCTCGACATAGCGCAGAACAGCGCAACAACCGGGCAGGTGCTTACCTGGGACGGTAGCGCATGGTCGCCAGACGATCCAGCCGGTGGTGGCGATAACTGGGGCACGCAGGTTGTTGAACATGACGCAACACTAACCGGGTTCGGAACGACAATAAATCCGCTATCATGGGCGGGCGCGCTGTCATCGTCTCCGGTTACCGGAACCGGCCTTTCTGGATCGGCTCTGACAATCGCGGCAAACAGCATATCTACCGCGCATACAGATACGACAATAGACAACAACCTGTTGCCGTATGGAACCAACACATACACGTTGCGGCACAACGGCACGTCCTGGAGCGCAAACAACTACCTGCAAAACACGGGCAGTCAGATTCGGATCAACTCAGCGCTTGCCACGGTGGATACGTCATACCGGCTATTCGTGAAGCAGACCGGGGCATCAACATCAACCGGCGGCATATTCGTGCAAAGGTCAAACGCAACAACAGGCGCGGCAATATATCATAATGGCACGGCTACATTCGAAAGTATTGGCGGCTTCAACGTTGGGATGAAGTGCGCGGCTGGGGCAATCATAACCCTGACGCCCGGCGGTGGAGCCGGGCAAATACGCCAGGTGTCTATTTCGCCAGGCTCAAATGTGACAAGCGTCGAAAATAACGCCTGCATCCTGGGGCCAAACGCAACGTTTGCGCCAACGGCAGCGGGTGGAGACTTTTCTATTTACAATGTTGAGGCAACAATCAACCAGACCGGCAGCGCAAACGGGGTAACAAGGGGCCTGAAAATAGCGCCCAAGCTTACGTCGGTCGCTGTCGCATTTCGCGGAATCGAGTATGTACCATCGACGCAAACCTTCCAGTACCAGGCCACCGGATCGTCAGTAGTAAACCACCTTCGCGGAAATATCGGCGTTGGCGCAAACACAACATCTCCGGCTGCGAAAATTCACGCCGTTGGAGAGGGTACGACATCGGCAACACAATGCGCAGTTTTTCGTAACAGTGCCGACAGTTCGATTATTTCGGCGCGAAATGACCGGCGCGTAGGAATCGGTAAGGAGTCGCCGGCGGAAGCTCTGGACGTGAACGGGCAGGCTCGTGTAGACGCACTCGACATTCGTGCGTGGAGCGGCGGAAGTAACACCACAATAGGTCAGGTGCAATTTGAAGACCCCGGAAGCGGAGACAGCGAATTCCTGTCGCTTGGAAGCGGAGAGCGCCGGTTCCCGCTGCTCCCACACATGGTACAACTTCAGGCGATAGACTACAACGTGGACTGGACAACCGGCAGAACGAAAGCGTTTTGGACTGTTCCGGCAAGGTTCAACAACTGGAAGGTTTCAAAAGTATACATCGGCGTTTCAAGCGTCGGAAGCACGACCGGCAACACGGTCGAAATAGAGCGCGGAGGCGTCGGGTTGACAACTCAAACCATGACGCAGGCAACGCATACGATAACCCTGGACACCACAATTTCAACAGACGACATATTCACATTCGATATAACGAGCGTCGGGGCTACGGCTTCGAAGGGCTTATTTGTAGAAATAGAACTTCGCTATCAATGAAAAGGAAACTCGTTTTTGTATTGCTCGCGATAATTGCGCTACTGCTCACACTTCCGCTGTTGAGCACAGCACAGCGGCAGGTTGTGATAGATTCCACCTGGATCGACAACGCCGGCGGCGTGTTTTTTGAGAATCACATCACGGTATACAGCAACGGAGAGCAGGACGGCGGGTACCGGCGGCGCATCGGAGACACGACGGCACTGAATAGTATTTCAGCCGCAAAAATGGAAGGGGTTGCCGAGTCGTTTGCGACAGATATCCGAACGGTGTCGGAGTTTCCGGCAAAGATCAAAGAACTGATTCGGCAAGACGCTGCGATTGCGGCAATAACCGGAACCAGCCCAATACGGCTGATTCAAACAAAAAGCCAAGGCATTTTCACAGACACCGCCTGGCAAATCCGATCAGACGGCGGCGCAAAGCGCAACATCGTTTTTTCGATAACCGCCCAGGGTGTTTTCCGATACAAAATCGACACACTACAAACGCGCAACGCCGTGCTGGTTGGCCATGTTGTGCGGCTCAGGAACTACCTGAATACCGGGCACGACATAGACCTGTACAAGATTCAGGACTACCACTATGCGAGCGCGGACAGGCGCGTGATACTGCGGCTCGCATCTGACCCAAACGCGGCGTTCCGGGGCGTTTTGCCGGCGCCACAAGAGCCGGTTATCAAACAGAAAAAGAGGGTAAAAAATCTAAAGATAAAGTTGTGAGCATAAAAGTAAACGATACGCCTGTTGTAATAAACTATACCCCGTATGTCGGCGACACGTTCGGGCGGTCGTTTCTTATTAAGAAAAACGGCGCATTGGAAGACCTGTCCCTTGACACGTTCAAAATGCGAATAGAAGATGCAATAACCGGAACGGAATTTTTGACACTTGAGACAGGCGGCGGAATAACCAACACGGATGAAGGCCGCGTAACATGGGTTATCACAGACGAACAAAGTTCGGACTTCACGCCAAGCAGAAAATACAAATACGACATACAGTGGACAAGGGCAGACGGAATGGTGAAGACATTGCAACGCGGAACAATGATTCCTGAAAAAGACGTTACTCCGGCATGATGGATGAGTATATAATACATTTTGTCGAAGAACAATTAGTGTTCGAGTTCGACGGTGTGCTACCTGGGCCTACAGGCCCAGCGGGGCCGGCCGGAGGCAGTACAGTGTCATATCCGGCAGGAGAGACACTAAGCGCGGGGCGGGTGGTGATAATCGACGGCGGCGAAGCGTTCTATTTTCAACCGTCTAACTTGCTGCACTCGGGTAGGGCTTTTGGAATAACAACAACATCGGCAACCGCTGGCAATAGCGTGAGCATTCAGGTCTTAGGCGAGGCAACGGACGCAAGTTTTGCCGCTTTTGCAGATGTTCCGCTTTACGTTATCGACGACGGGGAATTATCAACAACATGGCCAGCGTCCGGCCTTATACAAAAGGCCGGATTTGGAACCGGTACAAATAAGGTAAAAATTGATTTTTCTATACAAATTCAACAAATATAAGAAATGGCAAAGTTCATCAAAAAAGGTACCACCACCCCGCTGACGGAAGAGGCAACAATAGGCAGTAGCGCCGGCGCTGGCGATGCCGGGAAACTTGTCCACCTTGACGGTGCTGGCAAGCTTGATTCAACATTCATGCCCACAGGGTTTGGCGCTGACACTCGTACCGTTACAGCCGGGGAAACCATTGCAGCCGGTGACCTGATCTACATTGACAGCGCTGGCGAGGCGTTCAAGGCAGACGCAAACGACGCAACCAAAGAGGCTGTTGGCTTTGTTTTGGCTGGCATCACGGCGGCTGCGACTGGCACGGCGTATTTTGGAAGCGGAATTATTACCGGCCTTTCCGGCCTTACCGCCGGGGCGCGATACTACCTGTCCGCTTCGACGCCGGGCGGCGTTGCTACCGCTATCCCTTCTGGGGCAGGCGATATTGTTCAGCAGGTTGGCAAAGCGCTGAGCGCAACCGAACTATACTTTGAGCCGCAGGCTAGCATCCTTTTGATTTGAAAATATGGCAGACGTTCGCCCGATAAAAAAAGGCTCTACAACTCAATTTGCGGAGATGGGAGGGTCGGATACTATTCCGGCCTCCCTTATTGGCATTGTGCCGAAATTCGAAACCCCATCCGGCGCGGTTAACGGATCGAACACGGCATTTACCCTATCGTCTACGCCGGTGGCTAATGCTTCCGTTATAATGATCCTTGACGGAGCGGTACAAACAAATGGAACGGACTACTCCGTTTCTGGAACTACCGTAACGTTTACAACGGCCCCAGCAAGCGGCTCTGAGATAGTGGCCATTTATAACAGCGCTGCCAGCGCGGGCGGTGGCGACTTTTCAAGCAATACGTCAAGCTCCGTAGACTCGGAGATTGTTCTTTTTTCAGGAACCGGCGGAAAGACGGGCAAGCGGGCGAGCGGTAGCGGTTACCCAAAATTAACAAGTGGCGTATTATCCGTTTTGACCGCACCGCAACTGCGGAGCGAGACGGCTGCAAATGTTATTACTCCTTCGCAGATAACCGGCGACCAAGATAATTACGCGCCAATAGGGTGGGCAGATGCGACGGTAGTACGTATTTCAGGCGATAGTGGATTTCGTGCTATAACTGGATTTACGGCGTCTGGCGCATACGACGGCCAAGAAAAGAGGATTATAAATGTCGGCTCTTACCCGGTTTATTTGCCTGGCGAACACCCGGACAGCACGGCATCAAATAGAATATCTTCATCGACCGACTACGTATTGTTTCCTGGCGACGCGGTTACAATTGTATATGATAGCACCGCATCAAGGTGGGTTGTTCCAAAGTTTGTGATACCTACGCTTGCAAACATAATGTTCTATTATATGCCGTCTGGATCAAATACAGCCGGCGACAATAACCAGATCGTATTTGCATTTGTCGGCACCGGAACAGGTGTTGGCACGGCATCTACAACATCAATGCCGGCACACTATCTATTTGGAACGGCGTCAAGCGCTACGGCTGGGGCACTTGCATATTTTTCAAAAACAAGTATCACATTTTCAGCCTTTGGGTCGGCTCACATATCCGCGTTCGCTCTGATTTCAATGCCGACACTATCTGATGCGACTGACACTTTTACGGTTGAGGTTCAAATAACAAATGCGCCTTCGGCTACCGCGCTGGAAAGCAATAACACGGCAGCGATTCGATACTCGCACGGTATAAACTCGGGAAAATGGGAGGGATTCACGCAGGACAATGCCGGCAGCGAGTCTGTTGCCGATCTTGGTATTACTGTTGCTACCGACACCTTGTATCTGTTAGAGGTGTCTATTGACAAGTCAAGAACAGAGGCCCGTTTTTACATAAACGGTATTTTTCGTGGAAGGGTAACGGGGAATATGCCAAACGCTGTTGTTGCAGGCGCTAAGACGACAATAGTCAAGTCGGTTGGATCGGCAACGAGAACAATGAGGCTTCACACTTTTGGATCATACGCAATATACTCGTAATGGCACAGGCAAAAATAAGAGCGGCTGGAATCGTGGATTCACAGGTGACGATGGCAAAAATCGCCCAATCCGGGGCAACAACCGGGCAGGCAATAGCATGGAATGGGGTGGCATGGGCGCCGACCACGGTCGGAGGAGGCAGCCCGTCCGTTATTTCGCCGTCTCAGATTACTTCAACCCAAAACGACTATGCGCCAACAGGGTGGGCAGATGCGACATTGGTGCGCCTGGATG
>JRYC01000525.1_pt1 | contig 27401 bp, 23 predicted proteins | sample 235301 | NCBI WGS metagenome assembly JRYC01 (sample SAMN03074211, study PRJNA261470) | activated sludge metagenome | biome: Common Effluent Treatment Plant; feature: Wastewater; material: Activated sludge; isolation source: activated biomass of a common effluent treatment plant treating...
TCGAGCAGCGGCAGCCCCTCGTCGTCGGCGAGCTTGAAGGCGACGGTGAGCACGCCCTCCTGGGTGTCGTTCAGCTCGAGCAGCCGGCCCAGCAGCAGCGGCCCCATCTCGCTGATGGTGGTGCGCACCGGGTGGCCCTGCCTGCCGAACAGGTCCCAGAAGATCACCGGCATGGCCTCGGGCGCGAAGCCCTCGACCCCGACCTCGGTGGCGCGCGCCGCGAACTTGGGATTGGCGGCGGCGAGCTGGCTGATACCGGAAAGGTCGCCCTTCACATCGGCGGCGAACACCGGCACGCCGGCGCGCGAGAATCCTTCCGCCAGCACCTGCAGCGTCACGGTCTTGCCGGTGCCGGTCGCACCCGCCACCAGGCCGTGCCGGTTGGCGAGCTGCAGGTAGAGATGTTGCGGCGACTCGCCCTTGCCGATCAACAGGCTCACCGCATCCATGCAACTCTCCCATGCCGATCCTGCCGCCATGCTATCCTGCCTGCCGCCGGCGGCAAATCGAAGCCTGCATCTCCCCGGCCGTTGGACGCGGATATCGGGTAGCCGACGAGGCGGCGGGCCGAAGCCCGCCGCCCGCAGGTCACAAGTTGCGGGTCACAAGACGAAGTCGCTGGCGATCAGGGCGAACGGGGTGTTGTCCAGCTCGATCTCGAACTCGGCCGCGAGGTCGAGATCGGTGTTGCCCTGGACGACCTTGTCCGCGCCGACGGTGACGAATCGCAGTTGCCCGATGCCGCTGAAGGCGTTGGTTCCGATCCAGGTGAACACCTGGTCGCCGCCGAACCAGATGTTGGCATCGACCGACGAGACGTCGATCTTGTCCCCCTGCGTCCACTCGAAGTCGGTGATGTGATCGCGGTTGGCGCCGACCACGGTGTCGCCGTCGTCGAACACGAACCGGTCGGCGCCGTTGCCGCCGGTCATCGAGTCTCGGCCGGCATCGCCATCGAGCGTATCGACGCCGTTGCCGCCGTAGAGATAGTCGTTGCCGGTGCCGCCGTTCAGGTAGTCGTTGCCGTTGCCGCCATAGACGAAGTCGTTGCCGGCCTCGCCATAGGCCCGGTCGGTGCCGTCCCCGCCATAGACATTGTCGTTGCCGGCGCCGCCATAGACCAGGTCATCGTTGAGGCCGCCGTCGACAATGTCGTTGCCGTTGCCGCCGTAGAGACGGTCGTCGTCGTCCTGACCGTACATCCAGTCGTTGCCGTTGCCGCCATAGAGATAGTCGTTCTCGGTGGTGACACCGCCTACATCGGCATTGGCGGCGTCGCCGTACATCCGGTCGTTGCCGGCGCCGCCATAGAGAAAGTCGCGGCCGGTGTCGCCCTGAACCAGGTCGTCGTTGAGGCCGCCATCGACGATATCGTTGCCGTTGCCGCCATAGAGCGTGTCGTTGTCGTCGTAGCCGTAGATGGTGTCGTTGCCGTTGCCGCCGTAGACCGTGTCGTTCTCGGTGGCGACGCCGCCGATGTCGGTGTTGCTGTCGTCGCCGAAGATGAGATCGTTGCCGTTCCCACCATAGATCCTGTCCTGGCCGGCCCGGCCGTAGATCGTGTCGGTGGTGGCGAACCCGAACAGCACGTTGTTCGCGTTCGTCCCATTGATGATAGCCATGTAACGTTCCTCCTTGGCAGTAAAAGAGCAATCCACCTCGGGTTTCCGAGGATAGATCCAGCGAATGCCAAGGGCTTAAGTCCGCCACCATGAAATGATGGCGTAACATCCGGCACATCGACAGCCACAGCAATCGAGTGCCGTTGGACGATTACAGTACGAGAGTCTGATCGTCACCAAATTGACTACCATATACGTGATGCATGTACAGTGATCTGGATCACCTCGCGTCGGCGGCTATATCGGCGCCGTCGACGCCGGTCCGAGAATGCGAGGGAGTCTTCGGCCCTGCGGCGAGCATCGAGGCCCTTGGTGGGTCGGCCGCTGCCGCTTAAGACGGTCGCCTCGTCACATTCCCGGGAGCAGGGCTGGTGGAAAGTCTCGTGTCGCAAATCGTGGCGCTGCTCGGCATCGACGCCGCTACCGTGCAGATGGTGTTGGTCGGACTGCTCGACCTCGCCCGCGAAGGCCTGGGGCCGGAAGCCGGCAACGCACTGGTCATGCAGATTCCGGGTGCCGCCGAGATGATGGCCGCGAGCATGATCGGCAGCGGCAGCCTGCTCAGCTCGCTGTTGAGTGGCGGCCCCGATACGGCCGCTGGGCTTGCGCAGCTCGTCCGCGATTCGGGCCTCGAGCCCGGCCAGGTCGCCACCATCGCCGACATGCTGCTGGGCTATGTCCAGCAGACCGCCGGGTCCGACGTGGCGAACCAGATCTACGACGCCATCCCGGCGCTGGGGCAGCTCGGCTGAGGTGCGCCGCCTTGACGGCATCGGGCCTCCTGTCGCAGATGCCGCGACCGCAGAATGGGAACAGCCCGCATGCCCACCCTCGATCCGCACATGGCGGAAATCCTCCGGCTGAGCGCAGAGCAGGATCTCGCACCCTACGAGACCATGAGCGCGGCCGAGGCGCGGGCCGAGGCCGAGCGGCGCAACCGGGTGTGGAACGAGGACAATCCCCCGGTCGGCCGGGTCGAGGACGTCGACCTCCCGGGGCCCGGCGGGTCGCTGCGGCTGCGCATCTACGAGCCCAGGGGAGCGCCGGCCGCGGGTCCCTGCGTGCTCTACATCCACGGCGGCGGCTGGGTGATCTGCTCGCTCGACACCCACGACGGCATCTGCCGCCGGCTCGCCAACCTTTCCGGCCTGCGCATCGCCAGCCTCGACTATCGCATGGCGCCCGAGCATCCCTTCCCCGCCCCGCTCGACGATTGCCTGGCCGCCCTGTCCTGGCTGCGCCTGCACGGTGGCGAGGTCGGCATCGACCCGGGCAGGCTGGGGCTCGCCGGCGATTCCGCCGGTGCCAACCTGGCGCTCGCCACCTGCCTCGCGCTCAAGCAACGGGGCGGAGCCCAGCCGGCCACCGCGGCGCTGATCTACGGCGCCTTCTCGGCCGACCTCGATTCACCCTCGCACCGCGTCTTCGGCGGTGGCGGCTACGTCCTGACGACGCCGACCATGCACTGGTTCTGGAACCAATACGTGCCGGACCCCGAGCGACGCAGCGACCCCCTGGCCACGCCGCTCAACGGCGACCTCGCCGGCCTGCCGCCGCTCTATGTCTCGGCCGCCGAGCTCGATCCGCTGCGCGACGACAGCGAGCGCATGGCGGCCAGGCTGGCGCTGGCCGGCGTCGACTTCGACTACCGGCTGTGGCGCGGCGTCACCCATGCCTGCTTCATGATGAGCCGCATGCTGCCGGCGGCCGACGCCCAGCTCGCCGAGGTCGCGGGCTTCCTGCGCCGCCGCCTCGCCTCCTGAGGCCGCCGGTTGGTCCGCCGCGTCACCGCCGAGCAATTCGACGGCCGGCTCGACGGGCTGACCGGGATCCTGCTCGCCTGCGTGCGCGGCGGCGCCTCGGTCAACTTCATGCTGCCCTTCGAGGCGGCCGAGGCACGGGCGTTCTGGACGGGTCTGCGGCCGCGCCTCGCCGGCGGCGGCATCGTGCTTCTCGCTGCCGAGGCCGATGGCCGGCTGGTCGGCACCGTGCAGCTTCAGCTCGCCTCCCAGCCCAACCAGGCCCACCGCGCCGACCTCGCCAAGCTGCTGGTCCATCCGGACGCGCGCGGCCGCGGCATCGCCACGGCGCTGGTCCGGGCCATCGAGGCCGAGGCGACGGCGCTGGGCCGCACGCTGATCACGCTCGACACCGTCACCGGCAGCCCGGCGGACCGGCTCTACCGCCGGCTCGGCTATGTCGCGGCCGGCGCCATTCCCGACTATGCCCGCATGCCGGACGGGCCGCTCGTCGAGACCACGCTGTTCTACAAGCGACTAGCCGCGGCGTGAGCCGGGCCGGCGACCAGCACCTTCAGCTCCGGTCCTGGCCGGGCGTGGCGGCGGCCTTTTCCGCCTTGGCCCGGTCGCGCTCGGCCTTCAGGCGCTCCTTCTCGGCCTTCTCGCGCGCCTTGCGCTCGTCCTTCTCGCGCTGCACCTCGGCGCGCGAGCGCACCGTCCGCAGCGCCGCCAGCACGTCCGCCTGGCCGAGGCTCGTCGCCAGGCTCTCGGCTTCCGGCGACCGCGGGACTCCTTCCTCGAGCAGCACGGTGACCGTCTCGACGCTGCCCGAGCGCACCGCCTCCAGCAGCGGCGCGCGGCCGTCGGCGGCCACGGCGTCGGCGCGGGCGCCGCAGCGGATCAGCGAGCGGGTCGAGCTGGCATCGGCCGCCGCCGTCGCCGCGATCAGCGGCGTGGCACCCATGGTGTCGGCGAGATTCGGATTTGCGCCGTGCTCGCAGAGCAGGCGGACCAGCTTGGGCTTCCTGGCCAGGGCCGCCGCCATCAGCGGCGTGCCGCCGTCCGTGCGCGCCTCGTCGGCATCCGCCCCGGCGGCGATGAGCGCTTCCGCCGCCTCGGCATTGCCGCTGCCGACCGCCCGGGTCAGCGGGGTGTTGCCCTCCCCGTCCCTGACGTGGATATCCGCGCCCCGCGCCAGCATGGCGGGCAGGAGGTCGCTGCGGTCCTTGACGCGCATGGCGACGAACAGCGCCGGCTGGCCGTCGGCGGTGCGGCCGTTGGGGTCGGCGCCGCGCTCCAGCAGCAGGATCGCCGTGTCCGCCTGCTTTCCGCTCAGCGCCATCAGCAGCGGCGTCGACAGGTTCTTGGTCCGGCGCGCATCGACCGGAGCGCCACGGTCGAGCAGGGCCGTGGCGAGCTCGAGCCGGCCTGCCGCCGCCGCGAGATGCAGTGCCGTGGTCCCGTCCTTGAAGGCCGCCGCCGGCGATGCGCCCCGCTCGAGCAGCAGGCCGGCGATGTCCCACCGCCCGCGATCCGCGGCGATCAGCAATGGCGCCGTTCCGGGTTTGCCGTTGTCGAGATCGGGATCGGCGCCGGCGTCGAGTAGCCGCCGCACCGCGTCGACGTCGCCGAGCGAGGTCGCCAGCATCAGCGCCGTCCAGGCCGACTGCGGGTCGCGGGCGTCCGGGTCGGCGCCGTCCTCGATCGCGGCCGCGGCCTTGGCGGCGTCGCGCTGCGCGGTCGCCTGCATCAGCGCCGACTCCTGCCCGCCGCAGCTCCCCAGGCACACGGCGAGCAGCGCGACCCTTCCGGCGCGGCCCACAACCGCCATCCCCCATCTCCCGGCCGTTCCTCCGTCGACTCGATCCCACCATGCCGGATAGCGGGCCGGCGCCGCAATCGACTTCCTGGCCCGGCCGCACCCGCCTGCCGCCGGAGGCGGAGGGCCTGCCCGTCGCCGCGGTGCTGGACCGCATCGAGGCGGCGCTCGCCGGCGCCGGCTCGGCGCTCCTGACCGCCCCGCCCGGCTCGGGCAAGACGACGGCTGTGCCGCTGGCCTTGCGCGAGGCACCCTGGCTGGCCGGAAGGCGCATCGTCGTGCTCGAGCCGCGCCGGCTCGCCGCCCGCCGCGCCGCCGAGCGCATGGCCGAGCTGCTGGGCGAGACGGCCGGCGGCACGGTGGGCTTCACCACCCGCCACGACCGCCGGGTCGGGCCCGGCACCCTGGTCGAGGTCGTGACCGAGGGCGTGCTGACCCGCCGGCTCCTCGCCGATCCCTCGCTCGACGAGGTGGGCCTCGTCGTGTTCGACGAGTTCCACGAGCGCAGCATCGAGGCCGACCTGGCGCTCGTGCTCTGCCGCGAGGTGCGCGAGGCGCTGCGGCCGGATCTGCGCCTGCTCGTCATGTCGGCCACCCTCGACGTCGAGGGCCTGCTGGCCGGCCTCGGCGACATGCCCGTGATCCGCGCCGAGGGCCGGCTGTTCCCCGTCGAGCTGGCCTGGCTCGGCGGCGACGCCTCTGCCCTGGAGGCGCGCGTCGCCGTGGCCGTTCGCCGGGCGCTGGCGGAGACGGCGGGCGACGTCCTGGTGTTCCTGCCCGGCATGGCCGAGATCCGCCGCGCCGAGCGCCAGCTCGGCGCCGTGGTCGACCAGGCCCGCATCAAGGTGATGCCGCTGCACGGCGACCTGGCCCCGGCGCTGCAGCGCGCCGCCATCGCAGCCTCGCCGGCGGGCCTGCGCAAGATCGTCCTCGCCAGTGCCGTGGCCGAGACCAGCCTCACCATCGAGGGCGTCACGGCGGTGGTCGACAGCGGCCTCGCGCGTCGTTCCGCCTGGTCGCCGCGCACCGGCATGGGCCGCCTCGTCACCGTCACCGCCGGCCGGGCCAATGCCGAGCAGCGCCGCGGCCGCGCCGGCCGGCTCGCACCCGGCATCTGCTATCGGCTGTGGAGCGAAGCCGAGGATCGCGGCAGGCCGGCGCAGCTGGCACCGGAGATCGTCGACGCCGATCTCGCCCCCCTGGTGCTCGACCTCGCCGCCTGGGGTGCCGCGGATCCTGCGGCCATGGCTTGGCCGACGCCGCCGCCCGCGGCATCGCTCGAGCGCGCCACGGCGCTGTTGAGCCGGCTCGGCGCCCTCGATGCCGCCGGCCGCATCACCGCCCACGGCCGCGAGATGGGCCGGCTGCCGCTCCACCCGCGGCTGGCCCACATGGTCCTGGAGGCCCGCCGGCGGGGCGAGGCCGGCACCGCCATCGCCGTGGCGGCGCTTCTGGAGAGCCGCGATCCGTGGCGCGAGCTGGGCCCGGACGTGGCACCCCGCATCGCCCGCATGCGGGCCGGCGGCCTGCCCGAGGAGCTGGCGCGGAGCCTGCGCCAGCTCCGGCGCCTCGCCGGCCGTGCCGGCGACCCGATCGATCCCGAACGCTGCGGCCCGGTGCTGGCCCTGGCCTATCCCGAGCGGATCGCCCAGCGCCGCGGCCGCCCCGGTGCCTTCCGGCTGGCCTCCGGTCGTGGCGGTGTGCTCGATGCCGGCGACCCGCTGGCCGGCGAGAAATGGCTGGTGGCCGCCGAGCTCGACGACAGCGGCAGCGATGCCCGCATCCGCCTGGCGGCCCGCCTCGCCGAGGACGACCTGCTGCCGCTCGCCGCCGACCGGGCGATCCGCCGCGACGAAGTCTCCTGGGACCGGCGCCAGCAGATGGTGACGGCAAGGCGGCTCACCCTGCTCGACCATCTGGTGCTGCACGAGGCGCCGCTGGCCGATCCCGAGCCCGAGGCGGTGGCCGAGGCGCTGGTGCAGGGCCTGAAGGAAGCGGGCTTGGCGGCGATGCCGTGGAGCCGGGAGGCGCTCTCGCTGCGCAGCCGCCTCGCCTTCCTCCATCGTCACGCGCCGGAAAGCTGGCCGGCCGTCGACGACGAGGCCCTGCTGGAGACGCTGCGCGGCTGGCTGGTCCGCCATCCGGTCCGCCGCCCCGGCGACATCGACATCGGGGCTGCGCTCTCGAGCCCGCTCGACCACGCGGCCAGGCGCCGCCTCGATGCCGAGGCGCCGACGCATGTCGCCGTGCCCAGCGGCTCGCACCTGCCGATCGACTACGCGCAGGATCCGCCGGTGCTGGCGGTCCGGCTGCAGGAGATGCTGGGCTCGGCCGCCACCCCGGCCATCCGCGGCGGGCGCACGCCGCTGGTGCTGCACCTGCTCTCGCCGGCGCACCGGCCGATCGCGGTGACGGGCGATCTCGGCCGGTTCTGGGCCAGCGGCTACCCGGAAGTCCGCAGGGAGCTGCGCGGCCGCTACCCCCGGCACCACTGGCCGGAAAACCCGCTCGAAGCCGCACCTACGGCGCGCGCCAAGCCTCGCGCGTGATCACGGCTTGTCGGGCGCCGGCGGCTGCAGCTCGGCCGGCGTCGGGTGGTCGAAGCGGATGCGGCGCGTGACGAACACCGGCTCGTCGCGCCAGCCGGCCATCAGCGGGAAGCCGTTGTAGGCGTAGACTGCGAATGGGATGGCGCCGCAGCCCTCGCGCTTCTTGGGGGCGAGGCGGGCGTCGCTGCGCTGCACCAGCGCCAGGGCGCGCACCGCCGGCGCCAGGAACTCCTCCATCCAAGGTGCCGCCAGCACCTCGCCGCAGATGGTCGCGTCGAGGGTCAGCACGTTGTAGTTGCTGCCATAGCCGGCGACCGACGGCCCGCCACTCCAGCGCGTCAGCCGATAGGGATCGGCCGAAGCCGGCGCCGGCCGGCTCAGCTCCACCACGCTGCGGTCGCCGTCGACGGTGACCACCGCCCTGTCGGTGACGATGGCCCCCAGCTCGACGCGGACCTCCTGTCCCTCGAGCGTGCCCTCGACGAGGATTCCGGCCTCGGCGGGCGCCGCCGCCAGGGCCAGCGCCAGGGCCAGCGGAACGGTTCGCATCAGGCCTTCCCGAAGACGCGCTCGAAGATCGTGTCGACCTGGGCCAAGTGGTAGCCGAGATCGAACAGCTCGCCGAGCCGGGCCGTGCCGAGCCGCTGGGCGATGTCGGGATCGGCGGCCAGGAGCCCGGCCAGCGGCCGGTGCTCGGTCCAGGCCTTCATCGCATGGCGCTGCACCAGCTCGTAGGCCCGCTGCCGCGGCATGCCGCCGTCGGTCAGCGCCAGCAGCACGCGCTGCGAGGCCCACAGGCCCTGGGTCATGTCGAGGTTGCGCCGCATCGCCTCGGGATAGACCACCAGCCGCTCGACCAGGCCGGCCAGCCGGTGCAGCGCGAAGTCGGTGAGGATGCAGCTGTCGGGCAGCATCACCCGCTCGACCGAGCTGTGCGAGATGTCGCGCTCATGCCAGAGGGCCACATTCTCGAGCGCCGGGATCACCGCCGCCCGGATCATGCGGGCGAGCCCGGTGAGGTTCTCCGACAGCACGGGATTGCGCTTGTGCGGCATCGCCGAGCTGCCCTTCTGGCCGGCCGAGAAGTACTCCTCGGCCTCGCCGACCTCGGTGCGCTGCAGGTGCCGCACCTCGGTCGCCAGGTGCTCGATCGAGCTGGCGAGCAGCGCCAGGGCGCTGGCGAAGGCGGCGTGCCGGTCGCGCGGGATCACCTGCGTCGACACCGGCTCGGGCTCGAGGCCCAGCCTCGCCGCCACCCGCTCCTCGATCCGCGGATCGATGTTGGCGAAGGTGCCCACCGCACCCGAGACGGCGCAGGTCGAGACCTCGGCCACGGCGCGCGCCAGCCGCTCGCGGCCGCGGGCGAAGGCGGCATGAAAGCCGGCGAGCTTGACGCCGAAGCTGGTGGGCTCGGCATGGATGCCGTGGCTGCGGCCGATGCAGGGGGTGCGCTTGTGCTCGAAGGCCCGGCGGCGCAGGGCGGCGAGGACGGCATCGACGCCGTCGAGCAGCATCGCACCGGCCCGCTTGAGCTGCAGCGCCAGCGTGGTGTCGAGCAGATCCGACGAGGTCATGCCGAGATGCAGGAACCTGGCCTCGGCGCCGCAGATCTCCTCGACATGGGTCAAAAAGGCGATGACGTCATGGCGCGTGACGGCCTCGATGGCCTCGACCCGCGCCGGGTCGACGATCCGCTGGCGCTCGGCCTCGGCCGTGGCCCGCAGCCGGGCGATGTCGGCCGCGGGGATCTGCCCCAGCTCGGCCATGGCCTCGGCCACCGCCAGCTCGACGTCGAGCCAGATGCCGAGCCTGGTCTCGGCGGCGAACAGGCGGGTCATCTCGGGGCGGCTGTAGCGCGGAATCATCGGCGTCTCGGCTCGGGCTGAGGGGGCCTTCTAGCAACCCGGAGGCGCGTCTCATAGACTTGCGGCATGGCCACCCAAGCCGAGCCCCCGATGCCGCGACGTGTCAGGCTGTCGATCGGGCTGTTCCTGTCCGTGACGCTGAGCGCCCTGGTGGCGGCCCCGCTGGCCGTGGTGTTCACCGCGTCGCAGGGCACCGCGGTGCGCAATACCGAGGCGCTGCTCAAGGACAAGGCCAGGCTCGTCGTCGGCCAGCTCGTCAGCCGCACCCGGCAATATCTGGCGCCGGCCCAGGCGGCGCCGAGCTTCCTCGCCGCCCAGATGGTCAGGGGCGCGCTCGACCCCGACGACCCCGACGGCCTCGAGCAGGCGATCCGCTACAGCTTCGTCGCAGCACCGCAGCTCAATGCGCTCACCGTGGTGCATGCCGATGGCTGGAACGTCACCGCCTTTCGTGGCGACGACGGCGGCATCGAGACCAGCCGGGGCCGCTGGCGCGACGATCCGCGCATCGGCCAGGCGGTCGAGGAGGTGATGCGGAATGGCGACGAGGCGGGCTATTGGGGAACGCCGCGCTTCATCGCCGCGGCCGGCACCACGCTCGTCACCTTCGTTCGACCCGTCATGCGCGACGGCCGCTTCCATGCAGCGGTGGTGGCGACGATCACGCTGGCCGATCTTTCTGCCTTCGTGAAGGAGCTGAGCCGCGATCTCGGCGAAAACTCCTTCATCCTCTACGGCAGGGACCGGGTGCTGGCCCACAAGGCGCTGGTGGGAGGTGCCCTGCCGATCTCGCCCAGCAACCCGCTGCCGCGCATCAGCGATGTCGGCGATCCGGTGCTCGCCTCGATGTGGCAGGTCGACGGCCGCTGGGAGGAGCTGCGGTCGGGCGGCGGCGAGGCCATCCATATCCGCCAGATCGAGGTCGGGCAGCAGGAGTTCGTCGTCCTCTACGAGGAGCTGGACCTGCACTCGACGGGGCAGCCCTGGCTGGTCGGCGGCTATGTCGCCTCGGCGGATGTCGGCGCCGAGGTCCGACGCCTCACGCTCGCCGCCATCACCGGCGTCACGGCGACGCTGTTCGCCATCATCGGCGCGGTGCTGCTCGCCCGCCGCCTCAGCCGGCCCATCGCCAATCTGGCCAACGCATCGGAGGCCGTGAGCCGCCTGGAGATCGACGGTCTGGAGCCCCTGCCGCCGTCGCGGCTGCGCGAGCTCGATCGTGCCGTGCAGGCGTTCAACGGCATGACCACGGCGCTGCGGCTGTTCGCCCGCTATGTGCCGCGGCGGCTGGTCGAGCGGCTGCTCGAGGTGGGCGAGTCGGCGATCATGCGCTCGCAGGAGCGCGAGGTGACGATCATGTTCACCGACGTGGTCGGGTTCTCGCAGCTCGCCGAAGCCATGAGCGCCGAACGTTGCGCCGAATTCCTCAACCATCACTTCAGTCTGTTGACCGCCTGCATCGAGGCCGAGGGCGGCGTCGTCGACAAGTTCATCGGCGACGCGGTGATGGCGGTATGGATCGCCATTCCGGGACGATCCGACGCGGCCTCGAACCTGCAGGGGGCGGTGCGGGCGGCGCGGCGCATCCGCGAGGTCATCGTCGCCGACAACAAGCTGCAGGCCTCGCCGGTGAGGCTGCGTATCGGCATCCACAGCGGTGCCGCGATCGTCGGCAACATCGGCACCGCCACGAGGCTCAACTTCACCGTGGTCGGCGACGCCGTCAACATGGCGCAGCGGATCGAAGGCATCGCCAAGATCCTGCGGCCCGGCGACGAGGTGGCGATCATCCTGTCGGCGGCGGCGGCCGAGCTGCTGGCCGACCACGGCGGCCTCACCGCGCTCGGCTGCCATCAGCTGCCGGGACGCGGCATCCCCGTCGATCTGTTCGCGGTCGACGACCGCTGACGCGAAGCGGGACGGCCCGGCTCAGCAGCCGATGGCGAAGCGCCGCAGGGCCACGTTCGAGGCGCGGCGGAAGCTGGCGTCGCCGACCAGGCGCTCGATGAAGACCTCGTAGCTCATCGACGCCGCCACCCGCCGGTGGGCCCAGTGAAGGGCGGCGCGTTGGGTCAGGGCCGGCAGGGTGCAGCCTGTGGTGGGCACCTCGGCGATGCGGATGGCGGAGCCGTCGTGCGCCAGGGCGCCGGCGCGGCTCAGATAGCATCCGACGTCGCGGAGCCGCCCCGCCGTCTCGTCGTCGACCTCGCCGGCGTCGAGCTGCACGAAATCGTAGCGGTCGCCGATCCCCTCGCTGGCGTGCATCGCCTCCATCTGTCCGCCGGTCAGCCAGGTGACGAACACCCAGGTCCGGCAGCCGGGCGCCCGGGCCAGGGTGGCGGGGAGCGAGCCGTAGGCGGCGAAATGCGCCGAATAGACGACGGCGCGGTCGAGCAGCACCGCGCGCGTGACCGGAATGCCCTCGGGACAGATGCCGAACTTGTCGGCGAGCTGGCTCGGCGATCCGTTCGAGCCTATCGCCAGCACCGGATGCCGATGCGCATCGATGCCGTCGAACTCCTGGTGGAGCCCTTCGCGATAGCGGAAAGAGCCGAAAGGCAGATCGAACGGATAACTCTCCGCCCGCCGGACTGCCTCCGCGGCGGCCATGCCGGACATCTCGCACTCCTGCTGCTCGATTTTGCAATATAGCTGAACAGACGCCGGCCGACAAACATTTGTTCCAGGTCGTCGACCCGACGTGTCGCCGGGGCAACAAAAATCCCCGGCCATGCCGCCTCATGGTAAAGGAAAAGATCAGCGGCAGCTTCGAGGCGAAGAAGCGCCGATAGAAATTCGACTTATCAGTTGTGCGGGTCGCGCCAAGTATAGACGGCGGTGACGGCATAGTTCCACACCACGCCGACGGCGATGCCGGCGAGCGCCGACAACAGCCAGGGCACGTCCTCGCGGTAGAGCTGGTTGGCGATGCCGACATTGGCCAGCACGCCGATCGAGCAGGCGAGCGCGAACGACAGGAGACCGCGCGCCCAGGCCAGGCCGCGCAACCGTCGGTCGCGGTAGGTGAACTCGTTGTTGAGCGCGAAATTGAAGGTCATCGCCACCAGGGTCGCGGTGGCCTGGCCGACGAGGAAGCTTCGCCCCAGCCAGCCGAACGCCGTGGCCAGCACCGCCACATGCACGAAGACGCCGAGGCCGCCCACGGCGGCGAACAGGACGAAGCGCGCCGGCACCCAGCGGCCGACCGCCTTGTCGATCAGCAGCAGCAAGAAGTCCTGAACCGCCCTGTTGTCGAGCTTGCTTTCGCCGGCGTGGCGCTCGCGGAACCGGTAGGGCAGCTCGACCACCCGCAGAGGAGTCGGCGACGAGGCCAGGAGGTCGAGCAGGATCTTGAAGCCGATGCCGGACAGCCGCCGCACCGCGCCGGTGAAGGCCTGCCGGCGCAGCATGAAGAAGCCGCTCATCGGATCGGTGACCTCGGCGCGCAGCATGCGGTGGGCGAGACTCGTGGCGATCCTGCTCATGCGCAGGCGCCCGACCTCCCACCCCGGCACGTCCTCGCCCTCGAGGTAGCGGCTGCCCACGACGACATCGGCGTCGCCGCCGCGCAGACGCGCCAGCATCGACGGCAGCAAGGATTCGTCGTGCTGCAGGTCGGCATCCATCACCGCGAGATAGGATGCGGAGCTGCTCAGCATGCCCTCGATGCAGGCCGAGGACAGCCCCCGCCGCCCGATGCGCTGCAGGCAGCGGACGCGCGGATCGCCACGGGCGATCTCGCGGGCGAGGTCGGCCGTGCCGTCGGGGCTGTCGTCATCGACGAAGACGCATTCCCAGGCGATCCCGGCCAGCGTCTCGTCCAGCCGGCGCAGGAACTCGACGAGGTTGGAACGCTCGTTGAAGGTCGGCACGACGACCGTGAGCTCGGCGACCGTGAGCTCGGCGCTCATGCCGCCCCTCCCCGGATTCTCCTGGGGATCATGCGTAAGCCAAGGCCCGGCCGGCGCCCGACCGGCAGGCCGATGCGGCCATGGCGCCGGACCGTCCGGCTCAGTTCGCGACCGGCGCCGGGCTCATCGGCAAAGGAACGGGCAGCGCATTGGCCTCGGTGGTCGGCCCCGCCAGGGGCGGAGCCTCGATGGGCCGCGGACTCGCCGCACGGCTCGCCGGGGATTCCACGGCACCGGGCGCCACGCCGCCCGTCCTGTCCGGTCCGCCGGACGCCACCCCCGCCATCCCGGCGGGGACTGCCGTCCGATCGAGGACTGCCGTCCCGTCGGGGACCGTCGTCACGTTGGGGATGACCGCCCCGGCCGGGGGAAGCACCGGCGGCGCCGGCATGGCCCCCGGTGCCATCGGCGCCACGGGCTGCGCCGCGACCGTGGACCTTGCCGCGGCGGGCTCCTCCGCAGCCGGCGGCCGGCCGGAGGACCAGGGCTGGGCGTCGGTGCGCATTTCCTGCGCTCCGCCTGCCGCCGGCGGCGCCGGCTGGATCGCCGGCGGCACGGCTTGAGGCAGGCCGGGCGGCGAGGCCACCGGTGGCTTGGGCCTCGGCGCCGTGCGCACCAGCCGCGGCGCCGGCAGGCCCTTGGTCTCGGCCGAGCCGATGCCGCCATTGTCGTGGCCATAGAGGTCGCCGCGCAGCTGCAGCTCGCCGACGTCGTCGACATAGGCCGTGCGGTAGTCGAGGAAGACCGGGACGGTCCGCGGCAGCTCGATGCGGCGGGTCTTGCCCTCGGCGAGCGCCTGGGCGATGCGGTCGGGATTCCACCCCAGCGGCCCCAGCAGGGCCTCCGCCAGCTCCTTCGCCTTCTCCACCCGCACGCAGCCATGGCTCAGGCTGCGGGCGCTGCGGCTGAACAGGCCGCGCTGCGCGGTGTCGTGCAGATAGACCGCGTGACGGTTCGGAAAGAGAAACTTGTAGCTGCCGAGCGCGTTCTCCGGCCCCGGCTTCTGCACCAGCCGCGTGCCGCCGTCGCGCCAGACATAGCCGTGCTCGGCGAGGTAGCCGCGCTTGGCCGCCTCCTTCTCCAGCAGCTCCGGCGTGATGCTGTCCGGCACATACCAGTAGGGATTGAGCTCGATGTAGCGGATGCGGTCGTCGAAGATCGGGGTGGGCGTGTCCTCGTCGCCGACGATGACGCGCGAGCGCAGCACCACCTGGCCGCCTTCGGCCAGCCGCAGCTCGAAGCCGGCGACGTCGACCTCGACATAGCGGTCGAGGCGGCGGCGGTCCTCGATGACCTTGCGCCGGGCGAGGTTCAGCTCGACCTTGGCGATCTGCCGCGACACCGGCGTGTTCAGCGCCGCCAGCGTCGCCGGGCCCACCACGCCGTCGGGCGCCAGCCCGTGACGGTGCTGGAAGCGCTCGACCGCCTCGTCGACCGAGCCGTCGGCGCTGCGCAGGTCGTTGGACTGGATCAGCCGCGTCCGCAGCGTCGACAGCACCGGCAGCGGCCTCACCTTCGGCGCCGGTGCCGGATCGTAGGTGGTGGCCGACATGCCCGCCAGATCGCCGGTGACGAAGGCCACCAGGGTCGCCTCGGCGGAGGAGACGGGGATGGGCGGCGGCGGCATGAAGGTCTGCACCTGCCGCCAGCCGCCCACCGCCTCGACCATGCGCAGGTCGAGCAGCGCCAGCTCCAGCTCGGTGGCGGGTGCGGAACGTCCCAGCAGCGCCAGCGCCCGGTCGAAGGCGGCTGCCGGTACCGGCCCGACATCTCCCTGGCGGCGTTCGAGATAGGCCACGAACGCCCGCGTCCAGGCCTGGTCCGCATCCAGGTTGCCGGGGGCGGCGGTCGGCAGCGACGACAGCCCGTCGGGCCCGGCGGCCAGCGCCGGATCGAGCCGCCGCTCGTGCGCCAGCAATGCGGTGAGCACGTCGCGGCGGACGGCGCCGGCCTTGTCGGAGAACCACAGCGGCGCCAGGCCGCGCCGCTGATACACCGCACCGGCGTCGACGGCGCGTCCGGCCTGAATGCCGGCCGGGCCGCTCGGCTGGACGCCCGCGGCGAAGGCGGGACCGGCCGCCAGCAGGAAGGCCGATGCCGCGAGGACGAGGCTGTGGCGACTATGCATTGCGACCCAAGGCTTCCAATCGATCAGGCCCTTAGATGTACGGCCTGCCGCGCCGTGGCAAGACCGCGTAGCAGCATGCCATCACATGCCTGCGAAGTCATTAACGCGAGGCTCGCCGCCCGGCGCGACATCAGACGTTGAAGTAGCGCGCCTGCGGATGATGCAGGACGATGGCGCTGGTGCTCTGCTCGGGCCAGAGCTGCCATTCCTCGCCCAGCTCGACGCCGATCCGCGAGGCGTCCAGCAGCCGCAGCAGCGCCTCCTGGTCGGCGAGGTTGGGGCAGGCCGGATAGCCGAAGCTGTAGCGCGAGCCGCGATAGCCCTGCTTCAGCAGCGTGCGCATGTCGCGCGCATCCTCGCCGGCGAAGCCCAGCTCGGCGCGGATCTTGGCGTGGACATATTCGGCCAGCGCCTCGGCCAGCTCGACGCCCAGCCCGTGCAGCCGCACATAGTCCTGGTAGCGGTTGTCGGCGAACCACTGCCGCGCCACCTCCGACGCGTGCTGCCCCACCGTCACCACCTGCAGCGCCATGACGTCGCGCTGCTCCTCGTCGATGTCGCGCAGGAAGTCGGCGACGCACAGGCCACCCTCCTTGGCCTGGCGCGGCAGCCTGAAGCGTGCCAGCTCCTTCGAGCCGCTGTCGTCGAACAGCACGATGTCGTTGCCCTCGCCCGCCGCCCGCCAGTAGCCGTAGGCGGCCTTGGGCGCGAACACCGCCTCCTGCTCGGCCCGCGCCACGAGGTCGGCCAGCACCGGCCGCAGCTCCTTCTGCGCCCAGGCCAGGAACTCCTCGAGCCGCCGGCCCTGCTTCTCGTAGCCCCAGTGGAATTGGTAGAGCATCTGCTCGTTCAGCCAGGGCAGCAGCGCCTTGACCGGGACATGGTCGATCAGTCGGGCGCCCAGGAACGGCGGCGCCGGCGGCGTCACGTCGTGGGTCAGCTCGTGCCGGCGCAGCCTGATCTCCTCGACCTCGACCGGCCGCAGCACCGGCGACGGCGCGTTGCCGTTGGCATGCTCCAGGGTACGCGGCTTCTTGCCGCTGCGGGTGCGGGCGGCGGCCTTGGAGGTGCGCTCGGCGACGAAGCCGGCGAACTCGCCGTTGACCACCTTGCCCATCAGGCTGAGGCCGTCGAAGGCGTCGCGGGCATAGGCGACCGGGCCCTCGCCATAGGCCTGGTGGCAGTCCTCCTCGACATAGGCGCGCGTCAGCGCCGCCCCGCCCAGGAACACCGGCACCTTGACGCCCTGCCGGCGCATCTCCTCCAGGTTCTCGCGCATGATCACGGTCGACTTGACCAGCAGGCCCGACATGCCGACGGCATCGGCGCGGTTCCGCTCGGCGGCGTCCAGAATGTTCTGCAGCGGCTGCTTGATGCCGAGGTTCACCACCCGGTAGCCGTTGTTGGTCAGGATGATGTCGACGAGGTTCTTGCCGATGTCGTGGACGTCGCCCTTGACCGTCGCCAGCACGATCGTGCCCTTCTGGCTGCCCTCGACCCGCTCCATCAGCGGCTCGAGATAGGCCACGGCCTTCTTCATGGTCTCGGCCGACTGCAGCACGAAGGGCAGCTGCATCTTGCCGGCGCCGAACAGCTCGCCCACCACCTTCATGCCGTCGAGCAGGTGGGTGTTGATGATGTCCAGGGGCTTGTAGGTCTGCAGCGCCAGGTCGAGGTCGGCCTCGAGGCCCTGCTTGTCGCCGTCGACGATGCGCTGCTTCAGCCGCTCCTCCACCGTCTCCGCCCGCACCTTGCCGGCTGCCGACGACGCCTTGCGGTCGGCGAACAGCGCCATGAAGGCCTGCAGCGGGTCGTAGCCGTCGCGCCTGCGGTCGAAGATCAGGTCCTCGGCCGTCCGCGCCTCGATCTCGGGGATCCTGTGCAGCGGCATGATCTTGGTGGCGTGGACGATGGCCCCGGTCATGCCGCGCTTCACGGCGTGGTCGAGGAAGACCGAGTTCAGCACGTGCCGGGCCGCCGGGTTCAGGCCGAACGAGATGTTCGACAGGCCGAGGATGATCTGCACCTCCGGGAAGGCGGCGCGGATGCGCTCGATGCCGTCGAGCGTCCAAAGACCGAGCTTGCGGTCGTCCTCGTTGCCGGTGGCGATGGTGAAGGTCAGCGGGTCGATCATCAGGTCGTGCTGCGCCAGCCCGAACCGGCCGCAGGCGAAATCGACCAGGCGGCGGGCGACGCGGAGCTTGTCCTCCGCGGTCTTGGCCATGCCCTGCTCGTCGATGGTGAGCGCTATCACCGCGTGGCCGAGCTTGCGGGCCAGCCGCATCCGCGCCTCGGCCGGCGCCTCGCCGTCCTCGAAATTGATCGAGTTCAGCACACCCTTGCCGCCATAGAGCTCGATCGCCGCCTCCAGCACCGGCAGCTCGGTCGAGTCGAAGACGATCGGCGCATCGACCTGGCCGCGCATGCGGGTCGCCACCTCGACCATCTCGGCCTTCTCGTCGCGGCCGACGAAGGCGGTGCAGAGATCGATGGCGTGGCTGCCCTCGCGGACCTGCTCGCGGCCCATGGCGACGCAGCCGTCCCAGTCGTGCGCCTCCTGCAGCTCGCGGAATTTCTTCGAGCCGTTGGCGTTGCAGCGCTCGCCGATGGCGAGGTAGGCGTTCTCCTGCCGCTGCTGCACCGCGCCGAACAGCGAGGCCAGCGATGGCTGCAGCCGGGCCTTGCGCGGCTTGGGCCGCGGCCGGAAGCCGTCGTCGGCGATCCGCCGCAGCATGGCGTCGAGCGAGCCGATGTGTTCGGCCGTGGTGCCGCAGCAGCCGCCGACGATGTTGACGCCGTCCTCGGTGACGAAGCGCTCGATCCACATCGCCAGATCGGCCGCGGACAGCGGGTAGTGGGTGTGGCCGCAGCGCAGCTCCGGCAGCCCGGCATTGGGCAGCACCGACACCGGCCCGGCCCAGCTCTCGGTCAGGTAGCGGACATGCTCCGCCATCTCCTTGGGGCCGGTGGCGCAGTTCAGCCCCAGCGTGTCGACGCCCATGGCGTCGAGCACCACGGTGGCGGCGGCGATGTCGGTGCCCACCAGCATGGTGCCGGTGGTCTCGATCGTCACCTGCACCATCAGCGGCAGCTTCTGCCCGGTCCTGGCGAAGGCACGGCGCGAGCCGTTGATCGCCGCCTTGATCTGCAGCGGATCCTGGCAGGTCTCGATCAGCAGCGCGTCGGCGGTGCCGGCGATCAGGCCCTCGGCCTGCACGGCGAAGGCGTCCTCGAGCGAGCGGTAGTCGATGTGGCCCAGGCTCGGCAGCCGCGTGCCCGGTCCGATCGAGCCGACGACGAAGCGGGTGCGGCCATCGCCCTTGAAGCTGTCGCAGGCCTCGCGCGCCAGCTCGGCGGCGCGGCGGTTGATCTCCAGCGTGCGGTCGGCCAGGTCGAACTCGCCCAGCGTCACGGCCGAGCCGCCGAAGCTGTTGGTCTCGACGGCATCGGCACCCGCCGCCAGGTAGCCCCGGTGGATCTCGCGGATGAGATCGGGCCGCGACAGGTTCAGGATCTCCGAGCAGTTCTCCTGGCCCCAGAAATCCTTCTCGACCGACAGGTTGCGGGCCTGGATCTGGCTGCCCATGGCGCCATCGAGCAGCAGCACGCGGTCGCGGACGAAATCGAGGAAGGCTGTCATCGTGAGCGATTTCCCTGCTCAGGCCGCGGCGGCGGTGGGAACGGCCGCACCGCGCGCCACGCCCAGCATCTGCACCAGCGCCAGCGGCAGCTCGGTGCGGTTGAGGGCATAGATGTGCAGATGGCTCAGGCCCTCGCCGACCAGCCGCCGGCACTGCTCGGAGGCGACGCTCGCCGCCAGCATGCCGTGCATCGGCGAGGCCTCGTCGACGCCGGCGAAGAGCTGCTCCAGCCAGGCCGGTATGCGGGCGCCGCACATCTGGCTGAACCGCCTGACCTGCGAGAAGCTGTGGATCGGCATGATGCCGGGCGACAGCTCGACCTCGATGCCGGCCGCGTCCACGAGGTCGCGGAAGCGCAGGATGCGGTCGGTGTCGAAGCAGTATTGCGCGATCAGCCGCGTCGCCCCGGCCTCGACCTTGCGGCGCAGGTTGTCGATGTCGGCAAGAGCGCTCGGCGCCTCGGGGTGGACATCCGGGTAGCAGGCGGCGCTGACCTCGAAATCGCCGACGCGCTTCAGCGCCGCGATCAGGTCGCTGGCGTAGGCGAAGCCGTCCGGCCGCGGCACGTAGCGGCCCGTGCCCTTGGGCGGATCGCCGCGCAGCGCCACGATGTGGCGGATGCCCGAGGCCCAGTAGCGTTCGGCCAGCGCCTCGATGTCGTGCCGCGGCGCGAAGGCGCAGGTCAGGTGGGCGGCCGCCGGCACGCCGAACTCGTCCTGCACCCGCTGCACCAGCGGAAAGGTGCCGTCCTCGCCGACGCCGCCGGCGCCGCAGGTCACCGAGATGAAGGACGGCCTCGCCGCCACGAAGGACGGCAGGGCGCGCTCGAGGCGGGCGGCCGCCTCCGCCGCCTTGGGCGGGAACAGCTCGATCGACAGCTCGGCCGGCGGCAAGGGGGCGCCGAACCAGGCAGCGGCCGAGTGGCCGCGCGGCGGCAGGTCGCGTCTCATGCGGCGTCTCTCCTGTTGATCGTCTCGTCGGCTGGCGTTCCGTCGGCCGGGCCGGCAGCGCCGAGCCCGGGCGGCCGATGTCCCCGCCACAGCACCACGGTGAGCTCCGCCCCCTCGAGCCGGGTGGGGGCCAGAGGCTCGAGGCCGAGGCTGCTCAGCCAATCCAGCATCTCGCCGTCGGCGAAGCCCAGCCGGCGGTGGCGCTTCTCGGTGCGCAGCTCCTCGCGCTCGTGATGCGCGAGGTCGACGACCACGAGGTCGCCGCCCGGCCGCAGCACCCGCACCGCCTCGGCCAGCACCGCCGGCGGGTCGTCGGCGAAGTGCAGCACCTGGTGCAGGGTGACGGCGGCGAAGCTGCGGTCGTGCGCCGGCAGCTGGTACATGTCGCCGTGCCGGACCTGGCAGTTGCTGGCCAGCCGCCGGTCGAGGTTGGCGCGGGCCACCGCCAGCATGTCGTGGCTGAGGTCGATGCCGAGGCCGCTGCCGATGTGCGGCGCCAGCACCTGCAGGATGCGGCCGGTGCCGGTGCCGATGTCGAGCAGGCTGTCCGGCCGCAGCTCGGCGAACAGCCGCGCCAGCGCCTCCTCGACGGCGCCGCCGTCGACACCGAGGTCGCGCTCGCTGTCCCAGCGCGAGGCGCTGCCGTCGAAGAACCGCTCGGCCAGGCGGCGGCGCGTCTCGCGCACGGCGGCGAGGCGCTGATGGTCGAGCCGCAGGGCCGGGTCGNAGCTCGCTCACCGTCCACTCGCCCTGGGCGCAGATCGCGAGCAGGCGCAGGCGCGACGGCTCGGCCACGGCCCGCAGCCCCGTCAGCAGCTCCTCCAGCGATCCGGCGTCCCCGGCCAAGCGATCCCCCTCTGCCGGTCTCCCATGTTGGAGGATATGTAGATGTCTTTATGTCTCGATGTCAAACCTCCGGCGCCTGCCGGGCGGGCCTAGTGGCGTAGCCGGTGCGCCAGCGGCACGTCGTCCGGCTGGTCGAACAGCCAGGTGATCAGCTCGGCCTCGACACGCTCGCGCAATGCCGCCGGATAGAGGCGCAGGCAGTCCATCGCGGTCTCGATGAGCGCCTCGTCCTGGGCGAGCAGCGCCCGGTCGAAGCGCTGCAGCAGCAGCGGCTCGTCGGCCAGCGCCGAGGCGAGCCGCCGGCGCAGGGCGTCGATCGAGACCAGCCGGACCCCACCCATCGCCACACTCCAGATGGCTGCAATTTCGCCGGCATTTTATCGATCCGCCCGGCCCGCGCCATCTTGGCTCCCCGGCGGGGGTCATACCGTCCTATGGCGCGGTCAGCCGATGTTGATCGGAATCGGCCGAGCCACTATCAGCATCGGCGACAAGCGGCACCTCGTCCGGCGCCGGCCGGAGGTTGGCGCCCGGGAGACGAGCGCAATGCTGGCAGAGATCGCTTCCGCGTCGGCCGATCGTCGGGGGCCGCGACGGACGGGAGGCGCGGCGCTCGCCGGCCTGGCCTTCTGGGCGGCGCTGGCGGCACCGGCCCGGGCACAGGACGATGTCAACGACCCGCTCGAGCCGTTCAACCGGATGATCTTCAGCTTCAACGAGCTGATCGACCTGATGCTGCTGGAGCCGGCCTCGATCGTCTACGGCCACCTGCCCTCGCCGGTGAAGACCGGCGTGCGCAACGTGCTGGACAATCTGCGCGCGCCGGTGGTGTTCGCCAACGACGCCATGCAGGGCGAGGGCGACCGGGCCGGCGTCACCCTGGCGCGGTTCATGATCAACAGCACCGTCGGCATGCTGGGCCTGTTCGACATGGCGACCGAGTTCGGCTACCCGAAGCACCAGGAGGATTTCGGCCAGACCCTGGCCCGCTGGGGCACCGGCGAGGGTCCGTATCTCGTCCTGCCCATCCTCGGGCCTTCCAACGCCCGCGACACCACGGGCCTGCTCGTCGACGGGTTCGCCCTGGATCCGATGGCCTACGTCGCCCCCACCGACGTCCGCATCGGCCGGGCCGCCACCGACGGCGTCGACACGCGCTACCGGCTGGATCCGGCGATCCGCGATCTCCGCGAGAACAGCATCGACCGATACGCCACTTTCCGTACAGTCTATCGGCAGCGCCGCGCCGCCGAGATCGCCAATGGCGCCGCACCGTCGAACGAGGCCTATGAGGACATCTTCAATGAGGGCGTTGATCCCGAGCCGACACCGGCGCCCTGACCGCCGCAGCGTCCTGCTGGGCGCCACGGGCCTCCTCGCCGTCGGCGCGGTTCCGTGGGCTCGCGCCGACGAGAACGGCGCGCGCCAGTTCATCCAGGACGTGGGCGACCGCACGGTGGCGGCGCTGCGCCGCGCCGGCTCCAGCGACCGGCAGCGGCTGGACGAGCTGGTGGACCTGCTCAACACCGCCACCGACCTCGACCTGGTCGGCCGGCTGGTGCTGGGCCAGTACTGGCGCACCGCCACCGAGGCGCAGCGGACCGAGTACACCAGGCTGTTCAAGGAACTGGTGGTCAAGAGCATGGCCGACCGGCTGAACACCTACGGCGGCGAGACCTTCGAGATCACCACCGCCAAGCCGGTCGACCAGCGCGACACCGTGGTGGCGACCAGGATCTTCCGCCCCGGCTCGGGCGGCCAGCCGATCGCCGTCGACTGGCGGGTCCGCCAGCTCGAAGGCCGCTACTCGATCATCGACATCGTCGCCGAGGGCGTCAGCATGGTCGTCACCCAGCGCTCCGAGGTCGCCTCGGTGGTCAGCCAGAAGGGCATGGACGGCCTGATCCAGACCATGCGCGAAAGGCTGGAGGGGCGGGCCTGACCTCGCAGCTGGCGTAGGCGGCGTGGGAACGGCGTGGCGCCGCCGGGCGTTCACAGGCCGATAGTTTCCTGCCATCGGAAGAGATGCCCCATGCTCTCGCGCAGCATCGACAAGGATGTCGACGCCCTCGCCCGCACCATCGAGGAGCTGAAGGATCAGATCGCCTCGCTGACCGGCCGGGCTGGCGGCGAGGCCGAGGCCCTGCTCGACGACGGGCGCCGGCACGCCCGGCGCGTCAGGGCGATCGCCGGCGACGTCGCCACCCAGATCCGCGGCCACGCCGGCACGGTGCAGGACGAGATGTCGCAGCACCCGGTCGCCAGCGTCACCGCCGGCTTCGTCATCGGCCTGCTCATCGGCCGCTTCTTCATGCGGTAGGCTATTCGGCGGCCTGCGCCACGCGCTCCCCGGCGGCCGGCAGGCGGAAGCGGAACACCGCACCCGAGCCCGGAGCGCTCTCGGCCCAGATCCGGCCGCCGAAATGCTCGAGGATGTGCCGGCAGATGGTGAGGCCCAGGCCCGTGCCCTTGGGCTTGGACGTCAGCGTGTCGCCGACCTGGTGGAACTTCTCGAACACCGCCTGGAGGTGCGCCTCGGGAATGCCGGGGCCGTTGTCGGACAGGCTCAAGGCGACCTCGCCGTCGCGGCAGGCGGTCTCCACCGTGACGCGCCCGCCCTCGTCGGGCACGAACTTGGCGGCGTTCGACAGCAGGTTGATCAGCACCTGCTGCAGCCGGTCCCTGTCGGCCTCCACCTCCGGCAGGTCGCGGGCGAGCCGCAGATCGACCTCGACCCGCCGCTCGCGATAGAGGCCCGAGGTGGCGGCGATGGCGTCGTCCACCACCTCGTCGAGGTCGAAGCGGCTGACGTGCCATTCCATCTTGCCGGCCTCGATCTTCGACATGTCGAGGATGTCGTTGATCAGCCGCGTCAGCCGCTCGGATTCCTTGACGACGATGTCGAGGAACTGGCCGCGCTCGTCCGGGCCGAGGTCCGGCACGTCGCGCAGGATCTCGGAGAACGACCGGATCGAGGTCAGCGGCGTGCGCAGCTCGTGGCTGACCGTGGCGATGAAGTCGTCCTTCAGCTTGTCGAGCTGCAGCAGCCTGTCATTGGCGGTGCGCAGCTCGGCCGTGGCGGCCTCCAGCTCGCGCGACTTCTGCTCGAGCCGCCGGCTGTACTCCTTGATCTGCGACGCCTCGTCGAGAATCTCCATCACCTCCTCGGGACCGATCTCCTCGCGGCGGACGACCGAGGCCACCATCACCCGCGCCGAGGCCGTGCCGATGGCGCGGGCGAGTTGGCGCTCAGCGAGCTGGACCAGGGCCGCATCCGCCCGCTCGGCGGGCGCCAGGGTCCGGCCGCGCGAGCGGGCGTCGAAGGCGAAGACCGTCTCGGCGCGCCGCTGTCCGAGAAACCGCGCCAGCAGCGTGCGCAGCTCGCCGGCCCGCGCCTCGCCGTGCCAGGGACGCGTGGCGGCGCCGCGGCCGTCGACGTCGGCGAACTGCGTCGCGGTCAGTCGCTCCAGGCCGTCCTGCTCGCCGAGCAGGGCGCCCAGCAGCATCAGGCCGATGTTGACGGCCCAGCTCCAGATCAGCGCGTGGCTCACCGGGTGCAGCCCGTCGAGGCCGAACAGCGCCTGCGGCCGCAGCAGGCCGATGCCGAACGGACCGTCGAGCACCAGCGCCGAGTCCGGCCCCGCCACGGCCGGAACGACCAGGGTGTAGATCCACACCCCGAAGCCGCCGACCAGGCCCAGCAGCGCGCCGGCCAGGTTGGCCCGCCGCAGGTAGATGGCGGCGATGATCAGCGGAAAGAACTGCGCGACGCAGCAGAAGGCGATCAGCCCGATGCTGACGATGCCGTAGCCGCTGCCGACCGCCCGGAAGAACAGGTAGCCCAGCAGCAGCAGCAGCAGGATGCCGGCGCGGCGCACCAGCAGCACCAGCGAGGTGAGGTCCGGACGCTGGTTCAGCTCCAGCGCCCGCCAGCGCAGCAGCACCGGCATCATCAGGTCGTTGGAGATCATGGTGCTGAGCGCCACGGTCTCGACGATGATCATGGCCGTGGCCGCCGAGAGCCCGCCCAGATAGACCACCAGGATCGGCCAGTCCCGACCGGTCCGGGCCGCCAGCGTGATCATCAGCATGTCGTCCGACCGGCCGAGCACCAGGGCACCGCCCAGGCCGATCGGCAGCACGAACAGGTTGATGACCAGCAGGTAGAGCGGCAGCGCCCAGGTCGCCCGGCGGATGTGGCCCTCGTCGACGTTCTCGATCACCGCCACCTGGAACTGCCGCGGCAGCACGAAGAAGGCCGCACCCGACAGCAGGGTGAGCAGGAACCAGTCGGCGTAGCCGTATCCCGCGCCCTGGACGGTCAGCATCCGTCCGAGCCCGCCGGCCTCGATGCGGGCGGCGATCTCGGCGGGTCCGCCCAGCACCGCGAACAGGATCACCGCCGCGGCGCCGAGAAAGGTGAGCAGCTTGACCACGCTCTCGAAGGCCACCGCCACCACCATGCCCTGGTGATGCTCGGTCGCGTCGATGTGCCGGGTGCCGAAGAGGATGGCGAAGGCCGCCATCACCAGGGTGACGATGAGCGCGATGTCGAGGCCTAGGCTTTCGACCCCCTCGCCGCCGCCGCCCATGGCCACGACGATGCTGGCCGAGACCGCCTTGAGCTGGATCGAGATGTAGGGGACCGCACCCACCGCCGCGACGATGGTGACCAGGCCGGCGAGAAGGCCGCTCTTGCCGAAGCGCGCGGCGATGAAGTCGGCGATCGAGGTGATGCCGTAGGCCTTGGTGATCCGCAGCATCCGGCGCAGCAGGAAGGCGAAGGCCAGGGCCCCGACGGTGGGCCCGAGGAAGACCGGCAGGAAGGCGAGGCCCGACTGCGCCGCCAGACCGACGCTGCCGTAGAAGGTCCAGGCGGTGCAGTAGACGGCGAGGCTCAGCGTGTAGACCCACGCGCTGCCGATGACGCTGCGGCCGCGGTCGGCCCGCCGGTCGCCCCAGGAGGCGATGGCGAACAGCAGGCCGAGATAGGCCAGCGACAGTGCCAGGACCGCTGCGGGCTCGAGCATCGGCCTAGGGATCCCGGCGTTCCAGGATCAGGGCGGCCGCCAGGATGGCGAGGCCCCACACGCCGAAGATGTAGACCGGGGTCCAGGCCGTGCCGGATGCCGCCTGCGCCGCGGCGACGATGGTGAGCGCCGGGAAGTTCAGCGCCAGCACGGTGACGAGCAGCAGCAGCGCCAGCCGCCTCGCCTGCCGCTTGGTGATCATCTCGCCGCCGCTCCCCGCGTCCTCGCCTCAGCCCGCGCCCAGCAGCTCCTTGGCCTGCTCGACCAGCTCGCGGGTGGAGAACGGCTTGGTGACGTAGCGGTCGGCACCCAGCGACAGGCCGCGCTGACGCTCGGCGTCCCGGCCGCGGGCGGTGAGCATGATGATCCGGGTGGCGTCCCATTCGGGGCGCTTGCGGATGCGCTCGCAGACCTCGTAGCCGTCGAACTCCGGCATCATCACGTCGAGCAGCAGCAGGTCGGGCGGCTGGCCGTCCAGCGCCGCCAGGGCCTCGCGGCCGTTACGGGCCACCGCCACCTCGAAGCCGGCGCGCTTCATGAGGAATTCCAGCGACATGACGATGTTCGGCTCGTCGTCGACCACCAGAACGCGCTTGGGCATCCCCGACCTCCCTTGGCGCCCGACCCGCATCGGGACGGCGCGGCAGCGACGCTAGCCGGGCCGGCGGGCGCGCGGCACGCGGCGCGTTGTCCCTGCCCCGCCGGCGGCGGGCGCCTTGTCCAGCCGGAAAGACGACCGAACCGCCTCGACTGTCAACGTGTCGCACCGGGTTTCCAACGTGCCGCATCCGCAGCGGCGCCGGCCGGGGGTTACACAATAGTCAGTGGCGCGGCGCAGCGCCGCCGCAACGTCGAGAGGGAGGAGGTGCCCCGATGAGTTCCGCGGCTTACGAACGCATCCAGTCGAGCCCCAAGTTCCGACAACTGGTCGAACGCCGGAGCAAGCTGGCGACAATGCTGTCGGTCGTCATGCTCGTGATCTATTTCGGCTTCATACTGCTGGTCGCCTACGCGCCAGGATTTCTCGGCACGCCCCTCGGCTCGGGCGTGACGACGATAGGTATCCCGATCGGCCTGTTCGTGATCATCTCGGCCTTCGTGCTCACCGGCATCTATGTCGGCAAGGCCAATACCGAGTTCGACCGGCTGAACGAAGAGCTGCTGCGGGAGGTCGCGTGATGACGCTGCGTCGAGTTCTTGCGGCGACCGGTGCGGCGCTCGGCGGGATGCTGCCCGCCATGGCGCTGGCCGCCGGCGCCATCGAGGGCGGCGAAGCCCGCTCGTCGATCAATCTCGAAGCC
>JRYC01009378.1_pt1 | contig 27364 bp, 42 predicted proteins | sample 235301 | NCBI WGS metagenome assembly JRYC01 (sample SAMN03074211, study PRJNA261470) | activated sludge metagenome | biome: Common Effluent Treatment Plant; feature: Wastewater; material: Activated sludge; isolation source: activated biomass of a common effluent treatment plant treating...
GCAGGGAGATGCTGAATCTGAAAAAGCCATTGAGGAGCTTATGAAGACTGTGGATGAATACGTCCCAGATCCGGTTCGTGAGCTTGATAAACCATTCCTGATGCCGGTTGAGGATGTCTTCTCAATCAAGGGTCGAGGAACCGTGGTAACTGGACGCGTAGACCGCGGCCGGATTAAAGTAAACGAATCCATTGAGATCGTCGGCATCAAGCCTACTCAGACCACCGTCGTAACCGGTGTTGAGATGTTCCGAAAGCTCTTGGATGAAGGACAGGCCGGAGACAATGTCGGACTGTTGCTTCGTGGTATAGAAAAAGAGCAGGTAGAGCGTGGCCAGGTTATGGCAGCTCCCGGCTCAGTGAAGCCTCATACAGAATTTGAGGCAGAAGTCTATATCTTGGCAAAAGAAGAGGGCGGACGACATACGCCGTTCTTCACGGGATACCGCCCGCAATTTTATATCCGGACGACTGACGTGACGGGCGAAGTTGCTCTTCCCGCAGGAGTTGAGATGGTGATGCCAGGAGATAGTACAAAGATGACCGTTAAACTGATCGTGCCCGTAGCGCTTGAAGACGGCGTACGGTTTGCTATCCGTGAGGGTGGCCACACAGTAGGCGCGGGAGTCGTTACAAAAATCATCGCCTAAGTTAATAGTAAGGAACAACAATGCCGAAAGGTCGCATACGTGTACGTTTAAAAGCGTATGACAGTAGGATCATTGACGACTGCTGTCAGAAGATTTTAGATACCGCCATACGGACGGGCGCTCAGGTTGTGGGCCCCATTCCGTTACCGACCGATCGTGAACATTTCAATATTGCCCAGAGTACCTTTATTGACCGCAACAGCAGAGAAGACTTTATCATAAAGACTCACAAGCGGCTTATTGATATTATGGAGCCTACAGACAAGACGATCGATCAGTTAATGCATTTGGATTTACCTGCAGGAGTTGACGTCGAGATTAAAATGTAAAAGTTGAGTTCAAAGAGATACTTTGGTATAATTACGAACCTAAGGTATGACGCAAAAGCGGACATATCAGCAGTAAGCCAAAAGTCTCGGAAGAGTCCCGCCAGCAGGCGGATAAAGACCCCGCCGAGCGGGGTTTTTTTGTGAGAAAAATATGATACACGCGTTGTTGGGTACGAAAATCGGTCAATCGCAAACATTTACTGACGAGGGTCAGCGAATTCCTGTGACGAAAATTCAGGCGGGCCCCTGTTGGATTACCCACATTGACGTTCAGCCGGGCTATACGAATGTACAGCTTGCGCTCGGAAATCGTAAGAATGTATCAAAACCAGTTGTCGGACACATAAAAAAAGCGGGAATAGAAATAAAGCCCCGCTTTTTACGTTCTATACGGATGAAATCTCAGGAGGAGCTGGGAGAATTGAAAGCAGGTTCCGAGGTAAAAGTAGCCGATGTGTTTGCTCCGGGTGACCGCATTGAGGTGACAGGGACATCCAAAGGAAAAGGTTTTGCTGGCGTGGTAAAGCGCCATGGATTCCGCGGAGGACCCCGTACTCATGGACAGTCGGATCGTGAGCGCGCCCCGGGATCTATCGGACAAACTACAACGCCCGGACGCGTATACAAAGGGAAACGAATGGCCGGCCGTATGGGGAGCGATCGGGTTACTGTAAAAGGCCTTCGGGTCGTTGGGGTAGAAGCCGAAACAAACACTCTTTTGATCAAAGGACTCGTGCCGGGTTTTTCAAGCGGACTGTTGATTATTAGAAAAGTATAATTTTATTTTTATGGCAAAAACAACCGCTACCAAAACATCAAAAGTCAAAACCGCAAACTCGGACTTATCGGTGAGCGTTATTGGGGTAGATGGTAAAGCAGCAGGAAAGTTAACGCTTCCTCAGGCATTTTCTGCAACAGTAAATAAGCAGTTATTGGCACAGGCAGTTCGTGTCTATTTAGCAAATCAGCGGGAAGGATCAGCCCATACTAAGACCCGCGGAGAGGTGGAGGGCTCTACAAGAAAAGTATACCGTCAAAAAGGTACGGGACGCGCACGCCACGGAGCTGTCCGGGCGCCGATTTTTGTCGGGGGAGGCATTACCTTCGGACCTCGCGCACACGCCTTATACGGTTAACGATGCCCCAGAAGATGCGCAAAGCAGCTCTTGCAAGCGCACTTACTGAGCAAAAAACATTGGGAAATATCAAGGTAATGAGCGGGCTTGGTGATCTTGAGCCTAAAACAAAAGCAATGGCAGCAGCAATTGAGGCTGTGGGCGCAAGCGCCCCTGTTCTTTTGATTGTGTCCAAAGACGCGGCAGCAGTAGTACGAGCTGCACGAAATCTCCCTCGTGTAGATATTGCACGGGCAACAGATGTCACAACGTATGAAGTGCTTTCACACAAAACTATTCTTATCATGAAAGAAGCTGTTTCAGAATTGCGCGTATGAGAATTACACGACCTGTATTATCAGAAAAGACGTTAACGCTTGCAGCCAAAGGCTGGTATACGTTCGCGGCGCTCCCTAAGGCACGCAAAGAGCAAATCGCAAAAGATATCGCTCAGCAATACAAGGTAACGGTTGTTGATATCCGTACGGTGCGGATGCCTCAAAAATCACGCCGGGTAGGAAAACAAGCGCGTCCGGTCACGATCCCATCCTGGAAAAAAGCCATGGTGAGACTGACAAAAGGCCAGACCATTGATGTATTTGAAGCGGCTGCGTCACAGTCGGAAGGAGTTCAGAGCACATGAAATATACACGCATAAAGCATTTAACCGTATTGCTTCCGAAAAATTCCGGACGAGATGTCTCCGGACAAGTATCGGTGCGCCATCAGGGAGGCCGACACAAGAGGCTGTACCGTAAGGTGGACTGGAAGCGGGACAAAGAAGGAGTCAGCGCAATCGTTGTAGCTTTGGAATATGATCCAAACCGTTCGGCTCAGCTGGCATTGCTCCACTATAAAGATGGCGAAAAAAGATATATTCTTGCTCCCTTGGGTCTTGCTGTGGGGGACCGGGTAATTTCATCTGATGTTGCGGATATTAAGCCGGGCAACAGTCTCAAGTTGGGATATATGCCCATCGGCACATTCGTGCATTGTGTTGAGATAAACCCGGGTCGTGGCGCCCAGATGATACGAAGCGCAGGAGGATATGCTTCCGTATTGGCAAAAGACGGAGATGTAGTACAATTGAAACTTCCTTCCGGAGAAGTGCGCAAATTTAAGGCATCTTCTCAGGCGACGGTAGGTCAGCTGGGAAATGTGGAATGGAAAAACCGTGTAATTGGTAAAGCGGGACGAAGCCGCCATATGGGCCGCCGTCCGACAGTTCGCGGTGTTGCACAAAATCCGCGCAGTCATCCGCACGGTGGAGGAGAAGGACGAAGCGGTATCGGTATGCCATCGCCGAAAAGCCCGTGGGGTAAGCGAACGTTGGGCAAAAAGACGCGCAAGCCGAACAAATACAGCGATAGGTTTATCGTAAAAAGGAGAAAGTAATTCTATGGCACGCAGTACAAAAAAAGGACCATATATTGATGAGCGCTTGCTTTTAAAAGTACAAAAGCAGAAAGCCGGTGGCGATCGATCTGCCATAAAGACGTGGGCACGGGCATGCGCAATATCACCGGATTTTGTCGGCCATAAATTTGCCGTACATAACGGAAGAACATTTATAGAAGTATATGTAACAGAATCCATGGTGGGTCACCGGCTCGGCGAATTTTCGCCGACCCGTACATTCCGCGGACATGGACAGGTTACGAAGCGTACGATGGATAAGACGTAATATCATATGGAATATCAAGCAACAGAAAAATATATTCGTTCAAGCACCCGCAAGGTGCGGCTTGTCGCGGATAGTATACGAAAGGTCAATCCGATGGAAGCGCTGACAAAGCTTGCGGCATTGCCGCATTCAGCAGCAGCGCCGCTGGCAAAAGCTATCGCGTCGGCTCTTGCAAATGCATCACAAAAAAAAGCAAATACATCAGCATTGTCCTTCAAGACGATTGAAGTGATGGGAGGACCTGCAATGAAGCGCTTTCGGGCGGTTTCACGCGGACAGGCACATGCATACAAGAAGCGCATGACGCATATCCGGGTCATACTGACAGACGAGGTGGAAAAGAAGAAATAATATGGGACAAAAAATTAATCCATTAGGTTTTCGCATAGGGCCGGTCTACACATGGTCTTCCCGCTGGTATGCTGATGACAAAACATACAGCAAGTTTTTGCGGCAGGATGTAGCCTTACGCAAGGCCCTATTTGAGAGGCTTAAGCCGGCAGGGTTGGCTCAGGTTGAAATTGAGCGCTCTATTCATAAAATGAAAATCATTTTGCATGTGTCCCGCCCCGGTGTTGTCATAGGACGGGGAGGAGCAGGCCTGGAAGAAGTTAAAAAGTATATCAATACCATTGCGGCCGTGGGGAAAAAGTCAGGAGAGGCGAATACAAAGATCGAACTTGTGGTAGAACCGGTGAAAGAGCCCAACCTGAATGCATATCTGGTTGCATCCAATATCGCAGATCAATTAGCGAAGCGTATGCCGCACAAGAGAGTATGTATCGCAACCATGGATAGGGTTATGAATGCGGGAGCAATGGGAGTGAAAATTGTCCTTGCAGGTCGTATTGCAGGAGCGGAAATTTCAAGAAAAGAGAAGTATAAATCCGGCGGAATTCCGCTCTCTACCATTCGGGAAACCGTTGACTATGCCGACGTCCCGTCTCTTACAAAATCAGGATATATTGGAGTAAAGGTTTGGATTTATAAAAATACAGAGCAATCAAAATAATTTATGTTAGCACCCAAACGAGCAAAGCACAGAAAAACATTCCGCGGTAAACGCCGGGGGGTTTCCGTGCGAGGGTCAGAGTTGACCTATGGTGAGTATGGACTGCGCGCTTTGACCGTGGGCTGGGTGGGAAGCCGTCAGATTGAAGCAGGTCGCCGGGCACTGACGCACAGTATTAAACGAGGCGGACGCATCTGGATTCGGATTTTTCCGGATAAGCCTATTACAAAAAAACCACCCGAAACCCGCATGGGTAGCGGAAAGGGCGATGTATATGAATACGTGGCAGTTGTTCGGCCCGGACGGATATTATTTGAAATGTCGGGAGTAGGACGGGAGCAAGCGCAGGAAGCGATGCGTTTGGCAGGAGCAAAGCTGCCGGTGAGAACGAAGTTTATTACAAAGGAATAACTATGAAACAGAAAGAAAAACAACAGACACGGGATATGAGCACGGCACAACTCAAAAAAAGAATTACGGAGTTGCGACAGAAGATAGCGGCGCTGCGAATGGAGCGCTTAAGCAAGCCTGCAAAAAACGTACGTTCAGGGCGTAATTTGCGTAAAACGCTTGCCATTGTTCAAACTGTTTTAGGTGAAAAATTGCGAATGGAAAAGAAACCGGCCGCAAAAGGAGCAAAAAGCGTATGAAACACGGTAAACAATTAATTGGAAAAGTAGTTTCTGTGGGCGGCACGAAAACGGTCATCGTAGCAGTGGATCACACTGTCCGTCACCCGTTGTATCAGAAGGCGATGAAGCGGACGCACAGATTTGCCGCACATAATGAAAATATGACATTGGCGGTGGGCGATCATGTGCGGATATCAGAAGTAAAGCCGATAAGCAAAACAAAACGATTTATTGTTGCAGAAAAACTATGATTCAAAGACGAACAGCACTAGTAGCAGCAGACAATTCAGGCGCACAAGAGATGACCGTCATTCATATCTATGGCGATTCAAAGCGCAGATTCGCTTATATTGGAGATATTGTGCAATGTGTTGTGCGGCGCGCAGATCCTTTGGGGACAGTAAAAGATGACGAGCTGGTAAAAGTCGTTATAGTTCGGACGCGGAAAGAGCAGCGCAGAAGCGACGGATCGTATATCAGATTTGATGATAATGCGGGGGTAGTTATTGATAATCCGGATGACAAAAATCCACGCGGCACCCGTGTGTTTGGTCCCGTTGCCCGTGAATTAAAAGAAAAAGGCTTTGATAAGATCGTGAGCTTGGCGCCTGAAGTATATTAATGGATATAACAATATGAAAATCAAAAAAGGTGACACTATCATCATTACGGTAGGAAAAGATAAAGGAAAGCAGGGTAAGGTAGAAAAGGTCAATGCGGCCGAACATACCGTCATGGTGCCGGGGGTAAATACCTATAAAAGACACATGAAGAAGCGGGATGAAAAAAATCCCGGCGGCATTATAGACATGCTTCGGGCAATTGATGTGGGAAAAACAGCGCTCGTCTGTCCGGCGTGCGGAAAGCCTACCCGTGTAGGATATGTATTTGTAAAAGATGAAAAAGTCCGTATCTGCAGAAAGTGTAAAAAGAAAATATAATTATGAACGCGTTACGTGAACAATATAAAAAGCAAATAGCTCCGGCTCTGGCAGCAGATCTTGGTATCACAAATTCCATGGCTGTGCCGCGGCTTATGAAAATTGTCATCAACTGCGGCCTGGGTGAGGCGCTGGCTGACAAAAAGGTATTGGAAAAAGTAGCAGCGCAGCTCGGGGCAATTGCTGGTCAGAAGGCAGCAGTCACCAGAGCCAAACGGGCAATCTCTACCTTTAAGGTCCGCGCAGGCGATCCTATCGGTCTTAAGATTACCCTTCGCGGCGAGCGTATGTACGACTTTTTGGTAAAGTTAGTCGCTATCGCGCTTCCCCGCGTCCGGGATTTCAGGGGCGCACCGCTTAGAAGTTTTGACGGGAAGGGAAATTACACGCTGGGTCTTGCGGAGCAGACGATATTTCCGGAACTTCCCTACAGCATGGTAGACAAGACGAGAGGATTTGAAGTGACATTTGTGACGACAGCGACAAATGACGAGCATGCAAAGGCGTTGTTAACGGCATTGGGATTACCGTTTGAGAAAGGGCAATAACTATGGCAAAAACATCTGACGTTGTAAAGTTTGCACGAAAACAAAAATATACTGTTCGACACAAAAACAGATGTGCTTTGTGCGGCCGTTCACGGGCGTACATGCGCAAATTCGGGCTGTGCAGGATTTGTTTCCGGCGCCTTGCCCATAAAGGAGAGTTACCAGGTGTTATTAAAGCATCTTGGTAAATATACATATGGTAAATGATCCGATCGGTGACATGTTAATACAGGTAAAAAATGCAGCGCTTGCGAGACGCAAAAGCGTAGGTCTGCCCCAGTCTAAGGCGAAGTTGGCAGTGGCCAAAATCTTAAAAGATGAGGGGTATCTCACCTCTGTGGACACAAAGCAGGAAGATGGCAGGCCGGTGCTTTTGTTGGAGCTCGCCTATCAGGATGCAGCAACACCGGTGTTGTCCGGCGTGCGCCGCATAAGTAAGCCCGGACTTCGCCGCTATATCGGAAATCGCCAAATCCCGTGGGTTATGGGAGGTATGGGCATTGCCATCCTTTCCACACCGAAGGGCATGATGTCCGGTAAGGATGCAAAAAAACAAGGCCTGGGCGGGGAGTTTATTTGTGAAGTGTGGTAAGGAATATATATGTCACGCATAGGATTACAACCAATTGAAATACCTCAGCAGGCAAGCGTAGTGCTTGAAGGGAAAACCGTGGTCAGCAAAGGGCCAAAAGGAGAATTGCGGCTTGCGATTCCTCCGGGTGTCGCGGTACAAGTGAATGATAACCAGGTGACAGTGGAAGTTACGAGCAAAGGAAAGATGGCACGGGCTCAGCACGGTGCTATTCGGGCAACATTGAAAAATTGCCTGACCGGCGTTACGCAGGGATGGACGCGATCATTGGAGCTTTCGGGAGTGGGATACCGCGCTGCAGTAACGGGCGCAAATTTAACATTAAATGTGGGATTTTCTCATCCTGTTACGATTGCCCCTCCCGCAGGAATTACTTTTGCAGTTGCTGAGGGGAAGATTGTCATTTCAGGGATAGATAAGCAGGTCGTGGGACAGATAGCTGCTGATATACGATCGGTCAAAAAGCCAGAGCCCTATAAAGGAAAGGGAATTAAATATGAAGGTGAATACATCCGCAAGAAAGCAGGAAAATCCGCGAAGGCGGTAGGAGGGGCTCCGGGAGCCAAATAATTATGAAACAAAGCCGAAATGAAATGAGAAAGAAACGCACGCTGCGCATACGCGCGAAGCTTGTCGGTACGCCGGCACGTCCCCGCCTTGTTGTTTACCGTTCCAACGCGTCTCTTGCTGCTCAGCTGATTGACGATGTGGCTCATGTTACGATTGCAGCGGTGAGCGCCAAAGGAAAGACAATGACAGTGGCAAAAACCCTGGGAGCGGATATTGCGGCAAAAGCGAAGGACAAAAAAATCACCTCCGTGGTGTTTGATCGCAGCGGGTACCGTTATCACGGTGTAATAAAAGCAATTGCCGATGCGGCACGCGAAGGAGGGCTCTCATTTTAACATCTTATGAAATCACCAATGATACCATCAGAATTTGAAGAGAAAATTGTACAAGTAAACCGCGTTTCCAAAAAAACCAAAGGCGGAAATAAGGTAAGCTTTTCCGTTCTCGCCGTTGTGGGCGACAAGAAGGGCCGGGTGGGTGTCGGTTTGGGTGGAGCGCCTGACGTTACGTCCGCAGTCAAGAAAGCAGTGGCCTATGCAAAGAAGCATTTTATTACGGTTCCGATGAACAAGACCACGATCCCGCATGTCGTTCGTGTAAAACGTGGTGCTGCGATAATCCTGCTTAAGCCGGCTCCTGCCGGTACAGGAGTTATCGCCGGAGGGGCGGTCCGGGCAGTAGTGGAAGCTGCCGGCATTCGTGATATCGTATCAAAAATTTTAGGAAGCAAGAATCAGGCATCTAATGTCTATGCGACCATGGAGGCGCTGAAAAGCTTTAAAATAAAATAATTATGGAAGCCACACACCCACTATCCCGCTTGCCGAAATTAGTGACGAGAGCAAAAAAACGGCTCGGTCGGGGCCATGGTTCCGGCAAGGTAAAAACCTCCGGCCGGGGAACAAAGGGGCAGAAGGCCCGCGACAGTATGCCCCGCGGATTTGAGGGCGGACAATTGGCTCTTATAAAACGTCTTCCTCTTTTGCGTGGCAAAGGAAGGAATGCATCGCAGAAAGCAAAGACGTTTGCATTGCCAGTTGCCAAGCTCTCCGCTTTGGCGCAGAATACAAAAGTAACCCTGGCAGTATTAAAAAAGGAAAAGCTGATAAGGGCGGATGTAACCCGGGTGAAGCTTGTCGGGACCGGTAAGCTGGATGCAGCGCTGACGGTGCTCGTGCCCAGTTCTAAATCGGCCCGCGCAGCAATTGAGAAAGCCGGCGGCACCGTACAATAAATACTTATAGTTGCTCATGAATACCCTGCTGTCTCCACTGGTGATAAGCTGGAAAACTCCCGCCTTGCGCAGGAAGATTCTCATAACCGCACTGCTGTTTATTGTTTTTCGTATCTTTGCTCATATCCCGATTCCCGGTGTTGACCGCGTTCGACTGGCACTTCTTTTTTCTCAGAATCAATTCTTAGGTCTTCTGGATATTTTTTCCGGAGGAACACTTGTTAATTTTTCCATAATGGCGCTGGGTCTTAATCCATACATCAATGCATCTATCATTTTACAGCTCCTTACTATCGTATTCCCCAAGCTGGAGGAGCTTCAGAAGGAAGGCGAGTACGGCCGGGAAAAAATGAATCAGTATACGCGTCTCTTGACGATCCCTCTTGCGGCGCTGCAGTCTATCGGAATGTACATCCTTCTGAAGAATCAGGGAATAGTAGCTCAGTCAGATCCGCTTACTCTTGCGTCAATGGTGATAACGATGATCGCCGGTACGCTGTTAGTTATGTGGCTGGGAGAGCTTATTACGGAGTATGGCATCGGGAATGGAATTTCTCTTCTTATTTTTGCTGGTATCGTGGGAAGACTGCCGGTTGTTGTAGGTCAGACAGCATTAACGTTTCAGCCCGAAAGCATCGCAAGTATGGTCATATTTGGTGTGCTTGCGTTGGTTGTTATTTCAGCAACTGTTGTTGTGAATGAGGCCGTCAGGCGGATTCCCGTACACTATGCGCGGAGGGTCCGCGGAAACAAAGTGTATGGGGGGAATATGTCTTATTTGCCCCTGCGTGTTAATCAGGCAGGCGTCATTCCTGTGATATTTGCGGTATCTCTGGTGCTCTTGCCGTCGCTTTTGGGAGGATTTCTCTCCCAGTTGTCTGCGCCGCCTTTAATCAATCTGGGACGTCTCTTAACTGGATTATTCAATCCTAACAGCATTTCCTACAATATTATTTATTTTCTTCTTGTCATAGGTTTTACGTATTTTTATACGGCAATTACGTTTAATCCGGCAAAAATTTCTCAGGAGATTCAGAAATACGGAGGATTTATTCCCGGTATTCGTCCGGGCAGCCCTACTGCTTCGTATCTTAACTACATTCTGACCCGCATTACGCTGGCAGGCGCGTTATTTTTAGGGTTTATCGCGATTTTTCCTTCTATCGCCCGGGGAATTTCCGGTATGACCACGCTTTTAGTCGGAGGCACAGGCGTTCTTATCGTTGTGTCTGTCGTCCTGGAGACGATAAAATCGCTTGAAGCTCAGTTAGTTATGCGTAATTACGATACGTTTAAATAAGGAGGAAAGGTATGCATATTGTATTTTTCGGTCCGGAAGGTTCAGGAAAAGGCACACAGGCAAAGCTTTTAAGTGAAAAGCTGAATCTTGCTATTCTTACGTCAGGGGATCTGGTTCGGGATGCCGCAGCAAATGACAAAGGTATTATCGGTGAAGTCTGTCGGCAGGCGCTTGCCGAGGGTAAATATGTTGCGGACAGTGAGATGTTTGTGTTGTGGAAGTGGCGGCTTAAAGAAGATGATGCCAAGGGCGGCTGGATCATGGATGGGTTTCCGCGCAATGTCGAACAGGCAAAGTTTTTGGATGACAAAATTGATAAGTACGGCTATCAGGTGGAGCGGGTCATTTACCTTAATCTCTCCGAAGAAGAATCCATTAAGCGATTAACCAAGCGTGCCCGGCCGCTGCATCCGGGAAGTGCGGAGCTGCATGATTCTCCTGAGCGCATAAAACAGCGGCTCGCGATTTATCACGAAGGAGAAAAGGATGTGTTGGAGTATTACCGCAAAAAAGGGATTCTTCTGGAAATCAACGCTGATCAGTCTATCGAAGATGTTCATGAACAGATAATGAAAAAAATTAATGAACAGTAAGCCTGCGCTCATCGCGATTGTGGGTATGCCCGGGTCAGGGAAAAGTGTTGCAGCAGATTTCTTCCGTTCAAAAAATATTCCCGTTTTACGGTTTGGTGATCAGACAGAGATTGGACTAACAGAGCTGGGCCTGGAGATCAATGAAAAAAATGAACGTGCCTACCGCGAGAATTTACGACAGGAGCTGGGAATGGCAGCGATGGCAATCAAAATAGAGCCAAGGATACAGGTTGCTGCGCAGACAAGCGACCTTGTTGTTCTTGACGGACTGTATTCCTGGGAAGAATATGTATATCTTTCCCAAAAATTTTCTTCACTTACCCTGCTTTGTATTTATGCTTCTCCCAGCGTGCGATACGCGCGGCTGAAGGATCGTCCGGTGCGCCCCTTAACACCCGAAGAGGCAAAAAGCCGGGATCATGCGGAAATAGAGAATCTTAAAAAAGGCGGTCCTATTGCGATTGCCGATTATCTTATCAAGAATGAAACGACGCAGGAGGAATATCAATCAGAGTTGGAAATTTTTTTGCGCATCTTCCATGAAACTCATTAAAACTTCCCGGGAAATAGCGCATATGAAAGAAGGGGGAGCCAAGCTCGCCGGTGTTCTTGAGAAGCTTCTTGCAACAGCCGAGCCGGGGGTAACGCTTCTTGAGATTGACGCCCGGGCGAAAGAATTAATCAAAAAAGCAGGGGGCACACCGTCGTTTCAAACAGTCTCGGGCTATACGTGGGCAACGTGCTTGTGCGTAAACGATGTTATCGTTCACGGCGTTCCCACCAAATATGTATTACGGGCGGGCGATGTACTTACTGTGGATGTTGGCCTTTTATACAAGGGATTGCATACAGATACCGCATGGACCAAGATTGTGGGTGAACCCGAAGCCCAGGCAGAGCCTAAAGTGAAGACATTTCTTAGGGTAGGAGAAAAAGCCTTATGGGATGCCATTGCTCAAGCTCAGGTGGGGAATCGCATTGGCCATATTTCTCATGCTATTCAAACATCAATCGAGGAAGCAGGCTATAGCGTCATGCGGACGCTTATAGGTCATGGCATCGGAACGGAGCTGCATGAGGCGCCCCAGGTTCCTGGTTTTGTTTCCGGAAGCATTGCCAAGACGATGGAGCTTAAGAGCGGCATGACGCTTGCGATTGAGGCCATCTATGCGATGGGTAAAAAAGACGTAATTTACGAGACGGGAGACGGATGGTCTATTGCCACAAAAGATGGGTCACTGGCGGCAGTTTTTGAGCATACGATAGCCGTAACTCCCGAAGGGCCCGTCCTGTTGACCACAGTGGGCAACTGAGGTACAATACGCAATATAACGCCGGGGTCCCGATCAAATCGGGATGAGCCCCGTTGTTTTTTGTTCGGCATTTTGTGATATGGCACATCAAGGAAACATTGAAGTAGAGGGCGAGGTAGTTGAGTGTTTGCCAAATACATTGTTTCGCGTGAAGTTGCCTAACGGACGGATCGTTCTGTGTCACTTATCAGGAAAGATGCGTTTACACTTTATTAGGATCATGCCAGGCGATAAGGTCAAGTTAGAAATGACGCCGTATGATGCTACAAAAGGGAGAATAACGTATCGGGTTAAATGATATGAAAGTACGTGCAAGTATCAAGCCTATGTGTAATAAGTGTAAGATTGTGCGCCGCCGAGGGAGGCTATATATTACGTGCCCCAACCCGAAGCACAAGCAGAGACAAGGATAATTATGGCTCGTATCTCAGGTGTTGATTTACCAAACGATAAACGTATTGATATTGCCCTTACCTATATCTATGGGGTGGGTCGGACCAATGCAGGAATTATCTTAAAAGAAGCTCAAATTGACGCCGCGCGGCGCGTCAATGCATTGACTGATGAGGAGATCGGAAAAATTTCCCGTATTATCGAAAAAGGAACGACGGTAGAGGGAGATCTGCGTCGTGAAATCGGAGACAATGTGAAGCGGCTTATGGAAATCCGGGCCTACCGAGGAACGAGGCACGCGAAAAAGTTGCCCGCCCGCGGTCAGCGGACACGTTCAAATGCGCGAACGCGGCGCGGAAAGCGGCTTACAGTCGGAGCGTTAAAGAAGGACGACCGAGTAAAGTTGGAAGCAACAGCTTCTACGGAGGGAAAGAAATAATATGGCAGCCACAAAAACCAAACGGGTGGTAGAAAAAGGACGCGTGTACATAACAGCGACCTTCAACAATACGCTGGTGACAATTACCGATCTTCAGGGAAATGCATTATGGTGGGCTTCTTCCGGACTTGTCGGATTTAAAGGTGCCAGAAAAGCGACTCCGTATGCGGCTACCACTGCAGTTGAGGCGCTTGCAAGAAAAGCACAGGAGAGCGGTATGCGTGATGTAGAAGTATATGTAAAAGGACCAGGGGCGGGAAGAGATGCGGCATTACGGGCCTTAAAGGCAGTTGGCATGGGCATTTCTCTTATTGCCGATGTAACCCCTATCCCGCATAACGGTGTACGACCGAAGAAAAAGAGGAGAGTCTAAGTATGGCACGATATACCGGACCTAAAAACAGACTTGCGCGCCGGGAGGGAATAGACCTCGGAATGAAAACCGTGGGTTCCCATGCTCATGCGCAGCTTTTGAAAAGACTGGGAATGCCGCCGGGTCAGCATGGCCAGAAGCGAAGACGCAAACAGTCCAATTTTGCAATCCAATTGCGGGAGAAGCAGAAAGTAAAACGGCTGTATGGAGTGTTGGAGCGTCAATTCCGTAAATATTTTGAACAATCCAAGAAGTGGAAGGGGAATACGGGAGAGATGCTTTTACAGTATCTCGAGCGACGGCTTGATAACGTGCTGTACCGCATCGGCTTCGCTCCCACGAGAGCCTCTGCGCGTCAATTGGTATCCCATGGTCACGTGCTTGTAGACGGAGCTAAAGTGGACATTCCTTCTTTTATGGTTGCGGTGGGACAAGTGGTGACGATAAAGCCCAAAAGTCTCGAAATGCCGTTAGTAAAGAAAATGCTTGAAGAAAAAACTTTTGCTGCGCCCGAATGGCTTGAGCGCAGCGGTCCGGCAGGAAAGATTCTCAGATTGCCTCAGCGTAGCGATGTAACTGAGGATATAAGTGAGCAGTTAATAGTAGAACATTATTCACGGTAACGTGAAAGGAGGGTGTTGGGTTGGGAAGTGAGAGGAATCGCCTCTTTTACCTTTCAGCTCTACACTAATATATATGATTGATCCAAATTTCAAAATAACGGAGGAGTCGCAAAAACCAGGGTACGGAATGTTTGTCGTGGAGCCTTTGGAGCAGGGATATGGTCATACGCTGGGCAACAGCCTTCGCCGTGTGCTTCTCTCTTCTTTGCAGGGGGCGGCAATTTCGTCCGTGAAGATTGAGGGTGTTCGCCATCAGTTTTCCACGATGCCGGGAGTAAAGGAAGACGTTGTGGAGTTTATCATGAATCTTAAGAAGGTCCGGCTTATTTCTGAAAATGATGAAGCCGTAACTCTTACGCTTTCCAAAAAGGGTCCCGGCGAAGTTGTTGCCGGTGATATAGAAGTGCCTGCAGGTGTGACGATCGTCAATCCTGATCTGGTGTTGGCAACGCTGGCAGACAAAAAAGCCAGCCTTGATGCACAGATGACCGTGGAAAAAGGATACGGATATGTGACGGCAAATGAGAAGCAGGTTGACGAGTTGGGCCGTATCCCCATGGATACGCTTTTCTCGCCCGTGACCCGCGTTAATTATCGCATCGAATCTACCCGCGTGGGACGCATGACCAACCTTGACCGGTTGGTCCTGGAGGTGTGGACAGATGCGACGTTAACGCCGCAAGATGCACTTAAAAATGCATCAAAAATTCTCGTGTCCTACTTTATGCAGGTTTTTGAACCAAAAGCAAAAGGCACGGAAGAGCGTATTGCGGTAACCCCCGCAATCTCAGATGAGGTGCTAAAGATGCGCATTGAGGAGCTTGATATCCCGACACGTATCGTCAATGCGTTCGGCAAAGGCAGCATTGAGACGATCGGGCAACTCTTGGGAACTCCCCGATCAGAGCTTTTAAAGATCAAGAACCTGGGAGGAAAGTCCCTGGCGATTGTGGAAGAAAAGCTGCGTGAGAAGGGTGTCGCACTAACTATATGAGACATGGATATGGTGGAAAAAAGCTGTCGCGCTCAACAGATGAGCGTAAGCAACTCATACGCAACCTAGCGCGTGAGCTTATCGCTCATGGTTCGATAAAAACAACACGAGCCAAGGCGCATGCGACGCGCAGCATGGTGGAAAAACTTATCACCAAGGCAAAGCGTGGGACAAGTGCCGATACAAACAGTATCCGTTCCGCGTTGGGTGATAAAACTGCGGAGCAGACACTTTTTGCGGATGCGAAAGAGCGATTTGCAGTTCGCACCAGCGGATTTACGCGTATCGTAAAGCTGGGAATACGCAGGGGAGATGCAACCGAAGAAGTGCTTCTTAGTTTTGTAGATGCACGGGTGGAGAAAAAAGAAGCACCCAAAGCCAAGGAAGCAAAAAAAGAAGCGCCGAAAACTGAGAAGAAGCCCGTGAAACGGAAGACAAAGAAAGCATAACTATGCAGACAACAAAACCAACCAAAGCTGCGCAAGTAGAAAGGACATGGCACATCTTTGACGTCAAAGATCAGGTGCTTGGCCGCATATCGATTAAGATTGCTCATGCGCTCATGGGTAAATCCAAGCCATATTTTGTACGCAATCTTGATTGCGGTGATCACGTAGTGGTTATCAATGCCAAACATGTGGCAACGACCGGAAGAAAAGAAAAACAAAAATTGTACGGAGCATATTCCGGTCATCCGGGAGGACTGAAGCAAAAAGCATTGTGGCAGGTCAGACAGGAAAAGCCGACCTATGTGGTGCGCCAGGCAGTGTTTGGTATGTTGCCCAAAAATAAACTGCGTGATAGACTCGTGACTCGTCTGTATATCTATCCGGAAGCCGACCATCCGTATAAGGATAAGTTTGCGGAGGACAAAAAATAATATGGCCAAAGAACCCACACAAGAAGAGCGTGTCCAAAAAGGAGCTCCTGAAGTTTCGTATTATGAAGCAGTCGGACGGCGCAAGGAAGCCACAGCCCGCGTACGCTTGTATGTTGTCAAAGAGCAGTCAGTCACTGTGGGAGGCCAGCAGGTAGAAAAAGGTGCAGTGATTGTAAACGGGAAGCCGGCCGAAACATATTTTGCAGGAGAAGTATTTAAGAAAATGTATCAGGAACCTCTTCGTACGACGAATACCGTGAGTAGATTTGCAATTGTGATAAAGACCCGCGGCGGCGGACTGGCAAGTCAGCTGGGCGCAGTGCTTCTCGGGATGTCCCGCGCATTGGAGAAAGTAGACAAAGAGAAAATGCGACCTATTTTAAAGAAACGCGGATTTCTTACCCGTGACCAGAGAATTCGTGAACGCCGCAAGCCGGGCCGCGGCGGACGCGCACGCGCAAAGAAGCAGTCACCAAAGCGCTAAGGGCTTATTTCTTCAGGCGGTATTTTACCCAGAGGTTTTTGAAGATATCCAATGACAACGTGGAGAGTAAAAATCCAATTGCGGGAACAATTGCATGTATCCATGCGTCGACAGTGCCTATGGCGTTAAGATATAGACCGATGACAAGATAGGTAGAGAGCAGGATAATTATCTTGCGGGCTGAGCTTATTTCCCAGCTTTTGCCTAACTCCACCCGCTTATTGCGCTGTTCAAGCTGGTCAACACGCTGCTCTAAGTCTTGAAGCGTTGTCATAATTCTTGGTCGGGGTGACTCGACTTGAACGAGCAACCTTTCGCACCCCATGCGAATGCGCTAGCCAATTGCGCCACACCCCGATATAAGCTTTTGATAAAACTGACGATTCTTCTGTTGTTTTAAAAACCTTTCTCGTTTAAGTGCATCAGTTTTATTTTCAAATATTTCTTTATAGACAAGTATCCACGGACCTCTTTTTCTGGTTGATGCGTTTCGCCCCTCGTTATGATATCGCAATCTTCTTTCAATGTCGCCTGTACATCCAATGTAATAACGGTTTGTCGTTGTGCTTTGGATAAGATAAACAAAATACATTATCGCACCCCATCCCCGAGTGCTCGGGGTAGCCAATTGCGCCATACCCCGAATGTCCTTGTATTCTACCATTTTTTGTGCCAGAATGGGATTATTCTTCCTCTGCCCCGGAAAGGAAAACTAATATGGCTGTAGATCCAAAACTTCAGGCAATCAAGCTGGCGATGGACCAGATTGAAAAACAGTACGGCAAAGGATCCATCATGAAGCTGGGTGAAAAACAGGCCAGTAAAATGGCAATTGATATCGTTCCCACGGGCATTCTGGCAGTTGATCTTGCGTTAGGAGTCGGGGGTCTTCCCCGCGGACGTATCGTCGAAATCTATGGGCCTGAAGCATCGGGAAAAACTACTGTCTGTTTATCCACCATTGCAGAAGCGCAGAAAGCCGGAGGAACGGCAGCATTTATTGATGCAGAGCATGCGCTTGATCCTCAGTGGGCAGAAACATTGGGAGTAAAGCTGGATGATCTTCTGATCTCTCAGCCGGACACAGGGGAGCAAGCCCTGGAAATAGCAGAGACGCTTATCCGAAGCGGGGGCGTTGATGTTATTGTCATCGACTCCGTGGCCGCCCTTGTCCCGCGCGCGGAAATAGAAGGAGAAATGGGGGACAGCATGATGGGAGTCCACGCGAGGCTTATGTCTCAGGCGCTTCGTAAGCTTACTGCTGTTATTTCCAAATCAAAAGCGGTTGTGATATTTACGAATCAATTGCGTCAAAAAATCGGCGTGATGTTTGGAAATCCTGAGACTACAACAGGAGGCATGGCTCTGAAGTTTTATGCCAGCATCCGGCTTGACTCAAGAAAAATAGAAAGCCTGAAAGACGGAGACAAGGTGATCGGAAGTCGTCACCGGGTGCGTGTCGTAAAAAACAAAGTGTCCCCGCCGTTTCGCGTCGCTGAGTATGACGTCATGCATGACGGCGTTTCCAAGGAGGGCGGGCTGATTGATGTAGGGCTCGAGTTTAATATCCTCACAAAATCAGGAGCGTTTATAAAGCACGGTTCCCAGCTGCTGGGCCAGGGCAAGGAGGCCAGCAAAATGTACCTCCGCGAAAATCCAAAACAAGCTCGGGAAATCACCGAAGCTATTTGGAAAATCGTGAAGTCCGGCAACGCACAGAATAAAGTTGCGGTAGGAATAGAAGAAAAAGAGTAACGCTTCTTTCATGCAATCCGATCTGTATCCGAAGCTCATGGATGGCGCCCTGCGGTTTGTTTCTTTTCGACCCCGAAGTGCCAAAGAAGTACGTGAGTGGCTGAAGCGGACGCTCACCCGCCATCACACGACCGCCCCTCTGGTTGAGAAGCAGATAGTGGAGCGGCTTTCTGAATTGGGATATGTGAATGATGAGAAGTTTGCGGTCTGGTGGGTCTCTCAGCGTCGTCAGGCAACTCCAAAAGGAGCCATGCTTATCCGGCGCGAGCTTTCTGCTAAAGGCATTTCTAAAGATCTCATAGAGCAGGCGCTTTTGGGAGGAGGGGAGGAAAAAGAGGCGGCGCGTATAGCGCTTGGCAAGAAAATCTCCCGGTGGAAATCGTATCCACTCGCGGAGCAAAAAAAGAAAGCGTGGGCCTACCTATTGCGTCTGGGTTTTGGCAGCAATACAATCCGTACTGTCGTTGACGATATTTTGGGAAAAGAGTACAATAGCGATATATAAATGGAGGCGGATATTCGTCTCCGGAGTATTTGAAGGATAGAAACAATAAAGTTTTGTAGGATTATGACTCACTTCCATACAGCATCTTCTCCTACATGTGCCCACGCCTAAAGGCAGGGAGCTTTTTTGTATCTTCCGGCACGTACTCCCTCACACGCACCTATGTTTGATGTCTTAAAAACACTATCAGGATTAGTAAAAGAAAAAAAGCAGACACAGAAGGCTCCTGCTGCACATCCTCAGGCGGCCAAGCCCGCTTCTCAGTCCGTGCCGCAGCCTAAAAAACCATCTCCCTCCGAGTCTGTTGATACCAGCGCGGATGTAAAGCTTGCCCAGGCTCAGGCGCGAGAGATAATTCTGGAGGCAAAAGATGAGGCAATACGTGTACGGCGCGATGCAGAAGATGAAATACGAAGAAAATCAGAAGATATCAATCGCCGCAGTGGGGCACTGGAAGAAAGAGAGAAGCGTTTAGCAGCACTCGAAGAGACTCGTACAAAGGCGTTAAGTGAGGCGGAGACGTTGAAAAAAGAGCAGTTGGCAAAATTGGAAAAAATCGCCCGGTACACCCGTGAAGAAGCAAAGGAGCAGATGCTGGCCCAGCTGCGCGATGATCTCAAAGAAGATATTGCCCATGAGATAAAGGCGGCAACGACGCAGGCCCATGACGAGGCCGAGACAAAAGCACGGGAAATACTCGTCGATGCAATGAAGCACGGAGCGACTGACTACGTAGCAGAGTACACCGTGTCGGTTATAAAAGTTCAGGATGAAGATGTAAAAGGGCGTATTATCGGTCAGAGCGGACGCAATATCCGTGCATTTGAAACGGAAAGCGGTGTTGATGTTGACCTTGATGAAGCAGGAGTTATTCGTCTTTCTTCATTCGATCCTGTGCGTCGGGAAATTGCGCGTGTAGCTTTGGAACGGTTACTCAAGGACGGCCGCGTGCAGCCGGGCCGGATCGAAGAGGTGATAGCTCAGGTAAAAAAAGAAACCGAGCGCATCATGTTTGAAGAGGGTCAGAAGCTTTGCCATGCGGTGGGCGTGTATAACCTTCCGCCTCCTCTCATCGCACTTTTGGGGAAGTTCAAATATCGTTCTTCCTACGGCCAAAACATGATTGCCCACACTCTTGAAGAGACAAAGATCGGCATAGCGCTTGCCAATGAGGTAGGGGCTGATGTAAATGTCGTGCGTTTAGGCTGTCTTCTTCACGATATTGGCAAAGTCATCATGGACAAAGAGGGAAGTCATGTCGATTTGGGCGTAGAGGTCCTAAAAAAATATGGCATGCCCCAGAAGGTCATTGATTGTGTGGCACAGCACCACGAAGATACGCCTTTTACGTCTATTGAGTCTATGATGGTCTATATTTCGGATGCCATCTCAGGAAGCAGGCCGGGTGCCCGGTACGAAGACTATGAAGGATATGTGAAGCGCATGAAAGACCTTGAGGAAATCGCAAAATCCCACAAGGGAGTCAAGGAAGTATTTGCGTTTCAGGCAGGCCGCGAGCTTCGTGTCATGGTGGAGCCCAATGAAGTAGATGATGCGACGGCTGCCATTCTCGCTAAAGAAATACGGGATGAAGTTGCTAAAAAAGTTATCGTCCCCGGTCAGGTAAAAGTGACCGTCGTTCGCGAGCTTCGTGTATCCGAGGTAGTTAAATAACTTTTAGCTTGTCCTGGCAATCTATTTAATCTATGTGTTTAGAGATAGATTGTTCTAGTGCGATAGCTATTGATAGAGGTTGACAGGACGCTCCAAATTTCTTACAGTGGGTCATACAACCCGTCAGGGCGGGACGAAAAAAAATTTTTCTCGTTCTAACCTTCTGCCCCCCGCCTGTCTACGCCCGAGCGTAGCGATGGCGGACAAGGAAGGGAGGTGACACAACTTCATGACAAAAGCAGATTTAGTAGAAGTAGTTGCAAAGAAAGCCAACCTCACTGCAAAAGCTTCCCGCGAAGCAGTAGCAGCAGTATTTGGTTCCGTGACCGATGCATTGCGCAAAGGTGACAAAGTCGTCGTGACTGGGTTTGGTACTTTTATGGTCCGATCCCGAAAATCACGAACTGGCCGAAATCCGCAGACTGGGTCTCCGATCAACATCCCAGCCCGCAAGACGCCAGGATTCACAGCAGGCAAAGCATTAAAGAAAGTCGTTCGGTAACGTTTTGTAACGACTGTGCCTAAGAGGCTCTTTCAAGCTTGAAGGAGTCTCTTTTGGTATACTACCCCTATGATTATCTCCGTTTCACACCTGAAAAAATATTATCAGGTCCACAAAAAAGAGCCCGGCTTTGTGGGATCTGTTAAATCCCTGGTTTCTCGCACGTATGAACAGTCAAAAGCCGTTGACGACATATCATTTGAAATCAAGGAAGGCGAATTGGTAGGTTTTATCGGTCCGAATGGGGCGGGCAAAACAACTACCCTTAAATGTTTATCCGGTCTTCTTTATCCTACAAGCGGTAATGTATCGGTTCTGGGCTTTACGCCGCACGAGCGCAATCATAATTATCTGAGGCAGATTGCCTTAGTGATGGGACAGAAAAATCAACTCTGGTGGGACTTGCCGGCGCAGGAAACATTTCTCTTAAATAAAGAAATTTATGAAATTTCAGACGCTGCCTACAAAAAATCCATGGATGAACTGGTGGACATGCTTGATGTCGCGCAAAAAATAAAGATTCCTGTCCGCAAGTTGTCTTTGGGCGAGCGGATGAAAATGGAGCTTATCGCAGCGCTTATCCATAAACCTAAGGTGTTATTTCTGGATGAACCCACGATCGGACTGGATGTCGTTATGCAAAAAAAGATGCGGGATTTTGTGCAGGAATACAACAAAGCAAACGGCGCGACGATTCTTTTGACCTCCCACTACATGGAAGATGTGCGTCAATTAGCCTCAAGGATTATTATCATTGACCGCGGGGTTATTTTGTATGACGGCAAGTTGGACAACCTCGTTAAAAAGTATGCAAAATACAAGCTGCTTTCGGTTGTATTGGATGAGTATGTTCCGCCGGAGAAATTTAAAGAAATAGGCGAGCTTACGGAGTATAATTTTCCCAAAGCAGTTATCCGGGTATCGCGAAGCGCATCAAATGTCGCAGCCGCTGAGCTTCTCCAGTCATTTCCCGTTGATGATTTAAATATAGAGGAGCCGGACATTGAAGACATTATCCGGGATGTTTTTGCACAAAAGGCCAAATAATATGCTTCGATATGCCCGTATATTCTTCACTTATGCCCAGGATGTTTTTGAGTACCGCAGTCTTGCATTTGTCTGGTTTCTTATAAGCATTATTAATCCGCTTCTGTATTTGTTTTTTTGGCAAGGCGCTCTCAGTCAATCGTCTGACTCCTTATTTACTTCAGTATCAGACGTAAGCGGATATTATTTTCTGTATCTTATTTTAGGCGGATTTCTTATGGCTCACATAGAGCATGAGGTCGCCTACTGGGATATCAAAGAAGGAGGCTTGGTAAAATATATTCTTAAGCCGATTCCGTATATTGTGTCCAAGTTTTTTCTTGAGGTAACGTGGCGCATAACGATGGGAATATTTGCTATCGCAGGTACGCTTCTTTTGACCGCAGTGTTCGGACCGCTTTTGCACATAGCTCTTACTCCTCAGCAGTTTATGCTCGTGGTTCTTGCCTGCCTTGCCGGTCTTCTTATTTCATTTACTTTTAAAATGATTGTCGGATTGAGTGCGTTGTGGGTCGTTGATCTTGATGGGATTGAACAGCTTGTCTTCGTGGCGACGTTGCTTTTTTCAGGGTATGTTATTCCCCTTGATATGTTCCCTTCGTATCTTAAAACTCTGACATTCCTCACACCCTTTCCGTACATGGTGTATTATCCCATACGCATGCTCCAGGGTGCCTTAAGCATGGGGGAATCATGGTCAGTTCTCGGCATGCAGTTTTGTTGGTTAGTGCTTCTTGCGGTAGGGTATCGTTTTGTTTGGAGTAGGGGTATTAAGCGTTTCACCGGAGTAGGAGAATAATATGAAGCGTTATCTGAGGGTTTATCGTACGCTACTGCGATTAAATCTAGAATCTGTTATCGTGTACCCTGCCAACTTTTATAACAGCCTGCTGGCCTCTGTTGCGTGGGGATTTTTCTCGATGTATTCGATTGTGCTTTTGACTCACCGGACCACCGGCGCTTTCGGATGGACGCGGGAGCAGCTGCTGCTTCTGAATGGCGTATACGGGATTATTATCGGAATGTTCCATGTCGTATTTTCGCGCAATTTTTCCCGGTTTGCGGGAGTCATTCACAGTGGTCAGTTGGACAGTGTATTGGTCAAGCCCATTGATGCGCAGTTTTTGTTAAGCTTTTGGCTTTTTGGGTGGGTGAATCTTTCCCGCGTTATTATTTCAGCAGGGTATGTTGCGATAGTTTTGGGAACACTTGGCGTTGAGGTGGCGATGGTGGATGTACTGTGGTTTTTGATTCTGGGGTTTTTTGCGACTCTCCTTTTATACTCCCTCTGGTTTATTGTTATTACGCTGACCATCTGGTTTACCCGCCTTTCTAACTTAGTGGAGCTCATGTTTAACATAACGGGAATTGCCCGATATCCCCGCAATATGTTTACACAGGCAGCGGGTGTAGGCGCATGGGTACTCTTGCCGTTGTTGCTTATTATCAATATTCCCACGCGGGTTTATCTTCATAACTTACACATCGGAGAGATTCTCCTTTTGTTTTTTCTTGCCTTTGGCGTATTTATTATTTCCAGAAAATTTTGGATTTTTGCACTGAGCCACTATTCCAGCGCCAGCAGCTAATCTGGACAAACGCAAAAAGAGTGTGTACACTAAAAAGTAGCTTATGGCAGCACGACGCAAAGCAACAAAAACCCCAAAAGAGGATGTCGTTCCTGATACGCTTCCTGTTAACGAAGGGGTGTCTTTAGAAGACACACAGTCGGAGCCCGAGCGGGTTACCGTAGTTACGGAAGTTATAGAGGTTGTGGAGAGCGAGCCGTCAGTAGAGAGTGACACGGAAGAGGTGTCCGTAGAAGCCTCAGTGGAGCCTGCAGAAAATATAACGGAGGCCGAAGATGAAGGAATGCCGGAAACCGTAAGTAGCGTCGCAACTCCTGCTTCTGACCCGGTGGAACCTTTCGTTGCAAAAGAAGAAAAGCAAAAAGATGTGGTGGAAGGATTGTTCCGCAAAGACACATCTCCCGTCACTCCGGAGATAACAATTCACCGTGAAAGCAAGCGTCTTCCCTTGGGACTGTGGATAGCTATTGTCGTTGTCGTTGCGACGCTTGTTGGCGGAGGCCTTATTTGGGCCACCGGAAGCGCCGGGTCGCTGGGAATGTTGTCTCCTGCCGATCCCACGCCTACTCCCCAGCCGACGGTCGCTCCTACACCAGCTCCTCAGCTGAATCGGTCCGACATCACTGTTGAAGTGTTAAATGGGGGAGGAACTCCCGGAGCCGCAGGGCGCATGAAAGCATTTCTGGAGGAGAAGGGATATACAGTTTCTTCCACAGGGAACACGGAAGAGTATACGTATGAAACCACAAGCATCCTTTCAACCTCCGCAAGCGAAGCCTATCTTTCTCTTTTGCAGTCTGATCTTGAAAGCGATTACACCGTGGGCACAGTATCCGCCACCCTGCCTGACGGTAGCTCCGCAGACGTTCAGGTCATTGTCGGCCAAGAGGAATGAAGTATAAAGCCCTCTTTTTAGATCTCGACGGCACGACAATCCCCAACAGACAAGATGGCATGCCCAGTCCGCGCGTGGAAGAGGCAATCCATAAGGCGACAGCCAAATTACATGTGTGCGTAGCAACAAGCAGAACGCTCGCAGAAGCCAAGCCCGTGCTGGATCATTTGGACATCCGTGGTTTTTGTGTGGTAACCGACTCCACGCAGATCTATGATCCGGTAAGAAAAAGCGTGCTGCAAACTATTTTCATAGATGACATATACCTTCCTCAGATATTAGACATAGCTGAAGAATACAGTGATCATATTGAGCTGAATTCAGACAAACGCCAATGGGTGTACAAAAAAGAAAGGGGAGACAAGCGGGTATCTTCTGTATATATCGGAAGCATGGAGCCAAAAACCGCAGACAAACTCATAGAAGAAATGACGAAGATTCCCAACATAGCCGTACACAAAATTACGTCATGGGAAGAAGGGCAGATCGCGGTGGCAGCTTCTCATGCAAAGGCAACAAAATTACATGGAGTAGAGACTGTCGCGAAGATGTTGGGAGTGCAAACACACGAAATGATTGGGGTGGGCGATGGATATAACGACTTTCCATTGCTTATGGCGTGCGGACTGAAGATTGCGATGGGTAATGCAGTGCCGGAGCTTAAGGCTATTGCCGATTTTATAGCACCGACGGTAGAAGATGATGGCGTTGCAACCGTGATTGAGAAATTTATTCTTCAATGAATAAGATAGTGGTTATTTGTGGACCAACCGCTGTGGGAAAAACAAGGGTGGCTGTACACTTGGCTAAAGTTTTTGACGCAGAACTCGTGTCAGCAGATTCAAGACAAGTGTATGCGGACATGGACATCGTAACCGGCAAAGAGCTGACCGGTAGGCAAATTATAGAAAAGCTTCGCCTAGAAGTGCAATTTAAGGGAAAGGCATATTCTCTTGCTCCCTATCGTTTTCATGATGTTCCGATGTGGCTTTATGATATTGTTTCTCCCGATGAAGAGTTCAGCGTTTCTCACTATCACCACCTGGCCAGCGTTGTTATCAGCAATATACAGGAGGTTCCCAAGTTGCCCATCGTTGTTGGCGGAACGGGACTCTATATAAAATCGCTTTTGGAGCCGATGGAAACGATTGATGTTGCACAAAACACCCGCCTGAGAAAGCGCCTGGAGCAAAAAAGTATTATAGATCTCCAGCAGATGCTTGAGCGCAAAGATCCGAGTGCGTGGCAGGACTTAAATAATTCCGATCGTCACAACCCTCGGCGTCTTATCCGAAGATTGGAGTTGATAGGTAGAACCGTACCCAAACCGGAAAGAAAAAATGTGTATGATGCTTTTATTCTAGGACTAGAGGCACCCATGTCATATCTGGATGAACGCATTGAGGTGCGCGTGGATGAGCGTGTGAAAAGTGGCGCTTTTGAAGAGATAGCAAAAATGCAGAAGCGCTATGCGGCGTCTCTTCCCTCAATGAGCGGTATAGGATACAAAGGTGGGGAGATTGAACAATGGAAAGCAGATGAGCGGGCGTATGCCCGAAGGCAGATGACGTGGTTTAAGAAACAAAAAGATATTCGCTGGTTTGACAGTAGAGATCCGCAGCTTGCTGCGAAAGTAGAGGAGGCAGTACGGGCATGGTATACTAGCACCAATGAATAATAGCGTGGAAATCTCCTACCGTACGATTCTTTTTGCGCTCGGTCTTATCTTAGGTTTATGGCTTGTTTGGCTTATTAAGGACGTTTTATTTCTTCTGTTTATTTCTTTCATTCTTATGTCTGCGCTTCGACCGCTGGTCGACCGCCTGGAGGTGCTGCGCATACCCCGGGTATTAAGTGTGCTTTTGATTTATCTGTTGGTCGTGGCAATTTTTGGCGTAGGACTTGCCGGGCTTATTCCATCGCTTGTGAGCCAGTCGCTTCACCTTATTGCTGAGCTTCCTGCAGTCGTTGATCAAGTCGTTCCGTATTGGGATGTGGATGCCGCCTCGCTGACCCGCCAGATTGCCCCCCTGGGGGAGAATGTTCTGAAGGTGACGCTTGGAATTTTTTCCAACTTCCTTGCTGTTATTACCGTTATGGTATTTACTTTCTACTTTCTTCTTGAGCGCCGGTACACCGAAAATTTTCTCAAAGACATGATCGGGACTGAAGCAGGAGGCCGCGTCATGGCTGTTATACGGACTATCGAAAAACGCTTGGGTTCCTGGGTGGCGGGACAATTGTTTTTAATGTTGTGCATCGGTTTGCTGGTATATGCAGGGCTTACATTTCTGCGGGTAGAATTTGCCATACCGCTTGCAATTCTTGCGGGACTTTTGGAAATTGTTCCCATGATCGGTCCCATTGTATCCGCTGTTCCCGCGGTGCTTATTGCGCTTGCAGGATCTCCGCTTCTTGCGTTAAGTGTGGTAGCTTTGTATATCATTGTGCAGCAGCTGGAAAATAATTTTGTTGTGCCTCTGGTGATGCGACGAAGCGTCGGTCTTTCCCCGATAGTGACAATCATAGCCCTGATGGTCGGAGCACGCCTTGCAGGAATCATAGGTGCGGTACTTGCAGTCCCGGCCGTATTAGTTATCCAGACGATCCTGACAGCTGTTTTATCGGTTCCCTCCAAGCCTCAAAAACGCTCGTAGTGTGGTATAATTACACCTGCACATTGGAATCCGGGTTCTTGC
>JRYC01000154.1_pt1 | contig 25527 bp, 27 predicted proteins | sample 235301 | NCBI WGS metagenome assembly JRYC01 (sample SAMN03074211, study PRJNA261470) | activated sludge metagenome | biome: Common Effluent Treatment Plant; feature: Wastewater; material: Activated sludge; isolation source: activated biomass of a common effluent treatment plant treating...
TGGCTGGGAACCAATGGTACGACGCTTGGTGCCGATAACGGTATCGGGCTGGCAGCAGCGCTGGCATTAGCAGAAGATACGTCTATTTCTCACGGCCCGTTGGCGCTTATGCTTACGGTGAGTGAAGAGGGCGGGACGATGGGCGCAGAAAGAATGTCGTTTGAGTCTTCGCTTGCGGAATATACCTATCTTTTGAATTTTGATGCGGAGGATGAAGGCAAGGCGACGATAAGTTCCGCTGCCGGGGAAACGACCATTGTGACACTGCCGGTGGAATATGAACTGGGGCAGGAGAATCAGAAGCTTGTTGAAATTTCTACAAGAGGGCTGATGGGCGGGCATTCCGGAGTTGATATTCATGAACACAGGCTGAACAGCATTAAAGTGCTGGGCAGGGCGCTTGCCATATTGCATGGCCAGGTAGAGGGGCTGCGGATTGTATCAATTTCCGCAGGCGAAAAAACAAACTCAATTCCCAAATCAGCAAAAGCGTTTGTAGCCGTTCCGCGGAGGGAGGCGGATAAGATTTCCGGCATTGTAAAGAACGCAAGAGAAGATGTGCTTAAAGACTCTGTGAATACTATGGAAGAATCCTTTAGCTTTGACATATCTTTGTCTGCGGATACGCATGATCTCACGCTCACAGAGGAATCGACCCTGAAGGTTATCAGTCTTTTAGGAAGACTTCCTGACGGTGTTGAGAGCATGAGCCGCGAAGTTGCGGGCATGGTGGAGACGTCTACAAATCTTGCGCTCGCACATATGACGGAGGGAAAGCTGGAGATTCACATGCTTTCCCGCAGTTCGGTAGATGAGAAGCTTTCAGAGATGGGTGCAAAGATAGCGCGTGTTGCCCAGGAAAACGGCGCTGTAGCGGTCCATGTGGATCGTTTCAGCGGCTGGCCGCCCAACCACAATAGCCTTATCAATGCAATTGCGCAGGAGGCGTGGGCAAATGTGACAGGGGAGAAACTTGAGATGTTCATGGATCATGCAGGTCTGGAGTGCGGAGCGATTATGGGAAAGTATCCGCATCTGGAAGCTATTGCGATAGGGCCCACTATCAAAGACGCTCATAACAAAACGGAAAGAGTGCACGTCGGATCCGTGCGTAATTTTTACGTGTTTGCAAAAACCATCCTCAACAGCGGCGCCGCCTCGTTATAATGCCGCAAAAGTTGCATTGACCCTGCATTTCCCCCTATGCTATCATTCGAGAGCTTTGGGATCGTAGCTCAGCCTGGTTAGAGCGCTTCCCTGTCAAGGAAGAGGTCGGGGGTTCGAGTCCCCTCGGTCCCGCCAAGTTATACTTGGCTGGCAAGTTTGACTTGCCGCCACCTGAAATTTCTGCCTGGAACGGAGGTTTTACATCATGTTGAAAGCAGTACAAGAACGCTTAAAGTCAGCAGATTCATTCGTTTCAATGGCATTGGGACTCGCGGTTGTACTTCTTATCGGAATGCTTCTTTATAACTACGTGACGGCAAAGAAAGCCCACACCGCCAAACAAGCTGAGGAACAGGCAAAGCAGGAGGCCATGGCACTTCCAACAACACATACTGTTGTGGATGGCGATACGCTGTGGAGCATTGCAGAGAAGCATTATCAGAGCGGATACAACTGGGTTGATATACAGGCTGCAAATAATCTCACCGATGCAGATAGTCTGGTCGCGGGACAGGTTCTGACCGTCCCCGAAGCGACGCCTATCATGCCGGGTGCAGAAATAGCAGCAGCGACGACAAATTTGGGAAACAGAGAGTACACAGTAGCGGCCGGAGATTCACTCTGGTCTATTGCGGTTGCACAATATGGCGACGGCTACCTTTGGAGCCAAATTGCGCAGGCCAATAGCTTAGTAAATCCGGATGTGATACACGCAGGAAACGTCCTGGTGTTACCGTAACGGTTCTTTTATAAAACAATCGTTTTTGAGGGGCTCCCCCGCCGAGGCGGGGGAGTTTCTTTAGATGGAGGTAAAACACTGGTAGTATACCCCGCCTATGGCGGGGAGAAAGGGTTTGATGTTTACCGTCTATATTCTTATAAATAAGCAGTCTGGCCGCCATTATATTGGCTCAACTAGTGATATAATACGGAGACTTGCCGAACATAATAGAGGGCATACATTTTCGACTCGATACGGAAAAAATAATTGGGATTTGATTTATTCTGAAGAATTTTCATCTGCTCTGGAAGCGAAAAGGCGTGAGCGACAAATCAAATCTTATAAGGGCGGAGAGGCTTTTAAGAGATTATTAAAACGTTAATAGAAAAGCGGGTGTAGTACACTGGTAGTATATCTCCTTCCCAAGGAGAAGAAGAGGGTTCGATTCCCTTCACCCGCTCCCAATATGTTTTCCAAGAAAAAAATACAAGATATACCAATTCAAGAAACTCCTCATGCTTCGGGCTCAAGAAGAATGTTGGTAGGTAAAGATGAGACTACTTCTAAGTATTTTGAAGCTCATACTCACGGTTTTCTCCCAGCTGGGACTAAATGGGAGGTGCATGAGCATGACAATATTGTTGAAATTTGTGTTGTCACAAAGGGCAAGGGAATAGTCAGGGATTCTCAAGGTCACGAGGAAGCTTTTATTGCAGGGGACAGATTTATATTCCCCTCTAACACAAAACACGAGATCGAAAATAATTCGGATGAAGAAGCAGAGTTTTACTTTTTTAGATTTCAAGATCAGTAGTGGTAGCATGTTCGAGCGAAGTACGATTGCCAGCTCAGATAAAAAAGGACAGGGGGAGCCCTTCTTTGATTGCTCTCTTTGTTGATTCGGTGCATACTGGAGGAAATGAAAGACTGGCCCAAACTTATTGTTTCCGTGATTGGGTGTGAATTAGTGGGATTAGTGGGAACCCCTTTTACTATCTCTGCCATTCCCACCTGGTACTCCTCGTTGAATAAGCCTTTCTTTGCTCCACCTAACTGGATTTTTGGACCAGTTTGGACCGTGTTATATTTTTTGATGGGAGTGGCGTTTTATCTGATTTGGAAGCAGGACTGGAAGAAAAAGAAGGTCAAAAAGGCGGGGATGTATTTCCTGGCACAGCTGGCACTAAATTCTATTTGGTCACCAATTTTTTTCGGATTAAGATCACCCTTATTGGGATTAATCGTAATTGTGGCGATGTGGGCGTTGATTGTAATGACAATGAAGAAGTTTTATCCTTTGTCTCGATTGGCATTTTATCTACTGGTACCGTATCTACTCTGGGTTAGTTTTGCCACTATACTCAATGCGGCGATTGCGCTGCTCAATTAAGTTGAAAAGATTTATACTGGAGTTATTGATATTGGCAAGCGACTGCAAGTCCTCATATGTTTAACAAAATCCACCACGTCGCCATTATTTGCTCCGATTATCAGAAGTCCAAACATTTTTATACGGAGATTTTAGGATTTAAAATTCTCAATGAAGCGTATCGGAAGGAGCGGGATTCTTATAAGTTGGATCTTAAAGTCGGGGATAAATATCAAATCGAATTATTCTCATTTCCCTCACCGCCAAAAAGAGTCAGCAGGCCGGAGGCCGCGGGCTTAAGACACCTTGCATTTGAAGTGCGTGATATAGAAAAAACTATAGAAGAGCTGAAGGCAAAAGGGGTCGAGGTAGAAAGCGTCCGCGTGGACGAATATACTGGAAAAAAGTTTACATTCTTTGCGGATCCCGATGGTCTGCCTCTGGAGATATATGAACACTGATTCCACCAGCCCGCATAATCAGGTCAAAATCGGCGTAGGAGTGATGGTGCTTAAAGACCGCAAGGTATTGTTTGCCAAAAGAATAAGCTCTCACGGTGCGGGTGAATATTCTTTCCCCGGAGGGCATCTTGAATATATGGAAGGGTTTGAAGAATGTGCGCTTAGAGAAATTAAAGAAGAGTGCGGCATCACTGTCAAAAATCTCAGATTTCATTTTGTGGCCAACGTCACTACCTATGCCCCGAAACATTATGCCCACATCGGTATGATTGCCGACTGGCAGTCAGGAGAACCGCAAATACTGGAGCCTGAGAGAGCAGAATCATGGGCCTGGTATGATATGGATGCGCTGCCATCGCCTCTTTTTGAAATGTGCAGACTTGCAATCAAAGCATACAAAGAGAACATTACATATTTTGATAAGCAGTAAATACAAGCAATTATGAAAACGATCTTGCTTTTGTCTTCCATCCTGGTGACCTATGCTGCGCTATTTTTCTTTGGACAAGTTGGTGCGGTACGGGCATTCGGTAACAGTGCTTCTTTTATGCTGCTTGTGGCACAGATTGTTTTAAGCGTGACCATGGTCGGCGCTGTCTACTATTGCCTGAATATTTTGTTTCATACCGGACGGGGGAAAATACGTCTCGTTGTGCTTGCGCTGTGTTCTTTTGTTTTTTCTCTGTTTTTGATTACCCGTTCAAATTCAGGTGTGGCGGTGGGTACAAGTTATTTTCTGGTGGGGAACTATCTTCGCGATGTGCAGGATATAAATATTTTCTTCATGGACTGGGGTGGCTGGGCTATGGCGGCGATATGCTATCTCACGGCAGTACTTACAGTTGCCCTGCATAAGCTCCTGAAGCGGGAATATTGAAATCGGCAGGGGAATGTATACAATATCTCCATGAGGTACGAGCGGGGGACAAGACTCACTTTTCTTTTTGATGCGCAGCATCTCCCCGACGGGATAAATGTAGCAGTGAAAGAATCAGGAAAGACTTTTTCCCCGGAGGATTATGTCCGCCAGGTGACGGTAGAAACAGGACTTCCCGCTTCCCTCTTTTTCAAAATTGATCAGCGGCAGGATCCTCAACCGGCCGAAGATCATCACCTCTATACCATAGATGGCACTCTGTATCTGAACGGTGAGGAGTACGGAGGAGAACCGGTCGAAGGCGTTCTTATACATGTCACCCCGTCCCACGAAGCCATCCCGGCATAAGAAGCTCAGACCGTATCGCTTGCGGCTTCAATATACTGACCCGCAGACATCGTAAATCCGTATTCGCTTGCCATAATTGCCTTAAATACTTCGCCTTTCTGTGTCACTGTTTCCACAAAGTTGCCGTATTTTTCCGTAAGCGCCTCAATGCGCCTCAGTCCTTCTTCGTGCTGGAGCCCCAGCTTTTTGTATCCGTTTATCATCATAAGCTCAAGGTGCACCCACGACATGAGGGTGTGATATCCGTACGCGCCCAGACGTGCCGCAACTGTTTCAAGATTCTTGGGGAATTTGTCATATGCAAAAATGGGGGAAAATCGCTGGGATCGTATCGTGTGCTGCAAAAAACGGGCCAGTTGCAGGCGCACCGGCTTGGTAAACAGGCCGAGGTACAATGCAAGAATCGCCCCATCTACGCTTGGCTGTTTGGATCCGGCGTAGTCAAGCAGCCGTCCGCGTTTCAGGCGCTGGGCAAGAAGTCTGGAAGGAAGATTTTTGGGGATCCGCCGGAGCGTAAAGTGATATTTTTTGGCAAACCGCAGCGTGTAGATAGCCATGAGATTGTTCCAGGAAGAAGAAGGTCTGCGGATGGTATCAGCCCAGTCGCCGTGGATATTTGTTTTTACAAATCCGTCATCGCCGATGACTTCTTTTTCATACGCAGAGATAAGAGTCTGAAGGCTCGCACGGTTTTTTTTGATAAACCGCGTGTCCTTGCACCACTGCGCATACTGGTCACACATATACAAAAGCCATGGAAGGCTGTCCGCCCTATGGTACGGAATATCAATGGCACGTCTATTGGAAAAACCCGCCGTGACATATCCTTTGCGGACCGAGGCGTCAATGATGTGCTGTATGATATTGCGCAGCGTCTTGCGGGGAAAAACCCGCCGCAATCCTCCAAACGCCATAGCGGTATCCGCTACCCACATAAGTTTAAAGTGCCCTGTTCCTGCAGAAAGCATGTGAGAATCAATAAGGTTTTGACGCAGGACTTTTGCAGCAAGATCAAGCAGATTTTTATATTGAAGGCGGGGTATGCCAAAGAACCGCACTCTCATCCCGTCCAAAAAAAGTTGGGAAATAGTTTGCAGTGTATCGCGGTGAAATGTGTACGGACCGACGCGAATCATTGAAACAAGTATAGCACGCTGGTATCATATAAATCAGCATGACAAACGGAGAAATCGCCGCACTTCTTCGCAAAGTATCCGCAGCCTACCAGATCCGTAACGAAAACCGGTTTAAAATCATCGCCTATGACCGTGCCGCTGACAGCATCGAGCATCTTACCAAGCCGCTCAGAGACATTCAGGAAGAAGGAAAACTGGAAGAAATTCCCGGCGTGGGACGCGGGATAGCAGATTCTCTGGATGAGCTTTTGCGCACCGGCAGAGTGCGGCATTTTGAAGAAGAGCTGGGCAAAGTGCCCGAAGCGGTCTATCCGCTTCTTCTGGTACCCGGCCTGGGACCCAAAAAGGCGTACCGGCTGGTCCATGAACTCGGCCTTTCCAGCGCAAAGACTGCTGTGTCTGATCTCAAGAAAGCCGTGCAAGGCGGACGGGTGGCATCGCTTGAGGGATTCGGCGAGCGGTCAGAAGAAGTGATCTTAAGCGCAATCGACGCATATGAACGCGGGGCAATAAAAGAAAACCGCATGGTATTGCCTGAGGCAGATGCCATTGCACAGGAAGTTCTTGCGCACCTGCGTAAGCATCCCGCGGTAAAGAAAGCGGATGTGCTGGGAAGTCTTCGCAGGAAGATGGCAACTATCGGGGACGTGGATATCTCTGTCGCTACTGATAAAGGAGAGGCGGTTGTGGAGCATTTTTTGAGCTTTCCTCACGATAAAGTTATTGATAAAGGCCCGAGCGGAGCGACATTTCTTACGGCATCGGGGCATCAGGTGGATATGCGCGTACAAAAGCCGGAAGGATACGGAGCAATGCTGCAGTATTTCACCGGCAGCAAGAATCACAATATCCAGCTGCGCGCTCACGCTCTTACTCACGGCCTCTCGCTTTCGGAGCACGGAATCAAGTCTGTAAAAACAGGCAAGCTCACGCGATACGCAACCGAAGAGGAGTTTTATAAAAAGATCGGCCTTCCCTGGATTCCGCCTGAGCTGCGGGAAGACAAGGGTGAAATTGAAGCCGCTCTCAAAAACCGCCTCCCCGGGCTGGTTGAGCTAAAAGATATGCGCGGTGATCTTCATATGCATGCGGATTTTCCGTTTGACAGCTCTCATGATCTGGGCCGCAGCCCGCTTGCCTCTCATCTGACTCTTGGGGCCGAGCTGGGATACGCCTATATCGGCATAAGTGATCATAACCCCAGTGCCTCAAAGCACACTGCCGGGCAAATTGCGGAGATCATGAAAAAGCGATGGGAGTTTTATAAGAAAGCCCATGCAGCATGGCAGAAAACGCACAAAAAAGCAGTGGAGCTGTTTGTCATGTGTGAAGTGGATATCCTTGCCGACGGCAGGCTTGCCCTCCCGGATGAGGCGTTTGAATGGGTAGATGCCGTTATTGTTTCTGTGCACTCAAGCTTTGCGCAGCCCAAAGCAGAGATGACCTCCCGCGTTGTTGCTGCTCTTACGCATCACCCCAAAGTACGGATTTTTGGTCATCCCACCGGAAGACTTCTGGGCAAACGTGAGGGGATTGACGTTGATTGGGATGTAATATTTGAGGTGTGCAAAAAGCATGATATCGCACTGGAAATTGATGCCTATCCGCAACGGCTGGATCTACCGGATGCTGTCGTATACGAGGCGGTGAAGGCGGGAGTCCGGTTTACGATTGATACGGATGCCCATGAGGCGTCACAAATGCAGCTTATGCAGTATGGGGTTTCGGTTGCCCGCCGGGGTTGGGCAACAAAAGATGACATTCTCAATACCCTTGGGTATAATGATTTTAAGAAGTGGTTAGTCCAATAAAAAGGAGATATCTATGATGAATCAAACTATGTGGATTGTATTGGGAGTTGTAGTGTTTGTCCTCGTATATGTCTGGAGTCTCTACAACAGTCTCGTACGTGAATCTACGGAAATCGATGAGGCATTTGGGCAGATTGACGTGCAGCTGAAACGCCGTGCTGATCTTATTCCCAATCTTGTGACGACCGTCAAAGGATATGCAAAGCACGAAAAGACGGTTTTTGCAGAAGTGACCAAGGCGCGGTCCGCCCTGGTCAAAGCTGAGACGCCTGCCAAGATGGCCCAGGCCAACGACATGCTGACCGGCGCCCTCAAAAGCCTGTTTGCAGTAGCTGAGGCCTATCCGCAGCTGCAGGCAAACCAGAGTTTTGTGCAGCTGCAGAAAGAACTTTCCGACACGGAAGACAAAGTGGCCTACGCACGCCAGTACTACAACACCCAGCTGCTTGAGTACAACCTCAAGACCAAAGTGTTCCCTAATACGCTTCTTGCAGGAGCAATGGGCTTTAAGGAGCGCGAGTTTTTCAAAGCCTCCGACGCCGAACGGGAAGTCACAAAGGTGGCGTTTGAGTAATGTCCATCACATCGCACATCCGGTCTAACATCGCAAAGACGTATCTTCTCATGGGTGTGTTTACCGCACTTGTTATTGTGATTGCTTACGTGCTGGGATATGCCCTCGGATATGGTACGGATTTTATGGTGATAGCCGTGATCATATCGGTCGTTTCCAGCTTTACCAGCTACTGGTGGGGAGACAAGATGGTGCTTGCCATGTCAGGAGCGCGGCCGGCTGACAGAAACCGCGACTTTGACTTGTTTACCGTAACGGAAAATATGGCAATCGCCGCAGGAATTCCCAAACCCAAGCTCTATGTCATTGACGATACCGCTATGAATGCATTTGCGACGGGCCGTGATCCCGAGCACGCAGTCGTGGTGGCTACTACCGGTCTTATCTCGCGCCTGGAGCGGCGTGAACTTGAGGGGGTGATTGCGCACGAGTTGTCGCATATCAAGAATTTTGATACCCGCCTTATGGCGGTGGTCGCTGTGCTGGTAGGCTCGATCGTCTATCTGTCGGACATGTTTATGCGCAGCATGTGGTGGGGCGGACGAAGACGGAACAGTAACCGCGAGGGAGGAGAAGTCATGCTTCTGGTGGGCATTGTCCTTGCTATTCTTACGCCGCTTCTTGCTATGCTTATCCAGCTTGCCGTCTCCCGAAGGCGTGAGTTTCTGGCTGATGCTTCCGCGGCTCACCTTACCCGGTACCCGGAAGGGCTGGTCCGCGCTTTGGCAAAACTTTCCCACGACAAAGAAGTGCTAGAAGCCGCCACAAATGCCACGGCCCATCTGTATATAACCAATCCTTTTAAGGGGAAACAGTTCCATGCATGGTTTTCTAATCTGTTTAATACCCACCCTCCTATTGCCGAGCGTATCAAGCTCTTGCGCGGCATGTAAGCCTTCGTTATAATCCCCCCTGCTGCCCTCATCTATGCCTTTACAGGAAGTTTCTTTCATGGCCAGGCGTTTCTCAGGATATGAGCAGTCTCAGTTGAGAGTTCTCCCCGGCGCACTTACGGCACCTCAGGATTTTGCTGAGTTGGCGAAGCCTTCAGGATTTTCGGCAGGGGTGGTTTTTGAGGCCCACTCTCAGACCGTCTATTTTGCACCTCCGGAGAGGCAGGACAATTTCCTGCGTGCTGTTGAAATGATGCATGGAGCCATACCCAATTTTTGCGAAGGGACAGTGGGAGTTATAGATGTGGAAGGACAGTGGAAAATAAATCTTCTTCTTATGAAAGGCAAGCATCGTGCATCCTCCGAATCGCAAGAAGAGGCGGCAGGGATAATCCTTTCTGCTATCAATCACGACTTCTTAGACAATCCTGTGATCGTCGCCCTCAACAACGGACCGGAGGCTTTTGGCTGGTATCATCCCGGCCTGCGCCGTCTGATCTTAAGTGATCAGATGCCTCTTAGCACTCTTGACAAGTGAGTGCCAGATATTTCATAATATCCTCATGGACATGCAGTATCAGCCTCCTCAGGAGGAAGGAAATCCGCTTGAGAAATATGCGGTCAATTTAACCCAGAAAGCCCGTCAGGGCAAGCTGGACCCTGTCATCGGACGGAACGAGGAAATTCGCCGTGTGATGCAGATTTTGGCCAGGCGCACCAAAAATAACCCCGTATTGCTTGGAGACCCCGGGGTAGGCAAAACCGCAATTGTTGAAGGGCTCTCCCAGCGCATCGTGGCGGGCGACGTGCCCTCCACACTTCGCGAAAAAGAGGTTCTGGCGCTGGATGTTGCCTCATTGGTCGCCGGCAGTGCATTCCGCGGAGAGTTTGAGGACCGGCTGAAAAAAGTTTTGAAGGCGGTTGAGGAAGGTGCCGGCAAATATATCCTGTTTATGGATGAACTTCATACATTGGTCGGAGCCGGTGCAGTCGGCGGATCCATGGATGCGGCTAACATCCTCAAGCCTGCCCTGGCGCGTGGGGAACTTCATGCCATAGGCGCAACAACTGTCCGTGAGTATCGCCAGTACATCGAAAAAGATGCGGCACTTGAGCGCCGTTTTCAGCCGGTGTACCTGGATGAGCCTTCTGTTGAGGACACCATAGCTATTCTTCGGGGTATTAAAGAGAAATACGAGATTCATCACGGAATCAGAATCACAGACGATGCCCTGGTTTCCGCGGCAACCCTGTCGCACCGCTACATTGCGGATCGGTTCCTGCCGGATAAAGCCATTGACCTGGTGGATGAAGCCGCATCAACCTTAAAGATTGACACCGAAAGTATGCCGCTTGAGCTGGATGAGCTGACCCGCAAGCTTACCCAGCTTGAGATTGAACAGACGGCGCTGAAACGCGAGAAGAATGCAAAAGACCGCCTTAAAGCGGTGGAAGAGGAGGTAAAAAGTCTCAAAGAGAAGCAGTCTGCTTTGACGGGCCGCTGGGAAGAAGAGAAAAAGATTATCGGCAGCCTCCAGAAAAAACGTGTCGAGCTTGACAGCTTGCGGGGCGAACTGGAGCGCGCCGAACGGGAAGCGGTGCTGGAAAAGGCTGCGGAGATTAAGTACGGCAAGATTCCCGAAACCGAGAAGGCTATTTCCAGACTTGAGGATGAAATGAAGAAAATCCCGGAAGAAACGCGTCTGCTCCGTGAGGAAGTGACGGCCGAGGATATCGCACGCGTGGTGGCCCGCTGGACCGGCATCCCGGCGACCAAGCTGCTGTCCACCGAGGCGGAGAAGCTGCTTCACCTCGAAGATGAGATGAAGAAGCGTGTAGTCGGCCAGGACGAGGCGGTTGAAAAAATCGCAGCGGCCATACGCCGTAACCGCGCAGGTATTGCAGAAGAAAACAAACCGATAGGCACATTCCTGTTTTTGGGTCCGACGGGTGTGGGTAAGACAGAAACGGCAAAAGCCCTGGCAGAATACTTGTTTAACGATGAGCGTTCGCTTATCCGCGTGGATATGAGTGAATATCAGGAGCCCCATACGGTCGCACGTCTTATCGGTGCGCCCCCGGGCTATGTCGGGTATGAGGAAGGCGGACAGCTCACAGAAGCGGTACGGAGAAAACCCTACAGCGTCGTGCTGTTTGATGAAATAGAAAAAGCCCATCCGCAGATTTTTAACATTTTCCTTCAGATTTTTGATGAAGGACGGTTGACGGACGGACGCGGGCGGGTAGTGAGTTTCAAAAACACTATTCTTATCATGACCTCAAACCTGGGAAGTGAGATTATCCAGGAGTTTGCCGGTAAAAAGGAAGCCGAGATGAACAGGAAAGTCATGGAGCTGGTGCAGCGTGGATTCCGGCCGGAATTCATAAACCGCCTGGATCAGATCGTTATCTATCATTCACTTACACCGAAGATGGTGGAGGCAGTTATCAATGTGCAGCTTAAGCGGGTCGCCGACAGGCTGGGCAAACAGAATATCCACCTGAGCTTTACCGAGCCTCTGAAGAAGCGGATTGTGGATGTGGGATTCGATCCGGTCTATGGAGCCCGTCCGCTCACGCGGGCGATTCAGAATGAAATCTTAGATGAGCTGGCGCTGCAGCTTATTGAAAAGAAGATTCTCCCCGGCGCTGCTGTCAAAGTGGATTTCAAAGACGGAAAAGTCCGGTTTCTTCAGGCAAATTAATCCTCGTGCAGGGCCACAAGACACCCCCTAATAGTTTACTTTAGGAGTTGTTATAGGGTATCCTACTGCTCCGCTATGACAATAAAAGAAGTTATTACCAAATCCGGGAAAACCGTTCAGATCCTGAGAGGCCCTTTGCTAAACTCAGGTGACCTTCGTGATTTGCAGCGCAATGCTCATACGTTTCACGCAGCCGTAGGCAATACGAAAAAAGAACAGGTGGTATATTTTGGCAGAGGAGAAAGGGATGAGTTTGTGGAGGCAATTCAAAAGGATGCCCGGGGTCTGCGGAATATTAAAACGGGCGAGATGAGCGCACAGGGCATGATAGGACTTGTGTGGATGCTTACCATGGAGAATGATGCTTCCACCGACAGAATGAATTTACTGGAGTCGGCGAAGACTATCCTGGGACAGGTCAATCCGCGGCTTCTGCAGGAATTTGTCACGGTTGACATAGAAGCTATGCAGTTTCCCCATAGTTATGACCGGGGAACCGGTACATTGCACGAGGGCGGCCGCGTGTTGATATAATAGAGTCCATGGCGATTGCGGTTGCGAAACTTGCCGAATGGCTTATTAAGACTTTTGGATTAGGAGCAGGCGCAACTTGGCCGGGAGAGATTGCACTCCGGCTGGATCCCAAAATAGTCCGCAAACTTACTCCCCGGCTTCGCAAAGGTACGATTCTGGTAGCAGGAACAAACGGCAAAACCACAACCTCTCTTATGATCACCCGCATCCTTGAGTCGCAAGGTGAACGGGTCATCCACAACAAAAGCGGAGCCAATTTACTAAACGGCATCGCATCGGCCCTTATCTCCCAAAATGACGCGGATTGGGGTGTGTTTGAGGTCGATGAAAATGCGCTTCCTTCCGTGCTTGCTGAACTGGCGCCCACCGCCCTTGTGCTTCTTAATCTTTTTCGCGACCAGCTGGATCGGTACGGAGAAGTGGATGTCATTGTAGAAAAATGGAAAAAGGCTATGCGTACATTGCCCCAAAAAACCACGCTGGTGGTCAATGCCGATGATCCCGGTATCGCATCGCTGGGTACAAAAAACTCACTCTACTTTGGCGTGAATGACACGAAGAAAATGCAGAAGGAATTTGAACATGCGACGGATTCCACATTCTGTCCGGATTGCGGCACGAGGCTCACGTATGACGGCATCTATTATTCTCATATCGGATTGTGGCGATGTACCGGTTGCGGGCGCGCACGGCCGCAGCCGCAGGTGCACACATTCCCCTCCGCACTGCCGGGCCTCTACAATCAATACAACACGCTTGCGGCCGTGGCTGTTGCAAAAGCGCTCGGGTATCCTCCGGATGCGCTGCAATCGTTTACGCCTGCATTCGGCCGCCAGGAAGAGTTTGTGATGGATGGCAGAAAAATAAAACTGTTTCTCTCAAAAAATCCGGCAGGTTTTAACGCATCCCTCCGTACGGTTTTGGAAATGGGAGCAAAGCAGTTTTTGTTTGTGCTAAATGACCGCATCCCCGACGGGCGTGATGTGTCATGGATCTGGGATGTAGACTTTGAAAAACTGCCGTCCACAGCACTTGTGGCTGCAGGCGGAGACCGGGTATGGGATATGGCGATCCGGTTGAAGTACGCAGGGTCACAACCGGTTATATTTGAACATCTTGAGACAGCTCTGGCAAGTACTGCGAAGCAAAGCAAGACAGCTCCACTGTATGTTCTTGCTACGTATTCCGCAATGCTTGAGGTGCGCAAGATCTTAATAGGGAGAAAAATTTTATGAATCTAAAAATCGCATGGCTGTATCCGGATCTTATGAGTACGTACGGGGACAGGGGGAATGTCATCGTATTAACAAAGCGCGCGCAGTGGCGTGACATTGCGGTTACGGTAGTGCCGGTGACACTGGAAACGCCGGTGTCGGATTTGGATTCATGCGATCTTCTTTTTATGGGGGGGGCGCAGGACAGGCAGCAGAAGCTTGCCGGTGAGGATTTTCTCCGCCGCAAGGGACCGGTTGTGAAAAAAATGGTAGAGGCAGGAGTGCCTGCGCTGTTTGTCTGTGCCGCGTATCAATTTGTCGGTCACTATTACCGTCCGCAGACTGGGGCGGATATTCCCGGTGCAGGCATTTTTGATCTGACAACTCAGCATCCGGGCGATCAGGCCGCGCGCCTTATTGGTAACACCGTGGGCGTGATACAACATCCGGCTGAGCTGTCAGGCGAAACAATCGTGGGATTTGAAAATCATGGAGGCCGCACGCGCCTGGGGGCGAGGATGAAACCGTTTGCGAGAATTCAGGCGGGGGGCGGCAACAATGGGGAAGACGGATATGAAGGAGCGGTGTACAAACATGCAATCGGCTCCTACTTCCACGGTCCGCTTCTTACAAAAAATCCTTCGGTTGCCGACTGGCTTATTGCCAGGGCACTGGAACATAAATACAAAAAACCTGTTACTCTTGCGCCTTTGGATGACACGTTTGCCCGAAAAGCACAGGCGCATATTGCAGGAAAGGAGTTCGTATGAGCACGGTGAGTTTTGTATATTTTGATTTGGGTGATGTCGTCGTATCAAGCCGCCAGGCACATGAGGCGATTGCCAAATTATCAACATCATCATTAGAGGAAATTGAGGCATTTCTTGCGGAGACGGAACAGCAGCGGGGCCGCGGGCATGTGGCTACTGATGCGTATATGGCGGATCTGAAAAAGAGGGTGGGCCTTGCTCATGCTGCCAATGATTTTACGGACATGTGGAGCGATTTTATCACTCCCATCCTTCCTACGCATGATCTTATCCGGGAGCTTGCGGCGAAGTATCGCTTAGGCATCCTATCTAACGCAGAGTTGGGAGTGATAGAAAAAGAACTGATCAAAGGGAAGATTCCCAATATCCCCTGGACGGTAATTATAGAATCGGCGGCCGAGGGATATATGAAGCCGGATAAGGAAATTTTTGAACTGGCTCAGCATCGTGCGGGAGTTCCCGCAGAGGAGATTTTCTTCATTGATGACAAAAAGGCAAATACCGATGCGGCGGCAGCATTAGGCTGGCAGACATTTCTTTTTGACAGTAAGAATCTCGAAGCACATATCTCCAAACTTCGAAGCCTCTTATTGGAATAAAAGAAGGTGTGTGGGGAGAAATCAAGAAGTAATTCCGTTATGAAAGATTTTTGTCTATAATGACGGTATGGCGGGAAAAGTATTTACCACTCAGGATGTTGCAGCTATCGCTGCACTTTCCCATATCCCCGTTTCAGATGAGGAAAAGCAATCGCTTGCCAAAGGATTTACCACAACCATGGAAGTGGCGGCTCAGCTGTTTACCGTAGACGTTGCCGGTGTTGAGCCCACCCATCAAGTGACGAATCTGGAAAATGTATTCCGCGAAGACACGGTCGATCAGGCAACCATGCTTACTCAGGATCAGGCTCTGTCAGCTGCCCCCCGTAGCCACAACGGATTTTTTGTGGTGAACCAGATACGCGAGGAAAAATGAGTACCCAAAAAAAACTTAATACTCTCACGCTTGTAGAGGCGATAAAGCTGTTGAAAAGCAAAAGTGTCTCCCATGCGGAGCTGTACCGTGATACGCACGAAGCTATTGCGGATACCAACGGTAGTCTCAATATTTATCTTGCTTTGGATAACGAAGCCGTAGCCAAAGCAGAGAGCCGGCTTGATACACCTCTTGCCGGGGTTCCCATTGCCGTCAAGGATAACTTTCTGACCATGGGATTCCGCACCACCGCATCTTCCCGCGTTCTTGAGGGGTATCTGCCTCAGTATGAAAGTACCGTAACCTCCCGGATGGAAAAAGCGGGAGGGGTCATCGTGGGAAAAACAAATATGGATGCCTGGGCTCACGGATCCAGCACGGAAACCAGCGATTTTGGCGTAACGAGGAATCCCAGAAATCCGGCGCATCTTCCGGGCGGCTCCTCAGGCGGTTCTGCGGCAGCTGTCGCTGCGGATCTATGTATCGCAGCAATCGGATCAGAAACGGCAGGATCAATACGGCAACCCTCCGCCTGGTGCGGAAGTGTAGGGGTCAAGCCCACCTACGGCAGGGCAAGCCGGTATGGTGTGGTGGCGATGGGATCCTCGCTTGATTGCCCCGGACCTATGGGGAAGAGTGTGGAAGATTGCGCACTTCTTCTTAATCACATTGCAGGTCCGGATCCCAAGGACGCGACGACCGCAAACACCGCTCCTCCGGATTTTACAAAAGATCTCGCAAAAGGAATAAAAGGACTGAGGGTGGGCATGTGCTATATAGATCACCCCAAGTTAAAGGGAACCGCTATTGAGGCGGCAGTCAAAAAAACCGCGCAGGTATTTGAGCGGCTGGGAGCGACGGTTGAGCCTGTTTCTTTATCAAGCCAGCTGAAAAAAGGAAAAATTCTTACTCCTGATTACTCCATCGGTTTGTATACCGTAGTGCAACGCAGTGAGGTTTCAAGCAACCTTGCCCGCTATGACGGGCTGCGATACGGGCATGACCGTTCATATTTCGGTGCGGAGGCAAAACGCCGCATCATGCTGGGGACATTCACTCTCACAAAAGGATATGCGGACAGGTACTATACCCATGCGCAAAAAGTCCGCAGTCTTTACATCAAAAATTATACGGATCTTTTTTCCATGTATGATGTTTTAATTTCGCCTACGTCCCCCGGTTATGCACAGCTTTTGGGCGCAACCAAAGACAATCCGATGTTCGGAGAGCTTGAAGATCTTTTGCTGGAGCCGTCTTCCGTGGCTGGGCTGCCGGGCGTCAGCGTCCCGTGCGGCCGCGATGCAAAAACCAATTTGTATTTAGGTCTGACGATTCTGGCCAGTCACTGGCAGGAGGAAGTTATGCTTCGTGCGGCATATGCATATGAGCAGGAAACGGAATGGAACAGCTGGAGGAACAATGGCTAATACCACATACGAACCCGTCGTCGGATTTGAGATCCATGTGGAGCTGAAAACAGCTTCTAAGATGTTTTGCGGATGTAAAAATGATCCGTTTTTTGCGCCTGCCCCCAACACGTATACCTGCCCGGTCTGTCTGGGCCTCCCCGGTGCGCTCCCCGTGCCAAACAAAAAAGCTGTTGAGTGGACGATCATGCTGGGGCTTGCATTGGGCTGCAGGATACCGCTGTTTTCTAAATTTGACCGCAAGCATTATTTTTATCCGGATTTACCCAAAGGCTATCAAATTTCCCAGTATGACCAGCCGCTTGCGGTAGATGGGAAGCTGGGAGACGTGCGCATCAAGCGCGTACACCTTGAAGAAGATACGGCTAAACTTATGCATACCTCTCTTGAAGGAGAGAATGTGTCTCTGGTGGATTTTAACCGTTCGGGCGTGCCGCTTGTGGAGATTGTGACAGAGCCGGATATCAGAAGCGGCGAGCAGGCAAAGGAGTTATTAAAAAAAATTCATCAGATCATTAAATATCTGGGGATCTCAGATGCGGATATGGAAAAAGGATCCATGCGCCTGGAGCCGAATATTTCCGTACGCAAAAGCGGCGCAAAAGATCTTCCTCCTTATAAAGTGGAAGTAAAAAACATTAACTCATTCAATTTTGCAAAACGCGCTATTGAGTTTGAAACAGACCGGCACATTGCAATGCTGGGGTCCGGAGAAATGCCCGCCCAGGAAAATCGGGGATGGAACGAGCAAAAAGGCGTTACGATTGCGCAGCGAAGCAAGGAAGAAGCGGAAGATTACCGTTATTTCCCGGACCCGGATATCCCCCCGATGCGCTGGACGGAAGAATATGTGAAAAAACTTGCCGGACAATTACCTGAACTGCCGGATGCTAAGGTTGAGCGGCTGCAGAAAAGCTATGGCCTGTCTCAACTTCTGGCGTGGCAAATAGCAGATACGCGCCATCGCGCGGATTTTTTTGAAGAAGCGGCAGATGCGGGCAGGAAAACAAACATCGAAGCAAAGACAATAGCCAATCGGATTGTTAATAAGCAGGCAGACCTCGCCACGGTTTCGGCAGATGAATTTATCCAAAGCTTAGTAGCGGAAAAAGAGGTAACGCAGTTGCCGCAGGCGGAGTTTGACGGGATTATCACTTCCGTGCTTTCGGAAAATGAAAAAGCCGTCACAGACTACAAAAACGGCAAAGAACAGTCATTAATGTTTCTTTTAGGCCAGGTACAAAAGAAACTCAAAGGCAAGGCGCCTGTACCTCAGGTTCTTGCCCAGCTAAAAAAAGTGATGAAAGGATAATGGGTATGGGAGAACAATCAGGCCAAGATGATGTAGTGGATAATAAAGCGTACTTGCGGGCACATTACCAAAGAACCCGTAAGAAAATAGCGGAGACTCTTGCGCCTCTGGGGGTGGAGGATACGAAACGGGAGGAGCAGCATGCGGTTTCCCTGCTAACCGCACGGCAGTTTCGCGCAGAATCACGCGCCCGGCGCGATCTTCTTACGGGTCTTCCTAATCGCCGGGAGTTTATGGAACGCATGCAGGCAGGCCTTGATCAGTTGAGACGATCGCGGGCCAAGCAGGTGGTCGTCATGCTTTTGGATCTGGATGGGTTTAAAAATGTTAATGATACGTTGGGACATGAAGCAGGAAACGCGGTTTTAAAAGAGGTTGCTGTTTTTCTTTCTTCCTCCATCCGCTCCTACGACGTTGCCTCCCGTATCGGCGGAGATGAATTTGGAGTACTGCAGTTAAACGGTGAGGAAGAGTTTGCACATCAAGTGTCCCAACGCATACAAAGAGGGCTGCAGGAAAAAAGCGCAAGTGTGCCGGGATTGGGCCTTATTCATCCCAGTATCGGGGTTGCCCGTATTGGTCTGTCGGATGTGGCCATTGATCCGGAAAAACTTCTGGATCGCGCTGACATGGCGATGTACCATGCAAAAATCATACAGAGTGGGGATAAGGTGGCATTTTGGCATCCGGGCATGGTAAAGCCGCAGGGAGCGACGTCCCGATAACTATGGCAGCGAATTTTGTCCATCTTCATACGCACAGCGAATATTCCCTCCTTGACGGTCTGGGAAAACTGGATGACCTTATCGCCCGTGCAAAGTCCTTTGACATGGATGCCCTTGCCATCACCGATCATGGCTCCATGTACGGCAGTTTTAAGTTTTATCTGAAGGCGAAGGCTGCGGGAATCAAGCCGATTATCGGTGTGGAGACCTATGTAGCCCGAAGAAGCAGATTGGACAAGGAAGGAAAAATCGACACGGATCCGTATCATCTCGTGCTTCTTGCGAAAAATGAAAACGGCTACCGCAATCTGATGAAGCTCGTTACCCACGCGCATCTTGAGGGTTACTATTACAAGCCCCGCATAGACTGGGAGCTGTTGCAAAAGCACAAAGACGATCTTATTTGTTTGTCCGCGTGTCTTCAGGGCCAGGTACCATCGCTTCTCAGGGACGGACGCGTAAAAGAGGCGGAGGAAGTCGCTGCGCGCTACGCCGAGCTTTTCGGTCCTGATCACTATTACATTGAACTGCAGCGGCATCCCAATATCGACGTCGTTGAGGAAGTGAATGAAAAACTTGTGGCGCTTGCCCGCAAGCTCGGCCTCCCGCTTGTGGCCACCAATGACATCCATTATGTGGATCCCACTGATGCGGAGGCGCAGGAGATTTTGCTCTGCGTCCAGACGCAGCATACGATGCTTGAGAAAAACCGCCCGATGAGCATGATCGATTCGCCGGATTTTTACATGCGTTCGCCGGATGAAATGAAGGGATTATTTCTTCAGTATCCCGAAGCAGTCGATAATACGGTAAAGATCGCATCCATGTGCGATATCAATCTCTCTGTCGGCAACTGGATTCTTCCGAATTATCCGCTGCCGGATGATGAAAAGCCGGCCGAACATCTGGCAAATCTGGTAGCAGAGCGTGCCCCTCAGAAGTATGAGAAACTAACGCCTGAGATTAAAGAACGCATTGCCTATGAGCTGGATATCATCGGAACAAAAGGATACTCTACCTATTTTCTTATCGTGCAGGATTTCGTCAACTGGGCCAAAAGTAACGGCATAGCAGTCGGTCCGGGCCGCGGCTCTGCCGCAGGTTCAATCGTTTCCTATATTTTGGGGATTACCGGTATTGATCCCTTGTTTTTCAACCTCCCGTTTGAACGGTTTTTAAACCCTTTCCGTCCCAGTCCTCCTGACATTGACCTGGATTTCGCAGACGACCGGCGTGACGAGGTCATTGCGTACGTTACGGAAAAATACGGTTCAGACAAAGTGGCTCAGATTATTACCTTCGGTACTATGGAGGCCCGGGGTGCGGTCCGCGACGGTGGACGTGCGTTGGGCATGCCGTATGCCGCACCCGACCGTATATCAAAAATGATACCGCCGGGATTTCAGGGCGGCGCTATGACGATAGAGCGGGCGCTTGAGCAGTCGCCGGAGCTTAATCTGGCCTACCGCACGGAGCCTGAAACCAAGCGGCTATTGGATGTAGCAAAAAAACTGGAGGGCGTCGCCCGTCATGCTTCCGTCCACGCAGCAGGGGTGGTTATCGCGGACAAACCGCTCGTGGAGTATACGCCGCTTCAAAAAGAGTCAAAAGGAGAGCGGATTATTACCCAGTACGATATGTATACGGTGGGAGAGGACGGCGTGGGCCTTCTGAAGATGGACTTTTTGGGACTGCGGAATCTTACGATCATGTCCAAGGCCATATCGTTTATTGAAGCGGTCCGCAAGGAAACGATAGATATCCACACGATTCCCCTTGATAATAAAAAAACCTATGAAATGCTCGCGCTGGGCGAAACCACAGGCGTCTTCCAGCTTGAGTCTTCGGGTATGCGCCGGCACATTAAAGAACTGCGGCCCACCACTATTTTTGATCTTATGGCAATGGTCGCGCTGTTCCGGCCCGGGCCCATGCAGGTTATTCCTGAGTTTGTCCGAAGGAAACACGACCCTAAGCAGATTACCTATCCGGATCCGAGGCTGAAAGATGTGCTTGCCCAATCCTACGGCATCATCGCCTATCAGGATGACGTGCTTTTAACCGCGATTACTCTTGCCGGATATTCCTGGGGCGATGCGGATAAACTGCGGAAAGCCGTGGGCAAAAAAATCCCCTCGGAGATGAAAAAACAGAAAGAGAAATTTGTTGACGGCTGTGTCAAAAACGGTCTTTCCAAGACGAAAGCAGAAGAAATATTCCATCTTATAGAGCCGTTTGCAGGGTACGGATTTAACAAGGCGCATGCTGCCTGTTATGCCATGATTGCGTATCAGACGGCGTACCTTAAGGCAAACTACCAGGTTGAGTACATGACTGCGGTACTATCCGCTGAGTCGCGTGCAAATACCGGGCCGACACGGGATGAAAAAATAAGCAGCATAGTGGCTGAGTGTAAGCGCATGGGAATTACGCTCCTGCCGCCGGATATCAACACCTCAGGTGTTGAATTTACCATTGAGGACGGGTCAATCCGTTTCGGACTTTCCGCCATCAAAAATGTAGGAACGGCTGCTATCGAGAGCATATTGGCAGCGCGAAATTCGGGAGGCCCTTTCGTCAGCATGCCTGATATTTTAAGCCGCGTAGACCTTTCCAAAGTAAACAAAAAAACCTTTGAAAGCCTTATTAAAGCCGGAGCCATGGATGCGTTTGGTACGAGAGCGGCGCTTTTAGGAGCGCTGCCGCAGCTTGCAGAAGAATCGCACCGTCAGAAAAAAGCTGTCGCTCAGGGACAGGTGGGCCTATTTGAAGGTGATGACACGCCCGCTGTCGCCGCCGGTTTTATGCGGATTGCCGCAGTGGATGAGCTTCCGGCTGCCCAGCTGTTGGGCTTTGAAAAGGAGCTGCTTGGATTTTATCTCACCGCTCATCCCCTGGAGCCTATCCTGACGAAGCTGAGCCAGTCCGGAGTGAGCGCAATAAACGAGGTAACGGCGCCCATGGTGGGGCAGCGCGTTACGGTGGCTGGACTCGTCGCCTCCGTGAAGAAGATCGTTACGAAGGCGGGGAATCACGAAATGGCTTTTGTGCGGCTGGAAGACTTAAGCGGAAGCATCGAGGTTGTTATTTTCCCCAAGATATATGCCCGGACGCTCCATCTGTGGCAGAGGGATTCGGTGGTGCGTATTTCCGCCAAAATTGATGAAAAGGATGACCGTTTGGTTCTGCTTGCGGATGAAGTGGCACAGGTTGACCGTTGACGTATTTGGATATTCTCGTATACAATGAAGACGAAAATAAAGCAATTGGAAGCTGAAGAAGAGTACGAATTGACCCTGGATGATTCGAGCGCCGGAGTACTGCCCAAGAAAAAGGCCCGTCGCGTTCTTCCGGATTCGGGAAGTTGGTATGTCCTGGGGATGATGGGCGAGGTAGGGTTTACGATTGCAATTCCAATTGCCGGAGGGGCGCTTTTAGGAGCATATCTTGATCGTATCTGGTCATCGTATCCTAGGGCTACCCTCTCCTTTCTTTTTGTAGGATTGATTGTGTCTCTGATCGGGTTTGTTCGGACGATCCGGGATATAGTGAAAAAAGGAAATAAACAAAAAATTTAGGAAGCATATCATGCCACATATTTCACTTGCGGCTGAGAAGTTATTTACCTGGGGCGGAATGCCCATCACAAACGCACTTCTGACAACCTGGATTGTCATGATTTTGCTTACCGTTCTTTCCTTCGCTGCGACCCGGCGTATTTCAAAAATTCCTTCCAACCCCCAGCTAATCGCAGAAATGCTTATCGGCGGACTGTATGACTTCTTCGGCTCTGTGACCGGAAAACATATCAAACAGTTCTTCCCTCTTCTTGCTTCTATTTTCCTTTTCGTTATTGTTGCAAACTGGGTGGGGCTGCTTCCCGGCGTGGGTACCATCGGATTTTTCCATGAATCCGGCCATGAGGCAGAGGCAGTGCATGAAGAAGATGCGGGGATCCCGGGCACAGACGTGCATGAGGAAGTCGTACTGGTAAACACCGATGAGCATGCAGAAGAGGTAAGCGAGCCCACCCATGCAGAAGAGATTGCCATTGCAGAACCGACTCATGAGGAAGAAGAAGCTCATGCCCCGGCATTCACACCGCTTTTAAGAGGTGCAACGGCAGATCTTAACACCACCATGGCGCTTGCTATTATTGCGGTGTTGGGTATTCAGTATTTCGGATTCCGCACGCTTGGAGTCGGGTACGGATCCAAGTTTTTTAATCTCAAAGGTCCGATTGATTTCTTCCTGGGTATTTTGGAACTGGTGTCAGAAATCTCCCGCATTATCTCATTCGCCTTCAGGTTGTTCGGAAACATTTTTGCGGGTGAAGTGCTGCTGGCGGTTATTGCATTTTTGATGCCTTTTCTATTACCATTACCTTTTCTGATGCTTGAATTGTTTGTCGGATTTATTCAAGCCCTTGTCTTTTCGATGTTAACTGCGGTATTTTTGAATGTGGCCGTTTCACACGGCGAAGGAGAACATCATTAAAGGAGGTGAGATTCTTTTTATGGACGAATCAACAATGAGATTGATTATGACAGGTGCGACCGTTACCCTAGGTGGAGCAGTTCCGGCTATGGCTATCGGTTTGATCACCGCAAAGGCACTGGAAGCCATCGGTCGAAACCCGGAAGCAGCAGGCGAGGTTCGAACGAGCATGATTCTGGGAGTCGCGTTTGCAGAGGCTATCGCTATTTACGGATTGGTAGCAGGCTTGATTATTAAATTCGTGTAACTATGGAACAACTAGGCATTGAACCGAAGTTGCTCATCGCGCAGGTGATCAACTTCCTAATTATTGTTGTAATTTTAAGCAAGCTGCTTTACCAGCCGATCTTAAGCGTGCTTGAAAAGAGGCGTCGTGAAATTGCGGAGGGCCTTGAGCTCACCGAAAAAATGCGTGCCGAGGATGAGAAGTTCGCGCTTAAGCGGGAGAAGGCGATGGGTGTGGCTCGTGAAGAAGGTCAGAAGATGATTGACGAGGCCAAAGCTCGGGCCCGCGAAGAGGAGAAAGAAATTCTCGCGCAGGCGCATGTCCAGGCTGAAGAAATCATCTCCCGCGGCCGGGCGGAAGTCGAAAGACTCAAGGCTGCCATGGAGAAAGACCTGCGTTCCCAGGCAGTGAACCTGGCAGTGGCCATGAGCAAAAGGTTACTGGCTTCGGTGTTGAGTGCAAAGGATCAGCACAAGCTGATTTCCGCACATATTAAAAAGCTCGAAGCTGTGGAGGAAGTCTAAAGGTGGTTATGAAAAACGTGCTTGGTAAAGATGCGAAAAGTTTTGTGGCAGGAGTTGTCAGCCACCTTAAAAAAGACAAAAAAGGGGCTGCGGTCTCAGGCAAAATCGGAGCGCTTCTGGACAGCGTGACCAAACGCGCACAGCGTGAAGGAATTGCTGTCGTTGAAAGCGCCGTTGCGCTGACCGCAGCAGAACAGCAGGCGATCACCCGCGCTCTGGAAAAAGTCCTGGGAAGGACAATAACCTTAAAATGCGTGGTAGTTCCTTCCCTGCTGGGCGGTATGCGTATAACCGTTGCAGATTGGGTCGTGGACACCAGCCTGCAGCACCAATTGGAAAGCATTGCACAACAGGTACTATGAAAAACGATATCTCACAATCTATTGCAGACGAACTGGTTAAAAAAATCGAGCGCTTTGAGCCGTCTATTGAGGCCAGGCGGGTAGGTAAGATCATCTCCATCTCAGACGGCGTTGTAAAAGTAAGCGGTCTTCCCGGCGTTGCTCTTATGGAGCGGCTGGTATTTGCGGGAGGAATCGCCGGCGTTGCCCTGAATCTGGAAGAAGATGCCNNGTTGTCCATTCCCGTTTCCGAAGGCTTTTTAGGAAGAGTCATAAATCCGTTGGGTGAACTTCTGGACGGCAAAGGACCTGTTGTAGCAAAGAAATACTATCCCATCGAAAAAATTGCTCCGGGAGTTGTGGAACGGCAATCCGTATCCGTGCCTCTGCAGACCGGAGTAAAAGCCATTGATACGATGGTTCCGATCGGACGGGGACAGCGTGAGCTTATTATCGGAGACCGTAACACCGGAAAAACCGCTATCGTCGTTGATACGATTATCAATCAGAAAAAAGAGGGGGTCGTCTGTATCTATGTTGCGATCGGCCAAAAAACTTCCCGCATCGCCCAGGTTATCGCTGATCTTGAGAAACATGACGGTATTTCACACACCGTAGTTATCTCAGCGGCGGCAAGCGATTCCGCTGCCCTTCAGTATCTTGCACCGTACGCAGGATGCGCACTGGGTGAATACTTTATGGATCAGGGTAAGGATGCGCTGGTCGTGTACGATGATCTTTCTAAGCACGCCTGGGCATACCGGCAGCTTTCGCTGGTTCTCCGACGACCTTCCGGCCGCGAGGCATATCCGGGAGACGTTTTTTATCTTCATAGCCGGCTTTTGGAGCGGGCCTGCCGTTTATCCAAGCAGTACGGAGGCGGATCATTAACCGCACTGCCGATTATTGAAACGCAGGCC
>JRYC01004538.1_pt1 | contig 25105 bp, 29 predicted proteins | sample 235301 | NCBI WGS metagenome assembly JRYC01 (sample SAMN03074211, study PRJNA261470) | activated sludge metagenome | biome: Common Effluent Treatment Plant; feature: Wastewater; material: Activated sludge; isolation source: activated biomass of a common effluent treatment plant treating...
AGATTCAATGGTGGCCAGTCGTCAAGGATTGCTTGACAACTGACCAAAATGACGTGGCGGTGAAGGCGTTGCGAGAGTTGAGTTTTGATCTTTATTTGGGTGGATTCGGCAATCGCATATTAGAAGTTATCGACGCGAAAATACGCAAGATTAGGGGTGCGGGATGACTCGACGAGGACAGCCAATGAACAAACCAAAGAAAGATGCGGCGAACCAAAAGGCCATCGAGCTTGCTGGCCAGTTCCAAGTCATCGTCTTCCGTGCGATGGGCAACCAAGCCGTGACCATGCCCGAACTGTCGCGAAGAACTAAAATACCGCTTCGTCGGCTGGCGAAGCTTCTCGTCACCGACAGCATAAAGACGACGACGGACGATGTGACGAACATTGGATTTTCGCTCGGTATCCACTTTGGTTTTAGAAAAGACCACGACGGCGGCATCTTCATCACAGTGCAATGATGACTTACAAAACAGCTTAAGAGAAAGGAAATCGAATGAAGAAATGGATTTTGTTACTGCTAATGGCGTGCCCGTGTGTGGCACAAGAACGACTCTCGATGATCTATGACATCGGCGACAAGAACCCGCCCACGTCGCCGCTATCCAACGCGCACGCATTCAAGACGGTGCCCGGCGCGAACTACTTCGCGATCCTTGCGTCATCGAAATCGTACTTCGCCGGTGGGCACTGGATGCACTCGAACATGATGGACCTTGGAAACGGTCCCCAATCAACCGGCGGCTGGCTGGGCTTCATTTACAACGGCGAAGTATACTATCCAACCAGTTTACCCCTTAAACCAGCAATGGGCGTCAAGGGCTACATGCCGATCGGCGGTGACGCTGCCCGTGGATGTGCTGAGTGGATGTGGGACTGGGACGGGGTGATTAGCGGGCAGTGTAATACCGGCAAAACCTACCGCGAAAAGAATCTGTACTTTGCCAACTCGATCAACACGGGATCGGAAGCGGTCAAGCGGTTCATCCTTGACGTGCGCGGAACCGGGTTTCACACCATTCCGCAAACGACGTTTCGCGGACAGGATTTTTGCCCAACGGCGATCGGCAAATACCGCAACACGTTCGACGTGAAGCATCCCGGCGTTTCAAATAAGTGCAAGCACCAAGTTGGCGTTGATGACGACGGCATCCAGACGATCATGGCCGGGGTTTACGACATCGAAGACCCATCCAAGACGCCGCTACTCATCAATTTCATCGACGGCCTGCTTTTGCCGAATGCGTACCTTGTTGACTGGAACGAGGCACAGGCACAGATTCCGGCAATTAAAGCCGCCGCCGGACAGGGCCGCGTCTTTCCGTTGGTTCTGGTGACGATGGGCGGATCACTTAACGGCCAGCCATCGTTTACCCCAACATCGTTTGCGCAATGGCTTGGGACGGTTGATTTCTCAGAGGTCTATATTCAGTGCAATTCGCCGGTTAGCGGGCAGAACGATTGCGTGCAGATTTCGAATGCGCTGTCGTCGTTGTTGTCACCGAATAACTAGATGGCATCTTCCACCTCACGGGCCTCGCGTCGTTCGCGCGGCGCGGGGCCGAGAGGGGCGATAGCTCAATTGGATAGAGCATCCGATTTCTAATCGGACGGTTCCGAGTTCGAGTCTCGGTCGCCTCAGTGATTTTTTGGGAGCGAACATGGACATCAATATCAAGCGGTGGAGAGAAAAAGACGGTCGCCTTATACACGATGGCGATTGTTATTTCTGGGACAGAAACATTTGTTCGTGTGGCCTCATACATCACCTAATGCACCTATCTGGAGATGCTGGCGATAGACTTGGCGAGTGGTTTACTGACGAGTGGGCTAGGCACGAATCGCAACTAGATAAATCGCTGAATCTCGACCCATATGTTCCACCAACAAAAGAAGAGTTAGCAGAAAGAATGAAGGTTGTTGACGAGCTGTTCGGTTCAACGCGAGAGCCGTGATTCCAAGACGGCTTTTAATGGCGGGGTGCGTGAATCCCCGCCAACTTAATAGCGGGGCCGGGATTTGAGATATGAAATCAAAAAGACAGCTGGTAACGACAATGCTTGAGCGGGCCGTCGAGGATGCGATCAAATCGGTTGCTTTCGATAGTCCCGACCATCGTAACGCCCTTGCGCAAGTAACCATGCGACTTAAACACCAAGTGGTCAGTCGCATTGTCTGGGACGATTACCGCTGGCTCGAATTGCAAGACATCATGGCGTGGCGAAAACGCGCCATTAAGGATTGACCATGAAATACGACCGCGAATCGTGGCGATGGCTGATTGGCGAGTTCATGCGGCACGCGACCGCTATCGTCTGCGAACAAACTCTCGCGCCAGGTGAACTACTAAACACCAAGATGCGAAAGCAGGCCGTACTTCCGCACAGGAGAAATCTCGTTCGCATCATGCGAAACGAGTACATGCAATCGCGATCACAACCGATTACGTTTCACATGTTCGACGCAGATAAAGTCCTCGACCAGCATGCACATTTTCAAAAGCTGTCTACCGCGGCCACTGCCCGGCTGTTCGGCGGAGACCACTCGATGATTGTGAGGATGGAGAAGAGGGAGGACGCCCAACATGATCAAATCACCCGTTAAATGGCATGGCGGAAAATCCTACCTCGCGGAATGGATCATTTCGTTCTTTCCCAAGCACGAAATCTACGTCGAACCGTTCGGCGGCGGCGCTTCCGTGCTGTTCGCGAAAGAGCCCGTTGGTGTCGAGGTCTACAATGATCTTGATTTTCGTATCACGCGACTGTTTCGAATGCTGCGATTGCGAGGCAAAGAGTTCATCGGGCAAGTTGATTTGATTCCATATTCAGAGGCCGAGTTCGATTTGGCGATCGCGTACAAATCTGGTGCCGATCCAGATGATATGGAAGCTGCGGTTTGCGACTTTGTTCGGTGGCGGCAATCGTTCGGCGGACATGGTAAGTCGTTCGGGCTTGGTACGCGTCGCGCACGTGGCGGCATGATGGGTGACGTCAATGCCTGGCTGAACGCGATCGAGCGATTGCCCGAGATCGTTGAACGAATCCAGCGAGTCGAAATCCTCTGTCGCAACGCGAACAACGTCATTGAGAAGTTCGATGATCCAAACACGCTTTTCTATTGTGATCCACCCTACCTGCACGAGACCCGCGAGGCGCACAGCCGCGACATCTATGCGCACGAAATGTCGCACCTCGACCACATGAAGTTGTTGTGCATTCTGAAGGCGTGCAGAGCGAAAGTAATCCTGAGCGGATATCGGTCAGGGTTGTACGACGAAGAATTGAAAAGCTGGCGACTCGAAACGAAGGACATGCCTAACAACTCGGCGGGCGGCAGATCAAAGGGGCGTGAAACCGAATGCCTTTGGATGAACTTCTAACACGATGAACGTCCAGCTTCTTACCGTCTCCGAAGTCGCCAGCTTGCAAACCAACAGTCCTATTTGAGAAATGGCCTTAAAACACGTTGACAACTAAGTAACTGCGCCATCACAATGCGTGCAAGGAAGGTCGGTTTCTTGCACGAATAACCTCGCCGCGATGGCGCAATTTCTGGGTCAGAAGGAATGCAGGGATGGAACAACCAAACGATGGTATCTGGCACTGGATATCAAGCGGAATTCTGGCCGCCGCGCTCGCCGCTTACGGGTTCATTTTCAAAACGATGAACGCACGAATTGCCCGCTGCGAAAACATGGCGATCGACCTTGCGGGCCTAAAGGCAACCGTCAGCGCGGTGCACGAGATCGTCAAGACTCGCGAAGGGCAAGCCCACGAAGGATACCAGCGCCTGTCGCGTCTTGAGGCGCTTGTCGAAGAAAACACGAAGCTAACGAAAGAAGTTCGCGACGAAATGCGCGACCTGAGAAAGAACCAATAACCCTCTTTGAAAGGACTCACATGAACAACCTGAAATGGATTTTGCCCGCACTGGTTTTGGTCGGATTCAACGGATGTATTGGTGGCTGCGCATCGCTTATCAAGAACCCGATTCAGGATGCAACCAGCCAGATCATCACCGAAGTCGTCAAGCCTGTTGTCACCAAGGCTGTCGAAGAAGTCGCCACGCAAACTGCGCAGCTGCAAGGCGGCGTGCAAGGGATCAACCCGGGCATCAAGGTGAGCGGTCACGTCACGTATGGTCCGGCAGTCGTCTACGACTTCACCGTGGCAGCCGAAGGCGTTGCCGGACAATTGCAGGGTTCGGCGCAGGGCGCGGCCAAGACGGATCCACAGTAGTCACCCATTCGGCCTGACGAGCCGATTCTCACGACGGCGCGGGGCAGATAACTCCCCTGCCTCGCGCCGGACCCCAACTTATGACCAGACCAAAATACTCAACAGGCTGGCGAGTCGAGGCCCGACACTTCGACGGCAAAGAAGAAAAGACGATTCGTGGAATCATTACAGGTTTGCGATGGTCTGCGGTTGCCGAAGGATTTCGTTATTGGGTGCAGAACAACGCCGACGAAAAGTATCTTGATGAATCTGAAATCGTGAAACGGTTGAATTGAAATGGTTGCAAGCCGCTCGCCACTTCCTCTCTCTCCGGCCCGAATGGTGGGCAGCTTGCTCCCTATCACTTTTCTATCAATCTCTCTCATTTTGATAGTTGGCGGCTGCATGGCCAACGCCAAGCGACAAGGAACAATCACCGCCGTCGAAGCACCGAAGGTTGTTGGCGACGGTAACACCACAACTCAAAAGACCATGTTCGGCCTGATCAATTTTGATTTTGCAAAAGACCTTGGGCTTGACTTCGCGAAGTACGCGTTACTCGAACATCCGGCGCGGCGAGCGATTTACGGTTTCGCTTCCGTGACCGGCATTCCCGCACTTGCCTGGCTGTGGAAAAGGAAGAAAAGAAAGCCTCTTAGTGGGCTACAGATACCGCTCGCAAAACCTTAGCGGGTCGCAGCTCCACCAAATTGCCGTCATCGTCGACTATCGATTGAATGTGTCGATGCTTGGGCTTCATTTCGCCGCCCTCGTCGATTTCAACCCATGACGAACGCTCGCGAGCCTGCTGTTGTCCGATACAGATCTTTGTTCCGGCGGGAAGCATGATGCGTAAACGGCGCGAATCGCTCCGACGAGATTCTTCAACTCGATGAATCTCGATCGGACCATGCGCCGTGTCGATGATGATTGGTTCTGGCCGTAAAGTGATAACGCGCTCTGTCACACTGATTCTCGCAGGCGCTGAGTTGGACGCCACAACATGGCGATCGCGTCAGCCACGCCAGCGGCACCGAGGCCGGTAATTCTCGCCATGAGCTTTGTGAATCCCTTCGTTGGAATCAAGACATGACCGCCAACAGGTGCGGTTGTAGCATTTGCCTGGACTGTTGCACCAATGATGTTTGGAGCGGTCAGACCATACGTATCAACTGCAAACCACGTGGCACCCACCGGCAATCGCGGCTCATCGCGAGAAGGCAACAGATCGCCCGTAAATGTTTGAGCGCCAAGAATGCATCCAGTCGACGACGATGCGAGAATCAGTTCGCCCGGTCCGTTTTCCATCCAACCGTAGATGTTCATTCCAAAGGTGTCGTTGTCGGCGCCGACACCCCACGCCTGCAGCATGATTTCCTCGTACCCTTTGACGTCGATCATGCCAAGTCCAAGAGGAAGCTTGTTTGATTCTTCCAAGCTTGTCGGCAGTGTATCGGCGGCCGTAGCCTTGTAGTGCCAGAGCTTCCAACGGTTGTTTTCTCGCATGGTAATTCTCCTATCCTGCACTGAGCATTCCGGCGATCGGATTCGGCTCAGCAATTAGGTCTTGATCAATGTCGTAGATTACACCTTGGTTCATCGTCTGGAAGCCCGCAGGCAATGTTTGCAACATCCGTTGCGTGCGCGTCATTCGCTGGCCAGCCTCGAAACGGTCAAGGTCTCGTTCAGACACGGCGAGCTGAGGCATGTCGGGAAAAAGCTTGCTGTACTCGGCCCGAAGTACGTCCATCGTCCCAAAATCGAACTTCGAAGCCGCCAGCTTCATCTTGCGACCGTAATCACGAATAACGGCGCGATTGGCGTACAGCCGTTCCATGAGTTGTCGCTCGCGCTTCATCTTGTCGAGAGGCACACCCAGCATTTGCAGCACCAGATCTGTCGTATCGCCCTTGAGCAGCAACCGTTCGTTTTCGTCGACCATGCCGCCGGAATCAGGTTGCCACTGATTGACTGCGCGAAACAGGCGATTCAAGCCCACGCCGCCCGGAAACAGCGTGCGCGGTATCGGTAGGGTGACACCTCCAGGAAGCTGCAACGGCTGGAGCTTGCGAATGTCGCGGGTCGAGAATGCGCTGATTGTTCCAAGGATCGCGGACGGCAACGGCGGAAGCGGCAACGGAGCAAACGGCTGGTCATCGGGAACCGGCGACGACAGGGCCGACAACCCCACCGCACCCGATACATCGACACCCAGCACGTCGCGCAAGCCGTTGTTAGCAATCTTTCCAAATAGGACAGCTCGTGCAACCGTTCCGAGGTTGCGACCGTTCAGCGTCAGCAGTTTTTCCAGCGTCGACATTTCGTTGAGCTGGGCCTGTGTCATCGCCCCGCGAACCGTCGAATTAAGAAAGAAATTACCAAGGCGAATCGGGAACGACGTGAATTGTCGAAGCGCCGCCGGCATTACGGATTGCAGCCAGGTCTTAGAGCCCGGGCCCGGGGTGAATTGCGCCCCACTAGTAACGGACGCCGCTTCGAAGTCCACCAGTTGTTCCAGTTCCAAGCTATTAAGCGATCGGCCCTGGATCGTCGGCAACGGGTATTCACCGGCGCGAATCGCATGGCGGACAGCGTTTTTGGCTCCGTAATAAGTCACGGCACGGTTGGCGATTTCCGTTCCGGTGAACGGCGCCATGAGCAGCTTGAAGAATGAATCCTTGTCGATGAACTTGCCATCGGGCGAAATGCGTTTCTGTAGAGCTTCTTCGCTGATATCGAACAGCCGTGGATCTACGTCCAGCCGATGCTTGACCAGCTCGGGGAAGTGCTTTTGAAAGGCTTGTTCGGCGGTTTCGATGGCACGGCGTGCACCCTTGAAGTTCGCCGGAATCGATCGACTGGTCGCCGCGATCTCAGAAAAGAATCCCTGAACGCGGCTGCCAAACTCCTTATATCCGGCGATTGTCGATCCAATTCCAATGGCCGGTGCGGTCGTAATGATCGGCTGCAGAAGGTTTCGAATGGCACTGATCGGATTCAAGCCCAACGTCGACACGTAGAAATAGTTGGCGATCCCATCGGCACGGCGGCGGAAGTCGCGCTGTCGCATGACAGCGCCAACGGCGTCGGTCATTTCTGACTGTTCGCGCTTGCTAATCGACCCTTTGAGCTTGTCGATTGCACCGAACACTCGCGAGTACATGGACCCGAAAAGAATCTCGTCTTCGGCCATGCTCCCCTTGACGCTTCGAACCAGCGTGTTGAGCGCTGTCAGCATCGGAGCGTTTCCGGTACCAGGAATGACCTGGCGAACGATTCTGTTGGTGCCTTTGACCTGTCTTTCAGACACCTTTACGCCGGTCGCATCGAGACCTTCGTTGATGATCTGAGCCATGATGGGCGAGTCGGACGGGTAGCGACGTCCGAACTCGCCCTCAGTGGAAGCAAGCACCCTTTCGATCGGCGTCAGCGGCGCATTGAGCGAATAGCTCTTGGCGACGCTGGCCACGTACTTTTGAAGCACGAGGTTCAAATCGGTGTAGAAAAGCTGTTGGCCAGCGGCTTCGTGGAGTTTCAGGTCATACCGCAGTCGCTTGAACAGGTGCGGGTTGTACACTTCAGCGCCGACGTTCGTTATCCATCGCTGAAACCGTCCAAACTCCGACACGAGTGCATTAGGACTCGCAGGATCACTGCGCCATACGTCCCCTACTGATTCACCTTTGAGGCGCAAGGCGTGCGCTAGCGTGCGATTGCGATTGCCTCCGAGCCGTTCTAATGCCTGGATGCCGGACAGCTCGAACACGGATTCATTGCCCATCAGGGGAATGTGCGGCAAGTAGTTGCGCAGGTACTTCGGAGCTTTCGAAGGCAGCCAGTCTTCCGCTTCGGCGTAGGTACCTTCGTCGGTTCCGCCATGGATGCGCTTGGTTTTGTGGAGGTAGGTCCACATTTCATCCATGTTGGAACGAATCGTTTCGGCTACTTGGCGAAGTTCGGGCGTCGCACCGGTCGGCGCCGCGCCTTCGAGAATCAGACTCACGATCGGCATTTCCTGTTTCCAGTTTGGCCGATTCATAATCTCAAGCATCGGTGCGGCTTTTTGGATGACGGTCGCCTGTCGATGCTGAGCGAGCGCCGTCAGCTTTGAAATGTTGGTCCCACGAAAGAAGTCCTCGACGGGCCGACCAACCAGCGATGCGCCGGAAAACTCATTGGCCGTCCCGATGAACCGTTGCGGAACCTTGCCCGTTAAGAATGCGTGCGTAGGGAACTTGCGCGACATGAATGCGGACAGCCACACGAGCGGATCAACCGCCGTGTTGATAGCCGCCGCGAGGAAGCCGCCCTTGAAGCCGAGCTTCTCCGCAACCGTGCGACTTTCGTCGATCGTCACTGCATCGGGCTGCGTCAAGATCTTGGCAAGTAGATCAACGTCGCGCGTGGCGAGCGCGTTCATGGCGAGTTCGTATTGCTGTGATAGGTCCAGTGCCAATTAGACAAGTCCCGTCGTCGGCGTCGGCCCAGACAGTGACGCCATTCCTTGCAATCCCTTGAGCAACGTCAACAATCGTCCGGCGTCCATCAGAGTACGCGACGTGTTTACGCCACCTTCTGCCGGTGACGCACCACCTTGTAGCTGTTGCATCAATGCCATTTGCACTTGCGGATCGATCGGAGCTTTCTTTGCTTCGCCGCCACCGAAGATCGTCTTGCCCAACAGTGCCAACAGTCCGGCACCGATTGCTGATCGGCCAAGTGTCGCACCCATGCGAGCGCGAGGAATCGCAGACTCGGCAGCGCTTTGCACCATTGATCGCGCCGAACGTGCTTGCCCGATCGTATTGACGCCACCCGCCGATTCGACGGCCATCTTGACGCGTGGAAGATCGCCGACGTTTCGCTCGCCACCGAACGTGGTCGAAGGAGCCGAGGCCATCAGCATCGGTTGCAATGATCGGCTGAGTGCCGCGCGAATGCGCGCCGGACGATCGCTGCGATCAGGACCGGCAACCCTTACCGCCCTGTCTGCCGCCTTCTGCTCTTTCATGGCGCGAATCATGCCGGTTGCCGCGCCACGTTGTTCGATGATTGATCCCTCATCGAGTGCGGCGTTCGCCTTCATTGAAATCAGTGTTGCGGCTTCGGGCTGCAATTTCTTGGCAGAGGCCGTCACCTGGCTGAGTCCATCGAAGAATTGATTCTGATTGATAAACCCACGTCGAAGCTGGGATTTCAAATCTTCGATGCGCTTCTCGGCGAACCCGATCACGCGCTCGTTCAGGTCCGCCATCTTGACGGCTACCGGATCAGACTTGGGCTTGGTTTCTTTTTTCGCTTTGACTGCCTTAGGCATAGAGCATCCTCACATTCGGCATGGATTCGAGTAGTCGAGTTACTTCGTCTTCGTCACCTAGCTGTTCATCACCACCCGCAGATTGCACGGCACGGATCAGATTTTGAATCTCCCGATCGTCTGTCGATCGCGTCGGACCAGCCAACGAATCGACACCGTGCGGCTCGGCTGGCGCGAGCAGGTTTTCGATTGCAAAGTCGGCACCGATAAACGCGGGACCGGCGATCAGTGCGTGCTTAGCAGCGTCCCCCAAATACGGCAAAGCCTTTGAAGCAATCTTATTCGTTCCAAGCTTCGCGGCCTGTTCCGCCAACTGCTTGCCCGCTCCGGTTGCAATAGCTCGCGATCCGAGCTTTCCAGCCAGCTTGAGCGCTCCACGCGAGGCTATTTCACCTCCAAGCAGTTTGAGCAAGAACAACAGGGCCGCGGGCATCAGGCTATCAATCCTTCACGCATCAGCGCGTTACGCGACATGTAGTTCGCCGCCTCGATGATTTCCGGCAAGTTGTACAGTGACGTTTGCGGCTGTCCGAAGCTTACCGGCGTATGAACCTGTTCGTTGTTCGAATCCGGTGTTTGCTGAGGACCAACAAAATCGGGCTGCACGCCAAACAACTCCGGCTGCGCATTGATAATGTCGTTCAGATTGAAGACCTTGTTGCTCACGTCTTCTGCCTGACCGATGTACGGTGACGCGGCCTCTCGCGCAGCCCGTTCGGGCGCACGTGCAGCACGAACGGCGGCAGCACCAACGCCCTGAGTGGTCGCAATCCGTTTAAACTTGTCTTCGAACGTCTGGAACGATTCTTGTTTCGGCGATTTCGTTCCGAAAATCTTCGACGCAAAAAACGATAGCGGCTGACCTCCAAGCGTATAGCCGGATTCTGATTTCGCCGCACGAATCAAAGGGATCATGCTACGCGCCGCGTCAACCGCCGCCTTTTGCTTCAGGGGATTTCCGGTGACGGTTGCATCGGCTTCAAGCTGAGTCACCAAATTGGCGAGCTTGCTTACCGGCGCGGCTTGACCAATGCCCTGAACGCCAAACGAACCGCCCTGTGCATCGAGCAGTTCTTGAATTGCGCCTTCGATGTCAGTCTGCGTGCCGTAGATGTTTTCCGCCTCTGCCGCATTCTGTTCAAGTTTGGTTTCTTCGGCCACGCGAGCCGTTTCACCTGCGCGCGAGGCGCGACCAGTCAACACGCTAGTTGCAAGCTGAGCTTCGCCGAGCTTTTCACTTCGTCGACTTGAACGAATCGAATCGAGAACCGCAGCCGATTGCGCCTTCATTGCGTCTGCCTGAGCCGCATTGAGAACGCCTTGATTTTCGAGCGCCTTCGTCTGATTGCGAATCGCTGTAATGCGTTCTTCTGATTCCGCTTTCGCCAATTCATAGGCGCGATTGCGATCCTCTTTGCTTAGGTTGTTCTGCAGGTTGATTTCGGCAATACGTTGATCGTGCAGTTCCTTGATTTCGGCCATGCGACTTGCGGCACCGTCGCGCATGATCTCACGTTGCAGGGCACGATCTTCCGATCCTTCCGCCTTCTGCGCAGCAAGCTGCATTGCCAGCAGATCGAGTGACGTGCGGTTTTGCATGCCCGACATCACCGCGTTAATCAGCGCGGCACCGGCTTCGCCGCCACCACCGCCGCGTTGCCGACGATTTCGATAAACGTACTCAGGCATAGCTGAAACCTCCTAGTGCGTTCGAATAGCCGCGAAGCACAGGGTTTTGATCTTCACTTCGCATGACGCGAACCGGTCGCGATTGCTTTTGCAGTGACCGATTGAACCCACCGAGCAATCCGCTCGGACCCAACGGCCTGATCGGTCCAATTCGTGCGCCGTCCGATCGCTGATACCCGACGCCAAAACTTCCGAGTGCCGCAGGTATGACACCTTGCGACGTGCCAGGCTTTGCAGTTCCAAAAAACGTCTTCAATGGATCGTCGCCAATCAGAAAGTCCTTGCCCGCACCCATCAACGACTTGCCGCCATACTGATTGATCGCGTCCATGACGCCGGAACTTGTAGACGGTGCCAATACGTCGGCAACACGACTCATGCCGCGCGGCCTGGGGATCAGAGACGAAAGAAGCTGTTTTCCCGCAAGCGCCGCACCAGCCGTTGCTGCACCAGTGGCAGCCGCACCACCGCCAAACAACCCACCCAAACCAAGTAGTGCACCTAACATTGCCTAGCCTCCAAAGAATCCACCGCCGGTATCCGGCGATTCGCTTGCGTTTCTCAAACTGAACGGATGCGAAGTCAATCCAAGATAGTCAAAAACCACTTGCGGATTCATGCCAATCGCCGCCGCCTTCTGCATGATGATGTTGAACAGACGTTCGGCGTCAGCCTGCTCTGCCTGATTCTCGATGACTGTTTGGTTTTGGGCATAATCACCAGCCAGCTTTTCGCGCTGTAGTTCGCGCTCTTGTCCCGCACCAATGTTCTGCTCGCGCGCAATTCCGAGATTCGTAACTTGCGGCTCATAGATACCACGCGTTGTTCCAAGCGCCTCTTCAAGCGCATTTTGAATTGCGGTTTCCGTCGCCGATTGTTCTGTCGTCAAGTCACCATACTCGCCCGCCTCTTGGCCGGTCAGCGCCGCGATCGCCTGGTCGATAGCCGTATTGCGCTGTTGTTCGGACGCAAGAGCAGCCTGCTTTGTTGCAGAATTGCTGGCCAATGCAGACAGCTTTTGCCCTTCGGCACCGAGTCGCGCCCCGCCAAAGTCGGACAGCCGCCGACTTCTCGCGGCTTCGCGCGTTTGAGTGGGTATACCGGCGTCAAACGGATCGCGGCCTAGCCGCGCCGACTCGCGAAATAGTTCGCTGCCCGTTTGATCGATTGTCGCCTGTTCGGTTTGCAGGGCATTGCGATTGCCCGCATCCAAGGACGCACGGTAGATTTCCTCTGGATCGGCAAGGTCAAGCAAATCGAACGTGGAGCCCGGCGCAATCTTCTCGCCCGCCAGTCGGCCACGCTCGGCACCAAACAGTCCGCCAATGTCAGCACGGCCGCGATCGTAAAGCGCTCGCGCGTCAGTAAGCTGAGTTCCATACCGCGCGCGCGATTCGTCAAGTGCTTCATCGCGACGCGTTCCGGTCTCGCCAATCAACTCATCGATTGCAGTCGGATCATAGGAAACATCAGTTCCAAACAAGTTGTTGAGGTTGACGATATCCTGACCGTTCCCGGTGTACGGTCCGCCGATCGGCTTGCCATCGAGCAGGAAATAAGGGCTGTCATTGAAATCCGCGTTGAACAGTCCGGCATACTGCGGATCAGTCTGGACTTCATCAAGAAAATCAAGCAGCTCTTGACGGCGTTGTTCTTCGATGTCAGAAAGTCGGCGCGTTTCTCCATATTGAAGAATTGAACCGAGCCCGCCAAATGCCAAAGGCCAAAGACCCATGATTAACTCTCCGTGGAAACGTCCTCTTGCTCAACGCCGTCTTCTCTGAATCTCGCAATCACCGAACTGATTTCAAACTCGGTTCGTGCATCCAGTGATTCTAATTCTAGCTCGATCGCGCCACCTTCAATTTCAATGGCGCTTTCTGAGTCATTTGTAACCATTTCACTATCAGATTCACCGGCGACAACCAGTTCTCCACGTTCAGAGTCGCGTACATTGGCCGTATTTGAGTAGTTTCTGTATGCACGAACGGCGATGCGACCTTCTGGCGGATTCGTCCAGGCACCGTTCAGAACATGCCGCTCTGTCGGCCTTGCCATGACGTGCAAGCCTTCAAGCACCTTGATTGTAGACTCTTTCGAGCCGGTTTCGGGCGAGAATCGGACGCGAAACCGCACGGCTCCAATAATGAACTCGTCGCCTTCGATCAGTGTCGTCGGAAGTGCGTTGAACGTGATCTTATACTCATCGGCAGTCAGAATCTTGCGGGCAGCTCCATTGACCCCGGGTGTTTGGCTGCGAAAGCGAATCACATCCCCGACCATGACGGAACCAAACGACGCCAGTGACAAGTGACGGATGGAATGCTCCGTAACTTCGTAATCGCCGTCGATCGCGTCCTGAACTGTCAGGCTATCATAGGGATGTTCAATGCCCGCGTAGTTTTCCTCGAACACAGCACCAAGCTCATCAACGCTGTACAGAGCAGGTTTGATCAGCGGTACCAAATCAGCATAGGACGAACTTACATAGCGAAACCCTGTATCATCTTCGATCACCGTCCATCGTCCCGTTTGAAGAGAGAAGATCGCCGAATCAACCAAAATCGTGCTTTCAAAGTCGGATGGAGGCGGAACACTCTCACCCAATTCATGCGGCGAATGAGGAATATGGTCGATCGGATCAACCGGCGGATCGATGATCACTACGTCACCCGGAACCGGACTGACTTCGCGCGGATAGACGCGCTGGATCGGAACAAGTCCACTATCCGGAGGAATGATCCAAGGGGCTTTCGGGTACGGGTAAAAGATCGGTCCTTCGGGATTGCTGTCGCGAATGTCGCCGGGCCCAAGCGGATTGAACCCGCCATCTGGCGGATCGACCGGATCAATGGGAATGGCGCCGGCGTCGCCCGGATAGTCGATCACCGGCGGAATCTCATCGACATCAACGTCTGGTGGAACCACGATAATGTCGTCAATCGGCGTGATGATCACCGCGGGACCGCCGTTGTCGGGCGGAACCGCGGCGATGCGCATTACACGTCGAACGTGAATCGTATTGAACCGTTCATCGTATCCAGTCTCGACAACCCATCCGCGTTCGTTCGCTTCATCGAAGTAAGCTTTCATGCCCGCATAGGCAATGGAATTGAATTCGCCTTGGCCGGTGTCTTTGGTCGCGTTGTACGTCATCAGGCCATCGCTACCAAGCCACATGGCCACATCGCGCAGAGACAAGATCGACTTGGACCATGCCGTACCGATTCCGCGTTCGCCGATCGGCCTTGCCGAAAACAGGCTTCCGTCGCGCTCCATGCGATGCACGCCGCCGGACATGACCACGAGTCCGGTTTTCCCAACGAGCGCAAAGCCCTGAAACAGATCACCCAAGCGGCTTAGCTGTCGCCGATCGTTGACGTGGAAACTCTCGACCAAAACAGAACCCTCAAGTATTTCCGAATAGCGAATGGATTCCTCTTGATCGAGCCGCGGCCATCGAATGGTTCGCCCCTGCAATTGCACGTCGACGCCAACGGGCGACGCGCCGCCGACAACATTCATGCCGTCAAAAGCTACGATGTCGCGACACAACGGAGGAAGTCCGCCGGCACGCAATGCACTTGGCGTCATCACCGTGCCTACGCGCAATTCTTCATCGCTCTTTTTCAGGCACCAGCCATTGTTGATCGTCGGATCATCACTGAGGAACGTCGAATAAGTATGATCGGCGAACAGCTCACGGTAGAAATCTTCGGCGGGCCAAGTGATCGGCTTGCGTGCTTCAAGGAAATAGATCGTTCCATCTCCGCTTACCGGCGTGCGCCAGAACTCGACATGCGTCGCGCGAGCAGTCTTGAGCTGTCGTCCGCCTGGATTGACCAACAAATCGCCAAGCGCAATTGTCGGTTGCCTGCTAATTGAAATGGCGCCGGACCCGATACTTGAAACATCAAGCTCATCTTCCAATCCCGCCAGCGTTAGTGGGTCGCTTGAAGTGTAACAGTCAATGAATGCCGACACTGATCCGGTCGTATCGTCCACAACGCGGACCTTCATTTTGCACGGACCATCGCCATCAGAATCAACACCATCGCCACTCTCATATCGAGAGTCGCACGTTTGACCGCCAATCGCGAACACGTTCGGCTGTCGCTCGGCACTTGGGCCACATGACGGCGGGAGCATGCCGCCAATGGTTCGCGTAACTGATACCTCATTAGGTTCGTCCGTCAGCGGTTCCGCGTTCAGTGATATGATCCGCGCCGGGTGTCGCGGATGTACGAACATGAATACGTTGGGCGATATTTGTGACCCGCGCCATTCGAGCCCCCTGGTTTCACTCTGATCCCCAAGGTCCATGTACAGAGTGTATTTTGAACCTTGCAACAGCCAGAACTTCTGGCCGTTTGAAACCCAAATGCCGCGCTTGTCATAGAACTTCGTCCATGCAATCGTAATCGACCAACCTTCGTTTGCCGTACCAAGAAATCGCGATTGCATGCCCGATGCGGGAATGCCAAGAAATGGCACTGGATCAAGCTTCAAGAACTTGTTTTCAAATCCGAACAGTGACGCGAAGTTTTGAACGCCATACTCAATGATTCGCTTGGGCTTTGACCAAGGCGTGCTATCGAACGACAGCGAACCGCCAACCATGTCTTCGGTAAACGGACCAAACAGTTCTTCACCAGCCGGACTGAGTTGAACGGTAAACTCTTGTGCAAGCTGATAGGAATACCGAAACCAAAGGTATTCCCAGCGAAAAAAGGCTCCATAACCAAGACCGCTTGCATCGAAATCAGTTTCTGCGCTCCCGCTTCGCGCAGTGTACGTGTTCACGTAGTTGCCGTGAAAGTCCGAACGGATCGCCGTCGTTAGCGGCAGGTCTTCACTTGGAATCTTTTCGGTGATGTCGAGTGGACGGCGACCGCACCACTTGGCTAGTCGGCCCGGATTTATGACGTCCGCGCCGACCAGCCGTGATACGTCGCTGTCTCCCAACTGTGATCGGGCCGAAGTCAGATCAAGGCGCAAATCTCCCACTGATACTATCGATGAGTATTTGCGGCTACGACCAGATTGGAGAGCTTGATTTGGCATTACGCAAACGCAGTCTTGATTTCAGCACACTTTTCCATCATCGAATCAACGAGCTCGCCGATCGCGGACGAATGCGTCTTCACGAAAAGCGCCTCATCCTTGACTGCCGCGTGCGGATTGTTCGCGTCGATTTCCTGCGCGGCGAAGTTCAGCACCTTCTGAATTGCTTGATTCGCCTTCTGCATTTCGTTGAACACGTTCACCTGCTTGTTGTGCTTTGCACGACATTCATTGGAAATTGCCATTTTCTGTTCTCCTTTTTCTGTTGTTAGTTAATACGTAATCACGGTCCAATCGGTGGCGTATCGGTGTCAGTTAGTGGCACAACGAACACTTCAATCGTCGGTGGGAGCGTGAACACAAGTTCATCGGTTGCGCTATCATACCGAATCGCCGTGACAATGTTCGGGTCGATACCCGCAGGAATCAAGATGCGTAAAAGCTCGCCCTTACTGATTCTTGATTCTTGAATCCCGCCGTATGTTGTTACTCGATAACTTGCCATCTTACGCCCCCGTATCAAAAACATAATTCCAATAAACCAACCACTCTCTCCCATTCCAATCTATATCTACTGCTTCAACAAACTCGCCGCTGCCAAACGATCGCGACCAGGTGTGCTCAACCAGTCCAGAACTAATGCCTAATCGCCCAACATCAACCCTGTAACTCGTCGACGGAATTACCAATGAATACTGAGACACAACCGCAATATCGCGGCCATTGAACGCGATACCCTTGTATCGTTGATTCGTAAATCGCGTTCGCGGAATTATCGTTGAAACAACATCAAATGCCGTGCCATCAAACCTCATAATATCTATTTCGTTGTTTGGGGTGCCGGCTCGTGCGACATTGGCAAAATCTCTACCACAATGGCATGGTCCCCACACTTGTTCGCGGTCGCTTGGAGGTCCAACAACCGCAAGTGCTTCAAACGGCGAGCCATCAGTCGGAATTCTGATCAGATAGCCGTTATCTGGTGACGTTGATGTATCGAAAAACATGCAATTTTGTTGCCCGTCTTCGTTCATGATCTTGGCCAGGCCCTGCATAGAATAATTCATTACGACGGAATGCAATGTCGACGCCTGGTTGCCTGCAATTTCGTCTGCGGCGGAAAGACGGCCAACGCAAAATAACTTGCTAATGCCAGTCCCTTCAATCCACGCATGAATATCGTGGTCGAGCCATTTTGCTCCATAGAATCCGTATGTTCCGCCCAACTGCGCAATGGGTATATCCAAGCGACGCGCAGTGCCATCTGGCGCATAACGATCAACCATGAGATTGTGTACGTTCGGCATTACGGATACACCGCCTTTGCTTTGACGATGACCGTAAAGTAGTTCGATCCGTTCGCCGTGCCCGACGCTTGGGCCTGAATCCTCAGATAACGACCCATCGCTGGAATTGGAAAGCATCGCCGATAGGTACCGGAAACTTCACTTGCACCGTAGGTCCAGATCGCATATGGGCCAATATCTGTTGTCCAGTAAGTCGAATCATCATCCGACCACTGAAAAAACAATTGAAAACGGGTCGGTGATCCAGTTTTTGTAATTTCGACGTACACCAGCACGCGCGGGGTATCGCACAAGAGATCGGCACTGCCAGTCTGAATCGTTGTCGATTGAAGTTGCCCGTCACTGGTTGATCCGCCCGTCATAAGCGTAGTCAGCGTGCCGTGCGCCCACGTTTGGTCAGATGCGATTGACACCGGCAGAGTATCTGCCTTGGCCGCTTGTCCCCTCGTAAGGAAGTGCTTTGAGCCACCGTCCTTCAACGTAACCATGAACGGCATCGGGTTTCCAGTTGGCGTAAAATCGCCACTAACTGGATCAATCATCGACGTGCCGTCCGCCATAACCTGGTGAACATGAAGGGCACGATTCGCGGTCATATGGAGCGCGCCAACAGTTCCAGTGCTAACGGTATCGGTTGTCGCCTTGTAGTGACCGCCGATCATTGCCAGCTTCGAGGTCGCAAGGGTAAACGCCGCCTCATCCTGATAAATCGCATCTTCGATCCGTGCGATGTCTACCCGTATATCATCAAGGTCGGCTTCGATATTGTTCAAAGACGTATCGACTGCCGCGAGCGTTGCTTCTGTGGCAATGTTCACGCTATTGGATTGAACCTGCCAAGGTGGACTTCCCTGATTTGCGGTTACGGTGCCACTAACTGGCACCGTATTCATCACCTTGACTTTCAAAGAACCACTCGCATCTACTTGAAGCGGCGCATAGTCATTGTCATTGTTTACGAGGGTTGTATCTGCATCACGACGAACGGCCAGCGACATCATCCCAACATGGCCGCTGGAATGCGCGGAATCTTCTGCATGAGCAAATGAGGCCAGAGTCGCCTCAGAAGCGATAACCGAAGACGTTACTACGACACCGCCAGGATCAAACGACCCGACCAGTAAAGGTGCACCAGAAACAACGCCAACCCGATTTCCAGACGCGTCCCTCAAAGTCACCGGCAATCCGTTGGCTGCGTTAACAGTAGCCAATGTTTCAGATGCGTCCTCCCATAGCATTGCAGTGCCGGTAATTGACAAATCGGTATCGCCCTCAGTGTACTGAGTGCCGCCACCAAAACTGGTTATATGTGCGCCAGAACCATCAACGATTGCAACGTTAAGTGCATCGTTTGCCGCAAGATTGCGAATCGTTGCCTGATTGGAGCCGTCGCCGATTTGAACATTTACTGGCGTAACAGTTGTGCCGATTTCCGCACCTGCATTATTTCGCAGGTTCGACCAGGCGGCACCTTTGTTGGTTTGGCGCAACGGAGCATACTTGTCTTCAGCCGCCGCCCAGATCGCGTTGCTGTCGTCGTCGTCACTAAAACCCATTGACACAGTAAGCAGACCATGGCCAACCGTTGTCGTCCCCGCCGTTGTTGTTCCAGCCGAAATCGTCGACGATCCGACGTTGCAATAAAGTCTGCCCGCAGAATCAGTATTGAGTGTCGCATAATCGCCTGAAGTTCCCGCCGACGACGCCACCGTATCAATGCGTCGTGCAAGCGCAAGAGTTCCAACATCGCCCGTTGTATGCGCAGCATCTTCGGCAAATTGAGTTCCACCGCCAAACGAAGTGATTTGCGTTCCCGAACCGTCAACAATTGCAACAGTCAGCGGATTGCTGTTTGTCAGGTCGAGAACGTCGGCAAGAACAGACGTGTCGCCATCGGTAATACGAATACCTACCGTGTTGCCCACGTTAACATGGAGACGGCCAGAACTGTCTGTAATAATTGGCTGATAGTCCCCGTTGCCACTACTCAATGCCGCTGCAGTGTCTTGGCGAACAGAAAGCGGCATAAATCCGAAGTCACCAGAAGCGTGTAGTGCATCTTCCTGCTTGCGGATGTCTCCGAGAACTGTCAAAAGCGCAGTCTGCGTCACCTGTTCTGCGAGAGTCGCCGCTCCAGACGGCAGCGCAGACACGCCCACATTAACATGCAACCTTCCCGAACCGTCAGTAATAAGAGGCTGATAGTCGCCGTCCAAGTCTCCTAAGGCTGCCGCTGTATTCTGGCGAACCGACAACGCCATCACACCATAATCGCCAGACGAGTGCACCGCGTCCTCTCGCGACAGAATTTGTGTAATGTCGGCAATTGATGCTAATAAAGACGTCTGGCTTTGTTGCTCAGCAAGGGTTGACGCACCCGTTGGCAATGGAAGCGATGCAACGGTAACAGCAACGGTGCCAGGATTAACATGCAATCGACCGTCACCATCGACTTCGAGCGGATGATAGTCGCCTTCGGAGGCAAGCGAAGTGGCGGTTGAAGTCTTAACCGCCAGAGACATTACGCCTTTGTCTTGACTGGCATGCTGCGTGTCTTCGGTTTTTACGATAGACGCCAAAGTTGCCTCGGTTGCAATCGGCGACTCGGCCATGTCGTCGCCGGAAGTATTGGTGATTGCGACCCGCAAAGCCCGTTGGCTTGTCATGCGCAATGAACCAATCGTTCCTTCGGCGGTTGCCGAAGGTGTCGAGTCGTCAACCTCTGCGCCAATACCCGTCACGCGATCAGGTGTTCCGCCGACAGAGCTGTATTCACTTGCTTGTTTGATGCGACCCGCAGAGTCGACAGCAATTGCGCTGTAATCGAAATTATCGCTGGTCAAAACAGCGCTGGCATCATTTCGGACGGCAAGAACAAAGAGCCCGGTAGTTGTACTTACATGCGCGGCGTCTTCTGATTTAACTGTCGGACCAAGAACCGTGAGATTCGAATTGGTAATTGAAACTGCCGACTGATTAGACGCAATGGCAACAGGAATCGATTCGGCCATTGTCGTTTGGCCGCGAAATTCAGAGCCGGTTGAATCATCTCGCCGCAATGAACTATGAAGACCGCGAAGGGCCGTAATGCGAACCTGCGCGCTTCCGTTCTCCATTGGTTGCTGAGTTAAAACATCGTCAAGCTCACCATATATTCGAGTAATAGACGATCCAACCGTGGTAACCTCGACCGGCGATTGGTCTGACGCCAGCACAACCGGAATCGACGCAATGGCCAGCTTTTGGCCGAGCGTAGTATCTTCGCCGCCATACTTGGCAATGTTCACGCGAGGATGAATCTGCGAAGCGGCCACTAGTTGCGCTCCAGCTTGAACAGGTTGAACGAACAGGTTCCGTTATTTGATCGCACACGAACAACGTCGCCCGCGCCGAGCGTCCACCCACATGTAATCGGAATCGTCTGATTGGCGTCTATTTCAATGTCATAGACCTCGTACTGCTTGGGATCGTCTGCCGCGCCGCCCACCGCTATAGCAATGCGCACCAGGTCGAGCGTTGCCGACCGATTACAAACATTGATCGTGCTGACTACGGCCGTGAAGCCAGTCGGAACCGTATACAAATCTGTCAAAATACCCATCGCGGGAGCGCTTTGCGACGGCGATCGAATAAACTCAGCCATATTACGCTCCCATCATCATAAATGTCGGCATCCAGCGATCGAACGAAGGCACGGCACCGGAAATCGCAGCAATCTCATTTGTGATCGCCCGACCAAGCTCGACGCCAACCTTCGCAGACACTTCGGTTTCGTCGCCGCCGGATCGTGCGATGGTCAGTGCGCGATCAAGATATTTCTGCGTAATGGCCTCGATGACAGATCCGTGTGTCGCCGCAAGCTCGTGAGCGATTCCCTCCGCGGCGCGAACACGCGACACGTCGCGCAATTGCGGTTCAACAGGAATACCGCTGGCACTTGTTTGCGCCTGACCGATCGATTGCGTTGTGACTGGCTGCAAAGTCGCCATCGATTACATCCCATACGGATCAACTTCGGCATAGATGCTCTTAGGTCTAAGCTCCAACTTGTCGCGAGCCATGCGCTTCACATAGCTCTTTGCCGATACCCAGAGATCGTTCCATTCGTCCTTGAGCAGCTTGCGTTTTTCGGGGTCAGTGCGATTGGCCGTTTGATTGAGTGCCACCGACAGGGCAATCAGCTTGTCTATGCCGCGCGGAAGGAACGTGCGAAACTCATAGCGAACATTCGTGCCCGGATAGGCCGGATTGTTTCGCAGCGTGCAACCACGAGAAATCGGGTTGTACGTCAACACCTCTGTGCAGCTCATCGTGGTGTCAATTCCGCTTTGCAGCGGCGCAGGGAAGTGAATTAATTCGTTGGCGTAGTAGTTCTCCAGGTCGAACCGTTCACCCCGTTCGACTGGAATATCCGCCTGCAATCGAAAGTTGCCCGGCGTGTAGAGACCGTCGCCGTAGTGCAGAACGATCGGACCCCTTTGATAGCGAAGTGTCCACGTCTCATCAGAACTGATTTCCGGTACCGGCCTGATTCGAAAACCAAGTTCCGGCGACGAAATGATAATCCCGGGCCCGTAGTTCCAATCTGCGATCGACGGCAATCGCGCAAGCACCTTGTTCGGATTGCCGGCGTCGCGCTTTTCGAAACCAAGAAAGAATCGAAAGTTGCCCGGCAGTCGGTAGTATTCGCGCCCGTTTTGCAGGGTGATCGACGTCTCTGCATAGCTGAACGTCGATTCAGTGCCGGACACCCTGAGTAGTTTTTCGTAAACGCTTTGATGGTGCGCGTGGAGATCGCGAAGAAGCTGCGCCGAAGTTACGCGCTTGGTAACTGACGTGTCATTGAGCGCTTCACGCACCCAATCCATGTAATCTTCGATGAAGGTGCGCACATTCTACCTCACCTGTTTTCCGCTCGGACCCGCCATCGACACCATCGAGACTGCGCCGAGCCGGCGCTTGGATAGATCACATTCACGCAAACGGGACATGATTTGATCGGCCCGCTTGTTTTTGAGTTTGGTTTCTCGTGCCGCCTTGAACGCCGCGAGAGAACGATCGAGCGACCTCTGCAGCTTCATCACATCGCCGTTGCGCCAGTTGTTTCGAGCCATGCGAATCAATCGCAGGGCCGAATACTTCGGCACGTTGGCCTGCTTGCGATTCGACTCGAATGCCTTGGTGATCGCCCACGTCCATTGCTTGAACAGGAACCGAGACTTTCGCAGCCGCCTACAGATCGTCCAAACGCCCAGCGGATACAACAGCGGACTTGCGCCGTCGTCGCCAGCGGGAATGAACTGCAACACGAGCTTGGGATCGATTTCGGCAAGACGACGACGGAACCAAGCGGGGACGTTCGGCCCCCGCCGGTTCCAGTCGCGTCTTTCCACCATCAGATTGTCGCGTAACGCGTTTGGCATCAAACCCTCTTACGATTGGAAGGAATAACCAAAAGCGCCAGCGTTGGCGCTTCGATACGATCCGACACATTATCGCCGGTAAGTGCCACGTGATACGTGCATGCCGCACGCTCCACGCTGTCTGCTTGCGCAAGCGTAAACTCAAACGTCGAAACCGTGTCTGAGGTCGAAGCCAGCGTTGCATCGGCAATCGCCGAACCCACCGTTGTTCCTGCTTTAGCGCCACCGGACAAAGCTGTTTTGAGTGTCGCACTGATCGCACCGACGTTATCAATGTCGTTGACGGTCAGGAACGCGCGACACAACTTGTGTCGAAACGGAACGTGAACACGACACGTGTTGACCGTTGCCGCACCTGGTGCAGCAACACTCGGATCGTATGACGTAAACGGCACATACTGCGAGGTTTCTTTTTTGGCTTGAGAGCCATAGCCAGGCATAGATACCTCCTATCAGCCGGTAAGCTGCGTCAACAGACCCTTGATAAGCACGTTGCGCTTGGGATCGTCCGTCATGAACTCGCACGACGTGTCGAACGGCGCTTGCCACAATTCGGTTTGCTGCGTGCCTGAATTGACCGGCACAAAGATGCCCGGAATACCAGAGCCGGAGCCGCGAGCATTCCACCAACGGATCATCAAGCCGCCGCCATCCGACAGAGGCATGAACTTCTTGATGGATTCAGGAGCTGTCGCCCACAACATGCCCGGACGGATGTAGTCAGACACGTCCCACGGACAGACATGCTTACCGTGCGTGAACACAGCGCCCGAGATACCGCCGTCAGCTTGCGGCATCATGTTCGGCACCTGGTACTGCGCGTAGCCGGCCTTTTCCAGATAGCAATACTGACTGAGCAGTGCGCGCTCTGAAATGATCATCGTCGGCAGCGCCTTGCCCGCACGTCGAACCTTGTCGAACTCTTTCGAGATCACTTCGGGCTCAGGCTGGATCGGAGCCGCCGAGTAGTCAGTCACGTACGCCTTGAGTTGCGGAACGTTCGCGACGTCGGCGATTCCGAAGAACTCGCCAGAAGTCTTGAACATATACTCAATGCCGGACGGCACCAGCGAATTGTTACCGCTAATCGTTCCCGCCAAACACAGGATGTCGCCGACCGCCACAGACACCGTGCCGGCGCCATCGCGCGTGAAGTACAGGTTGCCGTTGTTGTCGTCGATAAAATCGAGAACAAGGTCAGAGCCGTTGGCCACGAGTGTCTTGGTGCCCGGCCAGCCGGCCGACGCATACAGCTCGTAACGCTGACCCTGAATGAATCGACGAAAAGTACCGTCACTCACGCCGACAGACACCGACGCGCCAAGTGACGCGGCGATCGTCGCCGTGTTTGCGGCCTTTGCCAACATGCCCGTTCCGTCCGAGTAAAGGAACGACAGGATGTTGTTGCGAAGCTGGAAGTTCGCATCGTCAACGTAATCAACCGCGACTTCCTCGACCTCGTTCGCCTGCATGTCGGCAAGCACCTTCTGCATGTCGCAAACGACATTGCCCAGCAGGCGCTTGAGATCGGCGGTGATCGTCTCGTACTTCGGAATCGGAATCTTCAACGGATCGGGCGAAACTGCCGAACCGGGGAATGAACCCGACGTGTAGCCCGGCATCAACGTGCCGGTGGTGGTGATACTGGTTGTGTGACCGGCGAAAGAGCCGCCCTTGATCGCGCCACCGCGCGAGAGCTTCATCTTGACTTCCGCCACATAGCCGTCAGCAGCAGACGTGCGCCGCCGACCGGCCTTGCCGAGACCCGGAAGCGTGTCGATCATCCGATCCATCGGATCATCGATTTCCGGAGACTCGAAGTGGAGAACGGATTTGCTCACGTTCTCCATCAACATTGTCTCAAAACTATTAAACGAAGTTGCCATAAAAACCTCTCGTTAAAGGTGGGGATTGATTGTCCGCGCGGACCGAACGGCCCTAACGAGTGGCAACTGCGGCCTGATTTGAATTGAAATGCGCCAAGCGGCGCGTGCGTCGTATTCTAGCGCTTCGGTTTGAAGACGCCAAGAATGTCGCCTTCGAAGTCGTCGCGATAATCCAAGAGTACCAGATCGGCCCCCAATTC
>JRYC01013377.1_pt1 | contig 25033 bp, 30 predicted proteins | sample 235301 | NCBI WGS metagenome assembly JRYC01 (sample SAMN03074211, study PRJNA261470) | activated sludge metagenome | biome: Common Effluent Treatment Plant; feature: Wastewater; material: Activated sludge; isolation source: activated biomass of a common effluent treatment plant treating...
AGATTCCGATTACCGACGAGCTTGTTGACCTTGAGCCGCGCTATCTATCCTCGGACGATCCGGCTGCTGTGAAGTTGCGGGAATATTATCGGTCGCGGCCCCGTGTTGTCGTGGAACAGAAACCCCAACGGCCCGACCCCAGCGCGAACATCACGAAGGCACTGCTGGAGCGTAACAGGCTGCGTTCTATCGATCTCCACGAGCGCACGGTGCGTGGCCTGGCGCTGTACAAAGGCGGTATGGCGATAGAGGATGTGTCGAGAGAGGTCGGTCTAATACCGCGCAAGCTGCGTGAACGCTGGCGCAAGCTGCCGGAGGCGCAGCAGTAAACGGGGGGTTGTCTGAAGTCATTCCTTTTGGCGGTTTTACTGCGTTTCTTGCCGATTTCAACTACGCTTGAGCCGTCTGTCTACGATACGGGCTATGCCTCGGCCTATGCGCCGGGTGTATTCCGTGAGGTCGTTTATCACCGGCTTGAGAATCGCCTGTGGCGTAATATCCCGCCTTCACGCTGGATATATGCTGACGGGTACGTGGCTGTTATGGATTGCAGCCGGGTCGGGGAGATGGCTGTCATGGTTGTGGATGAGCAACGGTACGACGTTCTGATTGCCGACTGCGCCGGGGCCGACGGGCCTATTGACCGTTTCGAGAAGATGGGCGTGATTCTGGAGATGGATTGGGAGTTGTGGGAGAAGCACAAAGCCCACGGCGTTCCCTTGCGCGTGGGCTTGTCTAGATGATCCTCTAGTGACTAAACCCGTCGCGAATCTTCGATGATTGCATCCAGAACATCGTCGCGAGACCAGAATGTGCGAGCGTCGCGTCGTTGAGACAGAAGCGGCTGTAGGCGATCTTCATGACGGCGGACGGGACGTTGTAGTTAATCTCAAACTCCACCCCATCGATGGTTGCAACGCGAACGAAGATTGTGTCCGTCACGTTGTAGTAGCGGTAGTTGGTTATCGTCGCGTCGTTTGGCAGAGCTTTCAGGAAGTCACCCAGCACCCCGCTTAGCTGTCGTGCATTTTCGTAGTCCGTGCGGCGCTGCGCCTTTCGTCTTGTTAGCAGTGCGCCCATTGTCTCATTCATTGCCACTCTCCATTTGTAGGCCGATAGCAAGAACGATCTCCATCGCGCCTAGTATGCCGATATTGCTTAACTTCGACGGTAGCTTTCTCCCGCTCTCGGTGAAGCGAAATCTGTCTTCGCACAGGTCTTTCGCCGCTTCATAGGCTATCCGCCACTCCGGGGAGAATGACAGCCAATCGTAATGCGACATGTGCGGTGCGGCGTCTATGAGGGCCGCCAGAGCGTCCCGCCGCTCCTTCCTTTGCCGCGAACCCTCCTTCTGTGCGGCCCGTTCGCTATGAGACAGTTTCCTCTGCCGTGCTTTTTCCTCTGCCGTGCTCATTAGTCCATCTCCCGCAGCAGGGCTGTCGCGTCGCGAATGTAGAGCAGGTCGGATTCGGCTATCTTGTACTCCCGGTAGGCTCGATTAAATCGGGTTTGTGCATCGACCCACGCTGCTTTCGCGTCCCTGACCTGGATACTGCCGTTGGCGTCGAACTCGCGCTTCTCGGCGTTCTTGCCGTCAGACAGCGCCAGCCCCGCAACCTTGGCTTCCTTGTACTCTCGCTCGAACTGCTCCGCTACCGCACGAGCCGCCAGCATTTCGCCCTGCGCCTCCTGATAGTTCTTGGTAACACCCTCCAGCCTGCTTAACAACTTCTGTGCCTGTTCTGATTTGGTCATTGCTGTTCTCCTCTTTCTGCCAAAATAAGGTTTAGTACCTGCATGTCACTGAGTACAACGCCGCCCCGCTTGAAGCGTATCCCGCTCCGGCGGATGGCATTGACCAGACCCTCGTCGTCTACCCGCTCGGTGCGGGTTAGCACGGACAAGCGTCGCTCTTTCTTCTTCCAGTCACGAATCGTGTATACCGCAAAATCTGCCATGCCGTTCTCCTTTAACAAGATACCCTCATTATACATCGGAGCGACATGCTTGTGGCGATTTCTCATCCGGCTCTCATTATGAGAACTGGATGAGAGTGGCGTTGCGAAAGCGATTTGGTGGTATAATTCGGGCATCACAAAAACAGCGGCCACAGGTCGCAAGGAGAACATGATGTATCAGAAGATTACGATTGTCGGACGTTTGGGAAAAGACCCTGAGATGCGCTTCATGCCGAACGGTGATGCCGTCACCAACATGAGCGTGGCTGTGTCCGATCGCAAGAAAGATGGAAGCGGGTCGTACAACGAGCACACAACGTGGATTCGTGTGGTTGTGTGGGGTAAGCAGGCTGAGAATTGCCATCAATACCTGGCGAAGGGTAAGCTGGTTCTGGTGGAAGGTTCACTCAAGAGCGATGCAAACGGCAACCCGTCAACTTTTACTCGAAGCGACGGCAGTGCGGGAGCGTCGTTCGAGGTCACGGCCCACACGGTCAAGTTCCTGTCACCTGCCGGTGGTAACGGCGGGGGAAGCAACTCCCCGGTTATTACCCCCGTTGATGAGGATGACCCATTCTAGGACGGAGAGAGCATGAACACCAGCACGAACGTTGACCAGTTACTACCAGCTCTTTTTGCGGCACGCGGTCAGTTTCCGCCTGTCGTCAAGAAGGGGGTGAACAAGTTCCTTAACAACGCCAAGTATGTTCAATTGGATGACCTGTTGGATGCCATTGAGCACTCTCTGGCGGATAACGGCTTATTGATTACTCAGTCGGTTGATGAGACGGAAGTGGCGTCTGCTCTGTTTTACGAAGCGGACGGGAAGAATGGCAAGTCGATGGAAGCTGCCCTTGCCGGGAAGCTGTCGTTGACGACCCGTATCTGGCACGTTGCCAGCGGTCAGTGGATTGAGACTGTCAGCAGCGGAATTTATACTCATGAAAAGGGTATTTCCGTAGCGCAGGCGATGGGCAAGTTGATTACCTACCTGCGGCGCTACGCCCTGACCGCGTTGCTGTTGCTGTCTACCGAATCCGATGACGATGCCCAGCCGCAGCCACGCCAGCAGCGTCCGGCGGTGGTGGCTCCGGTGATTCCACCGAACGGGATTTCTCCCGAAGCGTTTCTGGTCGAGTGGGAGGCCCTGTACCCCGACGAAGCCGAGCGCAAGAGCCGCTTGGGTGATGTGGCGAAAGCTGCTGGAAAGCCGCGATGGGCGGACGCCAAGCAGGACACTGTATGGCTTAAGGCCACGCTGGATGCCGAGAGACTGGCCTTGGCGCAGAAGCGCGAGAGCGCGTTGGCCGCGCAGTTGCAAGACATGATTTAGCTCCCCCCTTTGGTGGTTTCTCCTTTTGTTGGCACAAGCGCCCCGGTAAAACGGGGCGTTTGTGTTTCTTTGTCTTGACAGAAGTTGCAACGGTCGCTACATTAGAAAGGGATGAGTAACCTTTGGTTTCGTTGCCGGATTAGCGAGCGTCGTTACGTTGCCAAGTGCAAGCTGTGTGGCTGGCAATGGGCTGTCGCTGACGGCGACCGCGCTTTGGCGGAGCGAGGCTGTCCAGCCTGCGGTTCCGGCGAGGACATGATTACAATAGAGGACGAAGGGAATGAGTGATGTAGATACGGCTGACCTGGATGGTACTGCTGTTGATTCCGCGCAGGCCGATACGGGCATTGTCAAGTCGCTGCGACATGAGAACGCCGCACGTCGCGTGGAAAATCGCGAATTGAGAGAGGCTTTGGCCCAGCGCGATGCCGACCTGGAGGCCGAGCGGGGTAGGGTCACGGAGCTTGCGGCGCGTGTAGCCGAAGCTTCATCTGCACTGGAGAGAGAGAAAGAGGTGCGGCAACAGGACGTAGACCGTCTTAGAGCCGCGAATGAAGCAGCAATAGCACGCTTACCGGAGAAGGTGCAAAGAGTGGTTCCGACGAAGTACGATCCGTTTGAACTACGCGACTGGCTGGATGCCGCTGCGCCGGAGTTGACGAGTTTTGCGGTTGTCCCGACCGATGGACAGCCAGGGGCGAGGCCAGATCGGGCCTCCACCGTTCTTGCCGTTGATGAAGATACGGCAACGTTGGCGAGGCTCCTGGGTATCGACCCGCAAGTACTGGTGAAAGAAGTTAACAAGGAGAGGTAAGCGAATGGCTACGAATGGATTCGAGTTTGCCTACGCGCTGGATGGCTCCACCCCTGTTGTGCGTGATTTCCCGGTCAGTGGAACCGGCACGTTCTCGGTGGGTGACTTGGTCGTCCTGTCGTCAGGCAAGCTCACAAAAGCGGCTAACACGGTATCCACGGTTGCTGCCGTTATGCAGGAATCGCGGACTACCGGGTCAGACGGCGACTTGATGAAAGCCGCTATTCTGACCAGTGCTCAGGTGTGGCGCTGCTCGATGGATGCCGCCACCTATTCCGCGTCGATTGGCACGCGCACGCAGGACATTGTGTCTTCGCGCCTGCTGGATGCCGACGATGCAACCAACGGCTCGCTGGTACTCGTGGAGGGTCGGACAGACCCGCACGATGCGAGCTACGCCGTAGGCTATGTTGTGTTCGCGAATGTTCAGCTTGGTTAAGAGAGGTCAGCCATGAGTATGATTACAAGCGAAAAGTGGCCTGAGCTTCTTGAGGCCGGGCTACGTGTGAAGTTTGATGAAGCGCGAGCGGAGATTGACCGCTCGGCAATGGTTCCGCGCCTGTTTAACGTACAGCCGTCGGATGCCGCCTATGAGGAGTTTGCCGACATCCACGGCCTGCGCGACTGGTTCCCCTACAAGGGGGCTATCGAGTACGTCGAGCCGGTTCGCGGCTGGACGACTCGCGTCGAACATCAGGAGTATGTGCAGGCGGTCGAAATCGAGCGGCGTTTCCTGGACGACAACAAGTACCGCGAGATTGTCAACACCGTTGGTATGATGGGCATGTCTGCGGCTCGCACGCGGGAAAAGCATGGGGCCAGCGTCTTCAACAACGCCTTTTCCTCGTCCTTTCTCGGTGGGGATGGGGTAGCGCTTGCGGGTGCTCACCCCTACAATCCCGGCAATTCCGGTACGCAAAGCAATGTCGGTTCAACGGCGCTGAGCGCGACCTCGGTCGGTACGACCATTGCCCTGATGGGTGCGTTCAAGGACGGCACGGGGAATCATCTCAATGTCGTGCCGGACACGATTATCGTGCCTCCGGCGCTGGAAGCCACGGCTTATGTGGCGCTGAACACGCCGCAAGCCCCCGGTGGCGCGAACAACGATCTCAACTACGCCGCTTCGCAACGCTGGAACGTGGTTGTCTGGAAGTACCTGACCGACACGAACAACTGGTTCATGGTGGATAGCTCGCTGATGCGGCGCTCCCTGTTCTGGTTCGACCGCGTGCCGGTTGAGTTCACCATCGACCCCAAGAGCGTGTATGAACTGAAGATGCGTACACGCGGGTACATGCGTTACTCGTTCGGGTGGACGGACTGGCGCTGGATTTACGGCCACCAGGTCTAATGGACAAGGGCAAGCTGACGCAGGACGTAAAAGTTCTGGCGCTCGGTTACGAACGGTCGGAGGGAGAGACGGTGTACAGCCGTGATGTTCCTCCGACCGTTTGGGAAGCGTGGGTCGCTGACGGGGTGGTGCTTCTTTCCGAAGACAAGCCAGTGACCAAGCGCATCATTGCCGCTGGTCGAAGACGAACCAACAAACTGTAGGTGACGCTATGAGTTTTTCATATGAAGCAGTCCATCGCGGTAACTTGGATCGTGTTCGTTTTCATATTCAGGACGTAGCGACGGGGCATGGCCCGTTACCCGAAGATGTGAACTTTGATGACGAGGAGATTGAGAGCATCCTTGTGGCGGAGGGAAGTTGGCAACGGGCGGTAGCTGCCTGTTTCGAGCGTTTGTCCGCCGCTTGGCGGAAGTATCCCAATCTGGAATCCGACCAGTTTGGCCTGTCGCGCAGCCATATCTCACGTGGCTATGCCGAGGACGCGGAGCGCTGGCGCAAGCAGTACGGTTATTCCGGCGACAACTTGCTTGGCGCTGGTCGTGTTGTGGTCGGTGGGTTTGTTCGGGTTGACGGCTTCGGGAAAACCTCTGTTGTAGGAGAGCCTGATGATTACAGGTGACGAACTATCTCACATTCGACACGAGAACGAGCGATACCTGACGGATACGCTGGTTCATCTTCGACGCACCGTGACGACCGGCACGTATGGTGAGGTTGTTGGTGCATTTAGTACGGCATCCACCTATTCAGCGGGCCTGGCTTATAGCCCGTTCAAGTTTCGTTCTCGCGAGATGGCGCGTGGAGACCGAGCGCCAATTGTTATGAGCGAGGTCTTGGTTCGGGCGCGAGTGCCGGAGGCGGCAAAGGGCGAGATAGACACCGACGACCGTGTGGTGCTTACCCACAAGTTTGGCGAGCTATTGGACGAGCCACAGATATTTGACGTGCAGGGCTTTGAGGAGTTGACCATCTACGGCTTAATTCTAAACCTGCGTCGGACAGGGGTGTAACGTGTCCGACTTTAGACTGAATGTCGCTGTTGACGATTTCGGTCGTATCCGCGAGCGCGTTATTAGTGTTGGCGCGGGGATGGAGAGGGCGCGTAGCCCAGCGTCACAGAAGATGGCCGAGCGGCTTAAAGAGCAGATTACCGATAACCTGGGCATGTCCAAGGGCGGCATCCATTGGGTATTCCCGCTTATCCCAATACACTGGCGGCAGGGAAAGCGAAACTCCGGCATTAACGGCGGGCTTCCGGCCACGCAGTACGGAGACTTGGCGGATAGCCAGAATATTCGACAGACGAAAGCGGGAAATGCCACGCTGGAGGTTGGGACTGGCCTGGATCGGCCTTACGCACGGTGGCTGGAGCTTGGATTTACTACGCCGGGTGGATGGGGGCGCAAGTTTCCATTTATGCGCCTGTCGCTGGAGCAGATTACGCCTGAACTGCGTGGGATTTGCGAAAGCGTTATCAGGAGTGAGATAGGGTGAGTGCCGCGACGAAGGCGGTTTACGACCGGCTGGTTGAGTTGGTCGGGGCGAATGTGGCCGACATTCATGCAGTATCCCTGCCTCCCGATGCTGTGTTTCCCTGCGTTGTCTATAGCCAGATATTTGGCGGTGATGGCCGACTGGTCAGTGGCACGGCAGGCGATACCTACCGCTACAGGTTTCAGATTGACATCTATCACAGCGTCTTTTCCGGGCTTCTTGCCTTGCGCCAGACAGTCGTGACCGGGTTTCATCGCTGGTCGGTAAGTGGCTCCGTCCATGACACGCGAATTGACATGGATTTGCCCTACACGATGGACGAACTGGACACGAGCTTGCCTAATGTATTCCGCCATATCATCGACATTGGCATCGAGATTCCCTACAGTGCGGTTTGATGTGTGTGCCTGGCTGCTCCACATTTAATTATGAGTAGCTCATAACAAATTCCGGTTAATGTATGTACCTGATTATTCCATCTTCAGACCCTAACCTGTCACTCACCTGCTTGGCTTCCGTTGAAGCGCATGACCCCGCGTTTCTAGGCAAGACGGTCATCGTGACTGACGAGCCGGGCGATTTCGCCGCTGTTCAGGCGATTTATCCAAACGTCATTATCAAGCTGGCCCCCAAGCCATTTAACTTTGCCTTGTGGACGAACGTTGGTATTCGCACCGTCTACGATCTGGATGATGCGTTCTTTCTGTTGAATGACGACACCGAGCTATTGACCGACGGCGGTCTGACGGCTTTGGAGGCCCTCATATCGCGAGAGGGGGCTGTGCCGATCCTTTCCGCTGCGATTCGAGGTACATCGGGGGTTATCGACCAACGACAGGTTACGCCGTCGAGCATCCGTATCATGCCGGGGCATATCTCCTTTACTGCCGTAGCCATCAATAAGGGTGTATTTGAATCCATTGGGATGCTGGACACGCAATTTACCGGCTACGGGCATGAGGACAACGACTTCTGCCAGCGAGCGATTGACGCAGGAATGGCGATTGGCGTTTACGACGGGTGCGTGATCAACCACTACAAGCCGCACTCGACCTTTGGGCGTTCCGACAATTTTGCCGATATGTGGCTGTTGGGCGAGACAATCTATCTGGAGAAGTGGAGTGAGCCACAAGAGACGGTCATCGTGATTGGTGGCAGTCGGTCGGGCGCAGCCGTCTACAGCGCGGTGGTCGATGCAATGGGCTACGCGATGCCCGATAAACCGGCGCGATTTGAAACCAACGTGTCCGCCTATTTTCGGGACGAATCGCTGTCGCGACGCATGAAGAAAGGGGATATTGGTGTACGAAACTACATCAGCGGTCGCAATGCCGGTCATAAGGCCCGATGGGGAACTCGTGTGTGGCCGCAGCACGAGATGGCAGTCAAGCTTCTCTCGTCATTTGAGATACCGCCGCGCCTTCTGTTTGTCGAGCGAAGCACGGAAGCGCGTATCCGTTCGTACCAGATGGCGCATGGGGCCAAGTACCCCGACGCCGCGAAGCGAATCCAGGTTGAGGTTGATGGACAAGCCCGTCTACTGGCGTGGGCAAGGGAGAACTACCCCCCTGAGCGCGTCCGTGTTGTTACGTTTGAGGACTTGATTGCCAATCCCGGTGTGGCGCTGGCGAGCTTGGCGAATTACCTGGATTACCACGAAACCCTGTCGGTGGCGCGGTCAGTCCTGCGCCCGGAGTATGTTGTCTTTGGCGCTGACGGCGAACTGCGCGAGCACCCACAGCCGACGGGGTTCGGCACGATTGCCGTCGGCGTTCGTCTGACGCATCCTGAACCGGCATTTGTAGGGTGCTACACGCGAATGATTCATGACGGCCTGCGTGACGACGATGTTCTGCTGGAGCCTGTCGCCCGTACACCGTCCCATTGGGCAGCATCCATCCTGATGCGGCGCTTTCTGTCGTCCGGTTGCGACACGCTGCTGTTGCTGGATGATGATATGACCTTTGGCTCCGACTTGCTGGAAAAGATGCGTGACAACGAAGGCAATTGGCGTTACGACATCGTGTCGGCACTTGCAACGCAGCGCATCCCGCCACCTCGTGCTCTGCTGCTGCGAAAGGGCGAGCAACCGGACTTGCCGGATGCCCTGAACGGACTATACTATAACATGTTGGTGGACGAGGTAATTGACGGAGAGACCCTGCCAGCAGATGGGACAGGGTTTGCCTTTACACTAATTCGCCGCAAGGTAATTGAGGCGATGACGGACGAGGAATGGGGGCCAGGTTACACCCAGTACGTCCGGTGGGGTGAAGGTGGGGAAGGGGAGGATGTCAACTTTTGCCGCAGGGCAGGTTCCCTCGGTTTCAAGGTCGCCGTGGACGCCGGAGCGCATGTAGGTCATGTCGGCTCCGTGGTGTACGGTTATGACGAGTTCGATCAGTGGCGCAGTTCGCGCACGCCGACCGGCCTGAGTGCCGACAAGCTGATCGAGCTACTGGAATCGGCATTACCTAGTTTGAGCGGGACTGGCCTAGAAACAGCCATCGCGCTCCTAAAGAAAGCGAGGGAAACATGACCAAGTTTAACGGTAAGACAATGATCGGCACATTCGGGACGTGGGGACTTGACGGCTTAACGAGCGTCGAGTTTACGTCATCTGCCGAAATTACCGAGCAGGCTATTTCAGGACAAACCTACAAAGCGCAGATTGTCGGTATCCCATCGGCAAGCTTTACGTTAAATTTCCTGCTGGATAATGCAAGCCCTGCACCGGCGGCGCTTTTGAACGCGCTCGTTCCGGGAGCGACTGCCGCGTTTACGTTTGACCCTGACCGAACCAGCACCTTCGGGGGTACATTCTCCGGGGCGGGACTCATTCGTCAACGCGACGTGTCGTTTCCGGTCGAGGGGTTCGTGTCCGCGCAGGTTCAGATTGGAATTGACGGGGCGCTGACTATCGGCTAATGGAGCGATATGAAACCAGGTGACAAGACGGCTGAGCAAAAACAGCGTATTGGCGAGCTAAAGCTGCTGACGCGAGACGATTTCGTACTGCTCGATATTGACCTGTTGACCCAAGGGGATATTGAGGAGTTTGCCGAGGCGATGGGCGGGTTCGACATGAGTGGCGACAACATGAGTCCGCCGCGCATGAGACGATTCGCGTTTCAGGCGGCATACAAGATCGGGTGGTTCTCCGCGGCTCCGCAGCTAACGGACAGCGACTTTACGTTGATGCCGCCAATTCTGGTAACTCGCGCAGGGGACATGGTGCTGGAGCGATACAACGACATCACCGTCCCCGACGAGAGTTTTACCTAAGCGTTGCCGATGCCGTAGAGGGGGTCGGCAACGCCTCCAACCGTTACGTCACCTGGCTTCTGCGTGTTGAAGCCGGGGATGGTTTACCGTGGTCGGGCGGGTTCCTCTCATGGCCTGCCTACCACTACATCCGCTACCGCGCCGCACGCTCCATCCGATCCGTCATCACCTCCTATAACGAGGCCCCTAATCCGGTTGTGTGGACGAATGACAACCCGGATCGATTTAAGGTCATCACCATGATTCAACGACTACGAATCAAACAAGAGGTCTAATGGCTGGAACGACGCTGGATACGATTGTTGTTGAATTTGGCGCACAGTGGACGGGCGGCGGGGTCATCAACCGCCTGTTGACCGACCTGTCTCGCGTTGCTCGCGGCATTAAGGAAGTTTACGATCCGTCGGCAATGGCGGGTCTGGCTGTAGGCACATCGACACAAGCAGCCAAGTTCCGTGACGTTGGCGCGGCGGCGTTGACCTACAAGGCGCAAATCGCGCAAGTCAACAAGGAGATGGGGCAGCTAGGGCAGGCGTTAGCCGGGTTTAGCACAAGCAGAGATACCAACCCCTTCCACGGAACGGCAGCGGAAGATGCCGGGAGGAAGTACGGCGAACTTGCGACAAGGCTTGACACTGCCCGAACCGGCTACGACAACCTGACAAAATCGGCGTCGGAATCAACAACGGCGATAGGGCGGTTTGTCACCAACCTGGCCCCCATCGCCGTGAAAGCCGGACTTGCCACCGCCGCGATAGTGATGCTGGCAAAGGGGGTGAGGTTTCTGTACAATCAGGCGGCGGAGGGGGCGGCTATTCGACAAACGGCCCTGTCGTTTGACCGTGTTACTCAGTCGATGGGTAACTATACCGATCTTCTGGACAGGATGCGTGCGGCCAGCAAGGGAACTATCTCTGATTTCGAGATGATGTCGTCCTACCTGACGCTGGTCGCCGGAGCGTCGCCGGAATTGGCCGCCAACATCACCGCCGCAACACCAAAGCTGCTGGAGATCGCCAAAGCCGCCAACGTGCTAAATCCGGCGCTGGGCGACACGACCTACTTCTTTGAAAGTCTGGCGAAGGGTATCAAGCGCTCGGAAGTTAGATGGGTGGACAACCTTGGCATCATCGTTAAGGTGGGGGAAGCCAACAAGAAGTATGCCGAGCAACTTGGCAAGAGCGTATCCGATCTAACGGCGATGGAGAAGCAGCAGGCGTATCTGAACGAAGTTCTGCGCGTTGGCGAAGGTCTTATTGCACAGGCAGGTGGAAGTGCCGATTCTTTGACCGACTCCTATACGCGGTTAAGCGCGTCCACCGCGAACTTGGGCGACTCATTCAAGATATTGATGAGTATCATCGCTCAAGATTCGGTTGATGAATTCTCCAAGAATGTAGTTGTGATTGACAACTTCTTTAAGGAAATCATAAGTGGAATCTTGGGGGTTGAGGAAGCAGAAAACAAGCGGCGAGATAGCGCGAACGTTGGTGGCTTTTGGGCGGAGTTTGCCACCGGGTTCATAAAAGACATACCCAAAGCCGCGTCCGGGGTGCGTGAATTGGCCCTGAGCTTTAATCTGCTTATGGGCGGTATGAGGGTTTATACCGATCTGTCCCGGTACATGGATAGGGGAGGGGGTTTCTTCGATTTCTTCAAGGGCGAGAAGTTGTTATCGGCCCCATTCGAGAAGATCGTGGCCCCGGACGCAGGCCTTTCCGCCTTTCCATCCATCCTGGAGGATGTGAACGGGGAATTGGCTTTGACCGAGGAAGCTGCCAATCGCGTGGCCGAGGCGATCAAGAAGTGGGGGCCAGCGGCGGATTCGGCAGACCAGGCCATGTTCACCGTCGTGGAGAATTACCAGACAGGTGACAGGCAGTCGGCTTACATGGATTTTGTCTACGGCAAGCGGATGGCGCAATACAAGGAGTTGACCGCCGAACTGAACGCGGCCAACCGAAGTTTCAATGCCGAGGTCATGGCGGCGTGGCGCGAGATAGAGACGGCACGGACAAAGAATACGGCTAGTGCGTGGATGGGCATCTTTAGCGGCGGTGACATNNGGCAATATCAAGAACATCGGCTCGGCATGGATTACTGTTGGTGGAGCGACGACGGAGCAAAAGGAGAGGGTTGCTGAACTACGAAAGGAGATGGAGAAGGCCAAAGAGAAGCTGTGGGACTTGAACAACGGCATTGGCGTACAGGGGGATAATGCCGAGAAAACAGCCAAGAAGATTGAAGAACTGAACGCCGAGATTGCCAATTACGGCGCGGTCATTGCCCAACTTGAAAGCGATATGCCTACAGGCACGCGAAAGAAAGTTGACCTGGGTCTGGACTTGGATGACATCGCGGTCTACAAGCAGTTCGTGGAGATATTGGGCGGAGTAGGCGCGAGCGCTCAGCAGTTGGGGCAGGTAGGTGTGGCCTTCGGCCTGATTGACCCCAAAGTCGCCAACGCAATGGAGAAGGTCGCGACGCTGGATACATGGCTGAAAGACCTGGCGTTGGGTGTTCAGGTTGGCGACATCACGATTGAGAACAGCAAGGAGGCTGCCGACCGCATCATTGCCATGTTGCAATCCGATCTCTCGATGGCGGAGATTAAGGTCAAGATTCGGGCGGACTTGGGTGAAGCCAAGTCCCAAATCATGCAGGACTTCCGTACCGACCGTAAAGACCCCGCCTTCCAGGGAGACCTGGATGTCAACGCCAATCTCGACCCGGCGCTGGCAGCGGTGGCACAGGCGACAGGGGTAATACAGGGCACGGCCAACAAGATGACCGTAGACGCCAACATCGAACCGGCACGAAAGAAGCTGTCCGATCTCGTGAGCGAGATTGAAGGAAAGCGTGTGGAACTGGTCATACAGGGAATCTATAGACCACCCAAAAACATGCCGGATTCCACGTCTGTCGAGGTAAATCCCGGCGGCTCAGGCGGTGGCAATCCGGGCGGTGGCCCCGGCCCATATCAGCAATACGGCGGCGGCGGTTACGTGCGGGGCGGCAAGGGGAACCCTATGGCGGCAATCGTCCATGCTGGAGAGTACGTCCTTCGCCCGGAAGCTGTCGAGAAGCTGGGTGTCGGTTTTCTGGATGAACTGAATCGGGGCATGGGGAGCAGCAGCAACAGCGTCTCTGTGCAGAACAACTTCTATGGAAAGGTTGACACCGAGCAGGCGCGAACCGTTATCATTCAATCCGCCAGAGATGCCGGTGACGCGCTGGCGGACGCACTTCTCAAGACCGGATACAGAATATGAACTACGAACCAACGCAATTTGTAGGGCGCGTGGCCGGAAGTACGACAACCACGGTGTTCAAGAGCACCGGCAGTCGCGACCTCGTGTTTTATGAGGATAGCGGGGACGCCCTTATATCCGGGGTGGTACAGACCGTAAGCGGCGCGAAATACAACGTCAACGGCACGTGGCAAGCGGCGTCCGTGCCGGGACAGTACCGGGCTGTGGTTATGTGTCGCGGGGCTAACATGCGAGCGGCAAACCTGCAAGCTGACGGATTGTACGATATTGCCGGGGCCTCCGGCACGCTCTATGGCATTGAGTATGTAGGCAGCACCGTATCAACACACACGTGCTCTGTGGTTGTTGGCCCTGTGCGACCCGTCTCCATGTTTGACCGTGTAGGCGCATCGCTGGGGCGCTCCCACGCCATACAGGTTGAGATTGTGTTTGAGCGTATGGGGGACTGGAGTTAGCTATGGCAAACCTGTCGCGCTACCGCGATTTGACGATGGACTTTTACGACAAGAATCTGACGCTCTTGTCCGGCGGCAGTACGCGCAAGCTTTTAAGTGTCGAAACGACAAGCAGCCTAAGCGGATTGGGAACATTCACTTGTACCTATCCGTGGCCGCTTGGCGTAACCCCTGCCTATGGCGTGCTGGAGCAGATAGGTCGCATCGTGGTATTTTCCTACAACGACCACAGCTATGAATTTGGATTCCCCGGTCATATGCGAGCGTTGGGTGAGGCCTATGTCATTGAATCGCTTGAAGCCGTCAGTACCGGGCAGGGTCATATCGTCCGTGTTGGTGGCCGGTCACTCCTGTCTGAACTGGAGCGATACCTCGTGTGGGAGCCTATCGGGGAGCTTACCACGTACAACACGACGTTAAAGATTGCTGTTGCCGGTGAAATCACCAAGACCATTACGGAACCGGCAACGCAGGGCAGCAAGGAGATTACGCTAAACAGCACCGCCGACGTGGGTGAGACCGACCTCTTGGACATACCGCTGACAACGGGCGGCACAGCCAGCATGATAGTGGATTCGGTCGAGGGGCTGGTAGTTACATTGACAGGTGGATTGCCGGGCGGTGTAGCCGACAACACAACGATTGGAGTATGGACGCGGAAGATTACGCCGAACAGCACCGAAGGGATGAACGTAGGCAGCAAGGTCGTCATCACACTCAATAGTGGATCGCACGCCACAATCGTTGAGGAGGGCGCGACTGAACCAAGCGGCGGCGGAGACAAGTACGTCGTGCTCAGAGACCCACTTCCGTCAGCGGCGGCAATCGGCAAGTCGATTGTTGTGTCCGACCGCAGCCAACCGGCAACAAATGATATTCAGCAAATCGTTGCCAGCGCTCCGGGCTGGAGCACGAGCCTTAACGGGATTGGCGATGGTGGGGCGCACGTACCAGACGGTCAGTCTGTTCTGGATTTACTACGTACCGTTTCCGATATACATCAGACGGTATTTCGGCTTGAGTTGCTTCCTGTCACCCTGTTGCCGTCCCGCACAATCACATGGGGTGTGCAGAAGTCAAGTCCTGTGTCAGGTGAGAACATCATCATAGCCAACCCGCCACATGCCTACCTGTCCAACTATCAGGCGGCGAATAACGGCATTGTCAATGGCGAGTTCGGCAATGAGGAGAGCGGCCCGTTGTTCAGCCGTGTCTATCCCACATCCGGCGACGAGGGTGTCACGCTTTATGGGGTTTCACCCGACATCAACATTCTAATAGAGCCGAACGAGGTAGTCAACGACCCTGCCGTTTTGGGACTTTACGCCGATCCGTATGTGCGGAATCCGGTACTGGAAGCGACAGGGTATGTGGCAGGAAAGATAGAGTCGTTTTCCGAGATTACGGCGGAAACCGACGGGACGGTATCCAACACCTCGGCGTCGGATATGTTGGCGTTTGCCGCGAGCGCGTGGTTACGAGAGAAAAGCTCGGTCGGGTACAACTGGACAGCCAGGGACGTGCAGGTAAACTCAACCGCGCAGCTATTTGTCGGCCAGACGGTTGACATCCATTATTTTGACACAGAGTCCCAGGTTCGTACCCTGTTGCAGCACAACTACTATGTCAGGCCGGACTTGCTAATCACAGACATTTCGTCAAGGTGGGATGCAGGCAGCAACAGGCCGGTAATCGACCTTACCCTAAACAGTCGGGCGACAGGCCTGGAAAGCGGTGCAGCGCGAACAGCGTCGCGATTTCGCACGTATGACCGCATGGTTCGGCGCATGGCGAAGGGTGGCATTTCCGGGAAGTCCGTTGTAGTTCGCTCCGTTCCCTCTGCGCCGCCGCCGAGTGGCGGGGGTGGCGGGAACTACATGCCCCTGACAGGCGGTACGATGACGGGCAATATCTCCTTCTCCGGCTCGCAAACCGTAGATGGGGTGGACATATCGGCTCATGCCGCCAACGCGTCGGCTCACCAAGCGCCGGTATCGGCAGGCAACGATGCCCTGTCCGTGAGCGGACAAGCCGTCTCACTTGTCCTCTCCTCCTCCAGTGGGCTGCGGATAAACACCGGAGTGAACCCCGGATTAGGGATAAAACTTGAGGTTAACTCCGGTCTGGACACAAGTGTGGACGGTATACGAGTTATGCCTGCAACCAACTCCGGCATAGAGACAGTTGCCAGCGGGACGAAAGTTAAGCTGGATGCCAATCCCGGATTGGAGTTGGGTGCTGGCGGCTTGAAAGTGAAACTAAACGCTACCAATCCCGGCTTAACGGTTGACGGCAACGGGCTTCGGGCAAAGCTGGATTCTGCTTCCGGGCTGGAGATAAATTCCGGCGGTTTGCGCGTATTTCTGTATCCAAGCACATCCGGCTTGTATGCCGACAGTTCGGGGTTGCGTGTTTCCATACATTCCAATTCGGGTATCGAGAGTGTTGTGGGCGGCTTGCGGCTGGGTACGCCATCCACACTGAGCGCCACATCCACCAATGGAGTATCAAGTATCAATCACAGCCATGCGATTACAGCTTACTCCAATTCACAGGCCAATTACGGCAACTTGCTAAAAAGCGATTCAGGCGGAGAACTGGCGGTCAAGCGGATAGGTATAGGTAACGCGGCATGGCAATCCGGCGCGACAGCATTTATCCAGTCCTTCTCCACCAGCAATCACACCCTGCAACTAAAGCAACTGGCAAGCCAGACAGGTGACATTCTGCGGATGGAGAACAGCAGCGGGCAGGGGTTGATACGTGTTACCGGCGGCGGTGATTTGGAGAGCGCCAATCCGGGGTTTGTGTCCGGCATGAAGGGTTGGCAAATATCCGCCAACGGCGATGCCGAATTTAACAACATCGTGGCACGCGGCGAACTGCACGCCACAACGTTCGTAGCCGACGAGATGCACGCGACGGGCGGAACGTTCTTGGTGAAGACGGTTACAACGGTTGCCAACCCGCGCCCAAGCACAAGCGACAACATCCTGCCTGCGATAAACGGGTCGTTCACGCTGGCGGTAAACGGCAGTTACATGACGACCTACAACTACTTTCCGGTTGGCTCCATCATACGAATGAAACCGATGGGGCCGAACACCGGCGGGTCGTTGACGCTGTATGACATCTATGCCGAGGTAACGAGTGTTTCCAGTTTGGGTGACAGAAATCTGACACTTGGCATACCCGGCACGTACATTTTGACTTGTACGTTGCGGGCTGGTGGAAGGGCGGATGCGATGGGCGCGTCGGTAACGGGCTACGAGATACCGCCGGGCACGGCAGCCGTGCTGTGGACAAAGACGGGGGCCAGCGGCTATGTAGGCGGCATCAAGTTTACGAGCGAGGGCGATGTCACATCGGCGGGCGACAACGCCAGTGCCGGAACCGATTCGCCGTTTATCGACGTGTTTACGGTTGACAAGAAAGCATCCGGCAATTGGGTAGGTATATTTCCGGCAATCAAACCGCGTGTGCGCGTGGGCAATTTGAAGGGGGTATTGGGCAAGTCCGGGGACGAATGGGGGTTGGCTGCGGGAACAGACCTGAGCGACACGACCACGGCAGCCAAGTACGTTGTGGTGAGCGACTTGGGTGTGAATATGCAGAATATTGATGTTTCTATGTACAAGTCTGGAGTTAAGACCGCAAGCCTGAACCAAGACGGGCTTGCGTTTCTCAACCTTGCAGCCGCCAGCGCATTTGAATATGAGAAGACAATCCTGTGGAAAAATACGTCTAATGAGAGGGTCGGTGCGATAGCAGTCAGGAGATATAACGGCGCGAAACAAATGTATGTCGGGCTGGGGGACGAGAACATCAACTTTACTTACAGCGATGTCAATATTCAGATGTGGAAGATGGACAGCGGGCCATCGCCCAACTATATCGAGATGACCGCGCACCGGATAAAGACGGAGGGTGTGCTTCAGGCCAAGCAGGGGATTGAGGTTGAGTATACAGGGGTCGGGTATGGTGGTGTATTGTGGAGGTCTTACGAAGTTGCACATGGAATGACCGGATTGGTGGATACGGACGTGGCCGGTTGGATTAAGCGGCAAAGTTCACATAATGGGGGGATTCTTGTTGAGGGATATAGCGAAAGTAAGTATGCTGTAATAATTAGTGCTTATGGGACGGATGAAGACACCACGACTACCACGAGTTCCGATGGAGCAGTGATAGTTGGTTCTTCAAAAAAGAGTGGCACGGGCGCGGCGTCGATTGGCAATACCGGCAATCTGCTTGCCATCAAAAACAGCGGCGCTACCCGCTTCATTATCAAGGGTAACGGCAACTTCTATTACGACGGCACGGGGTCGGCCTACGACGACCATGACGACATCGGACTGCTGCGTACCCTGTCCCGCGAGATGTGGTCGGGAACCATCGAGGATTCATGGGATGAGTTCCTGAGCTACAACCGGAGCAATCTGGTCGAGGCCGGTATCATGAGTGACGAAGGGTTCATCAACGGCGCGGCGTTGAACAGGCTGCTGGTCGGCGCGATTTGGCAGCTAAACCGGAAGGTGAACGCGCTGACGGGATAAGTGTTGTATGCTAACGACAATTCAGATGGTCAACTTGTTGGGATGGCTGGTTATCGGCGGATTGACGGCTGTCCTGTTTCGCAAGGTGGGCACGTCTGAGCGGTTGTTGCTGGTCATCCCCTTGCTGCTGATGACCTACACGGTTATCTTTTACATCCTGCTGATACTTGGTATAGTCGAAACCAATTCACAGCTTGGCTCGCACATCAGTTCTGTAGGCCGGATGCTGGAGGTGCTGTTGTTTGCGACCGCATTGTTATTGAGGTTAAGAGAACGTGTTGGTACTGAATAATGTACGATACGATTGCAATTGTATTGACGGCAGTTGTTATCTCCCTGCCGGGCATCATTTCACTGGTGCTGTATTCACGACGGAAGGCGGCGCGAGAAATGACCACGCCGGATATACTCCGCACATTATACGGAACGGTAAACGACCTCTCGCGCCGGATGCGCGAGATGGAGACACAGCGAAGTGCCGACCATAAGCTGATTATGGAACTGTCGCGGCGGGTTGAAATATGGCGAGAGTATTCACAGGTGCTGGTATCGCTGCNNGTGGTTGACATCCCGCCGCCGCCGGAAACCGACAGAACAGCGGAGATTCCAGCAAGCAGTGTGGACTTGCAAAAGTTCCAGCGGCGGTTGGCAGACAGGTTTAGCAACGCCGAAATTGACAATCTTGCTTTCCTGCTGGGTATCGACTACGAAGGGTTAAGCGGCATGGTACATATACAGCGGGTCAATTCACTGATACAATCTGCGGAAGACCAGAATTTACTACTTGAACTGATTCGATTGGCACAGGAACAGAGACCACGAGGAGACTGGACATGACGAAAGAAGAAATGGAAGCTATGATAAAGGAACTGGAAAAGGAACAGGAAGAACTGGTCAGTCAGGCCAACCAGCGAATTGCATATCTGAGCGGGAAGATTGAATTACTGAACAGCCTGCTGGCATCCAGCGAGGATGCGGTCAAGACTGACGAATAGCGGGAGATTGTAAACCATGCCTTCGATTACAGTCCAGATTGACCACGGGTCACTGGATGCACACGAATATGGCGGCGGCAGTACGGTTGATGTGACCGGCAATGTACTTAATGCCAGCGCGAGCAACCAGTGGGTTGGACTGGTGTTTGCCAATGCCGGACTTGCCGACCTAGACGGCGCGACCATAACCAGTGCGTATCTGGAACTCTACTTCACGTCTGGCAGTTACGACGACCCGGATGCAACGATTTACGGCTGGAAAAATTCATACAACCTGTATTTTCTCGGAACGAACGGAGAGCTTAGTGGCTCTGGGCCTTCCACGACGGCAACAGTCAACTGGGCGGCATCCAATCTAGGCACGGGCTGGAAGCAGTCGCCGGACATCAAAACGATTATTCAGGAAATCATTGATGTGTCAGGCTGGCCGGAACCAAGAGAGGGTTGGATAAATACATCCGGCATCACAATCTTTTACAAAGGCAACAGCGGCGCGACGGGGATGCGTGTTCGTTCCTACGAGGGAAACTCATCGCAGGCCGCGAAGCTGATTATCAATTACGACGTACCCGCCAGCGGACAACCGGCGATAGCGCGGGCAAGAACGGTTCCGGGCATGAGGCGACCGCACGGGTCGCAGGGATGGTAAATCATGGCGAGTAGCGATGCGCGGCCTATGCCGTTAAAGAACACAGCGTATCGGGTAACATTCCCCTTACTGGATGCTGACGGAGACCTTGTTACCGGCGCAGCAGGACTGGACAGCGAGATTAGCAAGGACGGCGGCACGTTTACCGACTGCACTAACGAGGCGACGGAAATTGCCACGTCGAGCGGAATGTACTATCTTGACCTGACATCGACCGAGATGAACGCCGACACGGTAGCACTTATCGTGAAGACCTCGACCAGCGGGGCGAAGACGACGCCGATTGTGCTGTATCCGGTGGAGGCGACGGACATTGCGGTGAATGTGACGGCGTGGAACGGGACAGCGATTCCGGGGGTGGACACGGCGGGGTATCCGAAGGTAACGGTCAAGGGCGGCACGGGCACGGGCGAGTTATCCATCGCCTCCGGCGTTGTCAGTGCCGATGCCGTAGCCCTGTCCGGTGACACAACGGCAGCCAACAATGCCGAGAGTTTCTTCGACGGCACGGGATATGCCGGTACGAACAATGTTATCCCGGCGGTGACGATGGTAAATGGGCTGGCGGCGGGTACGATTACGGCTGCGGTAATCGCGACAGGCGCGATAGATGCCGACGCAATTGCAACAGACGCCGTAACCGAGATACAAAGCGGTCTGGCACTTGCCAGTGCACTGACGACAGCGCAAACAAGCCTGAGCACACTGGAGGGTCGCCTCACGTCGGCGCGTGCCGGGTATCTGGACGCATTAAACAGCGGGGTTCCGCTTTCATCGGCTGCGGTAGACGCCATCATTGACGACGCGGTGGAAGGAAGCATTACCATGCGACAGGCATTGCGTATCATGCTGGCGGTCTTGTCAGGAAAGTCTACCGGCGGCGGAACATCAACCATCACCTTCCGGGATGTTGCCGACACGAAAGCCCGCGTGAGCGCAACAGTAGACGCAAGTCGTAATCGAACGAGCGTAACGAGGGACGGTAGCTAATGTCATCAACGACATTAACCGTATCTGCCGGAGGTGATGACGCGCAGGAATCGGACGGCACAGTCGTCAGTGTCACATCAGGAGCACTGGACTGTGATTCAGTGGGCGACATGATGGCGTTCATCATTCGCAATATCCCCGTTCCAGCCGGTAGCTACATTGTAGATGCGTGGGTCAACGTCTACCCGACAAACAGCGGCAGGCAGTCACCTAATGTAACTATACGGGGAGAGCATAACCCGGCATCGCTTGTTGCGACAAACGGGAACCTGAGTGGGCGCACGAAGACGACATCCGGGGCATCGTGGGTTGCGACAAATATTGGAATAAACAGTTACAAGTCATCCCCGTCCATTGCCGATGTTATTCAGGAGATTGTTGACAACGGGGTATACACGGAAGATGATGACATCGCGCTATTCCTGATACAGAACAGTAGTTCCGGCTGGCTTCGGATTGCCCCATACGAAGATGGGAGCGGAACCAAAGCGCCGCAACTGTATCTGGAGTGGGAACCGGGAACCGATGATTTAACTTACGGATTTCCGACGAATTACTGGCCGGGACGATACTGGTCTGAGTACTTTCCCGACTACGGTACGAGTGGTTCCGGCACTATTATACCGCTGGTGATACATCATCTAATCCAGCAGGGAGTTGGCTAATGGCTATTGCGCTCAGTCAATCTACAGCAGGACAAGAAGTCATCATTGGCCCGTTTCTGGATGACACGGACGGCAAGACGGCAGAGACAGCACTGACGATTGCCGCGTCTGACATTAAGGTTTGGAAGCCGGGTGCAACCGCGCTGGTGAACAAGAACTCCGGCGGGGCGACCCATATGGCAAACGGGTTGTATTACTGTGTGCTGGATGGAACCGATACGGACACCGCCGGGACTATGGTTATCACCGTTCATGTGAGCGGGGCCTTGCCGGTGCGTCTGGAGTGTGACGTGTTGCCCGTGCAGGTCTACAACTCGTTGACGGTTGGGTCTGACCGCTTGCAAACGCATGTGGATGAGATGACGGCGGGCATCATAACCGCTGCGGTAATAGCAACGGGCGCGATAGACGCCGACGCGGTAGCAGCGGACGCCGTGACTGAAATACAGAGTGGGTTGGCACTCGCCGGTGCGTTGCAGACTGTTGACGATTTGGTAGACGACTTGGAGGCGCGGCTTACGGCCACCCGCGCCGGGTATCTGGACAACCTGTCCGCAGGCGCGGTGGCAACGGCCAGCGCGGTGAGCACGCTCTCCGGGTATGTAGACACGGAAGTGGCGGCTATTCTGGCGGCGGTAGACACAGAAGTTGGAGCGATTAAAGCCAAGACGGACGCCTTGCCCGCTTCTCCGGCGGCGGTAGGCAGCCCTATGACGCTGGCGACAGACGCGGTGAGTGCCGACGCATTAAAAGCCGATGCAGTGACAGAAATACAGAGCGGCTTGGCACTTGACGCGACCGTGGCGAAGGCAGCGGCGCTTTCCACGGTTGCCGGTAATGTTGATGCCATTCTGGTGGACACCGGCACGACACTTGACGGCCTGCTACAGGACATACCGACGGTTGCCGAGTTTAACGCCCGAACACTGCCGACTGCCGACTACTTTGACCCTGCTACCGACACGGTGAAACTTTCCGCAACGACACACACCGGAGCGACAATTCCCACGGTAACGGCCATTACCAACGATGTCGGCATCACACAGGGCGGCGCGGACAAGGTGTGGAGCAGCACGACCCGCACGCTGACGGCCTTTGGGTTCTCAGTAACGGTCGGCACGAACAGCGACAAGACGGGATACTCCCTGTCCGGCGCGGGCATACAAGCCATTTGGGATACATTGACATCGGCACTGACGACTGCCGGAAGCATCGGCAAGTTGCTGGCCGACCGTATCGACGCGGCTATAACAAGCCGAATGGCAACGTTCTCCTATACCGCGCCACTGGATGCCGCCGGGACACGAACGGCTCTTGGAATGTCCGCCGCCAATCTGGACACACAACTGGCCGACATTCCCACGAACAGCGAGCTAAACGCCCGGACATTGGCAAGCGCCGATTATTTCAACCCTGCAACGGATGACGTAACACTGGCTGCCGGAGAACTGGCCGGGCTATCGACCCTGACGGCGGCGCAGGTGTGGAGCTATGTGACACGGGAACTGACCAGTGGTGGCGGAGGAGGCGGCAGCCTGACGGCAAGTGAGGTTTGGTCGTATGCTACCCGCGAGCTAACGGGCAAGAGCGGCTTTGAGCTTGTTGCCGCTTACGATGCGGCGAAGGATGCGGCATCGGCATCTGCCATGCAGACAGTCGATGATTTGGTCGATGACCTTGAGAGCAGACTAACGGCGGCGCGGGCGGGTTATCTGGATAAGCTAAACGTATCCGGCACGCTGGCCCACAGCGACGCGGCGGGAACATACAGGGCCGATGTGAGCGGTCTGGCAACGGCGGCGGCTGTGTCCGGCCTGAACAATCTGAGCGCGGCGCAGGTGTGGGCTTACGTCACGCGAGAACTGACTTCGGCAGGTAGCGGCGGGGCAACGGCGCAAGAGGTGTGGGAATATGCGACACGCACACTAACGGGTAAAACAGGCTTTGAGTTGACCGCAGCTTACGATGCGGCGAAAACAGCGGCATCCCAAACCTCGGTCGATGACCTGCCGACGAACGGGGAACTGGCAACGGCACTAACCGGCATGAGCACCCTGAACGCGGCGGGCGTGCGTGCTGCCGTTGGACTGGCGAACGCCAACTTGGACACACAACTGGCTGACCTTCCGACGGTGGCCGAGTTTAACGCCAGAACGTTACCAGGCGATGACTATTTCAATGCGGCGACCGACGATGTGACACTAGCCACCGGGGAACTGGCGGTAGTATCAACTCTGACGGCGGCTGAGGTATGGGGACATGCAACCCGCGAGTTGACCGGCAGGACGGGCTTTGAGCTTATTGCGGCCTACGACGCGGCCAAGACAGCGGCGCAGGCAGGCGACCCCATGACGCTGGCGGCGAACGCGGTAACTGCCGCTTCTCTTGCTGCCGATGCGGTGGCGGAAGTGCAGAGCGGTCTGGCAACGGCATCCAGCATATCTGCGCTCAACGACCTGTCCACGGTTGAAGCGACGGCGGCGGCGGCATCCGCACTGGCGACCTACGCTGCTGCCAAGACCAGCGACTTGTCCGGCGTGTCAACCTTCAATGCAGCGACGGATGCTGTCACGGTTGGAACGATACAGGTCGATGCCGTCAGTGCATCGGCCATAGCAGCAAGCGCGGCCAACGAGATTGCCGATGCAATCCTGTCCCGCAGCTACGGCAATGTCGAAGCGACGGCGGGCGACCATACACTTGCGGCCCTGATTGCCGGAGCGCTGGAGAGCGCAATGGCCGGGACGACATGGACTATCTACCGGACAGACGGCACGACGCCCATGCTGACGAAGACCATCGCCACCAACGCGGCTGCCGAGCCGGTAACGGGAGTTGGCTGATGCGTGATATACTAAGGCGTGTCTTGGGATGGAAATCCGGCGGGTCTGCCGTATCGCCGTCAGAGATTGACATACAGCGGTATCGCGTTTCAATGGAAACACGAGTGTACCAAGTTGATGCCGAGGCGCGGGTGTACAGGGCGAGCGGCAAGGCACGAGTGTACAAGACGGAGTGGCAATGAACGACAGCACCAGACAGTTTATCAAAGACCCTGACGGAACGGAATGGTTCGGCGTTGACTGGACGGAGCGGCTTGCTGGTGTCGCCAACCTGATTGCCCCTGACACACTGGCGACATCCACATGGTCGGCGGGCAGCGGCATCAACATTGTATCTACTCACATGTCGGGGAATATGACCGGCGTG
>JRYC01000481.1_pt1 | contig 24605 bp, 25 predicted proteins | sample 235301 | NCBI WGS metagenome assembly JRYC01 (sample SAMN03074211, study PRJNA261470) | activated sludge metagenome | biome: Common Effluent Treatment Plant; feature: Wastewater; material: Activated sludge; isolation source: activated biomass of a common effluent treatment plant treating...
CCGGTCCCCTCTCTCTGAAAGGACTTTCGTTTCATGCCCTCTCTTACCCTCCTCCGCCCGACCGTCCTGAACGGTGTGATCGCTGAGATCGAACCGCCCCAGGAGCTCGTCGGACTCTCCCTGATGGAGACGGAGTCGCATCCGTTTCCCACGGTGCTCTACGACGTGACGCGCGGTTCGCGTACCGTCGCGAAGCCCAACGTCCCGAACTCCGAGGCGCACATCGTCCCGAAGCTCAAGACCGACCAGCTCGCGGCTGGCTACAGCTACGTTCGCGAGAAGAAGGTCTTTGAGCCCACCACGATGTACTGGCTTCGCCGTGAGGGTACCCTCGCCACCAAGAAGGGCGAGGAAGCCGTCATGCGCGAGCTCCAGGACCTCGATCGCCGGCTCCGGTTCTACCAGGAGTGGACGATCTGGCGCGGTCTCTTCACCGGTCGGCTCCAGATCAACGAGCCTGACGTCAAGGTCAACGTCGATTACGGGATGGCGGACTCCCACCGCCCCGTGCTCGCCGGGAACCAGGCGTGGGATTACACCGACGGTGACGGGAAGTACGTTGCCCCGATCCGCCAGCACGTCAACGCCTGGAAGAAGCTCGTCTCCCGTGACGGTGCCGCGACGATCACCGACGCCTACATGAACTCGGATACGCGCGACATCTTCATGCGTAACGTTCTGTTCGAGGGAGGCGCGAACTCGATCCTGAGCGATCGCCAGAAGGAGTCGCTGTACAGCGAAGGCTTCGTTGACGGCCTCCTCGGTCTGAAGTGGAACGTGTACGACCTCGCGTTCGACGATGGCACCGGGACCCACGTCCCGTACATCCCCGACGGGTATGTCGCGCTCCTCGCGAAGACCAACCGTCCGTGGGTGATGCTCGAGGGTCCGGCTGCCGACTTCGCCGCTCCCGCCGATCACACCGGGAAGTTCTCGAAGACGTGGCAGGAGCAGGATCCGTCCGCTCGCCAGGCGCTCCTCGAGTGCAACTTCTTCCCGGCCCTCTACCGTCCGGACCAGGTCGTCTACGCGAAGGTTTACTAGTCCGGGCTCCAGGTAGCTCTACTGCGGTCACGGGCGCTCATCCCAAGGCCGCAGCGGGGCTCCGCTGCCTACCGGGTGGTTCTGGGTAGTAGCCTCCCGGTAGGCGCTCAGGTCGCCGCAGATCCTCTCTACTGCCCAACGAAGATTCTGGAGGTAATCGTGTCGGCTACGAAGATTTACGATAAGGAAAACTACGCACCGGTTTCGTTTCTGCGTGATGGCTACCAGGACGAGAACCAGGTCCACCTCGGAGGAACGTTCGCGTTCCTCCCTCGTCATCTGAATCCCGGTGATGGTGCCGGTCCGGCCAACTGGGATAACGATGAGCAGCTCGCTCGGCTCGGTGATGTGTACTTCGAGGCGGGGATCCGGAACGGGTTCACCCCGTGTTCCGAGTCGTATCTCTCCAACCCCGAGGCGGCTCGCATGATCGATGCCCTCGTGCAGGAGGGCATCGATGCCAAGTTCGGACGAACCGACGCCCTGGAGGACGAGCCCGAGTCGGAGGATCCCGGTCCGACGGACTATGACTACGATGCTCCCGTCGAGGAAGACGAGGGGGAGCCCGAGTCCGATGAGGCTGAGGACGAGCTCGATTCCGAAACCCAGGCGGCCGCGCTCTGGGATGACGTCGAGTCTCTGACTCTCGCCGAGATCCGCGAGCGGCTCGCGGAGGCTGACCAGGACACCGTCGACGCTTACGTCGAGTGGGAACTGGCTCGCCCGAAGCCGCGCAAGTCAATCCTGAACGAGCTCGGCGTGGAAGTGGAGGACTAGATGAAGACCAAGGTTCCGTTCGGACTCTCGTCTTGGATCGGGTTCGTTGCGGCTGCGGCTGCCGGGCTCGTTCCGCTTGTCGGCGAGCTCGCTGATGCAACTGCTCCTCTCGGCACCGACCCGAAGGTGTGGACGCTGATCTCCGCCGGCCTCCTCACCGTTACGGTGCTCGGCCGGATGTGGCAGGACGCCAAGAACGCGATCGGTAACGCGACGGTCGGGTATGGCACGATCTTCGGTCTCGCCGGCGCAGCCGCTGCGGTGGTCATCCCGCTCATCGGTTCGCTCGCTGACGCCTCGTCGCCGTTCGGTATCCCTCAGGAGTTCTGGGTGAAGACGTCGGCCGTGCTCGCGGGTGTGGTCGTGCTCGGCCGGATGGGGACGGTCGCAGTGGGTGGTGGCGTTCCTCCCGTCTCGGTGCCTGACGAGGTTCCTGTCGATGACGACACCGAGTTCCCGCCCGACGAGGGCAGTGCCGGCGATGAGGTCACTCCCGGCCTGGAGGTCTAGGCGATGGCGACGCGTACCGAGTTTCCAGGGCTCGCCGAGGGCGATGGCATGACTGGCGGGGGCAACCCCGCCGTACTCGCTGCGAAGCTGCTTGTGGCCCAGGTCCTTGCCGAGCGCAATCGCGTGAAGGGCACGAAGCGTGCGATGCTGACCGAGCTGAACGGTCGCTGGGATAAGCACTTCACCAAGGATCTTGTGGTCGCGAAGCAGTACCTGAACCAACGCGACAAGTTCGGGAAGATCAATCCGTGGCTGATCGGCAAGCCCGCGTGGACCGTGCTCTGGACGTACGCGAAGGGCAAGCTCGGTGGCCGCGTCAACGATCTTGTCAATGAGGAGCTCCGTCGACGCCGTGTCGCGGCCGCTGCTCGTGAGGCCGCTGCCCAGTCCGGTGACCTCCGCGCCCGTGCCGCGCAGATCATGATTCGTATGGCGAACAACGGTCACCTCTACCGCTACGCGCAGTTGAGGCCGTTCCCCTACACGGATCCGATGTCGATCCTCCTCCCCAAGTTCTACGGTCGGTATGACTGCGCGTCGACGTGGCTCGGCTGCGTCCGCGCTGCCGGTGGCCGGAACCCGCTGCGCCGTGATGGGGTGTGGGATGGTCTCGGGCACACCGGTTCGATGTGGTCTGCCGGTGTCTCGGCCTCCGCTCCCCGTGTCGGTGACGCCGCGTTCTACGGCGACGACTATCTGCTCGGCTACTGGCGTCCCCAGCACGTCGCGCTCGTCCTCGATGCGAACCGAGTCGGGACCTTCGGCTCGAACCCTCCCCGTATCGCCCCGATCCGATACCGCTCGGACTTCAAGGGCTTCAAGAACCTGCTCGGCTAACTTTCGATTAGGAGCCCGCTCCCATGCCGATTATCGCTAGTGATATCCTCGTGAAGCTCTCGGTGAAGACGGGCTCCTCGGGGAACTCCACGGCTCAGGCCGATCCCAACAACTCGCTCGGCAAGTACATCTCGACGACCCAGCTCACCGATAACACGCTCGGTAACCTGTTCGACGATGTGACCGGCGACGAGAACGCTGCGAGCGACGTCGAGTATCGGTGTCTCTTCGTGCACAATGCGCACGCCACTCTGACGCTCATCGATCCCAAGCTCTGGATCGAAACCCAAGTAGCTGGCGGCGCTACGTGCGCCATCGGCCTGGATACCACCGCGGCATCCGCGCTCGGTTCCTCACCGGCCCAGGCTCTCGAGGTGGCGAACGAGGGTGCGGCTCCTGCCGGTGTCTCGTTCTCGGCCCCTGCTGACAAGGCTTCGGGGCTCTCGGTCGGGGACCTCGGCCCTGGACAGGTGAAGGCGTTCTGGATCCGCCGTACTGCTGCGAACTCCGCTGCCCAGAACGATGACGGGATCACCTTCCGCATCGAAGGCGACACACTCGCGTGATAATCTGTCGACCCGGAAGGCTGCACGATGCCCCGATTGCGACGCGAACACCGAACTGACTGCCTCTCGATCGATGAAACCGGATCGGGTACGCCGGCCCGGCTCCTTCCCGGCCTCCGTGCGTACCCGATTATCGTTCGGATGTTCTCGCTGGGGTCGCTCCTCGCAGGGCTCTCACTTGTGTTCACTGAACCGGCGACGATCACCGGGTGGGCCGCTGACGCATCCGGTGTCGTGGGTGGACCTCGAGCGCTCGGTGTCGTGATGGTGCTCGCTGCGGCTCTGTCGTTCACTGGCCAGTGTGTTGAGCGTTTCGGTCGGGTGTGGGGGATGATCCTGAACGGTCCTCTCCTCTTCGTGGCCTTCGCCGTGCTCTGGGGCTCGGTGTCGACGTACTTCTTTACCGGTTCGGCGGGGATGCGCCCGTCCGCTGGGATGGTGCTCGGCCTCTCGTCGGGGTACTTCCTGACGTATATTTCGGCCTACGTTTCCCAGGAGATCCGAGTGCGTCGTATGGCGCGTGATGCGTCGTGACCGTTCAAACCATTGCGATCGTCGCGACTCCGATTGCGATGGTGCTCGTTGCCGTGATCACGTCTCTGTTCAACTGGAACGTGAACGTCTCCGCCCTCCGTCGTGATGAGGATGAGAAGCGTGGCGAGCGGATTCTGCACCTGGAGGAACGGCTCGCGAAGGTCGAGAAGGATCACCGCGCTGACCTCGATACGGCCGATGCTCAACGACGTCGCTGTGAGGCAGCGGTGTACGCGCTGCGGGGCCAGATCTTGATCCTTCGTGGAGCTCTCGTCGAGGCGGGTATCGCCCTGCCGAAGCTCCCGGACGTGGATTACTAGGCCGGCGCGATGGCCGTCGTTTACACCGATACCTTCACTGGATCCAACGGCTCCTCGTGGGGTGCGAACTGGACGGCGTCCCAGTCGAACGGCTCGGTCAACCGGCAGTCCAACACCGGGCAACTGGCGATCACGGCGGACTCCTCCGGGGCTAACGCTCGAGCGATTCTGTCCGGTCCTTCGGCGCTTGAGGACTCCGAGGTTCTCTTCTCGTTCCAGTGGAGCGCGACGTCGGCCCAGGTGTACTTCGATGTTTGGCTTCGTGGTTACGGTGGGTGGGCCGGTACGTATCGGCCGGCTAACGGCTATGGCTTCGAGATCCGAAACAACGCGGGAACGCTTTCGCTCCTGAAGTACCAGGGAGGATCGCAAACTAACATCGGGAACTTCGCGCTCGTGTCGTCTACGACGGCGAAGCAGTGGTGCCGTCTCCGTGTCAAGGGCGATCAGATCTCGGTGAAGTGCTGGCTGGATGGAAGCCCTGAACCGGGTTCGTGGGGAGCGACGGTCACCGACTCGTCCGTGACAGGAGCGGGGCAACTCTTCCTCGCACTGAACCGCGCGGGCTCGAACTCTGGTCTGAAGAACGTCCGTATCGACGACCTCGTCCTGGACGACACGGTCGATGCCGTCCCGGTCGGTGTCTCCCGAACGGTTCGGTACCGACTCCGCACGAACGTTTCCCGTTCGAGGACGATTCGTTACCGACTTCGAGCTCTGGCGGCTCGTGCGCGGACTCTTCGATACCGAGTCTTCACGCTGGCGCTCCGGTCTCGGGTCGTCCGCTACAGAGTCCGTGCCCGCGTGCCTCAGTCGAAGATCCTCCGGTACCGTGTTCGTGGTGCCGTTTCTCGATCTCGTGTGCTGCGTTACCGGGTGCGGTCTCGATCGGGAGCCCAGCGTGTCCTCCGATACCGTGTGCTCGGTTCGGTGTCCCGCTCACGAACGGTGCGCTACCGGATCCGCTCAAGTGTCTCTCGTTCCCGTACGATTCGATACCGAGTCCGGGCCGTCGCCGACCCGAAGGTCCGGTTGATCCGGTACAACGTCCGCGCTCGGGTCGGCCTCTCGCGTTCGGTGGTTTGGGACGTCGGTGGGTATGGGGGCACGTCTACGTCGATTCGTTACCGAGTCCGGCGAACGGTCGGTATCTCCCGAACGCTGCGCTCCCGCGTTCGTACTCCGGTCGGGCTCGAGAGGTCATTGCGCTATCGCGTTCGTATTCTCTCTGAGGCCAAGTCCTCGTCGATCCGTTACCGAGTCCGTGCTCGAGCCTCCCGCTCTCGGGTCATTCGCTATCGCGTTCGCCAGCGCGTCTCAGCGGTGCGGAGCGTCCGTTACCGCGTTCAGGGGTATGCGGGTCTATCACGCACGGTCCGGTTCCACACGAGGGCGCAGACGGCCGCAGAGCGGACCGTCCGCTACCGAGTCCGTATCGCGGCGAGTCCAATCACCCGGTCCCTGATCTGGGATACGCGAGCCCTCGCCGGCGTCTCGCGCTCCGTCGTGTTCAACGTGATCTCCCAAACAAGCTTCGGGATGAACATCTCGATTGCCTGGAGGGTTCGCGCTCTCGCCGGCGACGCGACCGCGCTCCGCTACCGAGTCCGCTCGAGGGTCTCCCACTCCCGAACGCTCCGCTACCGAGTCCGGCGTCCCGCGTCCGTGTCTCGCGTGCTGCGTTACCGAACCCGAATCCGAGCCAACCGTCCGGCGACTGTCCGGTACCGGATCCGAGCGGTAGCTGGCGGCTCACGCACGATTCGGTTCGACACCGGGGCCAACGTCGCGGCGTCCTGGACGGTTCGGTTCAACGTTGCCGAGACCGCATCGAAGTCGTTCTCGCTCGGGTGGGGTGTGTGCACCACCGTCGCTACCGAGCGAACGGCCCTTTGGGCGGTTACCGAATCGGCTGGAGTCTCACGCACCCTTCGCTGGAATGTTTCTGGGAAGATCCCGGTCGGTGTCGTCCTCGACGGGCACGTTTCGATGCAATACTTGGATGGCATCGTGGTCCGTTCGACGCTGACGGGGAGACCGATTCCTCAGGACTCCATCGATGGCGACGTTGTCCGTGAGGGGTTCTCCGGTGCGGTAGCATCCCTGCCGGTCCTAACGGGGAAGGTGCGCGGTGCCTGACTTCACAATCCATCGAGGCAACTTGCTCCCCGTGCTCGACTTCGTCGTCACCTCCGGAGGCGCGCCCTTCCCGCTCTCCGACTCTGAGGTGACGTTCTCGATGGCCGAGGTCGGTGGCGGTCTCGTGATCGACCACCGGGAGGCCGAGGTCGTCAACCCCACCGCTACCGATCCCACCGATGCTGACGCCGGCCTCGTGCGTTATGCGTGGGTAGCTGGCGACACCGATGTGGCGAACGAGTATGCTGGGTGGTTCACGGTCCAAGGCCAGGACCTCGCGACGACATTCGAGATCGCGATTATCGAGAACTTCCCCGATCCGAACACGGTCGGCGGGAAGTACACGAATGCCTGGAAGCTGAAGGACTTCACCGGTATCCCGGCGCTGAAGGCCGCCCCGGACGAGTGGCTGAACGAGAACCTGATCCCTCGAGCCGAGGCCTGGATTGATTCGCTCGGTCCGTTCAAGCCCGGCTCGGTCTGTGCCGGCCGTCTCACGCTGGCGGCGAATGTGCTCGCCGAGCGGATCTTCCTGAACCTCCAGCCGGAGCTGACCAGGACGTGGGGCTCGGTCGGGAACAAGAAGTCCGAAACCATCGGTCGGTATTCCTACACGCTTTCCGAGGTCGCGTCTGCCGATCCGTCCCAATGGAACGCGACGCTCGACGAGATCTCGCGGATCCTCGGCGACTGCATCGACTGGGATGCGATGGGTGCCGCTGGGCTTGGTATGGCCGGCGGTGGGGTCCAGGTGTTCCCGCTCCTCTCCGGGTATGAGCACGGCGGCTCGTTCGATATCGAGGAAGAGACCCACGTCTTCCGGGCGTACTTCTCCGACCGTGGACCGACCAATCGCTGGATCGGGCGGTAGCTGTGTCGTACGACGGACTACTCATCCACTCCTGCACGGTCCTCCGGCTCTCCACGGCCGGGTACGAGGACGGGACTCCGATCACCGACTTCTCGCCCGTGCTCCTGAACGTTCCGTGCCGCTTCGAGATCGATGGCGGGTCCGAGGCTCCGGAGCCGTACACGAGTCAGCGAGCCCAAAGCCAGGGCGGGACGCTCTTCCTGCCCTCCACGGTCGTGCCCCGTCGAGCGGATCGTGTGCGCGTGAAGAACTTCGAGGGTGATTGGGAGGTTGTGTCCGCGTACCCGCGTGCTGACGACACCGCCGACCACCACACCGAAGTCGAAGTCGAGCTCGTGGTGGGAGGCTGACGTGCCCGCTTTCCGCGTAGGCGTCGGGGGCCAAGGGTTCCGTGTGAAGGGTCTCCCCGAGGCCGAGCGGAAGCTCCGTCTCCTGGAGTCCCAGATGTTCGAGGCCCTCCCCGTGCTCCTGAACGAGGCGGGTCTCTTCATGGAGCGTGAGATCAAGATCAACACCCGAGTGGATACCGGAACCCTCCGCGCTTCGATCGGTCATTACACCGCCGGCGACATCCGACCGGGCAAGTCCGGGAAGTCGATGGGGCGCTCGAAGACCCAGGCGTCGATGGCGGCGGTTTTCACGCCTCCCTCCCCGTCCCGTCTCGTGGTGACGGTCGGGACTCGAATCCGATACGCTCCGGCCGTGAACTACAAGCTCGGGGACCGTATGTTCGAGAAGGGTCTCCAGGCAACGGTGGCGTTCCTCCCCTCCCTCGTGGACCAGTACATCGGGGCCGTCCGTGTCTAGGCGACCGACTCTTCCCGAGGTGGCCCTCTATTCCGAGGTTCTCTCGCTGCGTCGCTGGCTCTACGAGGTCAACGGAGGACCGGACACGGATCCTCCCGGTCTCCCGATTCTCATGAAGCGTGACGCGTCGGTGTCGCGTCCGTTCTGGCGTCTCGACATCACGGGGCAGTCCACGCTTCGCCGAGTGGCGTCCGGGTGGGAGGACGGCAACCGTCCGTATACGCTCGTCTACGGAGGAACCGATCCGAAGGAGGTCGGCTTCGCGCTCTCCCGGATCCGTGACCTCGTGATGAGGTATGCCCGGTTCCCGTTCTCGTTCTTCGATGGGGCGTGGTTCCGTCCGCTCGTCGAGGTCATCGATGACCCCGATCCGCTCGACCCGATTCTCCCGGTCGGGGAGTACACGGTCTCGTGCTCCGTGCTCAACCACGACGACGAGGAGACGCTCGCGTCCGATCCCGTGACGTTCACGCTCTCCGCTCCTCGTGCTGTTCGCGTCCGCGTTCCTGTGTGGCCGTGGCAGGCTCCTCTGGCTGCCAAGTGCCGGGTCTATGTCGGGGTCGGCGCAGAGCCCCGGAGAGCTGCGGTGACGGTTCCCCAGACCATTCCTGCGGTCGGGTGGGAGCCGGTTGTGCTCTCCCTGCCTTCAGGGGTGGAGCCGCTGGAACCCACGTCCTCCGTGGTCTATGCTGGGTCCGTGTCTGTGGACTTCGCTCAGGTGAACATTTACGACTCGCCGGATAACGACGACGAGTTCGATGGGGTTCTCCTCCTGAGCACGTCACGCCCTCTCTGGACGCACGAGAACCTGGAGGGCACCGAGGGTTACCGCCCGTACGAGGCAACCGATATCTCCGTGTCTCTGTCGTTCAACTGAGAGGTGTTATTCCATGGCAACGCAAACTGATAAGGGTAAGGGCACCGAGTCCAAGCCCGAGGCGAAGGCAGAGGCCACGGCCGCTCCCGCCGACGAGAAGTTCACGGTCGAGCAGTTCATCGAGAACGCGGAAGCGCTCGGCCTCGATTCCCCCACCGTCGTGGGGGCGTTCCACGGTGTCGATCGTGACGCCGAGTACTCACTGCCCGAGGTCAAGGACAAGGTAGGGAAGTGGCTCGCCACTCCCGTGAAGCAGGAGGACAACTAGTGGCGGTCACACCGATCTGGGATAACGCGGTTGCGGCTGACCCCGCGACGCGGCCCGGTGTCTACATCAACTTCGCGAGCGTCCCTCCTCCGCCGAGTTCACCCTCCGCGACCGGGATCGTGGCCGTGGTGGCCACGGCTGACTGGGGTCCGCTCGATACCCCTACCGATATTCTGAACAAGCGGGATGTCGACCGGTATCTCGGGACCAACCCCGCGTCCGAGATCCGTACCGAGCTCCTGGAGATGATCGAGGTCGGCGCGGCCAAGGTGATCTTCTACCGGATCGCAGCAGCCGCTGCGGCGAAGGCAACTCTTACGCTGAACGACTCCGTGCCCGCTGCGGCGCTCACGGTCACCGCCAAGTACGAGGGTACGTTCGGCAACTCGCTCCGTGTCGCGGTCGTGACGAACGTGGTCGATCCCCTGAAGAAGGACCTCCTCCTCTACGAGGGCACGGTGCTCCGCGAGTCCTTCACCGGAGCGACCAACACCGAGATCGTCGCCGCGTTCACGGCGCTCGGTTCCGAGTACGTCGACATCGCCCTGAGTGGCGCAGGCGCGCGAGCGCTCGCGAACGTCACGGCTACCCCGCTCGCCGGCGGCAACTCTGGCACGGGCGTCGTCTCCGGTGACTACGTTGCCGGGTGGGAGGGCACGCAGGGTTCGGTGTACTCGACGATCGTGATCGACACCAGCGACGCCGCGATTCAGGCGAGCTTCGGTGCGTGGGTGAAGGCTCGGCGTGTAGCTGGCTACCGGGTGCGCGGCTTCGTTGGCTCCGCCCAGGTGATGACCTTCGCCGATAAGCTCCTTCAGGCGCAGGCGCTCAACGATGAGGGCATGCACTACGTCGTGTCCGACTACGTCACGCGAGGCGGGGTTGCCCTGCCTCCGTACCGAGCCGCCGGCACTCTGGCTGCGGTGGCCGCGCTCCGTGCCTACCGTTCGATCACGAACTACACGATCGACGGCGCGACGCAGGGCGCGATCTCCCTCTCCTCGACCGAGTACGCCAAGGCTCTGACCTTCGGCATGCTCGTGCTCTCCTGGAGCGGAACGCGGGTCTACATCGAGTCCGGGATCAACACGCTGCAGCCCAACTCGCAGGTGGCCCCGAAGAGTCCCGATTGGCGGAAGATGCGGTACGTCGCGTGCCAGGACTGGATCGCCGAAGAGGTGTGGCTCGCTCTGATGGACAACTACGTCGGTCAGATCGAGAACGACGAGCGCGGTCGGGCCGAGGCGGTCCGTGTCGCCAACGACGTCGTGTCGCGAGCTGTCCAGCTTGGAATCCTCGACCCGGACGCCGACAACCAGGCCTACCTGGATGACCGGTACGAGTCGAACAAGGACCGGGTGTTCCTCGCGGTGTCGGGCTCGTTCGTGGATGCGATCGAGAAGTTCTTCCTCACGGTCGTCATCTAGGCCGCGAGCTCAAACGAAAGGAACTAGGATATGTCGACGCAGGTAGTCCCTCTCGCATCCCGGCGCACCCTGAACGGTCGTATGGGCAAGGCGTTCCTCGAGGGCAACGTGTTTCTGGCGTGGGCCGACCAGGTGGAGGCTCGGGTCGTGATCGACCGAGCCGACATCGTTAGCTCGGGCAAGCTGGGGACCGGTTACAAGGCGCTGGGCTGGAACGGCTCGGGTACGATCTCGGGCTTCAAGGTCACGTCGAAGTTCATGGCTCTCGTTGCCGATTACACGCGGACGGGTGTCATGCCTCCGCCCGTGCGGCTGACGTACGAGCTGGCCGACCCCGAGGCGTTCCGCGATGGGCGGGACGGCGAGGAAGGTACGGCGATGGTCGAGCGGGTCACGCTCCTGGAGTGCAAGTTCTGGGAGGCCGCGATGGGCTTCGCGACGGAGTCCGTGCAGCGGCAGGAGATCCCGTTCACGTTCGAGGGTGTCTCCCTTGACTCCCTGATCTCCAATCCGCAGATGCCCGGTTTCTAGGAACCGAGCCTCTCTGCTCTACTACCCACCGGAGGTTTGATTCATGACGGATAAGCGCGGCGTTCACGTAACTGTAGGCGATGGGGGCGGTCCCACGGTCGGGCTCGCCCCTCCGGCGTCTCAGGAGCCCGCAGACGGCTCCAGCGATCCCACGCCACCTACTACCCCGGAGCCCTCGCCCCTGGATGAGCGTGTCTCTGCGGTCGATGAGGCCACGGCGTACAAGCGGTACGAGGATCCCCACCGGGATGCGACTCCGATCGAACTCGAAGACGCCACCGGCACCGAGGACATCGCTCCCGATGTCGTGTTCGAGGATCCGATCGAAGCGCTCCTCTCCGAGGCGGCCGAGGAGATGCCAACGGCGGTTGAGCACATCGTTCGCCGGCGAGCTGACGGGTCAGTGATCACGGCCTTCAAGCTCGAGTTCCGTGCGCTCCCCACTGGCCGTGTCGATGCGCTCCGCGCTGAGTACACCAAGCGCAAGCGCGATAAGCGAACCGGCGAGTTCGTGACGACTTTCAACAACGATGCGTTCGTGGCTCAGGTTGTGATCGAGTCCTGCACCAACCTGAACTTCCTGGACGATCGTCTCCTGAAGAAGTACAAGGTTTCTGATCCCCACAAGCTCGTCTCGGTGGTGCTCCTCTTCGGTGAGCTGGAGCGGTGCTTCAACACCGCGAACCGGCTGACGGTGTCGCTGGAGGAGGTTGAGACCGAGGTGGGAAACTCTTAGAGCGGGGGAACCTGATTGCGCACTTCTATCGCTATATGGCACTGCGGTGCGGAATCCTTCCCTCGCGCTTGCGCTCCTTACCGCCGGCTGAGGTCGCCGTCCTCATGGCGCTCTTCCGCTGGCAGATCGAACACGAGGAAGAGGACCCGATGGGGGCGGCGCTCGAGGGGATGTAGTTCGTGAACCGCACGGTGTTCACGGCGGAGCTCGGGTTCAACGCTGATAAGTGGCGTTCCGGGTTCCGCTCCGCCCGTTCGGAGATGTCGCTCTTCCAGCGCGGTATCGGTCCGATGATGGGCGGGCTGAACATGATCGAGAAGGGGTTTACCCAAGTCGATCGTGTTATCCAGCGTGGGATGCAGACCGTCCAGAAGTACGGCCGGATTTTGAAGTACACGATGACGGGTCTCGTGTCGTATGCGACGTATTCCGGGCTGAAGTTCAATGCTGCCTTCGAGTCAGCCGAGCTGGGTCTCATCTCGCTCACGGGCTCGGCGCAGAAGGCGAAGAAGTTCATGAAGGACCTTCGTGTCGTTTCCGATGGTTCTCCGCTCCGGTTCACCAATGTGCTCGATTCGGCACGTACGATGCTCGGCTTCGAGATGTCAACCGAGCGGACGGTGAAGAGTCTTACCGCTCTGAACAAAGCGATTATTGCGACGGGCGGGGGGGCCGAGCAGTTCAAGGCTGCGTCTCTCGCGCTCGGCCAGATGTCGGCTTCGGGGAAGGCGTCAAAGGAGGATCTGAACCAGCTCGTCAACGCTGGCGTTCCCGTGAACAAGATCCTCCAGCGCGAGCTCGGTCTCACCGGCAAGCAGGTCGCCGAGATCGGCAAGGAGGCGGTCGGTGCCGATAAGGTGATCGACGCCATCACGCGAGGGTGGACGAAGAAGTTCGGCAAGGCTGCCGAGGACGCGAAGGATTCGTGGGCGTTCCAGACCGGGTCGATGATCAAGGACTGGGAGAAGTTCGTCCGCATCGCAACCAAGCCTCTCTTCGAGAAGCTCCGCGTAGATGTGCTCCCGGTCGCCCGGAAGATGCTTTCCGATATCACGAACGTGTTCTCCTCGTCCTACGCGAAGGGTGGCGGCGCGTTCGCGTTCAAGAACACGTGGCGCTGGATCTCCGAGTCATTCGATAACTGGCTGACGGGTGGCGGTGAGCAGGAAATCGCTGATGGTGCTCGCCGTGTAGGTGAGGTAGCTGGCGACGTGATCATGGGCGTGTTCGGTGTCGGCAAGGGTGCTGGCGACAACCCATTCTTCAAGGCGGGCTCGACGGCGATCACGTCGTTCGGCAAGGGTCTCTGGAGCAACACCGATGTGGGCGATATCATCACGTCCCCGTTCGGCAAGGCTCTGATCGGGTACTTCGGTTTGAAGCTTGGCCCGAAGCTCGGCAAGGCACTCCTCGAGGGGCTCGGTGGTGTGGCCTCGAAGACCGAGGGCGTGGTCGGCAAGGCAGCCGATCTGTTCATGGGCAAGGGCTCGTCTCCGAAGAATCCGCTCTACGTGTTCGCGGTGAACGGTGGTCTCGGCGGACCCGGAGGCGGGCTACCTGGAGACGGTCCCGGTACTGCCCCGAAGGGCCGTCTCGGCCGCAGCCTCGACTGGCTTGCTGGAGGAGGCAAGGGTCGTGCTGCTCTCCGGGGTGGTGCCTACACTCTCGCCGGCCTTGCCGGCGGGTACGCGGGGAAGAAGGTGTGGTGGGATTGGGATGCCACCGGTCTCCGTGGCCGAAAGGAAGAGAAGGAGCGCGATAGGGTCGCCCGTCTCGAGGCAGCGTTTGAGGCGCGTACTGCAGGCGGCTCGGGGAATAAGCTGAACGACGCGATTCTCAAGGGGTACGGAGCGGGTTCGAGCCCAGATATGACCGGCTTCAAGAAGGACGGAAAGCAAGTTCCCCGTCGGCCTATCCCTGAGGCGCAAACGGGATTGTGGAGCGCGATTCAGGGCAAGACGTACGCCGTTCGTGATCCGAAGTTTCCTGGGGGACTCCGCTACTACGGTGGCGAGGGGAAGGCTCCGAAGGGCGCTCTCTCGGAGCACCAGCTTGAGGCCTACAAGAAGGGCATCGACTCCGGTGCTCGTGATCCAATCACCGGGGCTAACGTCTCCGGGAAGGCCGATTCGACGATGTCGAGCTCGAAGGGGGAGAAGGCGCTCGCGAACAGGGTCACCGCGATGCGCGAGCAGATCTCTCCCGGCTCGATGACCAAGTCCGCGAAGGACGAGGGTAAGCGCGCGGGCGATATCCAGGCGCGTACGTATGCGGCCGCGCTTCGTGCGAACCGTCCGGTCGTCCAGGCTGCGGGCAGCCAGTCGACTTCGGCGTTCCGCTCCGGTGTCCTCGCGAATGCCGGTGCTGCGAATAACGCGGGGAAGAACGTCGCGTCGCAGTTCGCCGCCGGCGTTGAGTCCGAGAAGGGTTCGGCTGCCTCCGCTGCCGAGAAGATCATCAAGGGGATCACGTCCGTCCTCACTGGAGGCGTCTCGGCTCTCTTCGGTTCCGGGGGAGCGGATAACGATAAGACCGATGCCGGAACGGGTGACGCCCCGGGTGGCTCGCTCGGCAAGGTGCTCTTCAACGCCGGCAAGGCATTGGGTTCCAAGATCGGTGGCTCGGTGAACGCGGGTGTGGCGTCGGCGATCGGTGACGCTCCGGGAGGAGCCATCGGGATGGACCTCGGTGACGGCTCCGGTGATTGGGGCGGGACGAAGCCGATCATCGAACGGCTCGCGGCGATGTCCGGCCTCCCTGTCACGTCTACGAAGCGCGGTACGAAGAACACGGCTTCGGGCGGTATCTCCGATCACTGGGTCGGTTCGAAGAATTCGTACGCGGCCGACCTCGGCACCGGTCCGTCTCCGAAGGCTGACGCGATCGCGCAACGTCTCGCGGCTGCGATCGGAGGTACCTGGACGCCCGGCCAATGGATGAACGTGAACCGTGGCGGCTACCGGTTCCAACTCGGGTGGCGTGTCCCAGGTCACTTCGATCACATCCATATCGGCGCTCGCAAGCTCCACGGTGGAGGAACCTTCCGCGTTCAGGGCGGTACAGAGGGGCTCGCCCTCCTCCGGGATGGGGAACGAGTTATCCCGGCTAGCGGTAACCCGCACAAGGCCGCAGGACCGTCCAGCGTTTCTGTTACGGTCACGGGCAACGAGTTCCATGTCCGAGGGGAGGGTGACATCTCTAGCATCGCGAGCGCTCTCGCTGATCAGATCGAAGACGCCCTCAACAACCGGGCCGCGTCGTGAGTACGTTTCGCGTTCTCCCTACGACGCTGATATATCTTCTCCGGTACCCCGAGCTCGGGAACATGTCCCGGAACCGAGCGACGTCGTTCATGATTCCGGTGAACCCTCCCGAGCTTGAGATCCGTCATTCCCGCTCGGTGTACGAGGCGTCTCTGCTCGGCGATGGTCGTATCTCCCGACCCGGCGCGCGGCAGCCGATGGAGATCTCGTGGTCATCATTCTTCCCGCATCCGCGTCACGCGAACCAGGCGTGGGTGAACTACAACGCGCTCCAGGATCCGTGGGAGACGAGGAAGATGCTGAAGGAGTGGCAGGACGCCGCCGATCGACGGAACGGCGACTCCGTGCTCCAACTCGTGGTGACGTCCACCGCCGGCTTCGCTCGCTTCGTGACGATCACCGACTTCACGGTTCGCGATAAGGGCGGCGAGCCTGGTGACCTGTCCTACGACATCACGCTCGTCGAAGCGAAGCCGCTCCCTGAGCTGTCGCGCTCGAAGAACAAGCGCGTGAATCCTCGGCCCCGTACGACGTCTCACGTCTCGAACGGAAAGCGGACGCTGACGGCGATTGCCAAGCTCGTCTACAAGCGGTCGAACGGCAAGCTCGTCAACGCGATCTGGAACGCGAACAAGGCTAAGTTGGCGAAGGCGATGAAGGGCAAGAGAACCGGGAAGGTGCCCAAGGGCATCAAGCTCACGATCCCTCCTCCGCCGAAGTAGCGCGATGGCCGTAAAGCTCTCCAAGCCGAAGCCCAAACCGAAGACTGTCGCCGTAGGGCAGCAACTCGGTGGTGTGCTGACGGTGTCCAAGCCTCCGGCCTCGACGGTGATTACGCGAATCACCGGGGTGAAGAACATCCGGGTGCGTTACTTCCGCTCCGCTGTCGATTGGATCAATGTCACGCCGAGGCTGATCTCGATCGACTGGGAGGAGTCTGAGCAGCTCGTTTCCCGGGTGTTCACCTATACCCTTGACAATCGCGATGGGGCGCTGAGGTCTTTGCGTGTCGGCGGTGTCGTTCTGATCGAGGTCTACTCGTCGGGTAAGTGGTCTGAGTGGCACTGCGGTACCGTGATCAACGACGGCGCGTCTCGCTCGATCTCCGAGGGCAAGTGGACGCTTCGAGTGATGGATCCGCTGCGGTTTCTCGGCCAGTCCAAGTCCAAGCTTTCCTTCGCCGCCGGCCGCACTGCGTCCCAGTCGATTCTCGCGACGCTCCGCAAGCTGAAGTTCCCCTATGGCACGGTTGCGGCGACGAGTCGGAAGCTCGGCGCGTTCACGTATGAGGGCGGGTTCTATGGCGCGTTCGAGGCCCTGCTCGCCAAGGAGGCCACGTTCACCGGGATCCGATACGTGCAGGAGTGGTCGGGTGGGAAGTACTGGCTCCGGCGTTACGTTGAGCCTTCGTGGGTGTGGGAGATGGATGACGCGATAGAGGCGATCAACCAGTCCCGGTCGATCGAGGAGGGGGTGACGTCCCTCAACCTGGAGTCGCTTTCCTTCGGCAAGCAGGCCGTGCAGAAGACTCCGAAGTCGAAGGGCAAGAAGAAGGTCGTCAAGGCGAAGGCCAAAGTCCAGGCTTCGGCGAAGTACATAGGGCAGTTCGGCTTGATCCAGGTGAGCGAATCTGTGTATGAGCCGTACTCGCCGGCCGCGCTCAAAGCCCAAACGAAGAAGAAGGTCGGGAACTCTCTCCGTCCGACGTCCGAGGTAATGGTCCGGTTTCCCCAGGCCGCGCTCACGGTTCGTCGGCTCCAGCTCATGCGGTTCGTGAACGACCCGATCACGGGCGTCGGCGGTACGTACTCGATCGCAGCGATCTCTGGGTCCGTGTCGGCCGAGGGTGCGACGATGGAGGTGCGGCTGACGCGCAAGGCTGCGTGGCCTGAGCTCGAGGCTCCTCTCGAGTCGCCGAGTTCTACGGCGTCGAGCGACGGAGGCGGCCTGTCAATCTCGGGCGGTGACCCGAATGGGAACAAGGCGCAGACCGCCAAGTGGATGGCTAAGCTGGCGCAGGAAGCTGGCCTCCCTCCTGAGCTGCCGGTGATGGCCGCGCTCCAAGAATCGAACTTGTCGATCAAGGCGACCGGAGACGGCGGGAAGGCAGTCGGGTATTTTCAGATTTGGCCTCACCACATTCCGAAGGGCGCGAAGGGCGACCCGCGTCGTGATCCGAACTGGCAGATGCAGTGGTTCATCCGTACGGCGAAGAGCGTCCAAGGCAAGAAGGGCTATCGCGTCGGTGACTCGTCTCGTTATGGGGAGTGGATCGCGAACATCGAGTTACCGCGCGAAGATCTTCGAGGGAAGTACCAGCCGCATCTGGCGACTGCCCGCGCTCTGATCGGAGGTGGCTCGTGAGTGACGGTGCGGTTCGTCTCGTTGAGTTCATTTCTGAGATCGCACACCAGGAGTCTTCGGGCTCTCCGGTGATGGCCGGGACGGTGCGCTCGGTCGGAGCGTCGCTGGCCGTGTCCCTACCGGGGTACAGTGCAAACGTGGAAGCACTACCCTGCATCGGCCTCCCGCGTATTCGTATCGGCGATCTTGTCATCGTGATTCGAGCATCCGGTGTCCATTTCGTGATCGCTCTCGCCGACGGTGAGGGCGATCCTCCGAAGGCCAAGAAGTGAATACGTCCGAGCCACTCGAGTGGCAGAACTTCGGGACGAATCTCGCTCCGTACTCGTCTCCCTGGAAGGCGTACGGAGCTCCGTGGACCATCCCGGCGTATTGCCGGGATGGGCAGTGGGTCCACTTCCGAGGTCTCCTTGGCTACTCGTCGGCCCCGCCGGCGGCGGTTGTGGGTATCGCTCTCGTCCCGGTAGGGTTCCGACCGAGGTTTAGGACAATGTTCGCATGCCGGGGTGTCGGGACCTCGGTTCGGGTTGAGGTTCATCCGGATGGATCCTTCATCATCAATCTTGTTGACAACACTCCAGGCCAGGCGTCGTTCGTCTCCCTCGACGGGATCTCGTATGAGGTAGGGCTATGATTCCTGATATCTTCACCGACGTGGCCGAGGTCGCCGAGGCCGGCGAGATCGATTCCCTTACCGATGCGGCTACCGCCGAAACCGAAGCCGATCACTACGGCTCGTCTCTTTCCTTCGACTGGCGCACGGGTCGGTTCCGTCTCGATGCCTCCGGGAATCCGATCGTGGTCACCGGCCCCGAGTCCATCGTTGAGGACCTTGTGAAGGCGCTCCTTACTGCCCGTCACGACTTCGCGATTTACTCCGCCGACTACGGTGCCGAGTTCTGGGAGCTCGTGGGTACCGATCGCGATTTCGCGATCGTCGAGGTCCAGCGGGTAGTGAACGAGGTGGCCACCGCCGATCCCCGTGTCCGCGCCGTCGAGAACCTGAAGGTCGAGCCCGGTCCCCAGGCATCGCTCCGCGTGTCGTTCTCCGTCCGTGACTTCACTGATGAGGTCGTGGCAGTTCCTGAGGTGGTCGTCCGCTATGCCTGAGCTTCCTCCACTCGTTTCTGAGTCCCAGGACCAAATCCGTCAACGGTTGATCGACGCGTTCGTGCAACGACGCCGTGGTCCTGTCGCCCCTGGAGACGAGGTCTCCTTGAACGCGGGTGAGGTCCAGCCGGGGACGCTCCTCTACCAACTGTTCGATTCTTACGCGCTCGAGTTCGAGCGTCTCTACTACGGAGCGGCCTTAGCGGCTTCAGCCACCTTCCTCCAAGGGGCGTACGGCGACCTATTGGACGCGAAGGCGGCAGAGCTCGGCATAGTGCGTCAGGGAGCCGTTCCTGCTCGGGCGCTCCTGCGGGTGGAGGGCACGGCGGGCTCGATCCTGCCGGCGGGCTCGCTCGTGTCCACCAACGCGACAGTCGAGACTCCGGTTACGTTCTCGACTACGTACGACTTCATCGTGCCCTCGAACGGTTACGGTGCGGTATGGGCTACCGCCGATGAGGAGGGCACTGATGGAAACGTCCCTGTCGATTCCTTGACGGTCCTGGAAGATCCGGTGCCGGGGATCATCCTCGTTACGAACGAAGAGGTCGCCGCCGGCGGGCTCAACGACGAGTCCGACGATGAGTTCCGCCAGCGGCTCCGGGAGGCGTGGGTCTCGGCTCCGATCGGTGCGGGTTCTGAGCACGATTACGAACGGTGGGCGATCGAAGGCGCGCACGGTATCGTGGGTGCTCGGGTGTTCCCTCGTCTTGGTCGTCCGATGTCTGAGCAGGCTGAGTCTGAGATCTTCTTGACTCGTCTCTCCGAGCTTCCCCTCACAGGGGCTGACGGACCTCGACAGCCGTTCGTGTTCGTGTATCCCTATGGTGAAGGCTACACTCGTCCGACCGCCGAGCAGATCTTCCGAGTCCAGGAGTACCTGGACCCCTCCGTGCTCGTGATCCATTCCGAGATGGACGGATGGGCCGACAACCAAGGGTTCCGGTCCTTGGCCGTTCCGACCGTCGCGGCGACGGATCGGAACCGGTACGTCCAGCCTCTGGCGGTCCCGGCGAGTTACGTGAATGTTCCGCTGCGGTTCCACTTCCCGTACCCGCTCGATTTCACTCGTCGCGGCTGGACGGGTCAGTTCTTGACGGGAATCCGGTGCATGGCCCAGTACCGTAGGACGGGCGCTCCGAACTTCTCGACTCGGTTCCGGTTCTACGACATCGACGGGAACTACGTCGATTCTGGAGCGGACTCATTTGCTAACGCAGTCGACCCGACGGTGATCAGCCCCTCCTCGACGTGGGTGATTACCGGTCCGTTCAACTTCTCTGCGGTCGTGGCGTTCGAGGTGATCGCCAAGTCGCAGACGGCTGAGACGTTTGAGTTCATCTCGGCTACGTTCCGGTTCTCGAATATGGGGCCGTTGGGTGTCGCTCCGGTGAACGTCGTGCCGGTCGTGATGCCCCCGAAGACCTTCCCCGTGACGATTACCCTCAAGGGAGTCCAGTACGAGGACGATTCGATCAAGGCGTCGACCCAGCAAGTACTCGTTGATGTGGTCCGCGATGGGTTCTGTCGACTTCCGAATTTGAACTCGACCGAGGATCTTATGCGGCTCGTGCTCTCGGTAGGCAACGTGACGAGCGTCGATAGCATCGTGGTGGCGTCCTCGTCTCCGTTCGTCATCGCCAACGCGGCGAATAGCTATGCCTCCAGCCAAGTGACGGTGAGGTTCTAATGGCTGACGACAACGTCTCCGACTTCGAGATCGATTTCACCGAGGACTCGGAGGAGATCCTGCGCCGGCTCCTGGAGCCCTTCGCTACCGGTGAGGAGGACGCGCTCAACGCTCACGAGGGCACGTACCTCTACGATCTCGCGGCGATCCCAGCTACCGCGTTCGGTGAGGCGTATGAGGACCTAAACGAAATCGTTCGGCAGGGGTTCCTCCTCACGGCCACGGCTGATACGCTCGACGAGTTCGGCGACGTTCTCTCGGTCCCGCGTCTCTCGGCTCGTGCTACGGTCGTCCGCGTCGGGGTCGAGTGCGCGTCCGACCCCGGCGTCAGTCCCGGTACTGTGCTCGTCGTCCCGACGGTCGATGGCGGTCCGGTGCCCCGTGTCGTCATCGAGTCGTTCCTGTCCTCCGCTGGCGGGTGGTGGGTGTACCGAGCGACGGTTGAGCCCGGCGACGCTCCCTACGTGCTCGAGGGCGCAATGCTGCACTGGGAGAACGGGAGTCCTCCGACGGGTGTCGCGTCGGCCGTAGTCCTCGAGACCCTCGTGTCGACGTCTCGCACCCTGGAGTCCGATGACGACTACCGATCGCGTCTCTTCGTGCGTACGAGCGGAGCGCTTACAGCGAACCCCGCTCGGTTCTCCGACGCCCTGTCGCGATTCTTTCCCAACGACATCGGGGACACGAGGATGGTCCCGAATGCGGGCAACGCGGTCATCTGGGAGAACCCAGGCGATCTCGCGTCGTGGGGGCCGGAATTCGTGCCGGTGTTCGTGGTCTCCCCTGATCGGACGAGCGCGTCTCGTGCTCTCCTGACGCGTGACCGAGTCGCTGAGATCCAGCGGATCGTGAACCCCTCCATTCGTCATTGGTTAGATCCGATCAAGACGCACGCGCTCGGTACGTGGACCAACCTGACGTCCGTCGTTCCTCGCGTGTCTTCCGACGCTCCCGGGGGGACGGCGCTTGACTTCCAGCTTGCGGCGAGTACTTCTGCGACCATCGAGATCGTCGCGAACACGATCCTTGATGAGGACGGAAACGTGGTCTCGGATCCGGTGCGGATTATCGGAGCTCCCGGTGATGTCGTGGCGCATCTGGCGATCGATATTGTGACCGGACCGACGGGCGGGACTCCGATCGTGCCGACGGTCCGTCTCTTCGACTCGGCCGGCCGACGGGCGATCTGCAAGAAGCAAACCGGGGTTACGGATACCAATGCGTATCTGGCTCCGTACATCCCAGGGAACCCCGATCTCGACGCCGGGTTCGACTGGACCGATATCGTGAAGGTGGTCGTGGCGATTACGTCCGACAACGCTGGATCGCGGCTCCTCCGTCTGAACCACGTCGACCTAGCCGGCGTCCACGATCCTGGACGGATCGGCCTCTCCTCGACGGCGTTCTCTCCGATCGTGATGTCGGCTCGTGCCGGCACGATTACGAACCCGCTCCCGTTGAACGCGCGTTACACCGAGGAGTATCGACGGTACTTCGCCGAGCGCTCGATCCGCGACGCGTCTACTGAGTCGTATCGGGCTGCGGAGTTCTACGAAATCGGTCGACGGGCGGACGTGGAGATCGGTACGCTCGGCGGTATCCTCATCACGGTGAGCCAATCGAAGAGCATGAGCGGGTCGGTCGTGCTTGTGCCGGAGAGCGTCTGATGCCATTCATTTATCCTGTTCTTGCGCCCGGCCGCGTGTCCCCTACGGCGTTGACGGTCGGCTGCGTGCTCTCGTCGGTGGGCGTCGATGACGCAACCGAGATCCGGTTCTACTGCCGAGGAATCGACGATAGTACGGAGCGCGAGATCGTTCGGACGGTGGGGGCTCCCTTCCGAACGACTGAAGTCCAGTGGGTAACGTTCGCCGGGCTCGAGGATGGTGTCCGGTACGAGTTCGAGGCGATCTACGAAGTGACCTCAGGTCCCCTCACGGTCGTGGGGCCGTCTGTCCTCTGGTCGAGTACGCCGACGGATATCCAGGTCGATGCAGGCCAGGCGAACGGTGCCGAGGACGGCCCGTTTATGGTGGCTCCGCTCTTCGAGTTCCAGGAAACCGAACTCGAAGGTCCGCCCTACTACGATGACGAGCCGCTCGTGCAAACGATTTGGGCGTCTCTCCGCGACGAGTTTGCTCGGTTCCAGCACGTGGCTGAGTACGCGCACCGTTCCGTACTCCCTGAGCTCCTCGAACCTGGATCGCCAGCCGTCGCGTGGTGGGAGGACGTGATGCAGCTCACGCCCGTGGGGCGCGTCTCCACTCCGCCCGCTCTCGGTTTCGCTCGGTATGAGCCGTACTTTGCCCCTCTCCGGGCGCGGGTCGTGCAGGCCTACTACGAGGCCCGCGTCGGAGGAACGATCCAGGACGTCTCGAACGCCGTCGAGCGAATCGTGTCCCAGCGAACGATCCCTCGACGGCGTTCGGTTACGGGCACGAACGATCGATCGAAGATCTCGGGATTCGGGATGAACAAGGCTCGGATGCTGGCGGGCAAAGTGTCGGCACGAGGGGTCGGGACGACGGTTTCGTTGATCGAGTCGAAGCGCGGCGACGATGATCTGCCCAACGCTGTGTTCAACGACACGAGCCCGTGGACCGTTCGGATCGGAACGGAAGGGGCAGGAGCGACGGGGCGCGGCTTCATCGAGACTGAAACCTTCACTACTGCGGTCCCGCTTGCGTACGGCAACCCCGGTCTCGTGGTCGCTGGGATGGTCAAGCCGACGAAGACCGTTGACGTCCAGTGGACCGTGACGTACCAGCGAACGACCTCCCCGACCGGCTCCTCTCCTGCGTTGACGCATACGGCCCAGACCTGTCCCGCCGGCGTCTGGACCACGGTGTTCTTTGCGGTGCCGACGTACACGCCGAGCCCTAGTGGCCAGCCGTGGCAGGTGTTCCACGTCGACTTTGTCGTGAACACCTCGATCGGAGCTTCCGATGCCGTGTTCGTGAAGGACGTCGGCTACTACCAGGACTACGCGGTCTCGGCAACCGATCCGTTCATGCCGGGCTATCTGCCCGCGTTCGGTCGCTCGTCTGTACTCCCGCCCATAACTGATGACGGGTACAGCTACCCAGCTCGAGCGGTGCGCGCCATCCTTCAGCGGCTCTATGGCTCGATGACGGATGAGACGTCAACGCTGTATTTCTTCGACGACTTCCCGCTCGACGGTGTGGTCCGAGGGTAATGCCTCCCCAGAACCCATTGTGGGCGGTGCCGGGTTTCTACATGAAGCACGACGAGCCGGCGGTCCCTGGAGCTCTGACTCCGATGTCCTCGTTCCTCGTGAGTAGCCAGTACGTCTACACGTGGATGGCGACGAGGGCGAGCCCGTTTCCGGCGATCACTCCGAGCGACCAAGGTGTCTGGACGTACCCCGGTAGCCAGCTCCCGTGGCTGCGTCGTGTCCGGGTCGCGGATTACTTGACTCCGACCGATACCGAGGGAGTCTCCGCGACCGAGGTCACCCGGCTCGCGAACTTCATCAATGCCCGACTTCCTGGAGGGCTCGGCGAAGCGTTCTGGGTGCTCGATGCCACCGGTCCCTCGCTCTGCTACGAGCTCGCTGCCCGCGCGATCATGCAATCGAATCTCCCGCTCCGGATGAGCTCTTCGACTGGCGTCCAGCACTTTGGGGTGCTCTTCCCAACGGATGGGTCGTTCGAGGAGATGGACGAGGAGTCCCAAACCTCTCTCGTCGATGCCGCGCTCTCGTGCGGTCTCGCGCTCCATCTCCCGTGCTACGTCGACCAGGCGTCCGCCGAGGAGTCGGGCGATATGGTCTCGTTCATCGATGCTGCGATCGATGGTCCCGGCCGCATTCCCTACGTGCTGCGTCGGGCGTGGTCGGTTGCGCGTGGACGGAAGCTCGATTACGAATCGACGGCGATGCGAGGACTCTACGGCCCGACGTCCTACTACCAGT
>JRYC01003184.1_pt1 | contig 24527 bp, 30 predicted proteins | sample 235301 | NCBI WGS metagenome assembly JRYC01 (sample SAMN03074211, study PRJNA261470) | activated sludge metagenome | biome: Common Effluent Treatment Plant; feature: Wastewater; material: Activated sludge; isolation source: activated biomass of a common effluent treatment plant treating...
CCGCCTCCGCGGGAATGACACTATAACCCTAACTCTTCATGTATGCCCTGCATGGCCTCAAGCGCTATCCCCACAAATTCCGGCAGCGGGATACCCAATTCTTTTTCACAATGCAGAATATTTTCCCGGATTGCTCCTGCAGCAAATGCTTTTTGCGGAAACTTCTTCATGACAGACTCGACAGTCACGGAAGACAACTGCTTATCGGGGCGCACGAGCGCACATGCGGTGATAAGCCCTGAGAGTTCATCCGCACAATACAGTGACCACTCCATTTTTGTTTCGGGCTTTGGGAGATCCTCACGCCAGCCCCATGCATGTGTCCGGATCGACTGAATGATACGGGGGTCTACTGCTCTTTTTTCCAGTTCATCAAAAATAACCGAAGGGTGCTTTTTGGCATCGGTATCTTTAAATTGTTCGTAGTCAGCATCATGCAAAAGGCCGGCAACACCCCACAACTCTTCATCTCCGCCGAACTTGCGGGCAAGCGCCCGCATAATTGCCTCAACCGCAAGCATGTGTTTTATAAGATTGCGGTTCTTCGTCCAATCACTCACCAGTGCGTACGCGTCATCGCGGGTCATAATTATTTTTGAGGCCGCAAGGTTGGAAAGAGAACAATTTCTTTTATGGACTTTGCGTCGGTTAAAAGCATGACAACCCGGTCAATACCAATGCCCAGGCCGCAAGTCGGCGGGAATCCGTGTTCGATTGCTTCCAGATAGTCATAATCAGTTTGATGTGCTTCCGCAAAGCCCGCCTCTTCACGCTTTTTTTCATCGACAAACCGTTTTTTTAGATCTACCGGATCATTTAATTCACTGTAGTTATTGCCGAGCTCTGAACCAAAAGCAAACATCTCAAACCGCTGGGTGAACCGCGGATCCGCACATTTTTTGGCAAGCGGCGAGATTTCTACCGGATAGTCATAGATGATTGTCGGCTGGATAAGCTGGGATTCCACAGCCTCTTCAAACGCAAATGCAATGCACTCGCCCACAGACTTCATTTTCTTCAGTTCTTTGAATTTTTCTTCCGGGATGTCCATGGCCTGAATTGCTTTCTTTGCCGCCTGAAGGGTTTTCCACGTCAGCGGATCGTGACCGGTGAATTTTTGTATCGCTTCCACCACTTTCATGCGGGTCCAGGGCCGCTTCACATCCATCGGCGTTCCCTGGTAGGTAAACGTGGTTTTTCCCAGCACCTGCAAGGCTGTGTATTCAATAATCTCCTCTACGATGTCCATGCCATATGCGTAGTCTTCAAAAGCAATCTGCGCTTCAAACATCGTAAATTCCGGATTGTGGTCATGATCCACGCCCTCATTTCTGAACACCTTGGTGATTTCAAATACTTTTTCAAAACCTCCGACGATTAAACGCTTGAGGTACATTTCGTCAGAAATACGTAGATAAAAATCTGCTTCCAGCTCATTGTGATGCGTGACAAAGGGCCTGGCCAGTCCTCCGCCGTATATTGGCTGAAGCGTCGGCGTTTCTACTTCGATAAATCCACGGTCAGTCAGAAAGTCGCGGAACGCATCAACCACGCGGCTTCGTGCCTCCAGTTTCTTTTTGGCCTCAGGATTAAGAAGTGTATCCAGATACCTCTTGCGATACCGCTCTTCAATATCCTTAAGACCATGCCACTGGTCCGGAAGCGGACGGATGGTTTTGGTGATGATCTGAAAGTCTTCGGCAAAAATGGTCAGCTCTCCTGCCTGCGTCTTGCCCACGTTCCCCTGCACTGCGACAAAATCACCGATATCTAAAAATTCAACGAGCTTAAAGGAAGCAGGGGTGCAGACGTCTGCTTTTACGACAGCCTGAATTTTTCCCGTTTCATCAACGACATCCCAGAAAAATATCTTCCCGTGTCCCCGCATGCCCATGATACGCCCGGTTACTTCTGCCCGACGCCCGTCCAAGAGGCGCGCTTCTGCGACGGTGTGTTCCCGTTGCACAATTGCGGGATACGGATCCACCCCCGCTTTGCGCAGTTTTTCAAGTTTTTCAAGCCGTGTTTTTATCAGTTCGTCAAGTGTCGCCATAGTGTTATATTAACGCATTCCCTCTAAAAACTCATAGTACATGCTTGTCAGCTTCTTCAGGGAATCTGCAGAGACATACTCATTCGGAGCGTGGGCATTGCCTCCGTCCGGCCCCCAGGTGATGACAGGAATGCCCAGCGTTGCGAGTACATTATCATCACCCACGGACATACGCGCATGCAGCTGTATGCTCTTTCCGGTTGTTTTTTTAATTATCTTTTCCAACAGATGCGCATGCGGAATAGTGTCAAAATGATAGCCGGAAAGGTAGGGTGTAGTTCTGGGCCGCAGACGGACGGGTGCGTCCGTAAGCTGCATAAGGCGGCGCGTGATACTTTGCGCGGTATCTCGATAACTACTCAGCACTTCCACCTGCACTTCGGCACGGGCGCTGACACTCATGCCGACCGCTTCGCCTGAGATAAAGCGCGCCTGAACAACGGATCCCCGGGCACCAAATAAGGATTCTCTTTTTTTGTACAGCTGCGTCACAAATTGTGCCGCCTTCTGGATTGCATCGACTCCCTGTTTATACTGCGCGATATGCGCAGGGATGCCTTCAAAAATCACATCAAACACATACCGCCCCGTCCGTGCCCGGGTGACGCCATGCAAACCTAAATCGAAATTGGGTTCCGCAGAAATAATGAGGGAGACGTCAGAAAAAAATGAGGCGTTGTTCCGCACTGCTTTCCATGCTCCTTCTGAAATATTTTCTTCGTCCACTGCAAGAAACATTTTGCAGTGAACCTGAGAGCGCTCGCACGCTTCTATAAACGCTGCGATTCCGCCTTTCATGTCATAGACGCCCAAACCATAGTATCTGCCTTTGCGCTGTGTTAATACCAAGGGGTCGCTGCGCCACGCGGGAGGCTCTACTAAAGGGACCGTATCAAGATGACCATAAAACAACACAGGCTTTCCCTCCGTCCCTTTTTCCACAAAAAGGTTATACCGCCCGGAAGAAACGAGTTGCGTGCGGACAGAAAAACCATGCGCCCTGAGATACTGCACCAGAAGTTCTCCCATGGCAGACTCATTGGGATATATTGAGGAAGTTGCGATCATCTGCGTTAACAGAGCTGTGTTCATAATAAGATTATTCTATCGCGTATATGTCTCCCCGTGTTAAATAGGTAACCACAAGATCATTATACGGAGTGCGTCGATACGTACCTTCAATAGGAACCTGCTGGCGCAGTATTCCACTGTCGGGAAATCCGTATCCATGACCGCTGTCGGTGGTAAATCGCCTGCCCTGCACCGCCGCAACCCGCAATACTCCGACAGAAAGTCCGTTGCTCTCACCAAACGCCAGATCAATCTCTCCCCCAAAAATATCCTGCAGCCGGGAGCGCCTATGTAACTCAGTCAGAATCGTAGTGGAGATAGCCGAATAACAGCNNNNGTACTGTATTTCCGATTGGAATGGCAGCCAACTCCCCTATGCCAGCCGAGACGATGCCTTCCTGTGTGCGTGCAACTGCCAGAATAATCTGCGGATTTTGGAGCATCTCTCCTACTTGTTCTCTGTTCCACCCGAAGCGCGCATAGAGTGTGCCCATCTGGTCCTGAACTGCTTCATCCCGGCGATCGGAAACAGAAAGAATATCTATCCCGTACCCGCGTATCTGCGAACGCTCTAAAATCTCCTGTCTGCTTCGGGGCCGGATAAGAGAAATGTGACGGAGATTTTCTGCAATGCGCGTTTCGTCATCACCGTGGGGCTGACGCGTAGCCGCATTGGCCGCCATATACACTAAGACAGGCTCATTCCCCAACGCTCCTTCTTGAAGCGGCACCACCGCCTCCACCCACGGAACCAGAGTCATACTCTGCTCCCGCAGAAGGTCTCCTTCAAAAATGACACGGTGCTGAACGCGCGTAAATTCTTCTCCGCGCCCAGCTTTTTCTACCGCATCGAAAAACTGCTCCCGAGCCTCCCTGAGGCGCAGATTGCTATCCACAAGATGTCCATAAAATCCTTTCAGCCGACCGAATGTGGATGGCTGCGGCTCTCCCACGGCACCGATGCTACTCGTCTCTCCTCCCGGAGGAGCAGCGTAATTATCGAAGGCCGGTTCAGTTTCTAGATGAGTCATAGTGTTCCCACTAAAAAACCCCTCCGGAGAGGGGCTTGGTGTGGATTATAAAATATTTATTTTATGCCACGAGCGCCTCTCCCATTAAGGGATTGTTTCTTAGACTTCTTGCCTGAAAAACGATAGGTGCTCATAAACAGTACGTGAGTATACCTGATTTACTCAATGTGGACAACTTTATACAAAATTTTCCCTGCCGGCGCTTCCACTTCGGCTTCTTCTCCCTGCTTTTTGCCCAACAGGGCTTTGCCCAAAGGAGATGAGTGAGAGATTTTCTTACTTGCCGGATCAGCTTCCCATTCTCCGACCAGAGTAAAGACTTCTTTTTTACCTTTGACCGTCAGAGTCACTTTGCATCCCAGATCAATCTGATCTTTTTTGTGGGTGCTTATCACTTTTGCACCATGGAGAATTTCTTCCAGCTCAGCAATCCGACCGTCGATAAAAGCCAGATCCTGCTTTGCTGCGGAATATTCGCTGTTCTCCGAAAGATCACCCAATTCCCGGGCATCTGAAAGGCGCTTTACGTTTGCCGGCCTTTTTACGTTAACCAGCTCTTCATGCTCAGCTTTCAGCTCAGCTAAACCGTCTTTCGTCATTAAAATTTTGTGATTATTATCCATAGGACTTAAAAAAAATCTCCCCACGTCCAAAGGGCATAAGGGAGCTTCTACAAATAAATTCAGCTTCGTCATTGTAGGGCAAACTTCAAAGATATGTCAAGCACAATACCATTGTGTATAGAGTTTTGGTACAATGCAACAACCGCCCCCGTCGTCTAGCGGCCTAGGACGACGCCTTCTCAAGGCGTAGATCACCGGTTCGAATCCGGTCGGGGGTACAAAAGCTTCAGGCATGATACAATCTATTTCCATGCTGGATTATGGCGCCACTCTGCCCCGCAAACGAAAATCGCCCAAGGTAATTTTTCTAGTTATCTTCTGGGTGCTGGTGGCATGGGTCGGATGGAAAACATTTTTTGGCGCTTCAGCCCCTGCGCTCTCCCCTGTTCCGGACGAGCCGCACAGTTCGTTCGTCAGCAACCTTTTTTCTAAAACAAAGAATCCGGAAGATCTGAAAAAACGTATTCAGGAGGAAGCCCGAACCTGGGTAAACTATTCTGTTCTTGTGGCAGATTATCAAAGCCCCTTTCGCATGGAGATCAATGAAACCCTTATCTACACTGCTGCCTCCGTAAACAAACTCCCTATCCTCGCGGCTCTTTACTATTACACTGCTGCCGGCGAAATTGATCTGGATCAGGTTATTACGCTTCAGGCTTCAGATATCCTGGATTATGGCACGGGGTCTATGCGCTATGACCGGCCGGGTACTACCTATTCTTTAAAAACCATTGCGCAACTGATGATTAAGAAAAGCGATAATACCGCAGCATCTATTCTGACAAAATTTATCGGGGAAGGAAAAATTCAGTCGCTTATGAACTCATGGGGGCTTACGCAAACCGATATTGCAAACAACAAGACTTCCAACCGCGACATGAACATCCTCATGAACAGAATCTATACCGGGCAGGTGACAGATGCTTCAGCAACACAGGAGATGCTGGGATTTATGAAAGATACCGACTTTGAAGACCGGCTTCCGGCCCAGCTGCCCGACGACGTCACGATTTACCATAAGATAGGAACCGAGGTGCGCGTGATTCATGACGTGGGCATCGTCACTGACGGAACACGGACATACTATATCGGCGTATTTACCAATGAAGTTACCAATGATGAAGAAGCGGTAAAGCTGATTGCCGGCATCTCAAAACTCGTCTATGAGTTTATGCAGTAAGGCGTACGGGATGCACATTGACCGCCTGGCGCTCGGAAGGAAGAGGCTTAGCCAGGGCAACCTTCAGCACTTCATCCATGTGTTCCACGAAGTGGAACGTAAGATCTGACAGAACAGATTTGGGAATATCTTCCAGATCTTTTTTGTTGTTTTTGGGAAGTATGACCGTTTTTATGCCGGCCCGGTGAGCAGCGATGACCTTCTCTTTGACTCCTCCGATCTCAAGCACGCGGCCCCGAAGCGTAATCTCACCTGTCATGGCAACCGTTCTGCGTGTAGGAATCTTGGTTAAGGCTGACACAATTGCGGTACCGATTGCCGCACCTGCGGACGGACCGTCCTTGGGAACAGCACCTTCGGGCACGTGGACATGAATATCCACCTTCTGATAAAACTTCTCCGGAAGTCCCAGCATGCGCCATTTACTGCGCACATAGGAAAGTGCTGCCTGCCCTGATTCTTTCATGACCTCGCCCAGCTGACCTGTCAGAATAAGATTGCCGCGTCCGGGCATAAGAGCCACCTCAATAAAGAGGATATCTCCGCCTGCTTCTGTCCATGCAAGGCCCGTCACCATCCCCGCCTCGTCTTTCTTTTCGGCCAGATAGGACGCGTACTTATACGGCCCTAAATATTCGTGCAGATCCTGAGGCTTTATGGTGTAGGATTTCCTGGCTTTTCCTTTTGCGTCTGCTATTTTCTTCGCTACTTTTCTAAAAAATGTAGCAACCTGACGCTCTAAATTACGTACTCCTGCTTCACGGGTATACTTGCGGATAATCTCATTGATTGCCGCATCGGTCAGCTTGACCGTCCCTTTGGGAACACCATGAAACTTGCGCTGTTTTTCAAACAGAAAGTCGCGGGCAATGTGGAATTTTTCCTCTTCTGTGTAACCGGGATAACGGATGATCTCAAGCCTGTCGCGCAGTGCCGGAGGGATAGTTTCCAGCATATTGCAGGTAGTTATGAAAAAGACATCCGACAGATCAAACGGAACCTCCAGGTAATGATCGGAGAACGCATAATTCTGCTCCGGATCAAGAGCTTCAAGAAGCGCTGAGGAGGGGTCACCGCGGAAATCTGTCCCGACTTTGTCTATTTCATCAAGCATGAATACGGGATTATTGGTGCCCGACTGCTTAATCCCCTGAATAATGCGGCCCGGCATGGCGCCCACATAGGTTCGCCTGTGACCGCGGATTTCTGCCTCATCACGTATGCCTCCCAGGGACATTTTGACAAACTTACGATCCAGGGCCCGGGCAATGGACTTGCCGATTGAGGTCTTTCCTACACCGGGCGGCCCGACAAAACAAAGAATTGTCGGTGCGCTTTTGCTCTTGGGGCGGCGCGCGGCGGNNNCCACGGCAACTCAACCAGCCAGTCCAAATATGTGCGTACGTAGGAAGCTTCTGGATTATACTGGGACATCTGTGCCAGACGTGCCAGTTCTTTTTCGGCCTTTGCACGCACTTCCTGCGGCATGCCGGCTTTCTTTATTTTGTCGGCAAGCTCTTTTACTTCTTTATTCTCATCGTCTTCGCCAAGTTCTTTTTCGATGGTCTTCATCCGCTCGCGCAACACCTGCTCGCGCATGTTTTTCTCAAATTTTTCATTGGTTTTGCTTGCAATCTTACGCTCAAGCTCAAGCACTTTCACTTCTTTTGCCAGATACCCCACTTCCCGCTCCAGGCGTTCGCGGACGGTATATAACTCCAACAGCTCCTGACGTTCCTGCGGCTTAATATCCAACACCCCTGCCACCTGATATGACAGAGAAAGCGGGGTTACTCCCGACATAATGTTCATAAACGTCAGGAAGTCCATCGTTTTTCCCAGCTTTACCGCCTGCCGGAGTTCTGCCGTCAGATGATTAAACAGCGCTTTGGTCTGCTCATCATCGCTTATGTCATCTTCTACTTCCGTGGCGCGGGCTACGAAAAACGGCTCGACCGCTTCAAAGGAAGATAGAGAAACTTTGGCAATGCCCCGCACGAGCGCGTTGATTTCACCGTCATTTTTCATCATCTGAACAATCTCTCCTACCGTGCCGGTCTTATACAGGTCTGAAGGCGTGGGATCATTGATGTTGGGGTTGCGCTGCATTACCAATATAATGCGTTTCCCTGAAGCCTGAGCCGCTTCAATAGCGGAAACAGACCGCTGGCGGCCGAATGTGAGGATCATCTCAGTTCCCGGAAATACAATGCCGTCGCGGATAGGGACAACCGGAAGTATGTGTTCTGAAAGTTGAGTTACGTCTGCCATAGGTGATTTAGCACTCAAGTATAGCAACTGCTAAATTCTGTGTCAACCCCGAATTATTCCTTTATACAAACTCGTTGAGAAGCTCGTCCAGATGCTCCAATTCAAGTTTTTGAGATACGAGCGGCCCCTGCTCTAATGCAGGCTCTCTGTCTTCACTTGTCGGTTTTTCTTCTTTGTAAAAAATGCCGATCGGGATCTTGTCTCCCCACTCCATAGCCTTCTCCATGGCCTTCAGCCGGTCAGTCGGCGCATACGTTTCCGGATCCAGCTTGTAAATCCGCTGCCTATACCAAGCATACGTATGAACTTTATCAAACGTTACGCACGGCTGGAGAATATCCAGGACTGCAAACCCCTTATGAGAGATTGCGGCGGACATAAGCTGGGTGAGACCCGGTATGTCCCCTGCAAATCCCCGGGCGACAAATGTTGCGCCTGTTGCGATTGCAAGCATGAGCGGATTAACCGGCTCGTCTGTCACTCCGTCAGGAGTTGATTTGGTCTTAAAACCGGATTTTGCAGTGGGCGATGCCTGGCCCGTCGTCAGTCCGTATACCTGATTATCATGCAGCAAGACTGTGATATTAGGATTGCGTTTGGCAGCATGCATAAAGTGGTTGCCTCCCTCTCCCAAGCCGTCGCCGTCACCGGACACCACAAGAACGGGCAGATTATGATTGGCAAGTTTGGCGCCTTGGGCGACGGGGAGGGTTCGTCCGTGAAGACCTTCTACTCCATACATATTGACCCAGTCATACATATTCCCATGGCAGCCGATACCATACACAATCATACCGCCGTCCGGACTTATGCCCAGCTGTGCGAGAGCATTTTTGAGCGCTCCCCAGATACCAAAGTCTCCGCATCCGGGACACCAGGTGGGCAAAAAGCTTGTCTTGAATGCATCAGGTGTTACTGTACTCATAGTTTTTCTACAATCTCCTCAGGCAGCCAGGGCCGCCCGTCATACTTTAAGAATTTTTCTTTAATAAGGATACCGGTGTGCTCACGAATAAGGGACGCCAACTGCCCGGTCGCGTTCTGCTCTACATCTATAATACGGGTGGCAGGCGACAAAAGCTTCGAAACTTCTTCGCTGGGGAACGGGAATAGCCACGAGAAATGGATAAGCCTGGCTTTTTTTCCTTTCTGGGCCAGAAGCTTTATTGCCTCAAGAATAGCCCCCCGATTGGTCCCCCAGGAAACAAAGGTAATCTCAGCTTCAGCATCCCCAAACACTGCAGGCGGGCGGATATCTTCTTTTATGGCGGTAAGTTTTTTGAGCCGCTTGTCAGCCATTGCTTTGCGCATCGTATCCGCCTCCGTCACATGTCCGGTTTCATCATGCTCATAGGAATTGGCATAAAACACTCCGTTTGCGACTCCCGGAGTTGTCCGGGGAGAGATGCCGTCAAGCGTGTCTAATGAAAACCGCTTAAAAGGCCCGCCGTCAGGTACCTTTGTCAGCAGCTTGCCGCGGTCGATGGTAACAGGCTGGGAGAATGCAGACTTGGGCACTGCCCACTGGCTTTCATTTAAGTATTTGTCTGTCAGCACAAATACCGGAATCTGATATTTGTCTGCAAGGTTGAATGCGTCAATGGTAAGTGCATATGCTTCATATGCATCCGCAGCCGCAAGAACAATGCGGGGAAACTCCCCATGTCCCGCATGTATGGCAAACTGCAGCTCTCCCTGTTCGGTATATGTAGGCATGCCGGTTGCCGGCCCCACGCGCATTCCCAAATCAATGACAACGGGCGTTTCTATCATCGCTGCAAGCGACAACCCCTCAACCATGAGCGCAAATCCTCCTCCTGATGTTGCCACCATGCTGCGCGCTCCGGCGATGGAAGCGCCTATTGCCATATTTATCCCGGCAATTTCATCTTCCGGCTGCTTATAGACGACTCCCAGTGATTTTGCATGATCTGCTAAAAATGAAATAAGCGCGTTGATGGGAGTCATTGGATAGATTGCTGCAAACTTAAGTCCTGCGCGGACAGCCCCGACGCCCAGTGCCTCGCTGCCGTTGATCACCAGCTGCGGCTCTTTTATCGTGCCGGGAGCAAGATACAGGCCCATTTCCTTGGGATAATTATGCTTAATGTATTCATACCCCTTGGTTGCAAGGAGGATGTTGTGCGCAATTACTTCTTCTCCCTTTTTTGCAAACTGATCCCTGATGATGGCCTCAAGAATACGAAATTCAGCCCCAAGAAGCGCAATGGTTGCGCCCAGGGCAACGGTATTGCGCATGATGCCTTCAGCGTTGGCTTCTTTGACAATCTCGCTCATGGGCAGTGCCACCAGGGCTCCTGCCTTGGGCACCTGTTCGCCTGTGGGTTGAGTATCCTTGGGGTCGTACACGACAACCGAACCTTCTGACAATTCGTCTTTGTGAAATTCAATAGTTTCCGCATTCAGTGCCACCAGAATATGCACATCCCTGTTCATGGAGGCAAATGCTTCCGTGGCAATACGTACCGTTATAATATTGTGGCCACCGCGAATGAGCGAAGGATAGTCATTGGTTGCCTGGATAAAATAGCCGGAGCGTGCAAATGCACGGGAGAGCATAATGCCTGAGGACATAATGCCGAATCCTGCTTCACCGCCGATTTTCCACGTTACGCTGTTCATGATTAGTTAGTCGTTCGCGAGAAGAAAATCCTGCTTAGCTGCGCAAAGAAGCGTCCTGGCAGGTATGATCTATACCGAACATCATTTTCCCGCAGTCTGAGCATTTCCCTATATGTACATCCTGCGGCACGGGCACACTAAAAACATCAAGCGGGTCTTCGCCGCCGATTGTGGTCGTCTTAGGGAAATAGTTGCTTGCCATTCTCGTCAGTTATAAAAATCGCCATCACCGGACAGCTTTTGGCTGCTTCCATAAGCGTCTCGTCTGTTTCTTCCTCCGCTGTATCTAGTATAACGGCTTTGGCTTCATCGTCCAGTGCCCAGGCCTTCGGCGCAAGCGCGACGCATGTGGCCGCACCGATACACAGTGACCGATCGATATGCATCGTGAGGGTGCGTACTTTGCGCGTGACTTTGGGATCCGAATTATCCATTAGGCTTTGATATAAATTTCACCGTTTTGGACTTTTACGCCGTATATTGAAAGATCTGTAGTCGCCGGCAGCGACAGTACACGGCCGCTGGGGACATCAAAGGTTGCGCCATGACAACCGCAGATTAAAACAGTGCCGTCCAAAAATCCCTCTGTGCCAAGCGAGCATTGTTCATGAGTGCAGGTATCATCCGAAACAAAAAATTCCCCGCCGACATTTGCGACCATGAATGCTTTTCCTGCTGCGCGCACCGTCCTTTTTGTATTCGGCGGAACATCCCCTGTGGCGGCAATTTTTATGTACCCGTCCATGAAGCTATTATAGCCGATTGGAGACGCGGTCGTTTTTTCCCATCATAACTTCGCTTATACCCTGCATGCGCAGGTAGAAAAACTCCTGTGTGGCAAAAAAATTTTCCGGATCGCCCATATGCATCAGCGCTTCTTCTTTGGCTTTTTTAACCTGCTTTATATCAATGACGGTCGTAATAATTTTGTCAGGCGTGCCTTCCCACGGTTTGTTAAACGATTCTGCCGGAATGAGTTTTTCTTTCAGAAGGTATGAAGAGAGAGATTCGGGCATACACGCATAGTAGAGCTTGGGCTCTTCATCATTGGCAACAGCCTCGGCAAACGGGATCTGCCACTTATCCCTGGGGTGTCGCGGCCTGTTCATCGGACTTATGCCTTTTGCGATAACTTCCTCTGCATATGCGGCATATTTTTGAAACGCGTAGGTAGTTGCTGTCGTCAGCTTGATGTGATCGGGATCATTATCAATCCCCGACGGTTCATATGTTAAAAACGTATCAGGAGTAAGGTCAACCATTTTTCGGAAAATGATATCCTCCAGCTCACCGGGCGTCCGGGACGGAAGCGTTCCTTCTTTGTATTCCAAAAATGTAAGAGATGCACAGCCCAACGTCGTTGCTGCTGCTTCTAAAGCCTTGCGCTGATCTTCTTTACCTGTGGCGCAGATAAGATCCACCGTCGCTCCCTGCTTTGCATATTTGGCAATCGTGCCTCCGCACGCCATGGGTCCGTCAATGGGGTGGGCAAATATTCCGAGTATGTGTTTCATTCAATCGTATAGTACCGTAAGACGCCTTAAAAAAGAACCCCGCCCCAAAATATGGAGCGGAGCTCTTGACATACGTTTGTTTATTTTTTGCTCTTTGTCGTCATCTTGTAGACCATGTAGAGACCGGAAAGTCCTACCATGATATATACAAGCTGTACGAGTGCCGGGCTGGTTCCTAAAATCGTCTGAACTAAATCAAGTCTGAATGCTCCGACCAATCCCCAGTTTAATGCACCGATGGTCACCATCACTGATGCCAACCAGTCAAGTTCTTTCATCTTCATGTGATATCACCTCCTTTGCAGTAAGATGGAAAACAATAGCGAAGCGTACGGAAGGAAAAAAAGACCAACTGGCAGGAGCGGGCAACATACAACAATAACTCCTATGTATGAGCGTAGAAGAAAGAGAAGGTGGTGTCAACCCCGGTTGGATCGGGATCAGGCAGACGGACCCTCTGCCTCCAGGGCCTTTATCTCACGCTGAAGGTCGGTGACCATAGCCCGCAAAACCATCACCATCTGATGCTTCATTTCAGACGCTGCACTTTCGTGAATAACGCCGCGATACCCTTTCATCCTAGACGCCAGCTTGGTTTCGTATTCGTTAAGTTTTTGCTTGAGACGCACAATCTTTTCCTCACGGGTTTCCATGCTACAATCATAGCATGTCCGACCTCACGGTTCTGTATCCTGACGACTGGAAAGAGTATGAGCTTATAGACTCAGGCGCCGGCGCAAAACTGGAAAAATTCGGCTCCTACGTCATTGCCCGCCCGGATCCCCGCGCACTGTGGGAAAGACGAGGCGACCCCGCCCTGTGGCAAGCTGCCGATGCCACCTACGAACGTGTGGATCCAAAAAGCGGAGACTGGGATATCCGGCGTGCTACACCGGAAAACTGGCGCATCTCCCACGACTCACTGGTATTCACTCTGAAGCCCACATCTTTTAAACATGTCGGCGTTTTTCCTGAGCAAGCACCCAACTGGAAGTGGATCAAAAAAGTAATTGGCTCTACAAAACCACGTGTCTTAAATCTCTTTGGATATACCGGGGGGTCAACCCTCGCCGCGTCTGACGCGGGTGCACAGGTAACACATGTGGATAGCGCAAAAAGTGCAATCGCGTGGGCGAAAGAAAACGCAGAGGCATCAGGTTTGGGAAACCATTCCATTCGGTGGATTGAAGAGGATGCCTACAAATTTGTCCTCCGGGAGCAGCGCCGGGGAAATCAGTATGATGCGATCATCATGGATCCGCCCCGCTTTGGCCGCGGATCCAAAGGAGAGGTGTGGAAAATAGAAGAGGATCTGCCCAAACTGCTTGCCGCATGCAAAACAATTGTGTCCCCCACACCCCTGTTTATTCTTATCAATGCCTATACTGCCGACCTCTCCTCTCTGGTGCTTCACCATCTCATGACTGACTTCACATCTTCTCTTGGCGGAAGTGTCAGCGCAGGAGAGCTTGCACTAAAAGAGGCAACGGCGGGCAGACTTCTCCCAAGCGGCATATTCGCCCGATGGTCTGCCGCCTAAATTCCTTTTTTGCTCTCTTTCTTTTTGCATATTTATGCATTACACTGAAAACATGAACTGGGACACACTTGCTGATGACGCAGTTATTGCAAAAACGATTGAGGGATTAAAAAGCCGCGGCGTCACCGCCATGGTCGTGGACACAGGCGCGCAGGCAAAAGAAAAAGTTTTGGAGCTTATCCCCCAGGGCGCAGAAGTCATGAACGCTTCTTCCGTTTCTCTTGAAACAGTGGGGCTCGTCCAGGAAATTAATGAGTCAGGAAAATATAACTCCGTCAAAAATAAACTCAATAGCCTCGACAGAAACACCCAGCGCGCTGAGATGCTGAAGCTTGGCGCAGCCCCTGAATGGATCATCGGAAGTGTGCATGCCGTGACACAGGATGGTGTGGTGGTCGTGGCATCAAACACCGGCAGTCAGCTGCCCGGCTATACATACGGATCTCAGCATGTCGTCTGGGTCGTGGGAGCACAAAAAATTGTTGCTAATCTGGATGACGCAATGAAGCGGCTGAACGACTATATCGTTCCTCTGGAAGAGGTGCACATGCAGCAGTTATACGGCATGAGCACAAACGTCAGCAAGCTGTTTATCTTAAATAAAGAAGTCGTCCCCGACCGTGTCACCCTTATCTTCGTGAAGGAAAAGCTCGGATTTTAAATCCGTTTATTCTACAAATGTTAAGGCGACTCCCCGCTTGTCTGCGCGGCCGGTGCGGCCGATCCTGTGGATATATGCATCATGGGACTCCGGAAGATCGTAGTTAATAACGTGACTGACACTGGGAATATCGAGCCCCCGCGCTGCCACATCGGTGGCAAGCAAAATCTGCACTTCATTTCTTTTAAATGCATCAAGCGCCCGTTGTCGCTGTCCCTGGCGTTTATTTCCGTGAATTGCCTCTGATGTAAATCCACGCTTCACCAGCTCATCTGACAGGCGCTGTACGCCGTATTTTGTGCGGCCGAATATCAGTACTTTTTCAAATTCTTTTTGAATAAGCAGATCGTGCAGCAGGTCGATCTTCTTCTGACCGTTGGTCAGTTTAATAATCCGCTGCGTGACATTTTGTGCAGTCTCCTGAGTTTTTACCGATACGGTCACAGGATTTTTAACGAATGCATTGATCACTTCCCGCACCTTACCGTCAACTGTCGCTGAGAAAAAAAGCGACTGGCGATCTTTATGAAGAAGGGAAACGATGTATTTGATGTCATGAATAAATCCTATGTCTACCATATGATCGGCTTCATCCAATACAACGCTTTGGAAATTAGAAACGACCAGATCACGGCTTTCTATCAGGTCCCGCAATCTGCCGGGTGTTCCGATAACGACATTAAACTGGCGGCGTAAATCATTTCTTTGGCGGTACATATTCGTGCCTCCGATACACAGCACTCCCCATATCCCCAATCCGCGGGCAAACTCTTTAAATTCGTCCCGTATCTGAGAAGCCAGTTCACGCGTAGGCGCGACGATAAGAATTTTTTGGTTTCTGTCTTTTAAAATCTTGTCGATGAGCGGAATAAGAAACGCGGCAGTCTTGCCCGTTCCGGTATTGGCAATACCGATTAAGTCGCGTCCTTTCAGGATATGGCCGATTGCTTCATCCTGAATTGGGGTAGGAGCGGNNGCGCTGCGTAATATTTTTTTGAAGCGCGTCGCTTAAAGGAAAATCCGAAAACGCATTGGTAATCACGGGGGCATTGACCGGTGATATCGTTTGGGATTGGCGTATAAGCACATCCGGATTAAATGCACGCGGACGGCGCCCCTGAGCATGCGAAAAGCTCCGCTGGGGACGGGAATGACTGCGAGTCGGTCTTCGGTTGAAACTTTTTCGTTTGGCGTACATATATGTTTGGATTAAAGCCCTAAATCTGCCTAAATAAAGAATACCTATGTGAATAGGAGGTAACTCTGTCCTCTATCTAAACAAGCACGCGTTTTCTACATTAAGCAGATCAAGCGGCTTTAATCAGGTACTGGGAGAGAAGGACCAAAGAAGAGTAAAAAACCTAAGGAGCTTCAATCTGTCAATACAAGAAGTATTGTACCATTTTATTGAAGAGGAGTCAAAGCGTCTTCGTGGCAATCTTATGCATCGCAACAGTACAAATAATTGCTACGACAAGAACGCTTAGCGTTGCTATATCGGCAAGTCCGCGCATCATCCACAGCCCGGCAAATGATATCCATGCTGATGCGATAGAAACTATTTTCACTTCTTTGCGTACTGTTTTGTGCTGCTCAAACTCCTCTACATGTTTCATGGCGGATTTAAAAACCGGAAGCACTGCAAGTCTGGCACGAAGTGGCTCACTGGAATTCCCAAACGCCCACAGCGCAACAATGAGAAGCGGAACAGTAGGAAGGCCCGGGAGAAACAATCCGATAAAAGCAAGGACGGTGGCAAAGGTACCCAGACTAAGGAATAGAATTTTTTTCATGAAGATGCGAGCTCAACAATTGCAGAAATCGGAAGATGGTCGGAGGCAGGCGAACGGCCAACAGAATAAGAATAGGCGGCTACATCCTTGCTTGCAAAGATATAGTCGATAACATGAATAAGCCCGGCGGGGTCCTCTCCTTTTGAAGCATCGGGATACTGATTCCATGTCGGGGTATCATCCCCTACGTTGCGCAAGACGGCTGAGATTTGTTGGATAGGAACACTTTGGGGTGCTGCATTAAAATCCCCCATCACAATTGTTTTTTCCGCAGGCAACAGTGCAATAAGATCTGCCGCCTGCTCCTGCTGGATTTCCGAAATATGAAGTTCTGCATACGAAAAGTGCGTTGAGAATACATGAAGCGTTTGTCCGCCTGCTTCTATGTCAGCCCGGACTGCAACGCGGGGATCGGATTTTGAAAGCGGATGTATTGCGCTTTGCCTGATCGGAAGCCTGCTGAACACTGCATTCCCCATCTCCAGCATTTGGCCGTTCTTTTCAAAATCTTTGGAACGGCCGTACACTCCTGCGTAGCCCAGTTCTTCTGTAAGATGTTTGTATACATCTCCCGCGGGATCATGAGGAACGACTTCCTGCAGTGCAATGACATCTGCATCCGTGTCTTTCAAAAACTCAATCGTCTTTTTAAAGTCTCCGAGGCCCCAGATGTTCCATGAAAGAACTTTTAGCTTCATGGCCTGAGTATACTGTATAATACGCACACTTGGGAGATCGTCCCTGCCCGCAATGCTTCGCATAGCGATGCAGGCGGGTAACGGTATGTTTTACTATACCTACGTTCTGAAGAGTAATTTGGAAAACGAATTATACATTGGCTGGACAAAAGACTTGAGGGAAAGACTAAAGCAGCATAATAAAGGGTTGATTCGTGCAACAAAAAGTCGAAGGCCCTTTAATCTCATCTACTATGAGGCCTGTCTCAATCAGTCAGGCGCTATAGCAAAAGAAAAGCAGCTTAAAACTGGATTCGGCAGAGCATATTTAAAAAGAAGATTAATAATTTAATTTGGGAGATCGTCTAACGGTAGGACAACGGACTCTGAATCCGTTTATCTTGGTTCGAATCCAAGTCTCCCAGCCAAAAGCCCTACTGACAACTGGCGCAGAGGCCGAAGAATTCTAAGCTGTGATGCTTCACCTGGAAGCCCTGCTTTTTTCCGACTGATCTTTCAAGCTCATCCACCGGACAGTCCTCCACATCCTGTATCTTTCCGCAATTCTCACAAATTAAATGATGGTGATCCTCTCCTGCAAGCTCGTAGCGGAACTTCCCCTCATGAAAATCCACCCTTCGTACAAGTCCGTGCTTCACCAAAGTATCCAGCGTCCGATATACGGTGACCTGATCGGCTTGCACATCTTTTTTTGCCAGCTTCTGCTCAATCTCAGTCACGTCCAACGGAAGCTCGGTGGCAGCAAGAATACGAAGAATCGCAAGCCGGATATCGGTAATTTTTAATCCTTTTTGCGTTAACATACTCTGGGGAGTCGGGTGTTTTTGCATCTCCCCGATAGTAACAAAGCCTGAGCGTGTTTGCAAAGAAGTTGCACTCAGATTAATGCTTGGCACATTTCGAACACGACCCGCCTTTTTCTATATCTGCTCCGCACTTTTCGCAGTGATCATGACCTCCATGATCCTCCTGCGCACTTGCATGTCCTCCGTCCTTTAAGGTAATCGAAACTGAACTTTCAAAAGAAGTGGAAGATGAAGACATGCCGGGGAGACACACACAGAGTGCCATCGTCGTGAACGCATCCTGCGCCTGAGGGGAGAAACGGTCATATGCCTCAAACATGAGCGTATAGTCCGCGACGTACACATCACCACTCCACGCAATATCATTACCCTTCTCAACCGCAGGCGAATTTAATTCAAATATATCTTCTATGGATAAAACTGCGGAAGATGCGTATGAAATTTCCCGCTCCGCAAGAATAGCTGTCATATTATCGGACTCCTAACCGGCCCCGTAAGATTTGCCGGCCCTGCGCAATGGTCCCTCCGTTTCCGGCAACCTCTGCAACGGTGAGAGTAGTTTCAAACAGAGCTTCAAGGACATGCTCCGGACTTGTGCCCGCACCCATTCCCTTGGGATTTTCTGCCGCGATCTGATGAGCCTTTGCCGAATATGCTTTGGCAAGAAGAGAAGACTCATTGAGCGTATCCGAAGACGTAGCCAGCGGACGAAGACGCACGCCCTGCTCATCAGTAAATACACGAAGCACCTGTGTGGGATTTTTGCCATCTATGAGAATGGGCGGCACCACCCGATTTTCTCCTAACAGAAAATTCTGGGGAATCGCAGTCTTTGGCTGCTCGTGACTGAAACACCCCATTTCGGTAATTCGCACGTCTCCCTGTCCGCCGGCAAGTGAGAAAATGCTTGAAAGCATTTGTGTCGCTTCAATCCCTTTCTGCGGATGAAATAACCGGGTCAGCGTCTTTACCGCATCATCCTTTTCATCGTATAGACTCTCCCCCACGCGATATTTTCCCCATGCGCCCTGGTGCTGCTCAGTGGGTCGGGGCTGACGGACGACTCCAAACAACAATGTCCCCTGAGCGGTGTGCTCAACGACAATGGCAAGCGTTTCGTATTTTTCAATCAGCGCAGCGTTTACCGTTTCTAAATCTTTTTGCTTCGTGGCAGCAACCCCTATGATCGACCCGGGAGCGAGATCCCGAAGCTTCGCCGCTGCAGTGGCCGACGCCTGGATAAGGGAAGAGCCGTCAGCAAGCAGCCGCTTAGGGATACGCGACTCGTTTATATTCTTCGGACCATCCCACTGTGTCATCTTAAGCACACCGGCCGGTGACAGGTCATGGCTGTTGATGCCATCAAGAGATGTAATATTGGCGCGGATAGTTGGATCAAGCTCTGCAGTCATAATGCAAGTTATCTGCATATAGTATATGCAAGTCACTTGCATTTGTCAAATCGTCCTGATATAGTAAACGGGATCAAGGAAAGGAGGTGGAATTATGAAAGCTTCTTTTTATGATGTAAAACAGCGCAAGATGATAGAAACAGAAGTCGTAGAAAAGAAAGAATATGAAGTAAATGGCGGCACGCGGTATGCGATCAAAGGACAAACCGCGGATGGCAGAGCGTTAACGAAATTCGTCTCCAAAGCTACCTACGACAGCACAAATGTGTGATGGACATTTTGGCCAAAATGCCTTGACCGGCATTTTATACAATACACCCAGAGGCTCCCGCAAGGGAGCTTTTGGGTGTAAAAAATGATACACTCACCTCCATCACCACTATGAACTTTTCCAAGCGCACCACCGTCGGCGTCATACTCACACAAGTCGGCACACCGGAACATCCGACACCGCAAGCATTACGGCCGTACCTTCAACAGTTTTTAATCCGATCCGCGAGTGATAGACACTCATCCTCTTTTGTGGCAGCCCTTCTTACACGGAGTTATCCTAAACACACGGCCACGCCACTCAGCAAAACTATTTGAGGAAATCTGGACCAAGCAGGGATCTCCTCTTATGATTCATTCGCAGCGTCAGGTTCAAAAACTTCAGAAAAAACTCGGGTCTAAATATACCGTCGTGCTTGGACTCGCATACGCCAAGCCCAGCATTGCGGATGCAGTCAGCACATTAGAACGGAAAGAAATTCGCCGGATCATTGTGCTGCCGCTTTTTCCTCAGTTTTCTACCACGACAACTGCATCAACATACGACGAAATATTTTTCTCCGCTCTCGGAAGAAATAAAAAAGGCGTGGACATTCAGAAAAAATATGTTCCCACACTCCGGTTTGTAGAACCGTATTATGATAACGATCTTTATATCAGTGCTGTCTGTGCTGCCATCAAAAAAAACCTGCGCACGCTTAAGAAAAAACCGGATAAGTTTATCCTTTCGTTTCATGGCATTCCAAAGCGGTATGTAAAAGAAGGCGATCCGTATCCCGCTCATTGCGAAGAAACTGCTTCGCGCATTGCCAAACACATGAAATGGAAACGCCGGCAATGGGCACTCACCTATCAATCACGTTTTGGGAAAGAAGAATGGCTCAAGCCTTATACGCAGGAACTGCTGCCCAAATTATATAAACAAGGAGTAAAGCGTCCGTTCGTCGTTGCCCCCGGCTTTGTCTCTGATTGTCTGGAAACACTTCATGAGCTGGGAATAGAAGGACGGGATCTCTATGCAGAAGGCGGAGGAAATGCGAGTGAGTTTACGCTTGCCCCGTGTCTAAACGACAGCGAAGAATGGATCCGATGTATGACTCACCTCGTGAAAACCAATTCCGGCGGATGGGCATAAACTACGAGAATGATATACTCACTATATGGGAANNATAGGTTATAATACAGGCCTCATGGAACGAGATAAAAACGATCTTAAAGACCAAATTCGAACCCAAATTCAGCAATTAGTCCGTGAACGTATTGATCTGTTTGCAGCAGGTTCCAATGCCGCCGCTCAAACAGCAAGAGCGGCAGACGGAGCGATGCAATCCAAGTCAGATACAACCCAAATCCAAAATTCCTGGCTGGCTGACGGATTAGCGCGACTTGCAGGTGAATCTCAGGCAAAACTTGCACTTCTGGAAAACCAACAGGCTGAGAATAATTCACAGAAAGTATCAGATGATTCTCTCGTCGCCGTAGTAGATAATAAAAAAAGTGATCAAGAAATCGAATGGTTTTTTCTGTCACCAGCTGCGGCGGGCGGGCGCATACAACTGGAAGATGGACGTTCAATCTCTATTATTAGTCCGCAATCCCCTCTGGGATCAAATCTGCTCGGAAAAAGCGAGGGGGATACGGTAAGTTACCAGGTAAAGGGCACGACCGGGAGAACACAAGAATTTTTCATCAAGTCCGTTGTCTAATATAGACGATGGATGCTCTTTTGAATGGTGGAAATCACCTCATCTGACGGCAGCTCCGCATCAACAATTGTGAATGGAATCCCCAATATGCGCTCGGCATCCGAAACTGCCTCCTGATAGCGAAGACACTCATCTTGCATGATACGATATGGGATAAAATCCCAGCGCACAAGTGCCTTTGGCTCTATCTTCACATTTTTCAAAAGATGAAACGTTTTCTCATGGATAACCGCATGCTCGTCAGCTGGCGCTCCAACCATACGACTTAACTCTTCTATTTTTCGTGCTTGCTCATCCACAGAAGGCTCAAGAGCAACACCACGCGCAATAAGCCGCGCAAATGCAGTGGATGGAGCAACCGTAAGAAGAAATGTCCGAGACACTCCCAGTCGCCTCATGAGTTCAATTCCTTCTTCATGCATTTCTTTCAGAGATGGATTCTCGGGGTCGGCAGAAGCAGAATAAACCCAATGCAGCATAGGGGTTCTATCAAGAAAGATTGTATCCTGTGTCAGGGTGAGTCGCTCTTTTTCAAAAAGCCGTGTCTGATATGCTGATGCCAAACGAAAAATGCGATCGTTGCGCTTGTCAGCGCGAACTTTTTCCGGCGCCTTATCTGCTGCAAGCATTTGCTCACGGCACTCGTTAATCATCTTAAGCTGCGCGACACGAGGACTGTCTCCCAAGCCTGAAATTTTATATACCACGGAGGTCCGGCCTTCCTCATCAAGCAGACGCTGTAGCCCACGAATGACATGACTCTTTCCGCTACCGCCTACCCCATCGATTGCATATACGGACGGTCCCAAGGACTCACTCATAGTGGTCAGATTCTACTGACGGGCATAATTAAAAGCAAGCGCGTCAGCATGGGCAGAAGTAAAAAAATTCTCAACAGGAACAACGGCATCGTCACGATCAATACATAAGCGCGCCTGCATGCTGCGTGTTTTAGGGTCCTGCTCAAGCCGAATACCATAGAATCTTTCGCGACAATTGTCAGTATCTCTGAGTGCGCACCCACCGCAGATGGACTCCAGATAAATGTCGCCAAATCGCTTTACTTTCACACTCACTTCTCCACGAGACTTATCTGCAAATCCATACAACGTAGAAGCACCACTGCTATCTGAGAGAGCGACCTGCTCCTTAATCGGCACAAGATCGCGCTCTTGAAGTATTTGCTGAATTGCAGACTCGGATTGACTAACAAGATTAAGGTTTCTCATTAGACGGATTGGTATCCCTTCATCGATAGCAAAATCCAAGACTCGTCCGGTAACTTCTGCATTGATAAGTACTGTATTTATTTTTATATTCATTCTTCCTTTGGCTTCCCGTATGTTGGAGAATTTTCTGTCCATCATCGTCCGGCACCACTCTATATTTCTCTTCATTTGACCCATGCCTTGCACTTTATAAAAATCCTCAGCAGTTACTGCATGAAGCGAAAAAACGAGCGAATCTAAGCCGGCATCAGCAAGTTTGCCCAGAAGCTCTGGGTTCCAGTCGCCATTCGTAGTCATTTGAACAGTAAAATTTTCCGCTTTTAGTTTGCGTATGAGCTCTGGCGTTTCGGGACTAAGTGTCGGCTCGCCTCCGGTCAGATGAACGATGGGTATCCCAAACGCTTCACGTGCCTGAAGGGCAAATGCCACGGATTTATCCGTGTCTATGTTCCCGGGCGAATAATCCGTATTTCCTTCATTGTGACAAAAATCGCAACGTTCTTGACACGCATGTGTCACCACAAGGCGGATAGAGTCTCCTCGTACAAATTCTCTTGGCATTTCTTCCGTCATACGTGCGCAAGTATACACGAAAATTACCAAACGCTGCTATACTTAGAGTGTGGGAAGCTTTATTGAAATAAACGATACACTTCAGATAAGTCGTGGGCAGGGATTTCCTGCCGAACTCATTTTAGAAGAACATCTTAAAAAACCCTATACACTCGCTGACGTTAAAGATAAAATTTTTGAGTTTCACGACAAGCCTGATATCCGCATCTACAAAGCACCGCCGGTCAGAAATTTTTTTGTCGAAAATCGCGGCGGCAAATGGATTTACTGGGGACTCGTCCATATTCTTGAAGTCACCTGCAATTACGAAAAGAAAATGACGTCGGGGAAATTCGTCATTATCTATCTCAATACGCCGGAGGAGATGAAACAGGCCGAGGAGCAGAAGAAGCTCGAGGAGCAGAAGAAAGCGGAAGAGCAGAAGAAAGCGGAAGAGCAGAAGAAGGCCGAGGAGAAGAAGCGCCAGGACGAGGAGCGGCGCAGACGCGCCGAGGAATTGCGCAAGAAGAAGCTCAAGGAGAAGCAGGAGCGCGACAAGAAGCTCGCCGAGCAGCGAAAGCGTGAGCAGGAGAAGAAGAAGCAGTTCGACGCCGACCGCATCGCGGCGCTGATCGACAAGAGCCCGGACAAGCGCGGTGGGCCGACGTCGGCGGCACAGCCGACCAGGCCGACCAACTACACCGGGCCGACGGCCGGAGAGCATGGCGGCAAGGATACGGTGCTGTCGGCGCGCGAGCAGGACATGCTGGCCGGCATGCTGAAGGCGCAGATCGCGCCGTGCTGGCGACTGCCCGGCTCAGGTGGCGGCACCGAGAACCCGGTGGTGACTCTGCGCTGGCGGCTGAGGCAGGACGGCTCCCTCGATGGCGAGCCGCAGGTGGCGCGTCCGGCCGCCGGGCCGATGGCAGGTCTCGCCACCGAAGCGGCGATGCGCGCGGTGAAAGGTTGTGCGCCGTTCAAGCTGCCGGCCGAGCACTACGCGGCGTGGAAAGAGGTGATCTGGGAATTCGACCCGAGCAAGATGCTGTAGCGTCTGGCCCACGGCTTGTCGTGCGTGCGGCGGGAGGATTGGTTCCCGCCCTTATAGGAGCCCTTCAGCGGACGCGGGCTACTCGGCGGCAGAATTCACGGCGACCGGATCGGCAGCCTTGGGCATCGAAGCCGTGCCGATCTGCTGCGTGGCGTCCGGTGCCGGCAGCGCAGCGTTTGCAGTGACCGCGGCGCCCGTTCGCGGCGTCTTCAGCTCGCGACGCCGCGTGGCATAGGCCGTGGTGCGCGTCTCGGTGACGATCGAGGAGACGGCGCCGCTGTCGCCAAAGGCTGCGGCGATGGCGGAGGCCGACGCCAAGACCGAGCGCCAGCGCCTCGAGGAGGCGGCCACCGCCCAGGCTGCCAAGGACGCCGAGCTCGCGGCGAAGCTCGCCACGACGACGAAGAAGCCCGCGGCCAAGGC
>JRYC01000452.1_pt1 | contig 24487 bp, 29 predicted proteins | sample 235301 | NCBI WGS metagenome assembly JRYC01 (sample SAMN03074211, study PRJNA261470) | activated sludge metagenome | biome: Common Effluent Treatment Plant; feature: Wastewater; material: Activated sludge; isolation source: activated biomass of a common effluent treatment plant treating...
GCCAGATGATCGGCCGCCTGTTGCGCCCGTAACTCGCTCATCTGCCGTGTCATGTCTGCCAGTGTGTTTTCCATTTCAGCATACGCGCCGGGCGGCACGCGCCGCAATCCGGCCAACGCTCGGTAAACACCCACGCCGACGCCGACGCCGACGAGGGCCAGGATAAACGCCAGCAGCGCCGCCGCTTCAAGCGTCATTGCCACCCCCGTCATCCCCCGCCGCGTCGTCATCCGGCCCCGGATATTCGCCCGGCCCCGGCTCCCCATCCGGCCACCACGGCCGCCGGGCCACGGCCACGAACAGGGCCAGCATCGCCAAAATGTACAGATACGCGTGTAACCGCAGCGCCGCCGACCATAACGATGTCCACGGCGCGGGGATAATCCCGGCCAAAATGCAGATATAAAACACAACGCTATGCACAGTCAGGGTGACGAGGCCGAGCAGGTACGCCCACGCCGAGGGCCAGCGCCGCCCGGCGTAGAGCGCCACGGCCAGGGTGACAATGACCACGCCCAGCACAACCCACTGGATTGCATCGGCGGCGGCACGCACGGTATCCGGCGACATGGCCTATTCCTGCGCTTGCACGTAAAAATAGCTCTCCAGGATGTTGCCGCCGATCGTGTATTTCACCTCGACGCGATACAACACCCCATCAGTCAACAGCTTCAGCGCCGACAGGCTTATGACGTTGCCGCTCACCGATGGGCTGTTCGTCGGCATGACCGTGTCCGTTACCGTCGTGGCGTTGGTCACGTCCTTGACGACGACTGTCACCGACGACGGCGACGAACCGATAGCCGACACGTCAAGCGTGTAGGCTATCGACTCGTCAACGCCCTGATACTGGACGCCCTCTAGCACCTCGCGGCTATTAGAGCTTGCCATGATTAGCCGCCGCTGGATACAGTCAACGAATAGGTGAACTGGATCGAATCGCCTGAGACCACGTTGATCGCCGAGAACACCGACCGATCCAGCAGCGTGCCCGCGCTCGAATCGTTGAACAGCCCATGCTCGGTCACGGCCTTTGTTGACGTGTAGGAGATCGTCCCCACGCTCACATAGACGTTGGCCGCGCCTTCCGTCTGCGTGCCCGTCGCCCGGCTTTCGCCGTCGGTCGTCTCGATTGCCGTGTCACCCACCGCCGCGGCCGTCGTGCCCACGCCGCCATCGTGGTACTTGAAGTCACCCCAGACACTCGTCTCGGTCTGTAGTTGGTCAACCATGAAGTTGACAAATGCGGTCGTGATAACACGGCGACTGACCACGCCATAATTGACCCGGCCGCCGTCGCCGCGAATCAGCGTCGCCCGCAGTTCACCGGTCATTGTCGGAATGCCCGTCAACGCCGAGAACAGCCGCGCCGCGCCGGTCGTCAACCAGCCCCAGAAATAGGCCCAGGTCAGCATGTTGCTCAGCTTCCATGCCAGCCCCGGCCCCGGCGGTGATATTTTTACCGCCGCCAGCTTGCCACCCACCTTCAATTCACCTTGCATGTTACACCTCTCTAATTACGATCTCTTGCCGTTAAACTAAAAATCCTTTCCTGCGCCGTCAGCGCGAATGACCGCGCCCGCGCCGTCAATTCCACCAGCCCGGCGGCCAGCCCGCCGGACGTGAATACCGTGGCAACCTCGCCCGCGGCTGCCAGAACGCCCCCCAGCGTCTTAGCCGTCATCCGGGCAACATCCCCGGCCAGTCCCAGCGTGCCCGCCGTGGCCTTGCCGATAGACCGGCCAAGTGCCCCCTCCGGCGACAGAACCCCGGCCAGCGCCTTGCCGGTTCTGCGCACCAGCCCGCCGTCGGGCGCGAGCGTGCCCGCCAGGGATTTTCCGGCCTGGCGGGATAATGAGCCGTCCGGGGAAACCGTACCAGCCAGCGGCTTACCCGTCTGCCGCGTCACCGCCCCATCCGGCGATAGTGCCCCGGCCAGCGCTTTGGCCGTGCGTCGTACTAACGACCCATCCGGCGCGAGCGTGCCGCCCAGCGCCTTACCCGCTTGCAGCGTCAACGCCCCGGCCGTCGTCAACGTGCCACCCAGGGCTACCAGCGCCGTTTTGATAGCGGTCAATGAGCCGTCCGGCGCGAGTGACCCGGCCAAAACTTTACCGGCCCGCTTCACTACCCCGCCGTCCGGGGCCAGCGTCCCCGCCAGCGCCTTAGCCGTCTTGCGTACCAATGAGCCGTCCGGGGCCAATGTTCCGGCCACGGCCTTACCCGCCCGACGCACAAGTGCCCCATCCGGCGCAAGCGTGCCGGCTACCGGCTTCCCGGCCCGTCTGACTAATGTCCCGTCGGGTGTGATCGTCCCGGCCACCGGCTTCCCGGCCCGCTTCACTACCGCCCCGTCCGGGGCCAGAGTGCCGGAGACAACTTTCCCGCCGCGCCTGACTAATGCCCCGTCCGGCGTCAGCGTCCCCGCCGTGGCTTTGCCGCCGCGTCGTACCAGCGCCCCGTCCGGCGTCAGCGTCCCCGCCACATCCTGCGTGTATCCCGTCCCGCTGCTCGCCGGGCGAATCGAGATCGCCGCAATCACGCCGGTATCGGCCGCTGATGCTGTCCAATTGAGCGTGTAGTCGCCGGTTGACGTGGCGATCTTGTAGCCCCCGGCCGCGCCGATGTCGCCGGTCGTATCCGTCCCACTTTCCAGGTCGTACCGCTCGACTACATCCGTACCGGCCGTGAATGGGTCAGTATCGCCGCCGCGCAGGTGCGTGCCGCCGACTACCCAGGCGTTGGCCGTGGTCGTCGTCACCGTTACCGTACAATTGGATGACACACTGACATTGGCCGTGGCATTGGCATCATATGGCGTCGTTTGGTCAACACCCGTAAACGATAGAACGGCCACAGCCGATGCCAGGGAGTTTTGGTCAAGGGTAAACTCGACCGCCGTCGAACTGGTAGGCGGCGCAACGTAGGTATAAATAGAGCAGCGATACGTTTTACCAGCCGCCACGTGCCGATTTTCAACCGTCGCCCGTTCGGTCATGGCGTTGCCGCCATAGGTCGCCGCCGTCACCGCAATCCCCGCGTCCGAGTTGCGCATGATGTGCAGAATCACCACCGCCAGCCGGTTCGACCCACTGGCCGTGTGGTTCAGCGACAGCGACGTGGTATTCGTCGTGCTCGTCGTCGTCGATATGGCGTCGTAACCGATAGCCATTACAATCCCGCCTCCCGCTGCGCCACAAGCCGCTCCAGCGTCGGCGTCGGCTCTTCCGGCGTCACGTCCATCTCGCCCGTCGCCGCGTCGTACATCGTCTCGGCCACCACAAACGACCGGATTCTGTCCACCGTGGCCGACAGCGACGGCGACAGATTACGCATCGTCACCATATCCCCGGCCCGTAATGCGTACAGCGGATATTCTGCCCCGGCCTCGTCATACAGCCGGGCAAAGCGCACGTCTGCCCGCGCCGAAGCGTCTGCCCGGTCGGCCAGAAACGTGGCTCGGTGCGTTTCTGCTTCGGTCTGGCTGGTCGATTGCACACTGACCACGCCGCGCCGGGTGATGCCGAACCGCCCCAGGCTGGCCGCGTTGCTCGCCGCGCTCGTCCGCTGCGTCCGGCCATTGGCGTCCCGATAGACGCTGTAGGCGCTGTTACGCACGCGCTCCAATGACCGTTGCAGGTCGGTGATGCTCGTCACGTCGATGTACCACGACCGCCCGGCGCTGCCCCGTTGCCGGAAGTGCAACCGCCGGTTCTCCCACACGCCCCACTCGTAATCGTGGAGCAGGGCCAGCCGGTCTAATATTTCGGCCGGGTATAAATCCTCATATAACTCGTCTTGCAGGTCAGTCGCCGTCGCCGTAATCAGTTCATCCGCCGCCGATAGCTGCGACGAATTCACCCCATTCACGAACGTCGCCAGTGCCGCCGCGATGTCCGACGCCAGCACCGTGCTGGCCGTCGTCGTTTTGATGCGGATATTTGTCGCCCGCGCAAACCATGTGCCGGTCTCATCCGTTATGGTCGATGTCGTGCCGGTGGCATTGTCCAGAAACAGCGCCACGCCCTCGCGCGGCGTGCTCAGGGTCAGGCTATAGCTCCCCGTCTGATTAGACCCATTGCCCGTGACAATCGTTGTGTTACCGCCGGGCGACCACGCAGCCCCGTCCGCCTGCCGCACGCGAAACAGCCAGTTCGTCGGCAACGTCACCGAGTAATCGAGGCTGATATTCGTAATATCCCGCTCCCCATTGTGCGGCGTCTGGTAGCCGATGTGGGCCTGCCGCGCATTGGGGTAAGCATTCCCCTTCGTCAAACTCAGGTACACCCGGTTATTGTTATCAATCGCGAACTGCTCCGGCCGCGATGTCGAATAGAGCGAATTCGGAACCGGCCGCCAGTCGCCGCTTCCGCTTTTCGACCATAGCGCCGTGTATGGCACATCCCAAAGCGCCCGTTGATACCCCAGCGCAACGATGCTCACCCCGCCGTCAATAATGGCGATATCCTCGACCCGTCCTTCCCACACCACACCCGCCGCGTGGTCACTGACTACCGCGTGCGGCGTGCCCGGCCAGTCATAGACCGCAAACGCCTCGACCAGCGCCAGCGGCACGAGCGGCAACTCCAGCGACGAAAAACCATGTGCATTGGTCGAAAAGCGAAATCCACCCCCGTCCGGCGGATGCACCCGGCTCGTAAAATCAGCCAACATCGACGTGAGTGACGAATCGCTGTAGAACTGGACGGATAGCATGGCCTAATCCGGCGTTAGCCGTCCCTCCAGCCGCGTGGCCGTGAACGCCGACGAGATCACCGTCCCGGCCGTGTCCGTCACCCGCCAGTATGTTGACGTGGTTTCCCCGGCCCCCAGCCAGGCACAAGCCACCGCCGCGCCGCGCATCATGAGCGTAGCATCGCCCCGGTAGCCCTGCGACACGCCGAGACCGACATCGACCCAGACCTTCGCACTCGGTTTACTCAGCAGTTGATGATCAATGTACGCCGGTTGCGGGGGAGAAACCGCAACGGTTGCGGTCTCATTCTGCACCGGTACAACCGCCCGCGCCGTAGCCTCGCTATCCATCGCTAACAGCACGATAGAGTCAAAGTCGATTGAGCCGCCGGCCGCGCTCGCCTTGATGTATAGCTCAATCGTCTGCAATGCGACGGACTGTGTTGCGCTGCCGATATAGGCCCATGTCGGATTGCTCGTCCCCTCCGGCACATTCAGCACCGGTGTATAGATGCTGTTATCGAACCTTACCTTTACCTGATACCCGGCCGCCGTGGAGTTGTTGCGATAGTTCAAAAAGACACCCCACCGCCGCGAATTGTTATCGCTCGATGAATAGACGTTCTCCGGCCCGTCACTTGCCCAACTGGTAGACACCGGGGTGTAACGCAGTACCGTTCCCCCGCGGGCCTTGTTCGTCGTATCTGTTGACGTGGTGAATCCGGTCTGAAACCCCATGTCCTCGGCGTCTACCACAACCAGCCGCTTGGCCGCCTCCGTCGTCGTCGCCCCACTCGCCATGAGGATATACGACCCAATAACTCCCTTATCCGACCGCGCCGCGCTTGCCAGCTTGAGCACCACCGGCGATTCAAACGGCGCGCTCGTTGTCAGGTTAATCGTCAATGTCGTGGGGTGTTCGGCGCTGCTGCTCGTCGCCGTCACACTGTCCCCAAGCCACAACCCCAGCCGCCGGAATCGCAGCCGCACCGGGTCAATATAGTCCATCGCCGGTGTCATCAAGAAATTACGCGGCAGTTGCACCATGTCGCTATTTGACGCGCCCAGAATGGTGCTCTTGTACTCAGTAGAGGTGCTTTCCGGCTGATAATGCAACAGCACCGCGCTCACCGGCTCGCCCCGCGCCCAGCGCTGTGACTGTTCCATCAGCCCTTGCAGCGTCTTGAGCTTGGTCATGGCGTCCGAGCCGTTAATAGTGATCTCCATCTCCTCTTCCGTGTCTTCGTATGGCCCGCGCCCGCCCAGCATGGTTCCCCGCCGCTTGGCGACCGCCGGATTCCAGCGGGTCACACTGTAGCCGCTCGTGGAAGAGGCGAAATCGACTGTCGTTGTGCCGTCACTAATTTTGAGGATGTTCACGTTGTCCTCATCCGAATGTCAGCCCGCACGCCATACTCGCGCATGACCTCATGCACGACCCGGCGCACGTCCTGCTCTACTCCGTTGGCCGCGCCGCGGGCGTCGATATTGACCACCACCGACCCGCCGCCCCCGGCCGTGCCCCCGGCCGCATCCTGGAAAAATTCTGCCGGCAACGACCGGCTGCGCGGCTGCGGCGCAATGCTCATCAATTCGTTCGTCGTCTGCCCTATCATCTGCGTCATGGCCCCGATCATCGCGTCCATCAACGCCCCAGGGTCAGCATCGGCTCCGAACGTCAACCCGTCCAGCAGCCCAACGTCCAGCCCGTTGTCACGAATCAATTTCAGTAGTTCGAACTGCTGTTGTAAAAATCCCAGCTGTTGTCGTTGCATCTCCAGCCTGAGTAGCCGGTTCTGTTGATCCTCTAGTTGCCGCTGCAATTCAATCTGTTGCAACATCAACTGTTGCCGTTCTTCCAGCAGGGCGATAGCCGTATTGGCCGCGTTCTGCTCGGTAAAAGAGGCCGTGGGGTCATTGAGGATGTTTTGCAGCGCCACCAGCACCCCCGGCGTATCCGGGTTAAACGCGCCCAGCCCCAGACTGTTCATCATGTCCTGAATCGCCGTGGTGTAGCTGCCCACCTGGCCGGTAACATCCTCAATCATCCCCTCAATCGGGGCGATGTTCTGGGCGCTAAATAGGTTACTAAAATTCCCGCCCAGGCCACTGATTTTAGACAGAGCCGAGAACATATCATCAAGTTCTTTCGCCGCCTCCGGCTGTTTATCCCGAATGGCTTGTATCAGGCCGTCGACCATGTTCACGCCGATTTCATAGAAAACCCTTGACGGCGAGTCGATACCCAGCGCTGCCTTAATCGCCGCAATGGCCGCGTCAACGATTTCACGCAGCGCGCCGGTCAAAGCGCCGCCCATCGCCCTGACCCCTGAAATCGCTCCCTGAACAATCGCCCGGCCTATTCCAACAAATACGGCGACTGTTGCCGATAGCATGTCCGTGCCGCCCTTCTGGAGACCTAGCATTAAATCAGCCCCAATCTCAGCAAACACCTTAGAGGGTGACTCGACCTCGAATTTTTTCTTGACCCCGCTAATCACATCCTCGGCCGCCGCTTCCATTACACCGACTGTATCATCCTGATTGTCGGTAATTCCCTGCGACATTCCCTCCATTATGGCCGTGCCCGCATTTAATGCCTCAGCAGCGGCCAATTCCTTCATTTCCACGACCTGCGCGGGGATGTCCGTCGCCATAGCTGTGACGGCACTGCCGACCCCGTTTTCTATTTTGTCAATGAATTTATCCAGATCGGCCAGAGCATCCTCGACCGGCATCCCCGCCGCAATACTGGCCGCCAGCTCATCAATTTTTATTTTGACCGCCGCCGCTTGTAGCGCCGCCTCGGCCTGGGCGTCACTCATGATCCCCGTCGCAACTCCAAAGGCCACGGTGGCCTGTTCTGCACCGGGCATGAGTTGCAACTGGTCAAAAATCGCTTGACGCACCGCGCTCACGTTAACGGCCAACCCGGTAGCCGTTGTAGCCGCGCCGCCCATTCCGTCCGCTAACCTGATAAACGGCTCATCTGCCCCGTCCAGTTCCTCCGTAAACCCGCCGATAACGGATTGAAACGCCTCGGCAAAAATTTCTGTCTGAATAGCGGCGGCCTCTTCGGCGGCCGTCACAAGCTCCAGCGCGACCGCCGCTTCCCCGGCGCGGTCGCGCAAAAATCCCATGTAGGTGTAATACTCTTGCGTGTGTGCCGCCGCTACGTCCGTCCCTTCACCGGCCGAGTTGACATATTCGTAATAATCCTGTAGCGCGAGCGAGGCTTCCATGACGGCCGCCGCCGCGGCGGCTTCTGTTTCCGCTCTCACCGCGCCCCAATCCTGCCATTCAGAGCGCCCAGTTTTCGCCGCTTCGATGATTAACAGTTGATTCGCGTATTGCTCCCGCAGCGCCGCATTAACCGCCGTCTGTACCGCCAGGTCTTCCTCGGTTGTCATGATGAGTCCAACACCCATCTGATCCTGAATCTCATATGTCAAGTCCCGGACTTCCCGAAGCGATAGCCCCAAATCCCTGATAATCTGATTTGTGTCCGCGCGTTGGCCCATAGCGGAGAAAAAACGCACCGCCGCCCCGGTTAATTCGAGGAATGCCGCGGCCGCCTTGCCTAGCTCCTTGCCCATATTTGTGAGGCCGCGCACAATATCGGGGTCGTTAATCAATTCGATTAATTCGCCCATCCCCTCTTTCCCGGCCTCAAAAAACGGCTGAAGAACGTCTGCCGCCAGCATGTTCAGATTGTCTTTCAGCGTTGATACCAACCCCTCCCATGATTCTGACTGCATTTCCATTGCGCCGCTGAATTGTTCCAGGCTGCCGGCAAACTCGCCCCATACCTCGCTCGCGTCTGCGCCGGCTTTCTGTAGCCGCTCCATCTCACCACGGACTTTCGGCGACATGAGGCCAAGCTCCTGCAACCGCATGGCCGCCTCACCAAACGGCTGCCCGCCCTGAATGGCGCTGTAGGCCCGTCCGACCCAGAAAGCCACCTCATCAAAATTCGCGCCCACGGCCGCGGCGGCATCGCCGATTAGTAGCAGGTTAGCTCGCGTGTTCAGAGCCTCTCCCCCGAACACCTGCAAATGTTTGGATGCCTGGATAATAGGCTCCGTCTCGAATGGCGTCTTAGCCCCCATTTCAAACAGCATCGCCACATGCTCGGCGGCTTTATCCGCGTCCCCCATGAGCGTAGTAAATTGCATCGTCGATTGTTCCAACGACGCATTCATTTTGATGGCGGCATTCAGCGCCACCCCAAAACCAGCCACCGCCGCCGCGCCGATGCCCAGAAACGCACCTGCGCCGACTTTCAGCAACGGGCCAAACGCCTGCCCCAGTCCGGCAATGCCAGACTTGGCGGCGTTAAGCCCCTTGCCCGTTTCGTCCTTCGCCCGGATGATTATTTCTATCGTATCGCTCATCGTCGTTTGTTATGCGACTGCCTACGCTCGTTCGCCGCGCGTTGTGCCTCATTAACAGCGCTGCGGTAAGACGCCCAACGACAGAACCATATAAATTTTCCGCCCGGTGCAATCTCCCATGGCGGGCAACCCCAATCTTCGGCCGCTTCAAGTACGCCTGTCCACCAGGGCAACCCCCGCGCCGGAAATCCGTGGACTATTGCCGACTTGATTTCCGCGCGGGCGCGTTTGGGAGTGTCTCCCGCAGCGCTTCGCCGATCTGGTCAGAAAACTCTCTAAAAATCCCGCGCATCTGGGCGATATTGAGTTGTCCGACCAAATCCTCTACCTCCGGGCCGGTCAACCGGCGGCCGTTTTCGTCGGTAACGAATTTTACGATGATCGCCTTCGCATCCCGGAGCTTGCCCTCCTGAATGGCGATCATCTCGTCAAACGTCAATATTTCAGGATCGAGTTCTAGATGTAGTTGCGTCATACCCTCCTGTCCTTTCCCTTACGGAATGCTGGTCGTGCTGTTCAACACGACGATGATTTTCCCGGCGTCACCCGCCGTCGCGTTGTACTTGCTCACGAAATTTGCCTTGACGATGCTGTTACCGTCTACATCGTCCAGCGCGTCAAACGATTCATATTTAATCGGCAGGTCGATGACGAGCGTCTTTCTATCATATGTCGTCCCCGCCGTTGTCAGGGCGCTGCCGAAAAAGTGCAGACGCAACAGCCGCGGCGTCTGATTGCGGAACGCCTCTTTTTCCGCCGTGGCGCTGCTATTGTGCTCGTAGGTCAGGCTGCCGGTAATCTCCCGGTTGCCAGCGTAGTGGAACGAGAACGCGCCGGGGTTGAACCCGTCGCCCGGCCGCATCACCCACTTCGGCATGATCATGTCGCTAAAATTGACCTCGCAACTAATGAGCGTCTGGTCAATCGGCGTCGCGCCGTAGGTCGAGCTAACCGCGTCGATGGTCATAGAGGTGTTGACGGCCAGAATCGTTTCCACGTCCGGCACGCTCACGCCCGTTGAGAATGTCGAGGTCGTCACCGTCCGGCCCGTCCACTCGGCGCTCATCATGACCGCCTCACCCGCGTTGCCTTTAATCGAGAAGCTGCGCACGAACGAATAGGCCATAATCTCGGCTTGCTCGTTGTCGCCCGCCCGAACGGTGTACGTGTTGATCGTCGGCGCGGTCGTCGTCGGAATGGTGTACGTGTAGATGTAGCCGCTTGACGTGCCGTGCTGCGTGCCCGCCGTCGTGTTGGCAATCGACGCGATCAACAAATGCGGCAACTGCTCAAAAGTCGCGTCGGTGTCGTCCATCGTCAACGCGCCTTCCTGTTTGGCGACATAGCTCCTGTCGCCGCCGCCGATGATGCCGATGTACTCCTCCGGGAACGTCACCACGCGCCGGTCTTCCAGCGCCCCCAGCCCACGCCAGCGCGTCGTGGCCGTCGTGGCCGTGCCCGCCGTGGCCTCCCTGCCCAATTGAATCTGCCGAAGCTGTCTGATACCGGCCATAATGTCACCTCGTTACTTGGTTTCTTGCGGCGGTTGCCCGCCCTTGTTTTCGGCCGGTTTGGGTTTGCCCTTCGGCTCGTCCGGCTCGACGTACAGGCCGCTGCGTATTAGTTTCGCCCGGCCAAATTGCTCTGCTTCCTCAGCGGTCAGGTCGCGGGCCGGAACCCCGACATAATACCCGCCGCCGACGTAGATAAGACCGCTCATGAGTTCACCTCTTGCTTGAATGTCACTTCAAACCGCCAACCCAGGTGCTTGTTCTCCTGGCTGCCATACTCCAGCCAGCCGAACGTGTGATTAATCGGGCTGATAATCGTGCTCACCGTGCCGCCCAGCGTCGGGTCATCCTCAATCGCCGCCATGAATCGCTCATAAAACGGCATAGCCGACTTGATCGTGCTCGGCAGCAGTTGCCGCGCCAGATGAATCTCACAGAAGACCGTGTGCAGCCCCTTGCGCCAGCCCATCTGGAGCGTCGTATTGCCCTGCCGGTAGTAGGTCAGGGCAAACGGGAATTGCAGCATCGTCTCAGGCGGGTACTCCGGCGCTTCCACCATCCCCACCAGCCCGCGGGCGATGGTCTGAATCCGGGCAATGGCATCCTGCGGCGTGTAGTTGGTCATACCGTCACCCGCCGCAGGTGTTCCACGATTAAGGCCACATCCGGGTCAACCTGTTTCACATAGCGCAACTGGCCCAACTCAAAAATAGCGCCTGTGTCCTGAAATGCCTGTTGCGCCCGTTTGAACCAGCGCACGGTCTGGACTAACACCGCCTGTTCCACGTCGCCCGGCACGTCTGTGGAATAACCCCACTTGGCTGTCACCTTCACCGCCTGCGGGAATCGGTAAAACAGCGCGTAATCGCCGTTGAGCGTGTCCAGGTCGATGCGCGTGTACGGTCGCCCGCCCACGGCCGCCGCATAGGGCCAGAGCATATAATCGGCAGCGGCCAGCGCCGTGTAGGCCGTTCGGCCGCCGGTCGTGTCCATTGCGATCTCCGTCGGCGCGGCGGCCATCTCATCAACCCATTGAAAGGCGCAACCGCTGCCGTCGTAATAGCGCACCGTGGCCGCGCTGACTTTGTACGCGCCTTCCTCACGGCCGGTGATGCGGTCGATGAGCCGCGAGGCGCGCACGGTGAGGGCCGTCAACTGCTCGCGGTATTTGCCGCTCCAATCGACATCGGGCATTTCGCTCATCACGTCTTCGGCGCTGATATAGGCAGTCATGCAAACGAACCCCCACGCTCAAAATAGGCCGGGTCGGTCACAGGTTCCCCGGCAACCGGCCGCAACTCGTCCAGCCCGTAACGCGCCTGATATTGCTCCGGCGGCCCCTCACAGGCCCCGCCGAAGAAGCGGCACGACCGGCACACGTCATTGGCCCGCCGCTCGGCAATCTGTCGGCACATCGCCAGATTGACCGCGTGCCCGCCGCCCATCTGCCGGATAGCCTGCATGGGCGCTTTCTCGGTCGCCACGAGCGACCATTCCCACGGGTCAATCTGCGTCTGAAAATACCCGATACAATTGCGCTCGAATCCGTATTCGGCGGCCACGCACGGGCTGAAATAGCGCACGTTGACCTCCCAGCCCGCCGCCTCAGCGATTTCCACCGCCTGAGCCACGAACGGGGCCAGCGCCGTCATGCGCTCCTGAAACTCGATCACTTCCTTCCCCGCCCAGGCGAAGAAGGGGTTGAACTGAATCATGTTGAACACCGTCGGCGGCATGTTGTCAGCCAGCCATTGCGCCTGCTGCGGTAACTCGTGATAGTTGAACGCCTGAATGGTCGAATTGAACCGCGCCGGCCGCGTGATGTTGGGCAAATTGGCAATCAGCCGCGCCCAACCGCCCGCGCCGTTGCCTGAGTGGTTGACAACAAGGTTGTCGTGCCCCGCTTCCATGCCGTGCATGGAAATCAGCCAATCTTCCAGCCCGGCCTCTTCCACCCCGGCGACCAGTTCCGGCGTGTTATTCTGGCCGTGGGTAATCACCGTCGGCAACAGGCCGATGCTCCGGCAATGGCGCACCAGCGCTTCCAGGTGCGGCCGGCGGCCATCCTTCGACTTCGGCCCGTAAATCGTCGCCTCGCCGCCGCTGATATCGCAGTAGCGCAACCCGTAATAGTGCCGCATCCGGTTCGCGTGGCCGATGAGGGTATTGAGATCGTAAAAGACTAGGTTTTTTTGGAAAGCGTAATAACAGTGGAGGCATGCCTTATCGCAAACCCCACCGTGATTCCCCATGAACAGCCAACCGCGCCGGGTCGGTTGCAAATGGTCATGTTTGTAGATCGGCCGCGTCTCCGGCTTGGGCGTCACATTCGCCCGCGCCGCCGCCAGCCGTTGCCGGTATTCGTCGCGGGGAACCTCGCGGAAATCCGCCGTCAGGATGGGCAGGTCGTGGGCGCTCATGCCGATTCCGCCTCCCCGTTCTGACGCACCTCAATTCCCAACCGCGCCAGACCGTCGACGCCCCATTTGTCCACCAACCGGCCGTAATTCGTCTGGAGGATGTCGTTAAATCCCATCTTGCCGAACGTCTGCGAACCGACGTGCTTAATCCACACGCTCTTCGCCACGACGCAGGCGTAACCCGCCTCGCGTGCCCGTAGCGTCCAGTCATAATCCTCAGCCATCCCCGGCTCGAATCGCTCATCAAAGAAGCCGACTTTGTGAATGGCCTCTTTGCGCATCATCATGGCAAAGCTGACGAGAATCGGCATTTCCGGCGGCGCTTTCACCCCGCCGCGGCCGTCCTCTTCCCAATCCCGCGTGTAGGTATCGGGCGCGGCCTCGGCCTGCTGCATACCGCTCACATAATCCGATACTGCCCCGGCCGCGCCCACGGCCGCATCGTCAAAATACGATACAAAGCGGTCAAGCCAGCCTACGTCACCCGTCGGCACTTCCGTGTCGTTGTCCATCAACAACACGAACTCCGCGTCACTCAGCAGCGACAAGGACAACCCGGCGTTAATGGCCCGCACGCTGCCATGATTGAACGGCAACCGCACGAACTGCGCTTCAGGATGATTTTTCACGAGTTGCTGAAAGTTGCCCGGCTCGCTGCCGTTATCCACGTAAGTGACCTGGTACGACGCCGGGTCAGTGTTGCGCCGGATAGACGACAGCAGCGCCGCGGTTAGGGCCACGTTCTCATGACCCCGAATCAGAATATCGACCTTGTACGGCTCGCGGCGGTAGGGATTGCTCATTGCCCGCCCCCCTGCTGCGCTTTCAGCATAATGAGCCGCAATAGCTCCAGCGCCTGAGCCTTGGCATATTCCTCGCTGAGGCCCTCGGCTATCAGCGTCTTGTAGTAGATTGCCACCATCCGGGCCGTGCCCTCGGCCGATGCCTCAGCCTGTTCCTGCTGCCGGGAAAGCTGCGTCAGAATGTCTGGCTTTTGGTTGCTCATTGCGCCACCTCCTTAGCCGCCTTCGGCCGCTTCACCATCTTGCGCTTCGGCTTGTGGCCGTTGCCGGCCGGTTCAACGACCTTGCCGTCACGAATTGCCACCGCCTCCGGGTGCTCGGCTACGTACCGGCGGAATGTTTCCCCATCCACCAAATTGGTAATCAGGTGTGGGCTGGTGACGGTCGTATCGACCCACATCTTCACCCCGCCCTGCCGGCAGACATACGAGAAGTACATATCTTCCGACGGGAAGACGTTGCGCTCTACCCCGTCATAGGTGTAGGCCCACCACGGCTCGGCCAGCCGCTCGAATACCTCGCGGGCAATGAGCAATGAGCCATGCCCCACGGCGTGCACCTCGAACAGCCCCGGCTCCCAGTTGACCGGCGCGTGTAATTCCCCGTCCGGCCCGAACACAAAGGCGCACGGGTCGAACGGCGCGGCCCGCCGGAAGTGCATCCCGCCCACCACCAGCCGCGAGCGGTCTTCCAGCACCCACGCCGCCAGCCGCTCCACGATGTTCGGCGCGTGAATGTGGTCAAGGTCGAGCATCAAAAGGTGGGTGTACTCCTGGTTATCTCGCACCCACTTCGCCATCCGGTTACGGTTGATGTCCGTCCGGCCGTACACATGGTCAACCAGCGGCCAGCCCCGCCGGGCGATCTGCCAGAAATGAATGAATGCCCAGTCGGTGAGCGTCCGCTCCATTGGGATACCGACCACGATATTGATACCGGCGTCGAGCAACTCCTGCCGCGTCGGCACTGGGAGCGGCGGCGCGTCGAAACGATAGCCGCCGCCCCCGTTGTCACGAATCTCGTTCTCGTTGCGTTCCATGTCTAAACCCTCCTGACAGGAAAACTACTTAACCCGCTTCTCGGCCAGCAGGTACACCCCATAAGAGTGTCCCGCGCCGTTGGTGCAGGTGACGGACGCGCGGACGTACCGCTTGGTCGTCACGAAGTGGATCGCCTCCTGCGTGGCGGTCGTGGTCGTCACCGGAATGACGGTGAACGCCCCGCCCGACACGTCGGTAAAATCGGCCGCGGTCGTGGTGTCACTGTGCTGGATAATCGCCGTCAACGGCCCGGCGGTCGTCACCACGCCCAGGTCAATGTAGGCTTTCATCGCCCGGCCGCCCGGATTCACGTAACCCTGCAAGTCAACGGCGCTGCCGTTCGTGCTGGTGGTACGCGCTGCCGCGCCCAGAAGCGTCTTAATGTCGAAATTTTGTTGGCTGCTCATGATTTATTCTCCGTCTAGGTCTCTGAGGGGTGGACAATCCCACCCCCCTTTCAAGAACTCAGGAACCGATTAACTTGCCGCCACCTTCTGCGCCTTAACCTGCCACGGCTGGATCAACTGGCCGCCGACCCGTCGCCGGGCCAGAAGCAGGGTGATGTCCGTCTCGGCGTACAGTTCGTCAAGACGCTGGAGCGACAGGCCCACCCGGTCAAGCACCAGGTAGCCCTTCAAGTCGCCGAACACGATGGGGTAGGCGTCGGTCGTCATGTCGGGCATGAACTGCTCGCGCACGATGGGGAACCCCAGCAGCGACGAACCGACCGCGCCCAACGCGCCCACGTTGTTGACCACCGGCCACTCGTACTCGCCGCTGGTCGTGCCGATGATTTTGCGGATGACCTTCTCCGTGCCCTTCGACATGAACCACTTGGCATTCCGCTCATATTGCGGCGGCAACTCGTAGGCCAGGTTGATCAGGCCGTTGCTGGTCAGTGTGCCGGCGCTGCCGGAAGCGACCACGCCGGGGCCGTCGGACGTGGCGACCTGGGCCAAAATACCCATCGGTCGATTGACGCCCGTCCCGTTGATGAATGCGTCGTTCTCACCCAGGGCGAACGCCTCGCCCAGCAGGTCGGACGACACCCCCAGCACGTCGAACGCGCTGTCTTCCAGAAGCTGGTTGGTGATCGGCATGGAGGCCATCGCCGTGTGCACCGGCACGGTCAACAGGCCGAACACCGGGTCAGTCACGCGGTGGACAGTGGCCGATGACGGCGTTTCCCCCGTCCATGTGAACCGGACGCCCGACGTGTACTTGTCGTCGGTCGTGTACGTCACCCGCGGCCACTTCGCCATGTCGCGGCTGGTCTGGGCCACGCGGGCATTCGCCCGGATGGTCGCCATCGACGCCGTTTTCTTGATGAGTTCCACGTGGTAATCTTCCGGGATGAGGAACCCGCCCGCGCTATCAGACCCGGCCGAGAGCGTCTTACGGTCGTTCGGCCCCATCTCGCGCAACCCCTTCCGGGTGTACGCCTCAAAGGCCGCCGGATAATCCTTGCCGGTCACGGCTTCGGGAATGAATACCCGCAGCGTCATGCCGCCCGCTTTCACCTCGCGCCAGCCCGCCGGGTCAACAACCGGCATACCCTCATCCGGCCCGGCCTGTCGCCAGCCGTGATGCGCCGCCTTCGTGCCCATCGGCTCACCGGCCGCGGCCTCGCCGTCGGCCAGCCGCTTAGCCAGGTCGATCTGCACCTTGATCTCGTCGGCCTGTCCCAGCAGGCCGTTGGCCTTCTCCGCGATCTCCGGCGTCACGTCGCCGCCAACCGTCAGCGCCTTCGCCTCGGCCAGCTTGCCCCGGTACGCCTCTTGCAACTTCTGAATGTCCATCTCGATTTACCTCACTAAATCAATTCGCGTTCTGCGATAGCCAACCTCATGCGAATCGCCTCAGTGAGTGCCACGACGCGTGCTTTCGCGTCGTCGTCGGGCGGCTCGGCTGCCAGCAAAATATCGCTCAATACCGTTAGCGCTTCTTTCAGGCGGCCCAGGTTGGCCGCCGATAACACCCGGCCCGCCTTCAAGTCGGCTGACATCTCTGCCGCCGCCGTTTCCAGTTGGGCGAGCCGGTAATCAACACTTTTACTGGCGACGGTCGCTGAATTCATGCCCCACAGGACATCACTCGTCTCATAAAGACGTACTTCCCGCAGGTTACGAACGACCGTTGGATAATCGCTATCTTTCAACTCTTCAAAATCGTACTTAACCGGGTCATAGGCAAAAGACATCTCGGAGATAGCCCCGGCCACGACCCCGGCCAGCACCTCATCACCGCGGGGGGTGGGGAGGTACTTGCGCACGACCAATAGTCCGCCGGTTGCATCGGGGAACTTCTCACGCACCGCGTCGGGCAAGTCACTGCGGCCGATCTCCTTTAGCTCCTTGACCACGGCGACGGGCGGCGCGGCCATGTCATGCTGCCAAAGGTGCTTAATCCGCCCGCCATTCTCGGCCAGCGTCTTTTTGAATGCGCCCTTCCACAGTCGATCTAGACCGTTGTCGATGTTGCCCATGACAGCGGCGATGCCCGTCACCGTCCGCCCATCGTCGGCGATCTCTTTCGTCTCCAGTTGAATGGCCTTGTATTCCATGCTGGCCCTCACTCGAATAATTTCATGATGTCGGCGCGGAAAATCTTGACGATGCCGGACTTTGCGCCCATGACGACCTTTGACAATACCCACCAGCGGCCCCGGAATGCCCGGCCCTGGTCTTCGCCAACCACGGTCGGCAGATATTCCAGCCGCCCGCCGATGACGCCGCGCACGCCGCCGCCTATCATCTCAACACGAGTTAGCGGTGTGCCGTCGCCGCCACCGCCCCCGCCGCCCAGGTTACGGCCGCCTGACACGCCGGGGAACGCCGTCACAACCCGGCCTAGCGTGCCCGTCCGTCTGTACCATGAGTTGACCGGCGGCGCGGGGTAGGGCGGTATCTGCCCTTGTGCATACAGTACGCTCCGGGTCATAGTCCGCTTTAGCTCATCCGGTAAATCCCGCTCAATCCGGGCATATTTCGCCAGAATCTCGTCGAGGCCGTGTATCTCAATGTCGATATCAGCCATTACACCCACTCCGGCACACGCACTACCGGGGCCAAATAGCACCGGCAGCGCGGATGAATCGGCGGCGTGTGGTCAACGTCGCCCAATGGATATTCCTGATTGTGCAGCGGGCCACACTGAGGGCAGACAATATCATCGACCGCCGTCTGCCACTTCTGGGCATCAACACCGAATTCACGCCATGCCAGAATGTTACTGTTGGCATAGGCGCGGGTTATCTCAGTCGCGGCGATCATGTCTGCCCTCACCGGGCCGAACATGGGCGTTAGCGCATCCACCAGCGCCGGCAACGGTTGCCCCGATGCAATCCACTGAGTGAACTCGGCTTGTAGCGCCTTGCGGCTGGTATCAGTAACCCCGGTCACAAGGCTAAATGTCTGTTGCGCCGCGTAGTTGTGCGCCGCCTCGTTCAGCAGGTCATAATCGACCACCGGCATACTGACCCCTAGCAGCATCTGGATCACTGCCTGGGCCGCGTTCAACGCGCCGCGCTCCGCTGCCTCGTCCACAATGTCGAAGACGAGTTGATAGAGCATCGCCGCCTCAGTCAGCCAGAAGTTGCTAGTCAGTGGTTCCATTGCCGTTGGCATGGGCGACGGGCTGGTACTGTTCACCAACCGCCGCCTCAATCCGGGTCAGTTGCCCGGCGAAATATTCCTCTAGTCCCTGCCGCAAGCGTTTCTCGAATTTGCGCCGCTCCCTCTCATCTGCCGGGCGGCGGCGGGCTTTGGCTTCCATGTCCAGATAGCGGGCCGCCTCCTCGGTCAATTCCTCGTCACTATCCGGCTCCTCGTCTGTCTCATCTGTGGCCGGTTCTGTGACCGGCTCAATAACCGGCGCGTTGACCCGCTCGCCGCTCATATCCACCTCGGCGGCGCTGGTCGGCCGCAAGAAGCGGTCGCCGGGTTCGCCTATGTCGTCAAGCCCGATATAGCGCCGCGCTTCATTGACGGTGATATACCCGGCCCCCAGCGCCGACGTGGTGCGCGTCCATTTGGCGTCCTCGCTTTCCTTGAGGGCGGGCACGTTGCCGAAATCGAAACTGACCGTGATATCCGCGCCGAACTCAGGCGCGAGATCGCCTTGAATGACGCTTTCAAAGTTGCGATACTGCGGGATGAGCGTATCTTCCCACCACGCCAGCCGCGCCTCGTTGTAGTTGCTGTAGGTGGCCCGGTCGAGGCCAATCTTGGCCCCCACCAGTATCGGCGGCACGCCCAGCACCATGCAGATGCGCGCCTCACTGCGAGCGTCGAGTACGTCGAACCCCATTTCTTCAAACGACAGCCCGATCTTCTGGAACTCGGCGTCGCTATCCAGCACGGCCGGTTCCGTCCAATGCTGATAGCCGCCGTAACGCTCACCCCACCGGCGGCGAATGTCGGCTATGTCCACGTCGGCCAGCTTCTGTTTCGTTTTCAAAAGGCCCGGCGGCTGCCCGCCTTTTTCCATGAACAGCTTCAAGTAGTCGGTGGTGGCGTTATCCACATCCCCCACCCGCCCGGCGACGGCCGCCGGGGGATAGCCGCGATACTGATTGAGCGGGTCGAACAGCCGGAAGTCGAGCACGTCCTCGGCCCGCAGGGGGATGGGTTCCTTACCCGGCACGGTGTACTCGTACCCGCCGATAAACGACGCGGCCGACTTGATAGGCCGTAAATAGTCCGGGCGCAGCGGCCACAGACGCACGACCCGGCCGGCGCGGTCGCGCTCTTTCTCGAAGTACGCGCCGCCGGCCAGCTTCTGATACACGACAACCGCGTGCCAGAAGTCGAACTCATCCATAAACGGGTTAGGGTTGGCAATCAGCCGCCGCAAGGGGTGGTTGTCGATGACCTCCCCATCCCGCCCGCGCGTGACCTGCAACCGGACGAATGACGACGATGCGGCCGTCTTGTTGATGCACGCGAATATCAGTTCGTTCTTGCGCCAGCCGTGCCGGGCAAGCCCCTCGAATGACGTTTCGCTGTAGACCGGCTGCCCGTCCTGCCACGTGGGGATCATCATCGCCACGGCCTTGCCGCTCGTGACGATGTTCCAGGCTAACCGCGCTCTATCGGTGAAGTTCATAGGAAAACAAAAAAGCGGCGTGACCCTCGACAGGTATCACGCCGCTTGCTTTTCAGCCCTCAGCTAAGTATTACGCGGACTGCCGTCCGCTTGTGTCAGTAGTATAACTGCAACAATAGGGGCGTGTCAAGGAATCACACGCCATTCATCGGCCGCGCCTCATCATGCCGCTGCTCCAGCGCCCGCTGCTCCAGAGCCCGCCGTTCCTGCCGGGTGAGGCATGACCGGCCGTCCGGTTCAAGCACCCCGGCCTCGATTAGCTCATCTTCAAGCTGCCGCAGGAACTGGATGGTGACGGCTCTCATCTGCCACGCCTGTGTTATCCGCGCTTCCGGTGTGCTCATTGATCACAATTGCACCCCCAACGATTTTGCTGCGATTGCTCGCATATCGTCTAAATGCTTTTGCATTGCGCCTATCTGTCCAACGCTCCCCTCGCCATTGCTCGGCCGTATACCCGCAGACCAGAGAGCATCAATCAACTGTTGGGCATCTTCCGGGTTAAGCCTGATTGGAGGCTCGTTGTATTCCCCCTCTTTTGTCGGCACTAGCGGCAATGGCCCCTTGACAACCCAACGCTTCCCGTCTATGCGCTGACCCAAATGCAATTCATACTGACCATAGGCCGGATTCATGTATACAAAAAATTCAAGCCGATCCATTACAACCCCTCCAGCCCGGTTATGTCCCATGAGATAATCATCTTTTCAGGTTCCTGAAATATGACGTTTGATATATACGGAATCGTGTCACCCCATAACAACTCTTTGAAATTGTCGTGTCTAATAACAACCGTCATCGAATTAGGATAATCATTGCTCATATGCACGCGCTCGATGCTAGTGCCCTTTGGTAATTGCAGGAATCGCGCCAATATCTCGAATGAAATATTGAACCGTTTCAATCTGGTATCAATCACAATACACCCTCCACTATTCCAACGCTTTCCCATTGCCATGCGACCGCCCGCTTTATGCCCTCCCGTAGCGGCACTTGCGGCTCATATCCCAACAGCGCCCGCGCCTTGCCGATGTTGGCGACGTAGTGCGTCACCTCGCCCGGCCGTGAATCCTCGATGGTCATGCGCGGGGTCTTGCCCAACTCGTCGCCTATCATGTAGGCCATCGCCGCCAGTGTCGCGCCCTGCCCGTAGGCCAGATTGACTGTCTCGTTGACGGCCGCGCCGGTCTGGAGCAGGTCGATGCCGGCCACGATGCCCGATACGCAGTCATCGACGTAGGTGAAGTCAAGCGTCTTTTTCGCGCCATAGACAGTGATCGGCTCGCCCGCGGCTATCTTGCGGATGAACAGCGGAATGACCCGCTCCATCCGGTCGAGGTCGTTGTCGTACCGGCCATAGACGTTGCTGAACCGGAACACGATATACCGCAGCCCGTAGCAGCGGGCGTAGGAGTAGACAAGCGCCTCGCCGCTCAGCTTGCTCGCGCTGTACGGGCTTTCGGCGTAGTTGAAATCGGCATAGGATTCTTCGGTCAGGAACCGCTGAATATCGCCGTACACCTCGCGGCTGCTGGCATAGATAATCGGCAACCCGAACTTGCGACAGTATTCCAGGACGTTAAACGTCATGGCGATATTCTCCAGCGCCCGGTGTGGCTGCTCGACCAACTCATGCACTTTGGCATGGGCGGCCAGATGCACCACCACCCGCGCGCCGTTTGGCGGCAGCGACAGGAACGGCTCGGTCAAGTCCCGCCGCGTGGTCAATATCCGGTCAGTCCACCCGTTGCGCCGGTTGTCGATGCCATGCACCCCGCGGCTGTCGGCGAGCAGCCGCAGGCCCAGGTTAGTGCCGATCTGCCCGCTGCTGCCGGTTATCAGGACGCTACACATAAATCCCACTCCCTCGGTTATCCACCGCGTACCATGCCAGAGCCAACGCCATTACCGTATCGTCGTGCATACCGGCCGGCGCGCTGTAGCTGAACCCGCTGGCAAGCCGCTTGCTTTCGTAGGCTTGCAATTCGCCCACCTGCACCGGGTCGCTGAGGATACGGATAGCGTCATGTTCAAACGCGGATTGTAACGCCTGTATGAGCGGCTGCTTGGTCGTGTGCGACGTGTGGAACGGCACGATGCGCACCCCCCGCCGCCGCAGGTGGTCGATGACGGGCTGCCCGATGCTGTTGTCCTCAATGACCATCGTCTGTACGTTCCACCGACGGTACGCGGCATGAATGCGATCTTCCAGCGCCACATACCCCACGCGGTTGAACCTGTCCAGGTACACTTGCTCGCGGGTTGTCGCGTCCAGAATCGATATGACCGTAAAGTCCGCCTCATTCGCCACGTCCACCCCGGCGATGTAAGCCCGGCCGGGTTGCGGCGCGGATAGTGGCGTGGCCGTGGCGCATTCCATGACGCGGCGAAACACCCCGCCCGCGTCCTCTATGAACTGCGCGTCCAGTTCCTGCCGGGCCACCATTTCGGGCAAGTTGCGCCTCATTTCCGCGAGTTCAGCCGCCGGTAGGAGCGGGTTTACGTCACTGGGCATTTGCCACGATTGCCAATCCGGTTCACCCTCGTCAGCGCCCCGCTGCCACATCTGCCAGAAGCCGTTACGCCCTTTGGGTGTACTGAATACCCACGCATCGCCCGTCAGGTCGGCCAGCGTCGGTCGAATGGCATAATTCCATGTGTCAACCAGGTCAGGCACAAAGGCCGCCTCGTCAACGATAATGCGCCGGTATTTTCGGCCGCGCCCCGCCTGCGGATTGTCCAGCGACCAGAATTCCAGCACCCCGCCGGTCGTGAACTCCAGCCGTCGCTCAGTCGCGTTCTGTCGCCCGATGACCGGCTGGAAGACGCGCACAACCTCGCGCCATACCTCTAGCATGAGTTTGTACGATGGGGAGAACCATCCGACCGGATAGGCCAGCACATCCGGCGCAGCACAGAGATGCACACCCAGCGCCGTCTTGCCCGCCCGCCGGCCAACACAGACGACGTTGAACCGCCGCGCCTCGGCCACCACCTGCTGCTGCCACGGCAACAGCGGTGACAGGCGTAAATTAGGCGCGGCCACCTGTCCCCCCAACCCAAATACAAACGGGCCGGTATCAATTCGTGGGAGTGTTACCGCTATCATTGGCCCGTCCGAACGCCTCTAGCAGCCTCACGGCCTTGTCGGTCATAATGCCATGCAGCACCCCGATTTCCTGCGCCCCCTGCTCTCTCAGCCAATCCTTGTCGGCAAACACCTCGGCCTGAGACTTCAACGCGGCTAGATTTGTGCGTAGGTAATCCAGAAGTAGATCGCCTATCTCACTGTCTTTTTTGGTTTCAAACGTTTGTGGACGGCGGGGATTGCGCCACGAATCAAGCGTACTGCGGGGGATATGGTACTCATCGGCAACGGCGTCAAGAGATTGGCCCGTCAAGAGAGCCGCCAATGCCGCCGCCTTTTCTTCGCTGCTGTATTGCCTCTTTGCCATATACCACTACACCGCCCCCTCCTGACACGTTTCAAAATGAAACCAATTACCGTTATTGTAGAACATCCTTGCGGAAATGTCTATTATCGTGGTGTTAAAACGAAAAACGGCCACCGAGGGGCGGTAGCCGTTTCCCGTATGTTCCAGTCGAATCAGAATTGAGACAGTCGGCCGCCGGGCGGCGGCGTCATCCCGGCGGTTAGGGGAGGGAGTGACTACAGTATAGCACGGACGTGCTAACGGCGCAATGACCTAGCCCCGCAAATCACCCCGCCGCCGCGTCGGTATCATCCGTTGGGGTGATAGATTATCCGTTCTGTTTTGCGCTATAATGTCCGCATGACGCGCCCCCAGGATTGCTCCGGTCTAGTCCCTCAGTAACATTGCCATTATCTCTTTCCACGTCGGTTGCCCCGGTCGCCTGATTCCATGCTCTTCTGCATGACAATCATTGCATAGTACCTTTAGGTCACCTGCGCGCTCGTTCCCCAGACGTTCATAGGTTAAATGATGCGCGTGTAACAAGTGTTCGGGCTTCATCATCCCGCATTGTTCACAGCGATAATTAGCCCTGTGTTTTGCGGCCTTTGCCTTAGCTTTCCATTCCTTCGACTGAATATATTCTCGGTAGTCAACGGCCATGTCTACTCCTGTAAAGCTGAACGTATACGGCTGACACACCTTTCTAAGGGTGTGTACAGCCATACACCTTATACGCTGAACGGCAAGCTGTACGAGGCTCATATAGCTCTCTCTTCTATATATACGCCGCAAAGCTGTACAGACCTGTACAACCTGTATATACAGGTCTACTAAAAACACCCCCTGTACAGCTTTTTGTACAGGTCTATACGAACTGTTAGCCATCATAAGCCTCGCCATTATTGCGCCCAATTACAACCAGTTTGGCCCCCTGCTTGCCCTCGGTGATGCCCAATTCGCCGGTGACTTCGATCAGGTGTTCCATCTCGGCGCGTATCTTGCCGTGGGAGAATTCGCCGGATAGGTCATCATAGACAAGCTCGCGCAGCCGGTTCTTAGGTATGCCCGCCGGGGAATGGCC
>JRYC01001675.1_pt1 | contig 24254 bp, 23 predicted proteins | sample 235301 | NCBI WGS metagenome assembly JRYC01 (sample SAMN03074211, study PRJNA261470) | activated sludge metagenome | biome: Common Effluent Treatment Plant; feature: Wastewater; material: Activated sludge; isolation source: activated biomass of a common effluent treatment plant treating...
GCCCACCGCGACCATGCCGGCCCGGGCGAGCGGCGGATCGAGCTGGGCGGCACGGCTGTCGTCGAGGAGCTTGCCGATCGCATCGTCGCGGGCCGGCACAAGCTCGCCGCGGGCTTCGGCGCGCTGTTCCGCAAGGTCATGGTGCCGCCGTGGAACCGCATCGCCCCGGCTTTCCTCGGACGTCTGCCCTCCTGGGGCTTCACGGGCTTCTCGGGCTGGGCCGACGCCGGCCCGGCAGCGCCGGCGGGAATCCGGCGCATCGACACGCATCTCGACCTCGTCGCGTGGCGGCCCGAGCGCCGCTGCCTCGCCGACGACGAGATCATGGCCCTCCTGGCCGGCCTGCTGCGCCAGAGGGTGCGCCAGCCTGTGGGCATCCTGACCCATCATCTCGTCACCGACGAAGCCGGCTTCGAGACCCTCGACCGCCTGATCGGGCTGGTGCAAGATCATCCGAAGCTGCGCCTCGATCCTGCCTTTTGAGCCCCTTTCGGGAATCCGCATGAGCAAGCCGCTGCTCGAGATCAGGGACCTCGCGGTCACGTTCCAGGCCGACGAAGGCCGGGTGGAGGCGGTCAAGGGCGTGTCCTTCGCGGTGCCGCCCGACACCACGGTGGCGCTGGTCGGCGAGAGCGGCTCGGGCAAGACGGTGATCTCCCAGGCGATCTTGGGCATCCTGCCCAGGAACGCCGAGATCACCGCCGGCTCGATCCTGTTCCGCGACCCGGCGGGCAACGGCGAGGCTGTGGACCTCGTGCCCTTGCCGGCCGACGGCCCGGAGCGCCGCGCCATACGCGGCAGCCGCATCTCGATCATCTTCCAGGAGCCGATGAGCTCGCTGTCGCCGCTGCACACCATCGGCGACCAGATCGGCGAGGCGCTCAAGGTGCATCGCGGCGTCTCCGCCGCCGAGGCGCGCAGCCGCACCATCGACATGCTGGGCAAGGTCGGCTTCCCGCGCGCCGAATCGGCGGTCGACCGCTACACCTTCGAGCTGTCCGGCGGGCTGCGTCAGCGGGCGATGATCGCCATGGCGCTGATCTGCCGGCCGGCGCTGCTGATCGCCGACGAGCCGACGACGGCGCTCGACGTCACCATCCAGGCGCAGATCCTGAAGCTGATGAAGGATCTCCAGGCCGAGTTCGGCATGGCGATCCTGTTCATCACCCACGACCTCGGCGTCGTCGCCAACATCGCCGACCAGGTCGTGGTGATGTTCCGCGGCCGGGTGATGGAGGCGGGCCCGGCCCGCGACCTGATCGAGAGCCCGCGCCACCCCTACCTCAAGGCGCTGCTCCACGCCGTGCCCAGGCTGCACATGGACCCCAACGAGCGCCTGGTGGCGCTGCGCGAGGTCAAGGTCGGCCACGATCTCACCCTTGGCCGCCCGGCGGCCAGGAGTCCCGCGCCCACCGACGCGCCGATCCTGCGGGTCGACGGACTGCGCAAGGTCTTCCTCACCCGCAGGGTCGGATGGCTGGGCGGGGCGCCCCTGGAGATCGTCGCCGTCGACGACGTGTCGTTCTCGGTGCGCCGCGGCGAGAGCTTCGCCATCGTCGGCGAGAGCGGGTCCGGCAAGACCACGGTCAGCAAGATCATCATGCGCGGCACCGAGCCCGATGCCGGCAGCGTCGTCTGGCACGACGAGGACGGCCGCGTCGACGTGCTGGCGCTGGGCGATGCCGAGCTGCAGGCGTTCCGGCGCAAGCTGCAATACATGTTCCAGGATCCGTTCGGCTCGCTCAACCCGCGCATGACGGTGCTGGACATCGTGGCCGAGCCCTTGATCATCCACGGCATCGGCAGCCCCGACGAGCGGGTCGAGCGGGTGAAGCTGCTGCTGGCGGCGGTCGGGCTGGATACCCGCCACCTGCGCCGCTATCCGCACAGCTTCTCGGGCGGCCAGCGCCAGCGCATCGGCATCGCCCGGGCGTTGGCGCTCGAGCCGCGCATGCTGATCTGCGACGAGCCGGTCTCGGCACTCGACGTCTCGGTGCAGGCCCAGATCCTCAACCTGCTCAAGGATCTGCAGGACGAGCTGGGGCTGACCTACCTGTTCATCTCCCACAATCTGGCAGTCGTCCGCTATATCGCCCAGCGCATCGGCGTGATGTGCGCCGGACGCATGGTCGAGCTGGCGCCGACCGAGCAGCTGTTCCGCAATCCCCGCCATCCCTACACCAAGGCGCTGCTGGCCGCGGTCCCCGAGCCGGATTTCGACCATCCGCTCGATCTCGGGGCATTGATGGCGGGCCGCGCATCCGATCCCTCGGCCTGGCCCGAGCCCTATCATGCCGCCGGCGCCACGCCGCGCTTCGTCGAGCTCGACGCCGGTCATTTCGTCCGGATGGCCTAGGATGCCCGCCATGTGCCGAAAGGCCTGCCGTCTCGCCGCCATGCTGGCCATCGGCACCGGCGGCCTCGCAGCAGCGAACGCATGGGCCGGGCTGCCGGAGCAGCCCCTGGTCGTCTCGACCATCCCCGAGATCGGCACGCCCGGCGGCGAGCTGCGCACCCTGATCGGCCGCGCCCGCGACACCCGGTTGCTGCACGTCTACGGCTATGCCCGGCTGATCACCTACAATCTCGACCTGCAGCTGGTGCCGGACATCTTCCTCGCCTACGAGGTCGAGGCCGGCCGCAGCTTCACCTTCCACCTGCGCAAGGGCCATGCCTGGTCGGACGGCCAGCCCTTCACCACCGAGGACTTCCGCTTCTGGTGGGAGGACGTGGCGCAGATGCCCGAGATCATGCCGTCGGGCCCGCCCGTCCAGCTCATCGTCGACGGCGAGCTGCCCAAGGTCGAGATCCTCGACGAGACCACCATCCGCTATTCCTGGTCGAAGCCCAACCCGTTCTTCCTGCCCTCGCTCGCCGGCGCCGCACCGATCACGCTGGCGCTGCCGGCGCATTACCTGAAGCAGTTCCACAAGAAATACGCCGACCCGGCGAAGCTCGCGGAGGCGGTCAAGGCCACCAAGTCGCGCGACTGGGCGCAGCTCTTCGGCAGGCGCGAGCGCTCCACCGAGTTCGACAATCCGGAGATGCCGACGCTGGCGCCCTGGAACATCGCCACCGCACCGCCGGCCGAACGGTTCACTGCGGTGCGCAATCCCTATTTCCATCGGGCCGACACCAGCGGCCAGCAGCTGCCCTATGTCGACAAGCTGCTGCTCGAGGTGATCGACAACAAGCTCGTCCCGATCAAGACTGGCTCCGGCGACACCGACCTGCAGTCGCGCGGCCTGTTCTTCAAGGACTATACGTTCCTCAGGGAGAGCGAGCCGCGCAGCGGGCTGAAGACGCTGCTCTGGCGCGAGGCGCGCGGCGCGCATCTGGCGCTCTACCCGAATTTGAACGCCGCCGACCCGGCATGGCAGAAGCTGTTCCGCGACCTGCGCTTCCGCCAGGCCCTGTCGCTCGCGGTCGATCGCGATTCGATCAACCACTTTCTCTATTTCGGCCTCGCCACGCCGGCCAACAACACCATCACCCCGGACAGCCCGCTCTACACCGACTCCGTGGGCGAGGCCTGTATGGGCTTCGACCTCGACAAGGCCAATGCGCTGCTGGACGAGATAGGGTTGGCCAGGGGCGGCAACGGCGTGCGCAGGCTGCCCGACGGCCGGCCGCTCCAGCTCGTGGTCGAGACCGCGGGCGAGGACACCGAGCAGAGCGACGTTCTGGAGTTGCTGCGCGATTCCTACGACAAGATCGGCTTTCGGATTCACACCAAGCCCTCGGACCGGGAGGTGCTGCGCAACAGGCTATTCTCGGGCGAGACGTTGATGACGATCTGGTACGGCTGGGACAATGGTGTGCCCAGCGCCGACATGCCGCCCGCCACCTTCGCCCCGACCAGCCAGTTCGACCAGCTGATGTGGCCGAAATGGGGCCAGCATTTCGAGACCAAGGGCCAGGCCGGTGAGCCCCCGGCCCTGCCCGAGGCCGCAAAGCTTCTCGAGGAGTACCGGGCCTGGGGCCGGTCCGAGACCACGGCCGAGCGCGAGCAGATCTGGCGGCGGATGCTCGAGCTGTTCTCCAGCCAATGCTACTCGATCAGCCTGGTCGGCAACGTCATGCAGCCCCTGGCGATCCGCGCCAACCTGCAGAACGTGCCTCCCGAGGCCGTCTACAACTGGGAGCCGCACGGCCAGATCGGCATCTACCAGCCCGACACCTGGTGGCTGAAGAAGCCCTGATCCGCATCCGCCTCAGCGGGTCTTGATCAGCCACAGGCTGCTTTCGCGCGCGCCTTGCGGCAGCGGCAGGCCGTCCAGCCCCGCTTCGGCCAGCCACTCGGCCCGGCGCGTCGCCACCCAATGGCTGGCGAACAGGATATCGTAGCCGCCGCCCTGCAGCAGGCAGCCCACCGGCAGCTGCTCACCGTAGCCGCGCCAGGACCAGTCGGCCGGATAGGCATCCGGCAGGAAAATGTCGTGGACGTGCAGCACGACGCCCGCCGGCAGCCCCGGCAGCACGTCGCCCAGCAGCCTGTCGACATCGGTGCCCGGCATGGCGATGTGGCTGGAATCGACGAACAGCACGTCGCCGGCCTCGAGCCCGCCCAGCAGCTGCGGCTCGGCATCGGCGAGCACCACCGGCAGGTGGCGGACGGGCAGGCCCGCCAGCTTCGCCCGCGGCGAAGGGTCGATGCAGATGATCTCGCAATCGATCGTGCCGTCGGCGACGGCGCGGGCCATGAAGCGGGTCGAATGGCCCGAGCCGATCTCGACGATGCGGCGCGGCCGCAGGCGGCGGATCAGGGCATAGGCCGCCGCCCCGTCGAGCCGCGGGAACCAGTCCTGGGCGAAGCGGGGTGCCGGCGGCGCCCCCCCGAAGCCGGCGAATTGCCGGCGATATCCGGCCATGGCGTCGACCAGCCCGCGCATCCGCGGCTCGGCCGCGGCGAACAGCGGCTCCAGCCCGGGATATCCCGCGGGCACGACCGACGCCGCGAAACGGTAGGGAATGAAGAAGCCCTGCGGACGGCGGCCCAGCAGCGTCTGCAGCGCCATCGCCAGCACCCGGGCGCGCGGAGGGGACATGCCGCTCGTCGTCAGGCCGGTCTCAAAGCTCGATCTGCATGCCCTCGCGGGCGACCAGCGAGCCGGGCAGCGCGTCGTCGAGCTCGACCGCGATGCGGTCCAGCAGATCGTCGTCGTGGTCCGGGTCGTGATGGAAGGCCAAGAGCCGGCGCACACCGGCGGCCCGGCACAGGCGCACGCCCTCCTGCCAGGTCGAATGGCCCCAGCCGCGGTAGCGCGGATATTCATCGTCGGTGTAGGTGGCGTCGTAGATCACGAGGTCGGCGTCGGCGATCAGCTCGAGGATGGCGGCATCGAGCTCGCCCTCGCGGTGCTCGGTGTCGGTGACGTAGCAGGCGGCGCGGCCGCCGAACTCGAGGCGGTAGCCGGTGGCACCACCCGGATGGTTGAGGCAGGCCGTCCGCAGCCTGATGCCCGGGTCCGGCGCCAGGGTCTCGCCGGCGTCGAAATCGTTGAAGGCGATGCAGGAATGCATGATGTCGAGCGGCACCGGAAAAAACGGCCGCTGCATCAGCGTGTACAACACTTCCTGGAGATTTCGCTGCTGCCGCCGCAGGTGGCCGTTCCAGAACTCGAAGCGGTTCTTGCCGGTATAGGCCGGCCGGAAGAACGGCAGCCCCTGGATATGGTCGAGATGCGTGTGGGTCAGCATGATGTGGCCGACGATCTGCCGGTCGGCCCCGGTAAGGCTATTGCCCAGCAGGCGAAGGCCGGTGCCGGCATCGAAGATGATCAGCCGCTCGCCGCAGCGCACCTCGACGCAAGCCGTGTTGCCGCCGTAGCGGACGGTAGCCGCGCCGGGACAGGGCACCGCACCCCTCACCCCCCAGAAGCGTATCTTGAAGGCGGCACCCTCATCCATCGGCAAATCTCGACCCAACATCGACGAAGCCAATCAGGAAACGCGGCCGCCCGCAAGCGACCAGGGTCGTGCATAGCACGCCGCAACCTTCAAATTCGATAATAGATGAAGTAACGCTCATTCGAGACACCCTGAGGCAGGCCGGCATCGCGAAGGCCGCCGGCGGGCAGCGGCTGGTCCGACACGATCACCGCGCCGGGGCGCAGCAGCGCCGGCAGCAGCAGCGCAATGCGCGCCGCCACCGCACGATTGAGCAATGGATCGCCGGTGCCGATGTCGCTGTGGGCCAACGCCGCCGGCGTCCGAAGGCGCGCCGACGCCGAGCGCAGCGTGTCCTCCAGGTCGCCCAGGATCAGGTGCTCAGCATCGGGCATGCACGACGGATGCGCATCGGGCCTGCGCTCGAACACGAAGATCTCGCGGCCCGGCAGCCGCTCGCGGAGATGGTCGTAGGTGCGGCCATTGCCGAGGCCCAGCTCGAGCACCGGCCCGGGCAGCGCCGCCACGAGCCCGGCCGCGTGATCGAGACAGGCGCGCTGCGCCTCGAGGCGGCGGATGAAGCTGTCCAGGCGGCTCAAGCGTCGAAGGCTCCAGACTGTCCTGTCGCTTCTCGGCGCTGCGGCCCGGGGCGTCAACACGTCGAATGGGCGAGCTGGACCGAAGCATGGTGGTGTCCATCGCTGCTCAGGCGACCAGATCCTGCCCCGCCGAACGGCGGGGCAGGATCAGCAGCCGCCCGGCCAGCCGTCCGCAAAACCCCTGCCCGCAGGCGGCGAGCGAGGCGAAGGCTGTTCGGATGGCGTCGGCGGTCTCCGCATCCAGCGGCCCGGCCGTGCGGACGACAAGATCGATGCCGTCCTCGCCGAAGCCGAGATCGAGCTGCACATCCCCCAGCCGACTGAGCGCCAGCGCCAGCACCATGCGCCGAAAGGACCGCACCTCCCCGCCGGCCCGGCCGTCCCGCGCGGGCGCCAGCAGCACGTCGACGAGATCATCGCCCCATGGCAGGCGCTCGGGTATCAGCGCCCAATCGAGGGTTTCGCGGCCGTCGGCGGCCGGCCCCGGATTCTCGCCCGCGCCATTCGCCGGTCGCTTCCTGGCGCCATGCGCCGCCGTGGACTCGCTCCCACCCTCGCCATGGAGCGAGAACCTGGCCACGAGCGCCGCGAGCCCCACCGCCGCATCGCCCGGCACCGGCCCGCCGCCCATCGCCCGGACCGTTCCCGGGCGGGCCGCGACCGCATCGCCATCGACCATCAGCAGCTTCAGCCTGCGGCCCACGAACAGGCCCGGCATTGCCGTCGCCATCACGAAATCACCCTCCGGGGTCGTAAGGCGGAACAGCCCGTCGGCTCCGATGTCGACGATCTCGGCCTCGACCGGCCGGCTCGCCGCGCCCGGCTGCGGGGCGAGCTCTGGTGGCGCCGCGGGACCGGCATCGGCCAGGATTCGCGCCGCCACGCCCCGGCCGTCCGCGGTCCGCCGCAGCTCGGCCGGCCACGACGCGGCATGGGGCGTGACCAGCCGCGCCCGAAGCACCGCCGGTGGCTCCCCTGCCTCATCGCCGCTGCAGAGCTGTGCCTGGACACTGCCGCCGAGGCTCGGGAAGCCCGCCGGCAGTGCCAGACGCAGGCGTGATCCCGGGGCCATGCCCGGCAGCCCTTCGATGCCGAGCAGCCGTCCCCCTGCCTCGACCACGGTCAGGTCGCCTTCCGGACCGACGACGACGGCCGGCATGGCAGCAATGGCGGCGCGGACCGGCTCCGCCGCGGACTTCGGCGCGATCTCGCCAGCCACGGCCCGTCCGGCCGCCGACGCCAGGGCGATGGCCCCGACCTCGGCCAGTTCAGGCATCTCCGCCGCCAGGAGCGGTGCGGCGCAGCAGAAGCCGCGACAGCCCGGCGGCGGTGAGCGCCACCGAGCCCCGGCCGATGGTCGGCCCGATGGCCGCCGCGGCGATGGCGATGCCGGTGGCGGCCGCGGCCAACACGCCACCCAGGCGGCGTGCGGAGTCGAGTCTGGTGACGATCATCCGCCGTGCCCCCAGCGCCGCGAAATTGGCGGCCATCTCGAGGCTGTCCTCGGCGCACAGGCCCGCCGGCAGGACCAGCACCGGCTCGACGTCGACCTGTCGCATCAGGTCGGCCAGGCGCGCCAGCTCCTCGCCGCGGAACGGATTGACCCCGGCGCAATCGATCAGCGTCGCCGGCCCGGCTTCCGCCAGCCGGGCCGCCAGCTGACCGGCGTCGGCCACGGCGATGGGCGTCCGCCCGAGCGGACGCAGCAGGGCCTGGAGCTGGGCTGGACCGCCTGCCCTCTCGGCGTCGGCCGAGAGCACCTGGACGTCCTGCCCGGCCATCAACGCATCGACCACGATGCGTGCCGCCGCCGCGGTCTTTCCGGCCCCGGACGGGCCCACCAGCATCAGCGGTCGCTCCAGCGGATGGTGCAAGGGGCGGAACCGCGCCCAGCTGGCCAGGGCCTGGGCCAGGAGGATGCCCGCATCGCCGGTGGCGCTCTCCGGCAGGGCCGACAGGATTCCGTCGCGCGCCGGTCCCGGCGCCTGGTGATGCGCCAAGGCGGCCGCGATCTCGCGACGCGCGCCGCTGTCGTCCGGCGGTGCCAGCAGGTTGGCGAGATCGTCGCCGCCGCGCTCGACGGCCGCGGTGAGCCGCACGCCTTCCGCCGTGCGCTGGCTCGCCAGGATCACCGCGTTCTCGCCCAGCGTCTCGCGCACCCGCAAGATCGCCTGGTGGGTGTCGGCGGCATGGATGACGCGCAGCTGCATGGCTCACACCTGCCCGAGGTTGCGCAGCTTGGCCTTGGGGTGGATCTCGTTGTGCGACAGCACGACGGTGGACGGCCGGAACCGCTCCACCACCGAGCGCACGAACGGCCGCACCGGCGGGCTGGTGACCAGCACCGGCAGCTCGCCCTTCATCGCATGCGACTCCAGCGCGTCCGAAAGCGTGCGGACGAACTGCTGCAGCCGCGACGGCGGCATCGCCAGCTGGCGCTCGTCGCCCTGGCCCACCAGGGCCTCGGCGAAGGCCTGCTCCCAGTCCGGCGACAGGCCGATGAACGGGATGTGCCCCGCCTCGCCGGTGCAGGCGTTGCTGATCTGCCGCGCCAGGCGGGCGCGGACATGCTCGATGATCGGGACCACGCTCTGGAAATGCGCCGCCGCCTCGGCGATCGCCTCGACGATCAGCGGCAGGTCGCGGATCGACACCCGCTCGAGCAGCAGACCCTGCAGCACGCGCTGGATGCCGCTGGCGGTGATGCGCGCCGGCACGATGTCCGACAGCAGCTTCTTGTAGTCCTCGCCCAGCTCCGACAGCAGCTTCTGGGTCTCGGCGAAGCTCAGCAGGTCGCCCAGATGGTCCTTGATGACCTCGGTGAGGTGGGTGGTGATCACCGTGGGCGGATCGACCACGGTGTAGCCGCGGATGGACGCCTCGTCGCGGTAGTGCGCCGGCACCCACATGGCGGGAAGGCCGAAGGTCGGCTCGATCGTCGCCTCACCGGGCAGGCCGATCTTGCCGCCCTGCGGGTCCATGACCAGCAGCATACCCGGCCGCACCTCGCCGCGCGCCGCCTCCAGCTCCTTGATGCGTACCACATAGGTCGTGGCTGGGAGCTGGATGTTGTCCTGGATGCGGATCGACGGCATCACGAAGCCTAGCTCGCCGGCGAGCTGACGGCGCAGCGCCTTGATCTGGTCGGTCACGCGAGCCCCCGGCCCGTCGCCGATCAGCGACAGCAGGCCGTAGCCGAGCTCCAGCCGAACCGTATCCATGGCGAGGGCCGCGGCGATCGGCTCCTCGGCCGGCGGGGCGGCGGCCGGCACCTCGGCCGCCTTCCGGGCCGCGGCCTTTTGGCTCTCGCCGCTGCGGAAGCCCAGCCAGCCCGCGACGGCCGCCAGCGCCAGGAAGGGCAGCGTCGGCAGCCCCGGCAACAGCCCCAGCGCCACCAGCAGGCCGCTGGTGACGCCCAGGGCACGCGGATAGGCGCCGAGCTGGCCGAACAACGCCTTGTCGGCGCGGCCGGTCACGCCGGCCTTGGTGACCAGCAGGCCCGCCGCTGTCGACACGATGAGCGCCGGCACCTGCGACACCAGCCCGTCGCCGACCGACAGCAGCGTGTAGGTGTGCGCGGCCTCGGCGACGCTCAGTCCCTGCTGGGCGACGCCGATGACAAGGCCGCCCACGAGGTTGATGCCGGTGATCAGCAGCGCCGCCACCGCATCGCCCCTGACGAACTTCGAAGCACCGTCCATGGCGCCGAAGAACGAGCTTTCCTCCTCCAGCGCCTTGCGGCGCTCGCGTGCGGCGTCCTCGTCGATCAGGCCCGCCGAAAGGTCGGCGTCGATGGCCATCTGCTTGCCGGGCATGGCATCGAGCGAGAATCGCGCCGCCACCTCGGCGATGCGCGTCGAGCCCTTGGTGATGACGACGAAGTTCACGATCACCAGGATGGCGAAGACGATGACGCCGATGACGAAGTTGCCCTGCATCACGAAGCCGCCGAACGCTTCGATCACATGGCCGGCGGCGGCCGGGCCGGCGTGGCCCTCGCCGAGGATCAGCCGGGTCGAGGCGATGTTCAGCGCCAGGCGCAGCATGGTGGTGATCAGCAGCACCGTCGGGAACACGTTGAAGTCGAGCGGCCGCTCGATGAGCAGGGCCGTCAGCAGCACGAGCACCGACAGGGTGATCGAGAGCGCCAGCAGCATGTCGAGCAACAGCGCCGGAAGCGGCAGGATCAGCACCACCAGGATGGCGACGACGCCCAATGCCAGCAGCACGTCGCCCTGCATCGCCCCCTGGCCGATGCTGCGCAGCCTCGATATGCCGACCGTGGGCATCGCCAATGCCATCGCCGGCTCCTCAGCGCGCCTCGAAGGACGAGGCGGGCACGCTGGCTCCGGCGCCCGCATAGTCGCGCAGCTTGTTGCGCAGGGTGCGGATCGAGATGCCGAGCAGAGTGGCGGCGTGGGTCCTGTTGCCGGCGGTGTGGCGCAGCGTGTCCATGATCAGGTCGCGCTCGACGTCGGCGACGGTGCGGCCGACCAGGGTCGCGGCAGCACCCGTCGGGCGACTCGCCTGCTTCGCCGCTCCCCCGGGAAGCAGGATCGCCTCGGCGCCGATCGCATCGCCGCTGGCCAGCAGCACGGCGCGGTGCAGGCAGTTCTCCAGCTCGCGCACATTGCCCCGCCAGCCATGGGCGCGAAGCCGCGCCAGCGCTGCGGCGGTGACCGGCCGCGGCGGCAACCCGTTGGCCTTGGCGTACTTGGCGGCGAAGTGCTGGGCCAGGACCTCGATGTCGCCGGGCCGCTCGCGCAGGGGTGGCAGCTCCAGTGCCAGCACGTTGAGGCGGAAATAGAGGTCCTCGCGGAACTGGCCCTCGGCCACCGCCTTCTCGAGATCGCGATTGCTGGTGGCGACGAGCCGGATGTCGATCTTCACCGGCTTGCCGCCACCGACGCGGTCGATCTCGCGCTCCTGGATCGCCCGCAGCAGCTTGGCCTGCAGCCGCGGCTCCATCTCGGTGACCTCGTCGAGCAGCAGCGTGCCGCCCTGGGCCTCCTCGAACTTGCCGATGCGCCGTGCCAGAGCGCCGGTGAAGGCACCCTTCTCGTGCCCGAACAGCTCGGATTCCAGCAGATGGTCGGGGATGGCGGCGCAGTTGAGCGAGACGAAGGGACCGGCGGACCGCCGGCTGTGCTTGTGCAGGTAGCGCGCCACCATCTCCTTGCCGGTGCCGCTCTCGCCATTGAGCAGGACGGTGGCGTCGGCCTGGGCATATTGCCGGGCCAGCCCCAGCAGCGCCTGCATCCGCGGATCGGCGCAGATCAGCTCCCGGCCGCTCTCGCCGAAGCCTTCGAGCAGCGCGGCGATGAAATCCGCATCCGGCGGCAGCGGCAGGAACTCGCGGGCTCCGGCCTTGATCGCGGCCACGGCCGCCCGGCTGTCGCTGTCGATGCCGTAGGCCACGACCGGCAGGTGGATGTGCTCGGCGGTGAGCGCCTCGATGATCCGCCGCACCTCCAGGCGCGCGTCGACCAGCAGCAGCTCTGCGCCCCGGCCGGCGCGCAGCTCGTCGAGGGCAGCACCGGGATCGGGCACCAGCCGCACCTCGGCGCCGCGACGCGACGCCATGCGGCAGGCCTCGGCCATCTCCTTGCCGTCCCGGCCGACGATCAGCACTCTCATCCGCCCGCTCCCCCGTCCGCCACGCGCCCGCCCACGGTCAGTCGCCTTTGATGATCTCGGTCATCGTGATGCCGAGATGGTCGTCGACGATGAGCACCTCGCCGCGCGCGACCAGCCGGTTGTTGACGTAGATGTCGATCGGCTCGCCGACCTTGCGGTCGAGCTCGACCACGGCGCCGCGGCCCAGCCTGAGGAGCTGGTTCACCGGCATCGAGGCCTTGCCCAGCACGGCGGCGAGCTGCACCGGAATGTCGTAGACCGCGCTCAGCCGCTCGGTCGGCTGGCCGCCGGCCGCGGCCGGCTCGCGGCCGGCCCGCTGCTCGACCGGCAGGCCGGGTTGCTCGGTGGGAAGCTGGGTCGTGCTCATGGGTCATCCTCGGGTGCGGGGGGAGCCGCGGCGGATGCCGCCATCGCCGCCGCCTCGGTGGTCAGGTGTTCGATCAGCAGCCGCTCGACGTGGTCGAGATCGCCTTCGGCCCAGCCGTCCTGCCAGTCGACGCGCAGCGACAGCCGGTCGGGAAGCGGGCCGGCGGCGAGCTCGACCCGGCCGCCCAGCCCGCTGGCCGCCAGGGCCTCGGACAGCGGCCCGCACATGGTCGAGGCGAGACCCGGTGCCAGCGTCAGCCGCAGCGAGGGGGCGCTCAGCGTCTCGGCCAGGGTGGATCGCAGCATCGCTTCCAGGCGCTCGCCGCGGCCGGCCTTCAGCAGGCCCGAAGCCTCGACCGCGGCGGTGAAGGCCCGCGTGAGCCCCGCCGCCAGCCCGGCCAGCTGCGAGCGGAAGCCGTCCTCCGCCCGGGCCAGGGCCTGCTGGAGCCGCTCGACGACCAGCCGGTCCTCCCTGGCGATGGCGGCGGCGTGCTCGTCGCGTGCGATCCGCAGCGCGGCGCGGGCCGATGCGGCGCAGGCGCGGGCGAGATCGCCCTCGTCGAACTCCAGGGCCGGCAGGGCTTGGACGTCGGCCGGGGATGCGGGGATCGCGGCGGGCCGTGCGACGGGATCGCCCCAGACCGCGGCCGGCCGCTCGCGGTCCGGCCTCGCCGGCCCGGCGGGCGGGACCGCCGCCGCCTGGCGGCCGACGGGCAGGATCCATTCGACGATCGGCAGCGCCTCAGTAGACAAGCTCGTCCTCCCGGCCATCGGCGATGACGATCTCACCGGACGCGGCGAGCTGCTTGGCCAGCTTGACGATGAATTCCTGGGCCTCGTCGACGTCGCGCAGGCGCACCGGCCCCATGGCGGTCATCTCCTCGCGCATGATCTTGCCGCCGCGCTCCGACATGTTGGCGAAGAACAGCTCGCGCAGCTTCTCGCTGGCCCCCTTGAGCGCCAAGGCGATGCGGTCGTTGCCGGCGTTGCGCAGGATGGCCTGGATGCCGGCGGCATCGAGCTTCACCAGGTCCTCGAAGGTGAACATCAGCNNTGCACGACTTCCATGCGCAGCATGCGCATGACCACCTCGACCGCGAAATCGTCGGGCAGGTTGGCCAGCACGCGGGCGGCGTGCGCCGGCTCGATCCGCGACAGCACGACGGCCACCGTCTGGGGGAACTCCTTCTTCAGGTAGGAGGCCAGCACCGTCTCGTTGACGTTGCCCAGCTTGTCCCACACCGTGCGGCCGGCCGGGCCGCGCAGCTCCTCCATGATCGCGGCGACGCGGTCGAGGAAGCGCAGCAGCAGCTTCTCGGTGACATCCAGATTGCCGAAGACGCCGCCGACGCCGCCGATCTTGTCGCCGAATTCCGCCAGAAGGCGCTCGACGATCTCGCTCGGCACGCGGCCGAGCAGCGACATGGTCTGCGAGATCTCCCTGACCTCGTCGAGATCGAGCAGGCTGAACAGCTTGTCGGCCCGTTCCTGGCCCAAGGCCAGCATCAAGATGGCGGCCTTCTCCGGCCCGGTCAGTCCCTCGTAGGTCATGGCCTCGGGCATGTGGCGCTCCTCAGCCGGCATGCAGCCAGCCGCGGACGACGCGCACCGCCTCGGCCGGGTTGTCGACGACGAACTGCGCCACGTCCTCGATCAGGGCACCGCGGTTCTGGCCGAGCGCGTGGCGCTGCGGCGCCATCGTCTCGGCATCGCCCGGCGTCCGAAGCTCGAGGGCGGCGTGGCCGGCGGCGGTGCCGGGCGACGCCAGGGCCGCGATCTCCCCGCCCGCCTGCATCGCGGCAGCCGGCGGCGACGCCGATGCGCCGGTCTCCGCAACGGTGGCGACCGGCGCCGGTGGCAGCAGCCGCTTGATGGCCGGCCGCACGCCGAACAGCAGCATCGCCAGGCCGAGCACGGCCATGGTCGCGAGCTCGGCCAGGCGCCACCAGTCGTCGCGCTCGAGTCCGAGCAGCGATTCCGCCGGCGTCTCATCGGCGGCGAGAGCGATGAAGGGCCGGCTGACGATCCGCACGACGTCGCCGCGACGCTCGTCGACGCCGGCAGCGCTGCGCACCAGCGCCTCGAGCTGCTCCAGCTCCTCGGCACTCCTCGGCTCCGACGCCACCGTGCCGTCGGCGGCAGTGCGCGACAGGTTGTCGACCTGCACCGCGATCGAAAGCTGCTTCAGGACCCCGCCGCGCCGCTTCTCGTTCCGCACCGTGCGCGAGATCTCGAAATTGCTGGTCTCTTCCGTCCGCTTGGTGCGCTCGTCGGACTTTGCACCGGCGCCCGCCTGGCCGGCTTCGGTCGGCAGGTTGTTGGCGACGCTCACCTGCTCCTGCGGCTGCTGGTCGCTGCGGTCGCTGGCCTCCTCGACCGTCTGCGTGCTGCGCGCCACCTGGCTGTCGGGATCGTAGGTCTCGGCCGTGGTCGCCACCTCGTCGAAGTCGAAGTCGGCCGAGACCTCGACGTCGACCCGGCCGATGCCGACCGACCGCTCCAGGAGCTGCAGCAGCTTCTGGCGCAGCCGGTCCTCGTAGGCGGCGCGATAGTCGAGGGCGTCGCCGAGGCCGGCGCCGATGTCGCTGCCGTCGTCCGGCCGGGCCAGCAGATTGCCGCGATCGTCGAGGATCGAGACCGCGGCGATGTCGAGCCCGGGGACCGCTCCCGCCACGAGGTGGCGGATGCCGGCGATCTGCCGCTTGTCCAGCTCGGCACCCCGGGCCAGCGACAGCACGATAGAGGCGCTGGCGCGTACGGCGTCGCGGCGGAACAGCTCGCGCCTGGGCTGGACGAGATGGACCCGCGCCGACCGCACGGGCTCGAGGTGGGCGATGGTGCGCGCCAGCTCGCCCTCGAGCGCCCGGCGCAGGCTGACGTCGGAGAGGAAATCGGTGGTGGTGAGGCCGCTGGCCTTGTCGAACAGCTCGTCGCCCACCGTGCCGCCGGTCGGCAGGCCGTCCTCGGCCAGCGACATGCGCAGGCGCAGCGCCTGGTCGGCGGGCACCATGACGGCACCGCCGTCCGGCGAAAGCCGGTAGGGGACGCCCATGGCGTCGAGCCTCTCGACCAGCTGGCGGCTGTCCGCGAGCTCCATGCCGCCGAAGAGCAGCGTGTAGGGCTGCTCGACGGCACGCAGGATCAGGAAGGTGAAGAAGCCCAGCATCGCCAGAGCCACGGCACCCAGGGCGAGGATGCGCCCCGGGCCGAGCATCCGCAGCTGCGCCATGGCCGCGGCACCGGCCGAGGCCAGGCCGGCCGGCGCATAGGCGGTGACCGCCGGACTGTGCCCTGCTCGCTCCATCGGCTCTGCATCCCCCGCCCGCCACGATGACGGGCACGGGCCGCAGGCTAGGTCCGCAGGGTCAACGAACGGTTAACGCCACCTCCGGGGCATGGCCGGCCTGGCTTCGAGAACGTATCGACCCTTCGAGGACGTGTCGTCGGTCACGGCCCTCCGCGAAAATCCTGCAGCCTGGTGACCCGCAGCCCACCCAGCCCGTGCCGGTCGATCGCCCGCCCCCAGGACGAGAATTCCTCCTCGGAGAGATTGTAGCGGCGGCAGGCCTCCTCGAAGGTCAGCAGTCCGGCCCGGACCGCAGCGATGACCTCGGCCTTGCGGCGGGCCACCCATCTGCGCGTGTCCGGCGGCGGCAGATCCTCGAGCCGAAGCACGGCGCCGGTCGGCCCGACCACGCTGGCCGGACGGCTCGTCGCTTGCTCGGTCATACATCTCCTCCAGCTTCTCCGACGACCCGGCAGTATCGGGCGTCCGTTCCAACGCTTTTAGCCGACGCACTTTAATGGCCGCCTAATCGGCGTGGTAAACACGTCTTAGGCATGATTTGGCCATGTCCGGGGCGAGCCGCTTCTCGGCATCAATGCTCACCGGCTGATCCTGATCAGCTCGTCCAGCATCTCATCGGTTGTGGTGATGATGCGGGCATTAGCGGAATAGGCGCGCTGGGTGACGATCATCTTGGTGAACTCGTCGGCGAGGTCGACATTGGCCGCCTCGAGCGCCGAGGGCGTGACCGTGCCGGCGCCGCCGGCGCCGGAGAAGCGCAGGTTGAACTCGCCGGAGGAATCGGTCTGGGCGTAGATGTTGCCCGAGCGCGGATCGAGTGCCGACGGGTTGGCGAAGGTGGCGATGGGCAGCCGGTAGAGCTTGCGTTCCTCGCCGTTGGTGAACGAGGCGACGACGTAGCCGTCCTCGTCCAGGCTGACCCCGTTGAGCTCGCCGACCTCGGCGCCGTTCTGGGTCACGTAGGCGACGCTGGTGTCGCTGGCGAACTGGGTCAGGCCGTCGGTCGAGCCGATCGAGCCGAAGTCGAAGCTGATGGCGCTGTCCTCGGCACCGTCGAGGTCGAGCCAATCGACGCCGATCGGATCGCCCGCCACGGCCCCGGCGGGATAGGCGGGCGTCAGGGCCGCCGAGGCGAGGCTGCCGTCGCCGCCGAAGGTCACCGTGCCCGTGGCCAGGAGCCCATTGGGATGCTGGGCGGTCTCCACGGAGCCGGTGGGAGCGAAGATCTCGACCTGCCAGGTGTTGGCGGCGGGGTCCTTGATGAACGCCATGGTGACGTTCTGGGGCCGGCCGAGGCTGTCGTAGACCTGGACGTCGCGGAAGAACTGCGGCTGCACCCCGCTGGTGCCGCCGCTGGCGTTGTGCGCCGCCATGTCGCCGGCCGTGTAGGCGCCGGCATAGGCCGCCTGGTCGGCATTGAGGTTGGCGCCGATCTGCACCGTGGTGGTGGCGGCGGCGAGGCCGTTGATGATGCGGATGTTCACCGTCTCCAGCGAGTTGATGTCGACGATGCGCTCGTCGGCATCGAGCGCCCAGCCCTGCAGGAACTGGCCGGACGGCGTGCGCAGGTTGCCGAGGAAGTCGGTGGAGAAGGATCCCGCCCGCGTATAGAGCTGCTCGCCGCCGCCGGTCGGCTCGGTGTTGACGACGAAGAATCCCGATCCCGAGATCGCGGCGTCGGTCGGCGAGGCGCTGCTCTGGATCAGCCCCTGGCTGCCGATGCTGTAGGAGCTGAAGGAGCGGACGCCGCCTGGGCTGTAGGTGGCCGAGGAGGGCTGGCGGGTGACGAGGCTGGCGAACTGGGCCGCGGCACCTTTGTAGGCCGTGGTGTTCACGTTGGCGACGTTGTCGGAGATCATGCTCATCGAGCGGCTCTGCGCCGACAGGCCGGAAACGCCGGAGAACAGCGAGCCGAACAGGCTCATGGCGGGATTCCCTTGCTGCTGGAATGCGTGGTGGGTGGCGGCTCAGACGGCGGCGCTGCCGCGCCTCACCGAGGTCACCGCCTCGACCGGCACGGTGGTGCCGCCGACGGTCAGCATCAGTCTCCCGTCGACGGTGGCGACACCGCCGACCAGGCCGCTGGCGCCGGCCTCGACCGCCAGCGGCTCGCCGGCCGCGTCGAGCGCCGTCACCTCGATGCGGTAGATGCCGGCCGGCTCGCGCGCCCCGTCGCTGCCGTTGCCGTCCCAGGCGAAGCCGTTGGCGCCGGCGGCGCGATTGCCCACGGTCTCGCGCACGGTGTTGCCGTCGGCATCGAGGACCTTGATCCGGACTTCGGCTGCCGCGCTCGGCAGGCTGTAGGCGAAGCTCGCCTCGCCCCGGTCACCCAGATATCCGACCCGCGTGTCCAGCTCGACCGTGCTGTCGATATACTGGAGTGCAGAGGTCTGGGCACTCGACGAGATGACCTCGATCAGCCGGTCGAGCTTGCTGTTGGTGTTGATCGCCTGCTCGACGGTGCTGAACTGGACGAGCTGCGAGGTGAACTGGGTCGCGTCCATCGGCGACAGCGGATCCTGCTTCTCCAGCTGCTTGGTCAGCAGCTGGAGGAAATTGTCGAAGGTGTCGGCGAGCTTGTTGCCGGCGCTCCGGCTGGCTGCCGTCCCTGTCGTGGCGGATGAGGTCGCGCTGATCATGGCATGTACCGGTGACGTGTTGCGTTCGTGGGGTCAGACCTGCAGATCGAGCAGGCGGCTCGATCGGACGGTCGGAAGGGGTGTCGGGTCGGGGCCGGCGGAACCGCCCGCGACCGGCCAGGAGGCCCGCGGCGCATCGTGCCGCTGCTGCGATGCCTGGCCGTCGCGGCGCAGATCGAAGGTCAGCGCGTCGGGCGCCAGGTCGAGGCCCGCCGATTCCAGGGCCTGCTCGAGCAGGGACGCGTCGCGCTGGATCAGCTCGAGCGTCGACGGCAGCTCGGCGGCGATGTGGGCTCGCGCATGTCCGTTGTCGTCGAGCTCGATCTCGATCTCGACCGTGCCCAGTTCCTCCGGGCTCAGCGAGACGACCAGCGTCTCGCCGCCGGAAGGCTGCCGGCTCAGATGCAGGGCGACTTGTGCCGCCGGCGGCGTGACCATGGAGGCCGCGGGGATCGGGGCAGCTGCCGGCGCCGCGACGTCGCTTCCGGCCGCGGTCGCCGGCAACGGATCGGCCTCGGTCATCGGCAGAGTCGCATCGGCCGAAGGCTCGGCCGTCGGTACTGGCGCCGCCGGATCCACGGCCGCGGCAACCGATTCGGGCATATCTGCCGCAAGGCCGCCCGCCGCCCGGGTCCGTTCGACCTTGGTCTGAACGACGCTCGCGGCCGCGGGGTCGATCGCGCCGGTCGTCTGCCCTCCCTCGGTGCCGAAGCGGTCCGCAGCTCTCGACCTGCGGGGCTGGCCGCCGGCGGCGGACGTCCGCATGACCTCCGACGCCGGCGTGGCGGCATCGCCCGACCCTGTGCCGGTCCCGAGCCCGATTCGCGCGGCAGTGGTCCCGACGGGATCCGCCGCCAGCCGCGCGACGGTAGTCGGGAAAGCCGCACTCGTTTCTTCGTCGACGACGGATTCGCTCACCGCACCGACAGCCGCCGGCGCCACGGTGGCTGCCCCGACCGGCGAGCCGGGCGTCGGGGCGGTCGGCGATGGCTGCTCCGGGACCGGTGCCGCACCGCCCGCGACCTGGGCGGGCGTAGCGACGGCGACGCCCTGAGCCGCCGCAACACTGGCGGCGACGCGAGCCGGGGTCGTGGCCGCCGCAGCCTGTGCCGCCCCGGGATCCGCGGACGGGGCAGGCATTGCGTTGGCAAGCGCCGCGGCGGACAGGCCGCCATTGGCGGACAGTGCCAGGTCCACAGGCTGTGGCGTGTCGTCGCCCGCCGCGACCTTGGCGCAGGCCGAGGGCCGGCCTGCCACCTTGGCCGACTGGACAGCCGGCATCGCACCGGCGGCCGACGCCGCAGGCGTGGCGACGCCCCCACCGAGGCCCAGGGCGGCCAACAGCTCGGCGAAGCCTCCGGGAATCGAGACGGCGGGGCCGCCAGCGGCCAGCAACAGCGGAGTCTGGGGGGCTATCTGCATGGCACCGCCGGATGCAACGGCGATGCCAACCGGCAGACTACAGCGATATCAGAGGTTTAAACCGCCCGGAACGAAGCGCCCATCGGCAAATCTTGCCACCTGCCCGGCAGGAACGACCGGGCAGACTATTCCTCGCGGTAGGTCTTCTCGCGCCGCTCGTGGCGCTGCTGGGCCTCGATGCTCAAGGTCGCGATCGGCCGTGCCTCCAGCCGCTTCAGGCCGATCGGCTCCTGGGTCTCCTCGCAATAGCCATAGGAGCCGTCCTCGATACGCCTGAGCGCCGCATCGATCTTGCTCAGCAGCTTGCGCTCGCGGTCACGCGTCCGAAGCTGGAAGTTGCGCGCCATCTCGGCCGAGGCCCAGTCGGTCGCATCCGGCAGCCGCGTGTCTTCCTCCTTGAGCTGCTGCAGAGTCAGATCGGAACCGCGAAGTATATCCTCGCGCCAGGAGGCCAGCTTGCGCCGGAAATACTCGATCTGTCGTGGATTCATGTAGGGCTCGTCCTCGGTAGGGCGATATTCTTCCACCATTACCTGCGACATGCACCCTCCTGGCCGAAATATGCTGCGGTGCCCCGACATTTCGGGTCCACCTCAATCCGGCTGGCCTCCGCCGACGCCGGGTGCATACCCCAAGCGACCGTCGGCGCGCAACCGCAAGCTTTCGCTTGACGCCACACTAACCTACTATAATGCAACAACTTTCGTGACCGTCCCATGACCGGCCGCACCGGCCCTGCTCAGCCATGTCCGCTGACGCAGTCGGACCGGCGCCGGATCGCCAGCCGATCCAGGGTCGCCGCCATGGCGTCGTAGAGCAGGAGCGTACCCGACAGCGACCCGGGGCTGCCCAGCAGCTCCTTCACCACCTCGACCGCCTGCAGGCAGCCGACGACGCCGGCGGCCGGCCCCAGCACCCCTCCCTGGGCGCAGGACGGCAGCGCTCGTGCCGATGGCGCGTCGGGAAACAGACAGCGCAGGCAGGGGTGCGGCGCGCCGAGGTGCGGCTTGAAGGTGCTGAGCTGGCCGTCGACGCCCTGCACCGAGGCGCTGACCAACGTGCGGCCGAGGCGCAGACAGGCATCCTGGACCGCCGCTCGGGTGGTGAAGCTGTCGCTGCCGTCGGCGACGAGGTCGTAGTCTTCGATCACGCCCGCCGCATTGCCGGCGTCCAACCGCGCGGCGTGCGGGACGACCAGGCAGTCTGGGGCCAGCTCCGCCAGCCTCGCCCGGGCGCTCTCGACCTTAGGACGGCCGAGGTCGCCATGGCCATGGATCACCTGCCGATGCAGGTTCGACGCATCCACGACATCGTCGTCGACGACCCCCAGCACGCCGACGCCGGCGGCCGCCAGATAGAGCAGCAGCGGCGAGCCCAGCCCGCCGGCACCCACGACCAGCACGCGGGCGCACAACAGCCGGGCCTGGCCGATGCCGCCGATCTCCGGCAACACGATGTGGCGGGCATAGCGCCGCACCTGGTCGTCGCTCAGCTCGATCCCGCTCATGGCGACCCCTTTGCGCCGCGCGGGACGCCTTCGGCCGTCAACGCTGTGTTAACCATCGGCCTCCATGCTCGCCGTCGCCGGCAACATGGCGAGCGGAACTGCCAGTGATCGAGCATCGACACAAGCCAGTCGCGGTAGCCCTCCGCCACGAGCGCATCGACGGACCGCCGCCGGTGGTGGTCGCAAAGGGCCAGGGCCGGATCGCCGAGCACATCCTCGGCCTCGCCCATGCCCACGGCATCGAGGTGCGCGAGGATGCCGATCTCGTCCAGGTTCTGGAGAAGCTCGAGGTCGGCAGCAGCATACCTCCGCTGGCCTTCGCCGCGGTGGCCGAGATCCTGGCCTGCCTTTACCGGCGCAATGCCGAGCTGGCAGCCACCGACAGCAACGCGCGACGGCCGCCCGCGGCCGACGCCTGAGCATGGATGTCATGATGCACAGACCTTCGATCGAACGCCCCATCGCCGAGCAGGCCTCGAGCCTCGCCGCCGTCATCGCCACCGCCGAGGCGCGAGCCGCCGCCGGCGACACGGTCGATCTCGCCGGCCTCGCGGCTCTCATCGACGAGGTGACCAGTCGGGCGGCCTCGGCCAATCCCGAGACACGGCGGGTCGCCAAGGCGGCGCTGGTGGCGCTGCTGGAAGGCGCCTCCTCCCTGGTCCACACGCTGGACCGGCGCTCCGACGAGCTGCGTGGCGAGCTCATGGTGCTCGGCCGCGGCCGGGCCGCCGGGCGGGCCTATCGCAGCTCCGCCCGCCTGCAGCGATGAGCGGCACGCCCGACTATCTCCAGGCGGTGCTGGCGCTGGCCTTCGTGCTGGGCCTGCTGCTGGTGGCGGCGGCGGCGCTGTCGCGGTGGCGTGGCCGGCTCCCCGGCCTGGCCGCCGACGGGCGCATCGGCATCGTGGAATCGCGCAGCCTCGATCAGCGCAACCGGCTGGTGCTGATCCGCTGGGACCGCTGCGAGCACCTGCTGCTGGTCGGACAGGCCTCGGCCCAGCTCATCGGATCGAGGCCGGCGGAACCGCCCGCGGTGGCAGCCGAGCCGGCGGTGACGACAGCCGCACCGGCGGCGGAACCGTGATGCGGCGCCTGGGCCTCTGCACGCTGGCCTCGATCGCGCTGCTCGCGGCGGGACCGGCGGCCGCACAGTCGATCAGCCTCGACCTCGGCTCCGGCGGCGGCGTCACCGGTCAGATCGTCAGGCTGGTCCTGCTGCTGACGGTGCTGAGCCTCGCACCCTCGATCCTGGTGATGGTGACCTCGTTCACCCGCATCGTCATCGTGCTCTCTTTCCTGCGTACCGCCATCGGCCTGCAGCAGACGCCGCCCAACGCGGTGCTGGTGAGCCTCGCCCTCTTCCTCACCGCCTTCGTCATGGCGCCGACGCTGGAGACCAGCTGGCGCGACGGCATCAAGCCGCTGATCGAGAATTCGATCGACGAGACCGCGGCGCTCGAACGGGCCAGCGCGCCGCTGCGCGGCTTCATGCTGCAGCAGGTGCGCGGCAAGGATCTCGAGCTGTTCGTCGACCTCTCCGGCATCGAGCCGCCGGAGGAGGCCGAGGCCATGCCGCTGCGCGTGCTCGTCCCCGCCTTCATGATCAGCGAGCTGCGCCGCGCCTTCGAGATCGGCTTCCTGATCTTCGTGCCCTTCCTGATCATCGACATGGTGGTGGCGGCGATCCTGATGTCGCTCGGCATGATGATGCTGCCGCCGGTGATGATCTCCCTGCCCTTCAAGCTGATCTTCTTCGTCCTGGTCGACGGCTGGTTCCTGGTGGTCGGCAGCCTGGTGCAGAGCTTCTCGACAGGCTGACGCGCTGCGCCGGCCGCGCTAGATCCCGCCCTACCAGGGAGGCAGGACCATGACCACGGCACTCGACGGTGCGCTCTCGGAGCTCGGCGGTCTGCTCGGCGACCGGCTGACCACCAACGCCGCGATCCGCGAGCAGCATGGCCGCGGCGAGGGCCTCCACGCGCCGCTGCCGCCGGACGCCGTGGCCTTCGCCCGCTCGACCGAGGAGGTGTCGCGCATCGTCGGCACCTGCGCCGCCCACCGCGTGCCGGTGATCGCTTTCGCCGCCGGCACCTCGCTCGAGGGCCATGTCGCGGCTCCGCGAGGTGGCGTCTCGGTCGACCTCAACGCCCTCGACCGCGTCATCGAGGTCAATGCCGACGACCTGGACTGCCGCGTCGAGGCCGGCGTCAGGCGCAAGCAGCTCAACCAGCACCTGCGCGACACCGGGCTGTTCTTCCCTATCGACCCCGGTGCGGATGCCAGCATCGGCGGCATGACCGCCACCCGTGCTTCCGGCACCAACGCCGTGCGCTACGGCACCATGCGCGAGAACGTGCTGGCGCTGACGGTGGTGCTGGCCGACGGCAGCATCGTCCGCACCGGCGGCCGGGCGCGCAAGTCCTCGGCCGGCTACGACCTGACGCGGCTGTTCGTCGGCTCCGAGGGCACCCTCGGCATCGTCACCGAGATCCAGCTCCGCCTGTTCGGCCAGCCCGAGGCGATCGCCGCCATCGTCTGCAGCTTCCCCGACGTCGTCGACGCGGTGCGCGCCGTGATCGTCGCCCGCCAGAGCGAGATCCCGGTGGCGCGCATCGAGCTGCTCGACGAGGTGCAGATGCGCGGCTGCATCGCCTACGGCAAGCTCGAGGGCCAGGTCGCAGCACCCACCCTGTTCATCGAGCTGCACGGCTCGCCGGCCTCGGTGGCCGAGCAGACCGGGCAGATGCTGGAGATCGTGCGCGACCATGGCGCCATGCGTGTCGTCAGCGCCGACACGCCCGAGGAACGCTCGCGGCTGTGGCAGGCCCGGCACGACGCCTACTATGCCGCGATCTCGCTGCGCCCCGGCTGCCGCGCCTGGCCGACCGA
>JRYC01007126.1_pt1 | contig 23958 bp, 14 predicted proteins | sample 235301 | NCBI WGS metagenome assembly JRYC01 (sample SAMN03074211, study PRJNA261470) | activated sludge metagenome | biome: Common Effluent Treatment Plant; feature: Wastewater; material: Activated sludge; isolation source: activated biomass of a common effluent treatment plant treating...
CTCGTCTTCTGTTTTGAGCGTGTTCTTCACGCTGAACCGCTGCGCACTTCAGCTAAACACGCCCTCGTCTTCTGTTTTGACCGTGTTCTTCACGCTGAACCGCTGCGCACTTCAGCTAAACACGCTCAGGGCTCCCAAGGTTTTGACGGCTCGGCATCCTCAGCCTCTTCCTTTCTTTCGGCACGGCCAATTTCGCGCGTCAAGGCGTAAAGGGCCTCGCGGATGCCTTCACCGGAAACCGCCGATAACAGCAGGGGCTTCTTGCGCGCAGCCTTGGATAGGATCTCCGCCTTCTTGGCGCGTGCTTCCTCATCGAGTGCGTCGATCTTGGACAGCGCCACGATCTCCTTCTTGGAGTCGAGATCATGGCCATATGCTTTCAGCTCGCGGCGCACCGTGCGATATGCGCCCGCGATGTCGTCTGATGTCGCATCGACCAAATGCAGTAGAACGCGGCAACGCTCGACATGACCGAGGAACCGCGTGCCAAGCCCCGCGCCTTCATGCGCGCCTTCGATGAGCCCGGGAATATCGGCGAGTACAAAATCGAAATCACCAGCGCGCACAACGCCGAGGTTTGGATGAAGTGTGGTGAAGGGATAGTCAGCGATCTTCGGCTTGGCGGCAGAGACAGCAGCGAGAAACGTCGATTTGCCCGCGTTGGGCAGGCCGACCAGCCCCGCATCGGCAATCAGCTTCAACCTCAGCCAGATCGTCAACTCCTCGCCAGGCAGACCTGGATTAGCGTGACGCGGCGACTGGTTGGTTGACGACTTGAAGTGCGCATTGCCAAAGCCACCGTTACCGCCCTTGGCGAGAATAACGCGCTGGCCGGGTTCGGCCAAATCAGCAATCAGCGTCTCGTTGTCTTCCGCGTAGATCTCGGTTCCTGGCGGAATCTTGATGGTGATATCCGCGCCTGATGGTCCGGCGCGGTTGCGACCCATTCCGGGCGTGCCGTTCTTCGCCTTGAAGTGCTGCTGATAGCGATAGTCGATCAGCGTGTTGAGATTGGCGACGCACTCGGCGATGACATCACCGCCCTTGCCGCCGTCGCCGCCGTCAGGTCCGCCGAACTCGATGAACTTCTCACGGCGGAAACCGATGCATCCCGCTCCGCCGTCACCAGCCTTGATGTAGATTTTTGCCTGATCGAGAAATTTCATTTGAGCCGTGCCTCACGAGGCGGTTTCAGCGCAGTTGAAGCCAGCCGCGCCGCGGCAGCTCGTGTTGTATAGCAAGTGCCTGGACACGCCGTGCCTCGCACCAGCAGTTGCATTGCCCGGTTGATGTAAACCCAAGCTTTTCGATAACTCGTGCAGATGCCGGGTTATCCGCAAAATGGCAGCAGGTGAGCTTTTTGAACCCAGCGCTGGTGAAACAATGCTCGACAATCGCGCGCGCCGCCTCGGTAGCAATTCCCCGCCCCCAATACGGCTTGCCAACCCAGTAGCCGATTTCAGCGGAGTCCCGATCGGCCGATGGCACGTAGCCCGTAATGCCCAACAACCGGTCTTCCTTCGGAATCGTGATGGCGCGAACGAACTCACCCTCATCGAGCCCATCCAACCATTGGCGGGCATCATTTTGCGTATAAGGGTAGGGAATCCGCGCTGTCATCGAGGCGATGGCCCAGTCACCCGCGAGACGCGTGATTTCGTCCAAATCGGTTTCATTCAGCGGGCGCAGCACGAACCGCGACGTGCGGATCAGGCGACCGTCGGAAGATTTGCGACGGAGCAACTGCGACAGTCGTGTCATGCTGCCCTCCTGAGACGACAAAGGGGAGACCATCACGCCTCCCCTTCATGCGATCAGATCGACATCACCAGACCGGTGCCGGCGGCGGACTATTCCGCAGCCTCGACAGTTACGGGCCGGATGGAGACGAACACACGGCCGTTGCGGCGGGTGCGGAATTCAACCGCGCCTTCCACCTTGGCGAAGAGTGTGTGGTCGGTACCAATGCCGACGTTGTCGCCGGGGTGAACCTTGGTGCCGCGCTGGCGCACCAGGATGTTACCAGGAATGACGTGCTCGCCACCGTAGCGCTTCACGCCGAGCATCTTTGGATTGCTGTCGCGACCGTTCTTCGAAGAGCCGCCGGCCTTTTTCTGTGCCATGACTTGGTATCCTTATCTTGCTTGCTCGTCTGGCTGCCGTTAGGCGCCGACGATGGACGTGATGCGGACCTTCGTCAGATCCTGGCGATGGCCGCGCTTGCGGCGCGAATTCTTGCGACGACGCTTCTTGAAGGCGATGACCTTGGGTCCGCGCGTCTGCTCGACGAGTTCACCCGTAACCTTGGCACCGGCGACTGTCGGCGCGCCGACCTTCACGGACTCGCCTTCGCCAACCATGAGGACCTCGGCGAATTCCAGCGAGGCGCCAGCCTCTCCGTCGAGCTTTTCAATGATGATGATATCGTCTTTGGCGACACGGTACTGCTTGCCGCCTGTCTTGATGACAGCGTACATGGCATATCCTTTCGGCCTTCTTGGCCTGTTACCGCGCCCTGTGGCGNNGAGCCTGACGCGACGGGGACCGTCGCAGGATAGCCTCGGGCAGCGCATTAAGCGCGCTCGGCGGCACCGAACGCGTTGGCGGGTTTATGTTCGCTCAGGGACGGATTGTCAACGGTTGGCCGGGCCAGAACGGGGCTTTTTTCGTCGTAGCAGACGGGCTCGGCAACATTCCGGGGTGCAACGTTGGGGATCGGCGGACGCCCGGCGTGCTGACAATCATTGGGCAGGGGCTCGCTTTTGGCCATACTTTATATCCAAGCATATGCGCCAGCACGTAAATTGACCGTGCGAAAATGACCTCGACAAATCAGCTAAGCTTCGCTGTCCGTTGTTAAATTCCAATTGGATAGCTATCTAAGCCAACGTGGGTAGCCCGGTCGGGAAATGAGGGAAACTTCATTCAGGCCGTGGCCTGACAATGCGATGCGAGACTAGACCGATGCTTGGACACACCGAATGATACCTGCCCGCCAAGACGTGGCTCGAAAAGACATGGTTCGAGAAGACGTGGTTCGAACCGATTCAGCCCAATCTGACAGTGCGAAGCTGGTCAAAATCCCCGTCCTGGACGTCGGGCCTGACTTCCCANNACCAAATATCGCGGCGTTGGCTCGCCCGTTGGGAAAACGCCCATCTGGCAGAGATCGATGCGATCGCACATCTACTCGCCAGACCTGGCGCCTACTTTCTATCGGTCAATTATGAATGGGGCTGCACATGCCGCGTTGGTCCGTCGCCTGATGGCGTTTCGGCACGGCTTGTGCGGGTGCTCGATTGGCGCACGGATGGACTTGGCAGCAGCGTTCTTGCGGCCCGCGTTGCTGGACGCGCAGGACCGTTCGTCACCCTGACGTGGCCCGGCTACACAGGTGTTCTGCAAGCGGTGGCACCGGGGCGCTTTTCGGCCGCGCTCAATCAAGCGCCGATGCGCAAATCGATTGGCTACTATTATCTCGACTGGGCAGCGAACCGCCAACGCGTTTGGCGGATGCCGCATGGAACGCCCGCGCATCTGCTCCGACATGTCTTCGAGCAAGCGCAGAACTTTCAGCACGCGAAAGACATACTGACGAACACTCCGATTAGTTCGCCTGCCATCTTTTCGCTTGCCGGAATCGAACCCAATGAAACGTGTGTCATTGAACGGCAGGAGACTGAGGCCCGTGTTCTCAGCGGATCCCAGGTGGCGGCCAACCATTGGCACACGCACGGCTGGAAAGCGCACGCGCGGGGCAACGACAGCGGCGGTCGGGCCTGCCAAATGGCGAATGTTTCAACTGCCTTCGATCCCACGTTGCCTTGGCTCAGGGACCCAATCCTCAATCCGAGGACGCGACTGGTGATGATCGCTGATGCCCGTAGCGGCAGATTTCTTTCGCAGGGATACGAAGCCGATGGCGCAGCGACGCTGGTTCTCGAAGCGACCGCCTGATAACGCGACACGCCGTCGCAATCGAATGCCGCTGTACATCAGAGTGCATGGAGAATTGGAGCGCGCATCGCGCGCAAGCATTTGAAACGCGCGGTTGCAGTCAAACGAAGCACCTGCGCGCGGCATTACATTGGAATGATTCTATTGAGCTAATTGTATACTCCTGCGGGTTGACAATGCGCCCGTTACGCGGCTTTCTCATCGCCGGCGCAAGACCGCGCCTTGACTGACAATATCCTTGTCGGGGCCTTGAACCTCGGTCTTTGGAGGACACGATGACAATCGCACGCGCGCGTTCGCGCACTGCTGCCTATTCCCTCTCCCTCTCCGTTCTGACGCTCGCTGCTGGCGTTGTTTCCAGCGGCACAGCTGCGCTCGCGGCCGACGAGGTCAATATCTATTCCTATCGCGAGCCAGGTCTCATCCAGCCGCTGATGGACGCCTTCACCAAGGAAACGGGAATCAAGACAAACGTCGTCTATGCCAAGGACGGCCTCATCGAGCGCATGGCTGCTGAAGGAGCAAACAGCCCGGCAGACGTTCTTCTCGCCGTCGACATTGGCCGCCTTACGGAGGCCAAGGACAAGGGCGTATCACAACCGTTTAAATCTGCGGCGGTCGACAAACATATTCCCGCTGCTTATCGCGATCCCGATGGCGCATGGATTGGACTGTCGCAACGCGCACGCGTCATCTACGCATCGAAGGACCGCGTCAAACAGGACACGATTACCTACGCGGAGCTTGCCGATCCGAAGTGGAAGGGCAAGATTTGCATGCGCTCGGGTCAGCACACCTATAACATTGGCCTGCTCGCTTCGATTATCGCTCATGAAGGCGCCGAGAAAGCTACGCAGTGGGCACAAGGCGTGAAGAACAATCTCGCACGCAAGCCCGCTGGTGGTGATCGCGATCAGGCGAAGTCCATCTTTGCTGGCGAGTGCGATATCGCGGTGGGTAACACCTATTACGTCGCGGCGATGGAAACGAGTGACAAGCCCGAGCAGCAAGAGTGGGCGAAGTCCATGCGCATACTGTTCCCAGATGCAAATGGCAACGGAACCCATGTCAACGTTTCTGGTGCTGTGCTCGCGAAGAATGCGCCGCATAAGGCTGCTGGCGAAAAGCTGATTGAATTCCTTGCTTCGCCAGAGGCACAGAGGATCTACGCCGAACAGGTCAACGAGTATCCGCTGGATCCCGGCGTCGCCGTCTCTGACCGCGTCAAGGCTTGGGGACCGCTCAAGGCTGATCCACTGCCGCTGTCTGAAGTTGCCAAGAACCGTAAGCAAGCCTCCGAGATCATGGACAAGGTCGGATTCGACCAGGGTCCAGGAGCCTAAGCGCCGGGACCTTGCGGATTTACGTGCTGGAATCCAGTGTGTCCGCCACGATTATCGTGCAACAATCTTTAAGAGCCGCGCGCCGAACCAGGCGCGCGGCTTTTCTTTTTTCGGCCAGGAATGCCGAAGTGCTGTTTGGAAGGCTATAAAGAACGAAATCAAGGTCGAGCAACGAAGAACAACCGCAGCTGACAGCAAGAGGACAACGCCGATATGAAGCTCGTGAGATTTGGACCTTTCGGCCAAGAAAAGCCGGGACTGATCGACACCAAGGGGGAGGTTCGTGATCTCTCGCAGCACATCCCCGACATCGACGGGCGAACGCTTGGCGCAGAGTCGATTGCCAAGCTGAAAGCGATTGACCCATCAACGCTACCCACCGCACCCAGCGGCGTACGCCTCGGCGCACCAGTGGGAGACGTGCGAAACTATCTGGCGATCGGGCTTAATTACGCCGATCACGCCGAGGAAGCGGGTCTGCGAGTGCCGCGGGAGCCGATCATCTTCAACAAGCTCGGCAATTGCATCGTTGGTCCTAACGATAACATCATGATGCCGCGCGATGCGCAGAAGCTCGATTACGAAGTCGAAATCGGCTTCGTGATTTCGAAGCGCGCGCGTTACGTCGAAGAGGCTGACGCGGCCGATTACATCGCGGGCTATCTCGCCTGCAACGACGTTTCGGAACGACACTTCCAGACGGAACGCTCTGGCCAGTGGGTGAAGGGGAAAGCTGCGGAGACCTTCGGGCCGCTTGGGCCGTGGCTCGTGACACCAGATGAAGCTGGAGACGTCAACAATCTATCGATGTGGCTCGACGTAAATGGTGAGCGCCGCCAGTCCGGCAACACTTCGACCATGATATTCAAGATTCCCTACATCCTCTCCTACATGACGCGGTTCATGGTGCTAGAGCCAGGTGACGTGATCGCGACGGGCACGCCTCCGGGCGTTGCGCTCGGCATGAAGGAACCCAAATGGCTACAGGCTGGCGACCTCGTGACGCTCGGCATCGAGAAGCTTGGACAACAGCGCAGCCATATCACGGCGTTCAAGCTTTAGCGCTTGCTCACAAATGCATGTCGTCCCGCAAGGCATATCATGCGGGACGACATCGTAGCGGCGGAAGGTGACACCCACGCAGCATCGCTGCGGTCGATAAGAAAAGCCTCACCCGTTAGTAGCTCTGCTGCACCTTCGACTTGTGCTGATCGTAGCGCATCGACTTGCGAGTCTTGTCCCACGCCTGCGCATCGAGATTGCTTGCCGCGTCGCTCTGCTTCTTTTCAAGTTCCTGAAGTTCCTTCACGGCGGACGGTGAAGCTGCGTCTTTGCCTGCTCCATAAATTTCGCGGGCATTCTTCAAGTACTCGGCGTTGCCTTCCAGCATCTTGCGCGCCCCATCGACATCGCCCTTATCGCGCAGCTCGACTGCCTTCTCGCTCGTCTCGGTGGCAACCTGTGTCGATATCTGGCTCATGACGGCCTTGTTGATGCTCCTTTCCGCTTCCTCCTTTGATGCGGAATAGTGCGCGGACGCTTTTGCTGTAGCCTGTCGGCGACTGCCCGCGCTCAGATCCAGATAATCAACGGTTACATTCGCAACATCTGCCTCGCCTGGTTTTCCGACCTCAGTGGTATCCAGTTCGACAACGAAGTAGCGTTCGTTGGCGCTTTGCAGCTGATTGAGCTTCAGGCGAATACGATTGCCCTCGATCTGAGCCTCGCGACCGAGCACGCGCGCGGGCTTGAAACCGGCGTGGCATTCGATGATGATTTCGATGTCTTTGGCAGTGACCGAGAGCGCATCACCAAACTCGGCAGCGAAGATTCCAGCCAAGTCCTTGGGATTTTCGACAAAGGCATGGTTGCCATCGCTGGCGGCTGCGAGCCGCTGCATCAAGTCCTCGTTGTAATCGAGACCAAGGCCGATCGTGCTGACGGAAATGCCCTCTGCGCCAAGCTTACGACCGAGTTCGGCCAACTCGCGTGGGCTGGATGGACCAACGTTCGCCATGCCATCGGACAATAGAATGACACGGTTGACGCGCGTTTCATTCAGGTTGCGCTTGACTTCAGCGGCACCGGATACAACGCCAGCGTGAAGCGCGGTGCGTCCGTCCGCCATGAGGCTATCGATTTTTCTCGTCAGTGACTTGCTGTTGCCAAGCGGCGCAGCGGGCTGCAGCACTTCGACTTCGTGGTTGTAGGCGACAAGCGAAACGATGTCCTGCTCGGATAGCCGTTCTAGCGCGACTTTGCCTGCTGCCTTGGCGGAAGCAATGCGGTCGCCTTTCATCGAACCGGAACGGTCAAGAACAATCGCCACGTTGACGGGGGAGCGCTCCTTGCGGGTGGCGATCGGCATGCCCTTTAGAGACAGGCGCAGATAGACTTTTCCAAGTTTATCCAGAAGCAGAACTGACTGTCCCAGCTCCGCATCTAGTTCAATGGCCGATGTCTGCGCAGAGGCAACCATCGATTGTGCGGGCAGAAAAGCCATAAAACCTAGCGTACCGGCAATCGCAGCAATGCAACGATCGAATTTCCATATCAGCGACATATTTCCTCCTGCAAAATCTGCCGAAGGCATAGGCCACTGTCTCGGCGAAAGCAGGCTCTTGCGGCGGCGGAATTGAGGAATTGGAGCAACGAGAGATAAACGGGGACGAAAGCAGCGATAATCAGGGTTAATATTCGGTATTTTATTTAAGTCGTTAGCTATGGCTAAAGTGGCTGCTTCGTAGTCTGATCTGTACGGTCATCGGATGGAGTTGTGGTATGCGGGTTGATAATCGCTTTGCGATTGAGTGGTCCGGGTTAGGCTTCGTCGCGGCTCTGGCCACGGTTATAACCCTCACACTGAGTGCGCCAGCACCGGCAGCAAATTCGAGCGAAAACACGGCTAGCAACCAAGCTGCCGCAAATGCGGTGCTCGCACATCAACTTCTCGATCTGTCAAATTTTAAGCCCCTACTGGCAAGTTGGCGCGAGACCCTAGCGCAGTCAGCCGATTATGGACAAAACGAATTAGACAAGCAGACCAGAGCGCGGTTCGCGTCGTGCTGGCGCAGCGCAGTTCTCAAATCGTTCGATACAAACGCAGCCCAGCAAAAGCTTGCACAACATTTCGCTGAACGATTGAAGACTGAAGAGCTGAAGCAGTTGATCGCATTGCGGCAGTCTCCACTCGGCGAAAAGATTTCAAAAACCGAGCAATCATTCTATTCACGCGCGAAGGATACCGAAAAGAGCGTCGCGTGGATGATCGAGGCTTCCGCGCGTCTTGAGGAAGATCCCAAACGCAAAGCCCTGATTGAGGCCATCGCACAACTTAGCGGCGGCACGAAAGCATTAACTGACGCACTTACGAACATTTCTGTCGGCGTCAGTGTGGGCGCAGAATCCGCCAAGCCAGCAGGCCAGCAGCGCAATTCCCCCGAGGAGATCGTGGCGATTGTTGAACAGCAAAGCGGGCAGCTTTGGCAGCATCTCGATGCCGTGGTCGTGACGCAGAACGAGATGTTGTACGAGCACCTCAGTCTCGCCGATCTCGGCAAGCACAAAGCGTTCTTGGAAAGCAAGCTAGGCCGGCGGCAAACCGAAGCCACATTGGACGCATTCAACCGCTTGATGCGAGATGAAGCGCTGGCGATCGGTGCTCGGTTCGCAAACGAATGGCGATCTCAGGATCTATAATCTAGATGCCTTCATGCCTCATAGAAGCTCCAACACGATCTAGACGATCGCTGCGCGCGTGTTCTTCACGCTAAACCGTTACGGTTTACGGACTTCGGCTGCACACGCACCTAGAGGCATTTGCGTTCCGATGGAATCAGAACGGGTCCTCCAGATTGGTCATTCAATGCGTTCCTTCTCGCAAACCAGCGTCCGCTTTGCTTCAATCGCTAGAAACCGGATTCACGAATAAAGATCGAAGCTGCGCGCTTGACTAACCGCATCAGAAAGCTCTGCGGACTCGCATCTATAAGGACCATGCCGCGCTGGATACTACGGAATGCGCCATCGGCACTCGTCATAGACATCAAGATGGGGTACTGCGCCTCCACCGGTGACGCACCGTGACCATGCGGGTCCTCGTTGACGGCTATCGAACCACCATTCGTTGAGGTCAGGTAGGCAATGTCGATCGTGCTAGCGCCTACATCTCCAATCTCCTGCAAGGATACACCTGCAGATTTTTCTAGCAATGAATCTGGAATGAACAATCCAGTCGCGTTGCGTGGAACGAAGCGAACGTACTCCTCGGGGAGATAGCCGCGAACCTGACTTTCCTGACCGGCGACAATCACCGCCAATTCCTCACCGCGTTGCACCCAGCGTTCCAAATGCAGATCAGGATCTTTGTCTCGAACTATACCGTCAATCGTGGCTTTGAGTTCGAGATCGTTCTTATATCGCGTCAACCCCTCGATTGTTTCGATCGTACTTGAAATTTCCTTTTGCAGGATCATCGTAGATTGGCGATCGGTCTGATCAGCTGTACGCCGCGCGTAGCGCTCATTGAGCGCATTCAGGCGGTTTCGCGCGTTCTTCAGATCAGCTGTTAGCTTGGGCGAATCGAGCTGGAACAGCCTGTCGCCAGCGCGCACATGGTCGCCGTTTTTGACCAAAATCTGTATGATCTGCCCGCTGTATGGCGCGGTAATTTTCTGTGCAACCGCTGGTTCGACGATCGCGGGGAACTCAATCCGTAACGGCAGCGGCACCGTTATCGCGAAGGCAAGCGCAATTGCTGCCGCGAGTGAATATTTATACCGGGAGCGCTCGGCTATTTTGGCCCTTATTAGCCACCAAACTTTCATTTCGGACCAAATGGGGCGCAAAACGAACCAAAGGATCTCGACCAGGAACAGCAAGATTCCCAAAATTTTGAAAGCATAATGATATACGAGCAAAGCAATGCCGATGAATAGAAACAGCCGGTAAACCGCGGTTGCAAACGCGTAGGCTAGAACCATCATTCTCCGGCGAAACGGGAAGGCTTCAGGGCACGGCGCTTGGAGATCGAACAGCCATTCGCGAATATACCAGCGCATGAGGGCGAAGGCCCGCGGCTGAAGGTTCGCAATCCCCCAATAATCGGCCAGAAGATAATATCCATCAAACCGCATCAACGGACTGATGTTGATCAATAGGCTCGACGTCCAACTGGCTGTAGCGGTGAAGAACGCAGCACTTTTCCAGAAGCCCTCAGGCAGCACAGCCCATAAGAAAATAGCTATAGCGGCAATACATAACTCCACGATAATTCCCGCGGCACCGACGATTAGTTTTTCTCGTCTCGATTGCAGGCGCCACGCGTCAGTAACGTCGGTATAGAGCATCGGAGCCAGCACGATGAAAGCGACGCCCATCGTTGGTACGCGGCAACCAAAACGCCGAGCGGCAATGCCGTGGCCAAGCTCGTGCATAGATTTGATAAAGAACAACGCAACGATATATCCAGCAGCTCCTTCCAGTGAGAAGAAGTGGAGGAAGGTCCCTGTGAACGATTCCCATTCACGTGATGTTAGATAGATGCCAACAAGACCCATAAGGGCGATTACAGAAATCGTAAAGCGCGAGACCAAGATCTCGGCCAGAGGCAGCATGCGCTTCAAGATTTCATCGGGCTGAACGAGTGGAATTCGAAAAAACAGGTAATTGTGTAGTAGCCACGTCGCAGGGTTGTGGCGCGAATTTTCTCGCGCCCTATGCTTCGCTTTCCAACCTCCGAGCGACTCTGTAAAGAGTCCTGCCGCGTCGAACATCTGGATAATTCTGTGGAGATCTGCCTCGCTCATGGGTCGCCCCAAAAGGGTCGACAGCAGCGTGGCATACTCGCTCAGTGGTTGGCTGTCTTTCCAGTTTTGTATGATGGCGAAGGCGTCTTTATCGATCTCGTGATAGCGGTGCGCCAGCGGATCATAGATGAGACAATGCCCATCAGAAGAATTGGACTCAATCAGCCGCAGATCCTGCCGCAAGGTCGGCAGAAGCATCGATTTTTCCTGTCCCGATGGCTTTGTCATAAACCGATTTTCTGGCGTGCCCAGGCTAATGGCCGGCGGAATAAATAATAAGCAAGCGGCGCTTCTTCACCGAACAGTTGAGCTGTGCCGCGTGCCCCAAGTCGCGGTGGCTTTTCGGTATCAGTCAGTTCCGCCCGAATCCGATAGCTCAAGCCGAGCCCCTCAGACATTGTAGCTTGGTGGTTGGTCGAGATGATCTTTGCTTCGAGAGGGTGCAGGGGGTTATCGTCGAGGAACACACGTGTGCGTGCGCCGGGCTCAAGTTCGATGAAGGCGGACACTGGAAGATGAGCGAGAACCTCCACGTCGGCAGTGTCGGCGATCTCAAGAATACGTTGTCCCGTTGTAATCGGTTTGCCGATCCACTCTTTTCGATCGCCGTAGACGGCAATACCATCCCGCTTGGCGCGAATTACGGATTGTTCAAACGTATCCTTGTGGTAGTCGCGTTCAGCCAATTTGAGCGCGACTTCCGAACGGGCCTGTGACAGCTCGCGCTTGGCTTTTTCATCAACCAGGGCCAACTGGGTTAGTTGCCTGAGCTTTGCCTCAGCTACGGCAAGTTCGCGGTCGGCGATCTGGTAGCTGTTGCGCGGCAGCGTATCGACATAACGAACCAAGATGTCGCCGGCCTTGACCTGACTGTTCGGCGAGACGACGATTTCATCGATCACACCATCGATCGGAGCGGCGACCACGAAGGGACTTTTGGCGACGATTTCCATCGGAGCCAATGCTGTCATGGGTAGCGGCTTAGTCATCAGACCAAGCACCACGAGGGTGGTGAATAGCATCAACAGATGAACCTTACGGCCCATTGACTGGCGTTGCGGACGTGCAACGAGGACCTTCGCGGCATGTGAAGCCGTTTCAGCCAAACGCTGGCTGATCGTTACGGGACCTTCCGCAAACTCCTTGTCGCTGACGACAAGTACTCCGGTGATTCTGCCACGCCCCATGTCGTGAAATGGAAACCATCTGGCAAATGGAAACGGGAAGTGGCGACCATCTTCAGTAATGGCTGACTTACCGACTCGAAGCGTCATGGCAGCAGGCTTTGCGGCTCTGCTACCGAGATGGTGAGATAGCTCTTTTTGTAGCCACTGCAGCGTTGGTGATTGAGGATCTAGGCTCCCAGAGCCTGACGATTTCGTCACCCGAGAAATACGACGCCGTATCTCCACGACAAAGGCTTGCCGAGCGCCGCTCGCTCGACTCAGTTCCGAAACAATAAGAAAGCCAAGCTCGTCGAGGCTCTTGCAGTCGCGAATCTCCGCTTCGGCATGGAGCAGGCGATGTAGAGCGGCGAGTCTGGCGTCGGTTACAGGAGTAGGCTCGCTGATCGAACGTTCTTGTTCAGGTGCCCTTGCGACTTGGGTCCGGACTTCGTTCATTGACTTTGGTTGTGGATCGGGCATTTGAGCCTCGGCTTTCGCCTTTGCTGCCGCAACAGACGAAACGACTGCTTGCGTTCGGTTTTGCTTTTTTGTTTCCTGCGCTGCCATGTTTGAAACGCCAGAATACCTGCACAGCTTGCCTACGCTTCCAATCGACTCATTCGATAACTCGCTTTTCGTTTCGTTGAACTTAATCCCCGCACTCGTATTGCTGCTATTCGACGCGCTTATCGCAAATTTAATAGCTGTCGTGAGCAGACGATTCTCAGAGAATCGGTAACTCCGCACCCGATCAGCTTTTCAACAAAACTCGTCAGTTGCTGTCGGTAATCGACTCACATGGTATGCGATCAAGGCGCTGGCGGATCGATAACGGCGCTCAGGCTCATGCCTGGGCGAATTTCTGAGATGTCGTCCGTGAACGCGGCCATGATCTTTACAGTTTGGCTGACAGAATCCACCACGGGGGCGATCCGCCGGACTTGCGCGGTGTGCGTTGTTTTCGTCTCATCGATTTCAACACGGAACCGGAAATCCGGCCCGATCCATCGCAGCCAGTTCGACGGTACGATCATTTCGATTTCAGGATCGCCAACCGCAACAATATGCATCAGTGGCTGGCCTGGGCTCGATATTTCAAATTCCCGCCCCTTCAACTCCGCAACCCGACCGTCATACGGCGCCCTGATTTTGCATTCCTTCAAGCGAACCGCTAGCGTTTCAGCCTGAGCTTTGGCCTTATCGAACTTTGCGCGATTTTGATCTACTTCGTAGCGTCCGATTGCCTGACGCCGATCCAATTCGACGCTGTTGTTCAGCACTATAAGATTGAGTTCGCGTTCGGCATCTGCGGCGCGGGATTCGGTCTCATATTTGTCGCAGTCGAACGCAACCAGAACATCATTCTTTTTGAATGCCTCCCCCTCTTTTCGGGCGAGCTGCAAGATGCGTGCATTAAGTTCAGTCGAAAGCCAAGCTTCCTGCGACGGCTTCACAACTCCGCGGATTTGCTCGTCGGCACTTCCAGCTTGCGCTGTCTGCAACGCAATCCCGATGGTTAGAGCTAGAATCAAGCATGTTTGCAACGTCCGAAGCACTTGGCTCACTACTCGGAGAACGAGGCAGTCACCTCGCTTCCGCCTCTATTAGGCGCCTCACTCTTAACTGCAACCGACGTCGCAGCCGTTTCTGGGATCAACTCGCTAGTTATGCGGTCCATCGAGTTAATGATCGACAAATCACCCCAACCAATCCACGTCTTGCGCAATGCGCCTGCCAATTCGTCGACTTTCGCGCTGTCGATATCGACTGACGGGAATGCATCGAGGCCAAGCGAAGCAAAAATGTTTGCGTAAGCGTTTTGCAGATTCGCGAAGGCCAAATCGTAACGGACCTCCGAGACGATCATATTCATGTGTTCACGAATGAGCGTCTGTTCACTCGTTTTGTCGGTCGCTGTGGACTCACGAACGTTGGCAAGCAGGCGGCGCTGCACTTCGCGGATCTGCGATGACGTCTGCAGCTCTCTTTGTGCATGCACGAATTTCACGCGACTAACATGCACTTGCGTCATGATCGCCATTGTGAGCGCCATGGTCCGCACGTCGAGCGCCTGCCCCTGCGCTTCGATCAGATCTCGCTTGGCAGGAAACTGGAACACTTTCATCAGGTTCCAACTCGCGCGTGCGCCCCAGCCCAGCCAATTGTTGTTAACGAGAAAGTCGTTGCTATCAAAATTGGTACTGGCAAACAGATTCAATCCGGGCAGTAGCTCCAGCAATGCGGCGTCAATTTCTTTTTCATTGATTCGAATTTTGTAGGCGACGTCGCGCGTTTCAGGCCGGTTCATTAGCGCGATGCGCAAAAGCTTGCGTGGTTCCACACGAAGATGAGCCGTGCTTACGGAAGCCGGCATCCCCGAAAGGCGGAAATTGGCTTCGGGTGGAAGGTTCATCAATGCAGCGAGCTGGCTACGAGCGACGCGAAGATCGCCTTCAATTCGTTGAGCTTCACGCCGAATTTCGAGAAGTTCGCGCTCATAGGTGAGCGCAACGACGGGCGAGGTCAGCCGCTCATTTGCCAGATCGCGTGAGTTGGCCAGCGCGCGGCGTGTTTTAGCCTCGAGATCACGTAGCCGTGAAATCAATCTTTCACTGGCAATGGCGCGCCAGTAAGCCGTCCGCACATCCTCGACAATGCGATTGAGCGCTCGACGACGCGCTTCATGCTGAACGAGCACCTGGTCCGCGGCCTGTCGCGCGCGAACATAGGAAAGCCCGAAATCAAGAATGTTCCAGCTCAACGTCACATCGTCGACGGTCATTTTACGGTCGGTACTCGTCGACGGCTCGAGCGACTCGCGACCCGTCAATATCGATTGGCTTGAACTTGCAAGAATGTTATCTCGCGCAGAATAGGCACTTTGAGCTACGAGACCAGGAAGACCCTGATAGCTCGCCAATCTGAGCTCATCAAACTTTACAGCTTCCTGCATCAGTTCGACACGCTGATCGAGATTGTATTTGAGCGCCCGAGCCATTGCTTCGTACACATCAATGGAGTGACGCACGGGCTCCTGATTAGCAGTCACGCGATCCAACGACGCGTCTACGACCTCCGCCATCTCCGCCGTTTCGATCGGCTCAGGCACGACAGCGCAGGTAGATAGAGTAAAGCAAAGCGACACTGCTGCACTCACGCTGAATCCACGCGAGCCAGGCGCTTTTCGTGCCGAATTTTTTGGAATCATAGCTGCCCCAGCGAACCGCATCGCACTTCAAAGCACGCATACTAGCAAAGCCCAAGCGTGTTCACGCCGAGCGAACGCTGCTACTCGTGATTTAAAGTGAGTTGAGATTTCCCGCAATGGTGGAGAAGTGCTTCGATCCGGATTTAGAAAATGCAATTGCTTGCACGCCACACATTAATTGCTAACGGTCCAATTATCAGCGCTAGAGTGACATTCATTTCTTCGCTCAAATGTCGAAAAGACGCGATATATATTGATTTATTGCAGTCTAGAAAAATGATTTCTCATCAAATTGATTCTTCAAAATTTGCAGAAAATATTTTGCGACTCGGCCAAAAAACTAATCTTTGAAGCATCAAAATATTTTGCTTCATGCGTCTAAGGTCGAACCATCGAAATCTGCAAAACTTTATCTGGAGAATGTTCTATAATCTTTTTCATCCATCGTCTGCAAAGCGTTCAAACAGCGTCGTTCGCAACAAATCCGCGCGCAGATGCTCTGCGGTCGACAACAGTGAGTCACTACGACTGCGACTTGCTCTGCGTTTTTTGAAATTGCGCAACCAATTAGATGAGTTGCTCGATCTTTTGTAATCAATTCAAACAACCCATTCGGATCGTTCATTCGAACACATCAAAGCGAATCTTGTGTTTTCGCAATTTCTATTTGTGCTTTTTGTTTTTTCTCGACCTGCAAAATATATCGATTGATCTTGCAGTTCTTTCGCTTTTTTTAAACGACATCTCTTTCAATATTTTCAGCAAATTGAATGGCCGCCGAAGTAACCTTTCTTAATAGCCGTGAGATAGCTTCGCATTTGCGCAATGTGATCGATTTGAATCGCAGAACGCATTTCGCTCCCACGCCATCAAGAAGGCAACTCTCATGCTTCATCGCGCCTCTGCCACTTTCCGACTTGGGAAATGGGTGAATAAACGGCAGCCTGACGAGCCTTCTTCCTCGGATGCACCTTCATTGCGATACATCCTTCGCACTCTCGAGCCTCGAATGGTTTTCGACGGCGCTGCAGTTGCGACCGCCGCAGAAGCTGTAAAACCTGCACCAGCACCCGATCAACATGTGGATGGTGGTCAGGCGGATCACGCAGGCGATCCTGTCGCTCACAATGCCGATGCGCAGCCGTCGAGTGAAAATCTCGTCGATGCGTTGAAATCTATGCCTGCGAGTTTCGGCGCTCCGCAGAATGACATGAAGGAAATTGCCTTCATCGATTCCAGCCTTCACGATATCGGCGTCCTGCTCAATGCGATTCCGGCGGACGTCGAAATTATTCTGATCAATGCGAATACCGATGGCGTGGACCAGATCGCGACGGCTCTTGATGGGCGGAACGACATCTCGGCCATTCACATCATTTCGCACGGGTCTGCAGGCAACCTTGTATTGGGTACAGCCAATCTCAATGCCGAAACTATGTCGACGACATATGCCGCTGACATGGCGATTATCAAAAGTGCATTGACGGCTGATGCCGACATTCTGATTTACGGTTGCGATTTCGCAGCGGGTGCTGACGGAGCTGAGGCCGCAGCGGAACTATCTGTTCTGACAGGTGCCGACGTTGCAGCGTCGATCGACGACACTGGCGCTGCGGACCTCGGCGGCGACTGGGTATTGGAAGACCAAGTTGGCCAGATCGACACAACTGGCTTTACCTCCTCCGACTATATGGAACTGCTAGCGGTACCTGCTGTGGATCTCAACGGCAGCGGGACGGCGGGTGTAAACAATACCGTTACTTTCACTGAGAACGGCTCAGCAGTCATGATTGCGGCCGCTGGCTCAACGATCACTGAATCGACCGATCTGATCAACAACGTCAAGATCGTCGCCAGCACGGCTCCAAATGGAGCAGCAGAGTCGCTGTCGTTCAACGGCACAACTGTTGATATGGGAAGTGACAGTTCGACCACCGTCACTGCCGGAGCGACAACCTATCAGGTTGACTTTGTTGCATCGACGAGAACCTACACCATCACGAATGCGGCAGGCGGCAATCTACCGAATGGCGGCGATCTGAACACGCTTCTGACGTCGATCGGTTACACCAATACGTCTGATAACCCCACGAACGCCGGAGCAAACCTGACGCGTGTTTTCACCGTCACAGCCTACGACACAACCGCAGCGACCAGCGCGTCGGCCACGTCGACAGTCAACATCACCGCCTACGGCGACGCTCCGTCCGGAGCCGACAAGACCATTTCCGTCAGCGAAGCGACGAGCCGCTCGTTCACCGCGGCTGATTTCGGCTTTACCGATCCGGATAACAATACCCTTCAGTCGGTCATCATCTCATCGTTGCCGTCCGCATCTGCCGGCACATTGAGGCTCAGCGGTGTCGCGGTAACGGTCGGCCAGGAAATCACTGCCGCCAACATTCCCAACCTTACATTCACAGGCGCAAACCTCCTTTCCGGCGACGTTTCGAGCAGTTTCACGTTCCATGTGCGTGACAGCAGCACTGCCCAGTACATGCAGAACGTGGTCGTCTCGGGAAATACCTTGACGGCCACCGCCAATGGTGTCGGCCTCTCATTCACGACCACAGCACCCGGCACCATAACGACAGACACTCCGCCCTATAGCTACACCAGTATTCCAGGCTCTTGGGACGTTGGAGGAACAACGCTTTCCATCCGGAATTCCGGAGTCAGCCAGAATACACTGACGCTGTCTCAGCCAACGGAAAACATCACACTTGCATTCACATCGCTGGGCAATTCCGGCGGATGGACTGCGGTGACATTCGATAAGCCGGTGGAGGTCCTGTGGTCGCAAAGCGGCAGCATAACGATTGATAACGGAACGGCCGCCAGCACCACGCAAATCTCCGGTCGCGAAGGCTATTTCGTCGTTCGTTACCTCGGCGCGCAAACTCAGGTCAGCTATGGCTTCCCTGTGGGCGAGAATTATACGGACGTTGCCATCGGAATTAATCCGGACCTCGATCCGACCGTCAACACCATCACGCTCGACGTCCTGGCGGTCAACAATGCGCCGTCGGGCGCCAACAAAACGATTACAACTCTTGAAGATACGCCAGTCACCTTCACGGCGGCGGACTTCGGGTTCACCGATACGCTCGACGCGCCCGCCAACACGCTGCTGGCTGTAAAGGTCTCGACCCTGCCGACGACGGGTACGCTTGCCGTAAATGGCGTCGCCGTGGCAGCCGGCGATTTCGTTTCGGTGACCGATATCAACGCCGGCAATCTGAAGTGGACGCCGGCCGCCGACAGCAACGGCACAAGCATTTCCAACTTCACTTTCCAGGTGCAGGACAACGGCGGCACTTCCAACGGCGTCGACCTCGATCAATCGCCCAATACCATCACCTTCACTGTCACGGCTGTAAACGATGCCCCGGTCAATGCGCTGCCGGCTTCGTTTACCGCTCAGCTCAGCACCAATCTGCAACTCACAGGGCTGCAGGTCACCGATGTCGACGCTGCCGCAACGTCGATGACCGTAAGGCTGTCGGTTCCAGCAGGAAACGGCACACTCACGGCGACAACCGCCGGTGGCGTCACGGTCAGTAGCTCCGGTACGGCGTCGATTCTGCTCACAGGCACACTCGCCAACATCAATGCGTTTCTGGCGGGCGCCTCCGCGCCAACCTATGTGCCAGTGGCCGGCTCGATGACCCCTGTCACCTTGACGATGCTGACGACGGATTCGGGTGGTCTGACCGATACAGATACGGCAACGATCAACTTCAACCGGTCTCCCGTCGCGCTCAATGATGGTCCCGTGGCGGCTGTTCCTCGCGTGGCCATCACCGCCAATGTGCTTTCCAACGATACCGATCCGGACGGCAACACAGTGTCGGTCAGTGCTGTCGGCGGTCAAGCCATCAGCGCCGGTTCGACCGTAACACTTGCGACCGGTACGCAAGTCACACTGAATGCCAATGGCACATTGACGGTGAGCCTTGCTCCGGGAAGCACCGACTATGAAACCATCAACTACACAATTTCCGACGGCAATGGCGGAACCTCCACTGCCGCGCTGACCGTCAATCGCGATACCGATGCCGATGGTGTGGTCGACGCGATCGACATCGACGATGACAACGACGGCATCCTTGATACGATCGAGGGGAGCCGAACAAACCTGGTCCAGAACGGTGGTATTACGACTCCGCTTGGAAGCGATGGCGCATGGTATGTTGCTGACGGGCCGCTCTACACCACGGTCCTCTATGCAGCGACCAACACCTACTCCTCGACCGACGGCAACACGACCCTGACAGGCGGCCTGTTCGATGCCTTGGGCGGTGACAACTCGAACACCGGCCAGCACAACATCCTCCGTGAAGACAACTACGACCCTCGCGGTATCGTTGCGCCACTGTCGACGCTCAAGGCAGGTCAATCCTACGAATATGCCTTCGATCTCGGAGCGCGAGCCACCGGCTCGTCGACCGCCAGCTTCGTTGTCGAGATCGTCAACACAACCACGGGCGCAGTTGTTCAGCTACAGAAGGACTTTATGTCCACCCTGCCGAGCTACGCCAATGGGACCGTGAACTACAAGAATTTCAGCGGTCAGTTCACGGTCGCTGCCGACGGCAACTATGTTCTTGTTTTCCGGGGCAATCTGGCCACTGGGGGCGCGCAAGACGACTATGTCATCGACCGTGTCGCGGTCGCAAAGAATGTCGACCCGGACGCTGACGGCGTCCTCAATTCCAAGGACCTCGATTCAGATAACGACGGCATCACCGATAACGTCGAGGCGCAGACGACCGCTGGCTATATTGCTCCTTCGGGTATGCCTGGTGCAGGCTTCATCGACACCAATGCCGATGGTCTCGATGACAAGTACGATGCAGGCACCGCAGCTGGCACCGCGGCAGGCATGGTTGGCAAAGGCCTGACACCGGTCGACACCGATTCAGATGGATTGGCCGACTATGTCGACACGAACTCCGACAACGACAGCCTGCTGGATATCCAGGAACGCGCCGACAACCAGGCAACTTCTGTCACGTCGACGACCGATACAGACGGAGATGGCTTGCTCGATATCTTCGAGGCGGGTTCTGTCAGCGATGGCTTCGATGTCAACGATTCCAATCGTACTCAGACGACGCTAAGCCTCGGCGCGAAGTCGGGTGTCAACAGTGCCGGCACCAATGCCACGCCGATGACGAACGATTTGTTCTTCCGCAGCGTCGGCATGGGGCCTTACGTCGATCTCAACTCGACATCCTACAGTGTGTCGACGACGAGTTCGTCTGTCGTAACGGATCTTGTCACGTCAGGTAATTTTGGTACGGCTGCTACCGGAACTCCGCCAGCCCCGTGGACCGAGGGCGCGGCAACCACTGCCGGTGCCGTCGTATTGAACAGCACTGATGGGCGTTGGGACTGGACGACGGCTCCAGGCACGACAGCCACCCTCACGCAGGCGATCACGATGCCGGCCAACACCGGGCCAACGGTGACGGCTGAGAGCATGTCGTCCACGGGCGTGCTGTCCGTGTCGACGACCGAGACAGTCAACGTCATATCTTCGATTTCCTTCGGCCTCGCCTGGCAGAACCAGGATGCGACGCGCTCGAACGTGCTGACCGTTTCGTACGGCGGGGTCACCTACGCGACCTTCACGACGCTTGAAGCCGGGACGGCCAACGCATCGGGATTGGCGGGAACCTGGACCTATTTCAATGGGGCAAGCGGCCCAGCGACCACAAACTCCGTCACAGCGGCAGCAACGGGATCGTTGACTACCGTCACCATCAACATGCCGGCGAGCGCGTCGGTCTCTGGCAATCTTGTGTTCACCTATACGGCCGGTACAGGAGCTGGCGTCAGCCACGACGACATTGCCATCGACAATGTCAAGGTGAACAATTCCGTCACGACGATGAACAGCACCTATAGCGCCGGCGCAGCTACTCTCGTCAACGTGAACTGGTCCGGGGCATTCACGCCGGGCGGATCGCCGGTCGCCATTGCCAAAAGCGTCAGTTCGATCTTCGACCCCGATAGCCCCAATATGATGTCGGCAACCATCACGCTGACAAACCCGCAATCTTATGACGAACTGGTCGTCAACGGATCGGCGGCCGCCTCGGGCACGGTCAACGGAATCGCATATACGCGCACCACGACAGGCGTGACGCTGACCGGCTCGTTCACGAAGGCACAGTATGCCGACGCGATCGAGATGATCGCGTTCAACAATACATATGCTAATCCGAATGCTACGGTCGTTCGCGATATCACCGTCGTGGTGAACGATGGTACGTCCGTTTCCAACACCGCTCACACGTATATCACGATACAGCAGCCGCCGACGGTGATGACCGATGCGGTCACCATCGGCAATAACGTAACGAAGAACGTCAACGTCCGGGCGAACGACGTCGATGCCAATGGCGATGCATTCTCCGTTACCGGCCTCGTCGACCCCGCCAATCCGGCAACGGTCATTCCGCTGACCGTCGGGACGCAGGTTACACTGATATCGGGCGTAAAAGTCACGCTGCTCTCGGACGGCACCCTCGACGTCTTCAATCCCTATGGGACGAGCGACAGTACGTCGTTCGAATATGTCGTAACCGATAGCGCGGGCCTGTCGTCCACGGGCGTTGTCGCACTCAACCGCGATAGCGACGGCGATGGCGTGGCCAACATCACCGATATCGACGATGACAACGATGGCATACTCGATTCCGTAGAATCAGCGGTTGTCAGACCAATGAATGCGGTGGTCCCGACGATAACGGGCAATACGGTCGACTATGGCGCGTTTACCGCGACCTTTACCGAAGCCGTGGTGGGTACAGGAGCCGCACCTAACGTTGCCACGAACACGATCTTCGGCGTCCCGAGCACCGCCTTCCTGATGTTCAGCGTCGGGGATCAGGTTAACACAACCTTCTCCAAGCCGCTCAGCACGCTCGACTTCTATATTTCCGATCTTGATTACGGCGAGAGCGTCGTCATCCGCGCCTACGACAAGAGCGGCGTTCTGATAGAAAATCTGTATCCATATCTTGTTCATCGTGGATCGAAAGTTACAAATCTCGTTGCTACCACCGCTGGCGAGTCGATCACGGTTGGTGGCCTAGGCCCTGATGGCCCAGCCACAGATGAAGCTGCGGCTGTCCGGTTCCGGATTGACGAGGCGGTCGGCATCTCCAAGCTCGAGATCGTCCGCAACAACTCCGCCGGCGGCATTGTCATCGGCTTCATCGAAGCTACTATCAGTGTCGACAGCGATACCGACGGCATAGTTGATCGCCTCGACATAGACGCCGACAAGGACGGCATCACCGACAACGTCGAGGCGCAGACGACGGCGGGCTATATCGCTCCGTCGGGCGCCGGCGTGGCTATGCTCGACGCCGACGCCGACGGTCTTGATGACAGATACGATGCCAATCTGGCCGGCGCGGCAAACTCGATTGGCCTAACGCCGGTCGACACCGACAGCGATGGAACAAAGGACTACCTCGACACCGATTCCGACAACGACGGCAAGCTCGACATATATGAACGCGGCGATGGTCAGCCGAGCTACGTCACCTCCACGACCGACACCGACAAAGACGGTCTCTACGACATCTTCGAGGCTGGCACGGTCAACGACGGTTACGTCGTCAACGATTCCAACCGCACGGCTTCCACGATCAATATGGCGGGTGATCCGCTGTTGACGGCCAGCGGTTCGAATGCCACGCCCCTTATCCGGGACTCGCTCTTCCGCGACAACGACACGGATGGTGATGGCAAAGCCGACATCATCGACGTCGACGACGAAAACGACGGCATCGTCGACAGTCTCGAAAGCGGCAACCAGTTCGTCGACTTCGGCTCGTTCAATGGGCTGACGGCAACGACCCCGACTCCGGTGTCGCAGACGATCGCCCAGCCGGGCGCCAGCGGCTCGAATGTCACTTTGACGCTGAAGGCCGATTCAGGAACTCTCAACGCCCTCGCGACCGGCGGACCCTTCAACTCGCGCGACCTGTCCGGCGATTTCAGCACGCTTGTGTTTGGTGGCAGTCTTACCAACGCCCAGACCCAAACGGCGACCGTTACCTTTGGTCAGCCGGTATCCAATCTGTGGTTCGACGTCACGGATATCGACAGCGGCAATTTGGCGGGCCCGGAGAAGTTCACGATTGTCGCCTCTTACCAGGGCGTTACCTATACTCTGCAGAACACCGATATCGAGCTGGTGGGGTCAGACGGTCCTGCGCCGACGCAAACCGGCAATATCTTCGACGGAACAGGCGCGAACGCTTCCAATACGATTCGCGTGCATATCCGCGGTCCTGTCGATAGCCTCCAGCTCATCGCATCAGGGACGCAGGCGAGCGCTGTCGGCCTGAACGTCACCGTGTTCAACCTCAACTACGATATCGACAGCGATCTCGACGGCCGCGCCAATCGCCTCGACATCGACAGCGACAATGACGGCATCACCGACAATATCG